>LFIK01002674.1_pt1 | contig 14430 bp, 18 predicted proteins | sample 643401 | NCBI WGS metagenome assembly LFIK01 (sample SAMN03777447, study PRJNA286221) | soda lake metagenome | biome: soda lake; feature: Kulunda steppe; material: water; isolation source: sample T5-Br brine of Lake Tanatar-5 | place: Russia: Kulunda steppe | collected 2010-07 | reverse complement strand
TACACGGCACACTCACAGCACATGGCACACACTCAGCACACACACACACACCTGGCTGCTCCCCGTGTGGCTTGTGAGGGTCCGTGAGCTGGGCTCCTCGGGGATGGGGTCGGAGGTGTGCACCAGCGGCGTGCTGAGCATGCACGCGCCCACAGTGGCGGGCCGGGCAGGCAGCGGGGTCAGCCAGCCCAACATGGCTTCGGCTGACAGGGATGAGATTTCGTCGTGTGCCTTGGTCCAGGAGAAGGCACGCGCCAGCCTGCATGCACGCGTAAGCGCGCGCATGTGTGAGTGCAGGCCTACGTGGGCTTAGCTGAAGGACAAAATTGTTTCAAGAGTGCCGAGGTGACTGTGCGGAGGCGCGTGCGCACGCTGCAAAGGGGGGGGGAGAGGGAGGCTAACCCCGTTGAGGCAGCTGGCCGAGGCAGGGGATTTCTTGAGGGTCTGGTCGTCTCAATGATCTATGAGCAGGGGCGGGTGTATATTCCGCCCTCCCTCTGCAGCTGCTGCACTCTGAGGAACGAGGCCAAATGAGACCGAGGCACAAGGCTTGGCAAGGGTGCTGGGCACGCGTGGCGCACCACCCACTGCAACGCGCTGTCAAAGCAGCCAAACCTCCAAACCCCCGCACCTCCCGCTCATCAGGCGCTGCACAGACATGTCGTCGTCTGCCAAGTGAGCCGGCAGGTCCTCGTTTGGAGGCTGGGGCGCATCCGCCGCCGCTGCTTTCAGGGCCGCCTGCGCGCAGCCAGCCCAGCCCACACATGAGGGACAACGCCAGCAAACCTCGCCTCCCAACCGACTCCCCAACCAACCAACTTTCACTCAAGTGGGTGTCCGTTAGCAAATAGCGCATCCAGCGTGCAGGGGAACCGCCGCTCAGTTCAAGCAGCGTTGCAAGCAAGCAACAGGAAGCCCAAGTCTGACACATCCAGCCCGTGCCACAAGCTGTACAAAATTCCTGCACGCGTTGGCTGAGGCAGGCACAGGCAGCTGCCATTGAGCGAGCGAGCTGGACACAGGCAGGTGCATGTGATGTGTGTGCATTGTGTTGAGCAGGGTGGGAGGGAGAGTAAGTAGACAGGTGGGTGACAGCAGCGGGCAAGTGGCTGCCTGGCTCGAGCAGGTTTGCTGGCCACAGCACTACGCCAAGGGAGCACACATGGCAGGTGCTCAGGATGCTACAAATGAAGGGCTGGGCTCACGCGCTGGCAGCATTAACATCCCAGCCCACGCATCTGGACTGCACACACATGAGACAAAGGGGCTCTGGGCTTCTCACACGTCAAAGCAAGGCAGGCGCAATGGTAGGTAGTCCAGAAACGGCGCGTGTGGTGCAGGCACGGCTCTTGCAATGCGGGCGCAGATCGCGCAATGCACGTGTACCTTAGAGCGAGGGCTGAGCGGCGCTTGACCCTCGTGGAAATCGGCATTCTCAGGAACCTGCAGCAGTTGCGCAGCGGCAAGGACGCTCAGTCACCAGGGGGGGAGGGAGGCGTGCACGTGGGATGGCTGCGTGGGGAGAAAGCGCGCTCGCCGTGGCAAACAGGGCTGTCGGTCAGGTTGGCGAAGGGCGCACAAGCAACATGGCTGCCAGGACGCACAGCGGCACACACAGAGAGAGACGCACAGCGGCACACACAGAGAGACGCACAGCAGCACACACAGAGAGACGCATGGCGGCACACACAGAGAGACGCACGGCGGCACACACAGAGAGAGACGCACAGCAGCACACACAGAGACGCACGGCGGCACACACAGAGACGCACAGCGGCACACACAGAGACGATTTCATTTTTCACTCATTGCTGCAGCTGTTGGTCTCTTTCTCTGAGCTCCTGTGCCACCAGCGGGAGGCGCGAGAGCACTGCACAGCTGCACTTGGCATAGGGCCTGCACCAAGGGACATCACACAAGCAGACAGACGCACAGCACAAGCAGCGGGGACTGCCAAACGGCATTGCAGCTCCCACCCAGCGGCAACACATTGCCCTCCAATTCCACCCCATCACTCAACCACCCCACACCAACCTCCAAGCCTGTCGCTGCCCTGAAGGCGTGGCGGTACGCCAGCTGGCCGTGCACCTGCAGGCGGGAGTGGGAGAGAAGGAGGTAAGCGTACACGCCAGCCCGGCTTTCCAGCTGCTGCAGCAGCTGACTGTGCCAGGGGAGCTGCTTGAAAGAGGCTGCTGCTACTGCTGCTGCTGCTGCTGCACAGCCTCTGTGCTATAGAGCATGCGCAGGCCTAACCCTGCCTCCAGTCTGCTCTCACAGGCCCACAGCACAAAGGCACACACAACACGAGCGCGGTGGGCGCGCGCACCTTGGCGTAATCCTCGTCCACCTCCTTCAGCGCCTCCTTCATGCGCGCCGGCGCCGAGTGGTTCACGGCCTTTACCCACAGCTCGCGCTGGTCTAGGCGCCAGCCCAGGAACTGGACGTTGGTGCGGGCCTGCAAAGGGCTGCCTGCGGCTGCAGCACCCCCCATGCGTCCACAAGTGCCGGGGTTTGCTAAATCACAGAGCAGCGCGTGCTTGAGGAGCAATTGGCCTGATCAACAAAGAAAAATGGCCTTGCGTTTGCTTAAGCCAGACTGGCCCTCTAAGATGCCCTGCATTGTCTGCTGTGAGCATGGTCTGCTGTGAGAGCTGTGGGAGCATGGTCTGCTGTGCGGGCGTGGTCTGCAGTGAGAGCTCACTGCTGCAGTGCAGAGCTGTGCAACATCATTTTGCAGGCAGAGGACCCTGCACATCCGCGCACAGGCAAACGTGCAGCGGCACAGCACAGCCGCTCCAGAAGAATGCAGAACCTGCAACTTACACATAAGATAAATAAGTATCAGAGTTACCCTGCCATGCGAGTGTTGATCTCGCCATCCGCTTGCCGTGCACTTTACCATCGATCTTGCCACACACACTCCTGAGCACTGCTTGGGCGCCCTGAGCAGCACCAGCCCCCGCCCCCCCCTTTCCCTTTGGTCCCTGATCAACACACCCCTGCACGCACCTGGGTCACCGCTTTGCATCTTCCCCGCCGCCGTGCGGGCGCGCACAAGGCCGCCACCGCGACCACCACCGCCGCGCGTGCGTGATCCGTCCCGCAAATCCACTGCCTCCACCATGCCCAGCTGATGCTGCAGGGCGGCCTGGCGCAGCTGCAAGAATGTGTCTGTCGCCGTGGCAGGCCTAGGCCCCCCCTGCACTGCCGCGCCCCTCGGGCTTGCCGCCCTAGTGGCTCCGCCTTGCAAGCCGCCCTCGCCCGCCCCCCTACCGCCACCCTCCCAGCCACCCCCTGCGCTGCCGCCGCCCTCCCCTACCGCGAAAGTGGCCCGCAGCCCGCCACTGGTCTGCGCGCGCCGCCTACGCAAGCGCGCGCTGCTGGCCTGCGCATCATCATCCTCGCGTGCCCCACCGCGGCCCTCGCACCACGCGGGCAGGCAGGGCGCAGTGCCGGGCGGCGGTGGCAGTGGCAGTGCCGGGGCAGCCGGCGGCGAGGGGGACGGCATCAGCACGTAGCCCCCCACCCGGTGCAGGATGGACGCCGCAGTTGGGCGCGGCAGGCGGGGAGCCTCATCAATGGGCAGCTGCTCAATGTTGAGCTTGTGCTCGGCCACCTACGTGCACCCAGCAGAGGCACAGGCGGTTATTTGTTTGAGGGGGGCCAAGGCGCACCGCGCGTGTGCTGCTGCGGGGCGCTGCCCCATGGCCACACGCGTACTGACGGCCCCTGCCTGAGTGCACCTGTGTGCACAGTGTAGGGCTTGCGCTTGGCACCGCAGGCGCTGCCAGTGGCAGCCTGCCACCAACTCAGCACCACTCAGTGAGGTGCTGCACCTCTTTGCGCACTGTGACGCCTGCGCTTGGCACCATGACCACTTCAACTGACGCAGCTTCACTATGCGCAGGTGCTGCACAAACGCGCACCATGCCAGGCAGCGGTGCAATCTCACAAGCATCCAACACAACAGTTCCAAGCAGAAACCAGCGCACACCAGGGCACTAACACCTGCAGTGTGGTGCTGCAGGCAGGTGGTGCTGCTGCACCCAAGTGCACTTCTAGGCGCAGCCCTGGTCGCACGCACCTGCGCAAGGTGGCGCTGGTGCTGCAGCGCCATGCCCTTCACGGCATTCAGGCTCTCCTCGTCCTCACCCTCAAACAGGATGTTAAAACGTGACACGCTCTTGATGCCGCCTGCACCACAGCCAGCCAGGCGTAGGCAGGAAACTCATGTCCAGGTCTAGCGTACAGGGGTGGCGCAGGTCAGTACAGGGGAAGCACAAAGGTAGGGTAGGCAGAGCGCAGTCCAGCAGATTGTGGGGGGCACGTCCACAGTGGGTGGGGATGCTAGGCAGTCGTGCAGCCTCTCTGTTCACATACACACACAGGCCCTCCCTACCCCCCCCTGCACATCCTGCTCAGGCAAGCGCGTATGTGAGGACCTTTGCAGGGGCACACACAGCCAAGGACCGCGCGCCTATAGGGGCCGCATGCAGGGCAGAGCAGGAGCTGCACAAATGCGGCGCGCTGAGCGAGCGCCGAGGGAACTGCGCGCAGGACGAAGCTTGAGGAGCAGGCAAAAGGGCCCGAGAGTGGCCCAAGCACAGGCGGCAAGCACAGGCAGCTAGCAAAGGCAGCAAGCACTGGCACAATTCATTTCTCCTGATCAGGGACCCAGCAGCCTGTCTGAGAGGGAGGGGCCACATATCCCCGCAGACCTCACTCCCCCCACATCACACGCCTACGCACACACAAACAAGCACGTGCACACAAGCACACATACACACATGGTGGGCAATGTGCACACACGCAGCAGGCGGCAGTCAAGCAACGTGCGGCAGCCAGGACAAACCCTTGGCCACATGGGTGCACATGCCGGTGCAGCCGCTGTATGCCAATGCCGCGCACGCACGCAGCACAGGTGAGCAGCGTAAGCAGCATGCCCAGCAAGCAACTGCGCAGAGAGCACAAACAGCCCACCTGCGTGCCTTGTACACAGCAAGCACACACACAGCAACACAGCAACGCAGCAACACAAGCTCACGCATACACAGCAACACAAGCTCACGCACACAAAGCAACACAAGCTCACGCGCACACACAGCAACACAAGCTCACGCGCGCGCGTGCGCGCGACCCCCTCACCCCTTGTGGCCTGGTCCTCTGTGGCCCAACGGATTGCGTAGGTGGAGCCATCAGGCGCAGCGCTGATGACCGTGCAGGGGCGCCACTCCCAATCACCGGAGGCAGAGTACCAGCGCGAGCGCGCTAGGGCGCCGGGTCCCCTGCGACGGGCGAGGAGGGCTCTGGCATGCTGTGTTGTGTACTTTGAACGGACGAGGGGGGTGCTTTGAACGGGCATGCTGTGTGCTTTGAACGGGCGAGGAGGGCTCTGGCGTGCTGTGAGCTTGCCCGCGTACGAGCACGCCAACGTGAAATTGGTCCATGTGTGTGTGCGCACGCATTGATGCAGGCATGCGTGTGCCAAGGCACAGGTGTGCGCATGCTTGCAAGGGGTAAGTGCGTATGGGGGGTGATGATGGGAGTGTGCGCCCACGCAACGGCGTTTGCAAAGCATGCGCGTAACCATGCATCAACGAGCTGCATTTTATGCTCTGGGCAGGCGGGGATAAGCAGCGCAAGGGCTGGTGTTGAGCAACTGGTGGCGTGGTGTCCCTAGCACACACAGCATGGCATCACTGATCCGTGAGACTAGGAATGCATGGGCGCGCGACAAGGAATACAGGTCTTTCCTGTCTCGGCACCTGAATCTTCCATGCACTCCTGCCAGGTCCTGGTTGCTTGTCTCCTCGTATGCAAGCGGTACCACGCACGCACGCGCGCACACACACACACACACTGACACACACATACACACACACACACACAAACACACACACACTTGCATGCGCACCTGTAGATCTTGAAAAACAAGCCCGTGCTCCCTTGCATCATGTCCGCCGCTATGGCTGCCTGCTTGCTGCGCGCATCATACTTTTGCTGCTTCCCGGCCACCTGTCCCAGCTCCATGCCCGAGTGCGCAGGCAGTGTCGCTGCAGCTACGGCGCCTGCCCCACTACCAGCAGGCGGATCGCACGCTGCGTGACTCTGCACCGCCCCTCCCGTCCCCACTGGTGCGGGGGCGTGCGCGGCAGGGGCAGCGCGCCGCAACCCCTCCCCTTGGGCCAGTGCACGCTTAGCCTTCATGGCCGCCAGCATGGCGTGCAGCGGGTTGTGCTGCTCGTACTCCCGCTCAAACTCGTGCTGCAGCATCTCATGGTGAACGTCTGGTGCGACGGTGCGCCAGAATGCGCGCGGAACCTGCTGGAGTGTGAATGGCATGCAGCCACGCTAGGCCTTCTGAGCACAACCGCATGGCCACGCTGGGCCTTTTTGAGTGCGGCCGCATGGCCACGCTGGGCCTTTTTGAGCACAGCTGCATGGTTGCGCTGGGCCTTTTTGAGCACGGCCGCATGGCCATGCTGGGCCTGTTGAGCACAGCTGCATGGTCGCGCTGGGTCTTTTTGAGCACGGCCGCAGTTGGCCTATTGAATGACTGATTCTGACTGCTCAAGCACAGCCATCTTGTGCAGGCATGCTGCACGCTGCAGAGCACAACACAGACACACGTATACATACACGCACACACGCGCGCATACACAGACAGGCACACACACACACACAGGCACACACACATACACATGTGTCCACAAACACACTCACGCAGCCACATGTGCAGCCCCACCTCTGCCAAGCGGGGCGTGGCCGTGGGGGCCCATCCGGCAGGTGGCGTGGTCGGGGCTTTTGGCAGCAGCCACTGCCCCTGGTCTGGTGATAAAACAGACTTGCTGCCATCAGCATCCAGCTCCTGTGCGCACAAGCCATGCCGCACGGGACAAAAGCATGTGTGCAGCTGCCAGCCAGTGCGGCATACAGCTCCACTCATACTGTAGAGTCAGAGCCGCCGGCAAACACACTTCCTATCCACGTGCAATATAGCATAAGGCGGCCACTCAACAACGGGAGTCACCCACTGTGCTATGGTTCAAAATCAGCCCAATACTATTTGCAATAGTAAGAAGGCACAGCACGCAGTGAGCCCGGCCCTGCCCATCCCCCCGCCCCACAGGCCCCTCTCCTCGACAACCGCAGGAGAGGCCCCGCCGCCCCACCTTTGCAGACGTGCCGCGCAGCGGCCTGCCCGCTCCCGCCCTGGTCGCTGCCGCTCCAGCTGCAGTCCGGGGGGGCCTGAGGTGAGGAAAGGGGGGCTGGGGAGGGGCCACGCACGCGCCATGAGTGCGGGGGTCGCCGTACAGGTCATTCTGGGGGGCCAGGGACTGGTGCGCGGCCGGCGTGGCGGACACAGCGGCGCGCCAAGACAGCTCGGGGCTGTGGGTGGGTCCTGTGGCGGTCCGGCTGAACGGGTCCACGCGCTGCCCGCTCCCTGCGTGTGCATGTACAGGATCAACCTGGTGGCATGTGTACAGGATCAACCTGGTGGCATGCATACAGGATCAACCTGGTGGCATGCGTACAGGATCAACCTGGTGGCATGTGTACAGGATCAACCTGTTGGCATGCGTAGGCTGAGGCACGGACTCAAGAGGGGCCGGGCGGGTCTGCGGACAGGCTGGGCTGCGGGGGCTGGCAGGGGTGCTGGTGCAGGCAGGGAGTGGGGCGCCGGGAGCCAGCGAGCAGCATACATGTGGGGGAAGGAGAGAGGAGGTATGGTGTGCGCGGGGCAGGCCATGGGGGCAGGCGCGCTGTGCATGCGCGTGGCCCAGCCTGCTCCAAGCGCGCCTGCGGAAGCAGGCAACCCCCTCTATGCGGCCACGGGTCGTGCCAAGAGGCAGGAAGGGGCTGCCTGGCCAGCAAAAGAAAGGTATGTCCAACGGCAACCAGGCATGCAGGCAACGGTGATCGGTTGGGCCATGTCATGCACAACTGCTGCTGCTGCACAACGTTGGGCCATGTCATGCACAACTGCTGCTGCTGCTTGCAAGCACTGCCGGCTCACAGCAGCTACGCTAAGTGAGGCTCACATTTTGCACCTATACCCTCTGTACCATTTTGCACACAACGTTCCAGGGGTCCGCAGCTAAAACTCACTGTGTTCAAGGGCAGCGAGCAAGTATGTGCTTCAGTGTGAAATGAGGCGCACATCTATGCAAACTTTTGTTCGAACCAAGCTCGCGATCTCAAGCTTAATGCGCGCCGAGCCTGGATGCCTTTGTGCTAGCCCACCCAAAAGCGTGACAAAGCTGAGATATGCTCCTTCTCCCATGCCGCGCTGGGCTGTCCTTGACTACCTGCACGCCCTTGCTGAGACTGTGCTCACTCTACTCCAAAAGCTCAATGCAATGCAGTGTCCTCAATTCCTTAACAAACTACTCTCACCTGGATCACCTGGCCCGCCAGCTCGGTTACGATTCTTGGTGAAAGCTGCTGGGCCCTGGTGCACACCCAGCGCTTTACGTTTGCGTCCACTGTAGCTGCTGCTGCTCGGCAGTGGTAGCCCAAGGCCTGCAGCCTCCCTTTGAGCTGCTACATGATAAGCTAGACCCCACGGCACGGACTGCAAAGTGCCCAGCAGCGCCAGCAGGTGACACAGTGCGTGTCGAACTTCCAGACTTGGTGCTTGCAATGCTTGCAGATAAAAGCCAAACATAAACATTGTGAGCTACTTGCACGCTTAACACGGTTCTTTTTGCATCTCAGAGCTGTGGAACAAGTAATGAGAACACCCATGACCGTGTGAGTGCGCATGCACCTGTATAGTACCTGTCAGTCTGCACACACCTGGTCATTTTCCACCTCCACGGTGCCCACGCTGGTTGTGGGGGCCTTTTGCAAATTCCCTTGCTCCAGGCCCCGGATGGCTTCTCTGAGCTTTGCCTTGGGGTCCATCCTTCAATGCATGGCCCAGCAAAAATGGGCTACGACATGTAGCCTTCAAATTTTATTCTTCATCTTTTAATTATAAAGAATATTAAAGAAGTAACAGCTTTTGAAACCATCGTTCGAAGGATGTCTTTTTCTTTCGTAAAATGCACCCACAATCACTAGTATGATTCATATGTTACCATTCATAAGGCCTAGTGTGATGTTCAAGCCTAGTGTGGAAGTAGCTGGCCTTGACCAACAATTGCTTTGTAGGAAGGCGCTGCCGGCCCTGCTTTTTAGATGATGGTTCCCGCAGCAATTCATGAAACGATTGAGCAGATTCAGCATTCAACCACGATCTGCTCAGTCTAAACTTGAGCCTGTCGAAACCGACAAGATCTATCATATCACGTTCAGCGGTCTTACAATTGTTAGCACACCCTCAGGTTTTTCTTGGGCTAACCTAGCTTTTGATTTGAAATAAGATATGGTGCTGCCAACCGCTGAATTGCAAGGGCAGTGCCCAGTGGACTGGGTGCTGCCCACGAGTCTACCTGTGGTTTTGCAAGACTGGCTAAGACCCCACTAACATACAAGAATTTGCACATCGCATTTTGTAGCGTCTGTTTATCAATTTTCTTTCTCTGATAGCTTCTCAATTTTTTACCGCTGGCCATCTAGGACTGCAATTTGGCCACAAAAATGTCAGCCTAGCGACCAGGTGGGATTCAACCCCAACTTGCACTCTCCATAGGGTTGCCTGCTGCAATACAATTCGGTTTGGACACTAGCATTTAACCAATGTTCATTTGTACTGCAGTGATAGTGCAATTGTGGACTATTTCATAGAAACAAAGCGCAGGGAGTATCTTGGTGGCATGTATGAACGGAGGGGTGCTAGCACCAGGCAGCCCATGTGGTGGTCCCAACTACTGACTGAGAGGAGGAGAATTTGAATGGGTATCGGTGGGATTCAAACATCCATTCCTCAACATGCGGATTTAGTTGATGTGATTGGAGTTCTCTTCTGGTGCTTTGTATTGTGTGGTGCACTTAAGTATTGTGTTGGTTTCATCACTTCGTTCCGGTCTAGACTCAAATGGTCTACTGGCAGCTCAGTATGGCTATGTGTTACCTATAATTTGTTACCTATAATTTTTAGAAGGATAGTGCGTAAATATACTATTACTGTCCTGGCTCTCCAGCAAGCTCTTAAGTCTTCTATGTTGCTCATATGCTCTCCGATTGTGGTCCTGGTCACATATTGCCACCAAATTTTCACCTCCTATGGGGTTGAGGACGGTGAATCCTATGTGCTGGAACGTGCCTGCAAACACTTGGCAAGAGAAGTATGGCATTAGAGTCTAGACAAAGTATGCAGAGCATTTGCCTGGAGATCTGACGGGAGTCAGAACATTTGACACTGAAAGTACTTCAAAGTTGCTCGACCATTCTGGGTTTGCTCTTGATATCAGTATGCATATCTTATTGTTACCCCCCCACCATTCACCTTAACTGATGGCATTAACCTATTCAGAATTTTGTGTCTCTCAGAAATCATATCATGCAAGGTATGGTGTTGGATAAACCGTATCTTACTTTAAATTGAGCTCAGGGAGAGGCAATTCAAGTACTGGACATTTTACGACTCTGGTATACTTCCAAGAAAAAACGACAGCACCTGTCACCAATGGTGTGCTATTCCTACACAAAGGGCTCTGGTCAGTCAAACACCCTAAAAAATTTCAAATACATGTTACTTGACCTACCACGAGATGTCGTTGGCAGTGTGACTCGATTCACACTTTGGGTACTCACCCTACTATGGGTGACAGCATCATGAGGCCAAAACATCTCCCCTACCTGTGATCGGTGTGATGCTGATGATATCCAAGAGAGCAATGTTACGCTGAGGGAGTGCTGCATCCAAACCAGGCTCGCGGCATGGCCATGCCAGCGTTTGTGCGAATAGGGTGTGTGGACTGGCTGCGGATTGCGGCAATGTACACCAAGCAGACAACAGGTTGCCTGCAACGAGACTGTGGGGTCTCTGGCAGGACGTAGAAAAGAATAGGAAACTACGCAGGCAGCAAGACGCTCCCTGCATCAATTAAGGAAAAGGAGGCCCATTGGCCCGATGTGCCGTGAGCCCCAATGGAAAAAATAAATAGTGGGGATCTGGAGGGTGGCTGGCAGCTCCCTGCTCCAGACTAAGGCCTTGAAAGTATTGTACTTCCAAATTTTTGTCTTGTTGTTGTCAGTTTGTGAGCAAAATGCACAGTGTGCATGCAATTTAAGGGCAGTCTTGTGGATCCTTTGTAATCATGGCCGAGCTCTTTAAGATGGTGCAAAGTGATGGGGTAATAGATCAAACCTTGTACACCAGGAAGGATTGTGCGAACTGTAACCTTTCTTGGCTTTTAAGCCCCTGCATAGAGTCTTGTTGTTTGCTTGAGGTCTCCAGCTGGTGTCCAGGCCTGGTTTCTTCACAATATTTTACCTTTCAGGTGTGACTTCCCTCTAATTAGCTTAAAGATCGCAAGCTCTGCGCAATACCCCATGAGACATACTCACACTGGACTGGCTGGATGGACTGGATTGGGCACTGCCACGCCTGTTATCCTCCAAGGGTTAGAGGGTTCCACTCCCTGGCATACATCTTGAGAGGTTGCTAGGAGCAAACAAGGTAAAACTGCGAGTTTGGAGTGTGTTCTGCTCTAGCGCGTTGGTGCCTCTGTAGTTAGTTCCTAGTCTCCGTGCCCTTAGGAGGTCCCTTCTCTTTGCCTTCTTCTGCGAGCTCTTAGCCGTAGTGGTAGCTGAGCCTGAGCCGGCCTGCCCACGGGCCAACTGGTAGCCCTAGCCTGAGCTGTCCTCGTAGCCTTGGGGGCGACCTCTTGGCTTGTTGGCTTTTTTGGCAGTTCTCCTTTCCCTAGCATTTTTCATGTCTTCTGCTTCTCCTGCCTTAAGGACATTGCTGTGTCCGCTCGCGTCGTGTAACAAACAAACGTACAGTTTGCCATTGACGTGCTAAATTACGGCCATAGCTGAACTGATGACAGAATCAAATACTTTACCAACTGCCTCTACCAATCTCTGGGACACAATGCAGCACAAATCTGACACTGCACTTATCTGGCGTGACAGCAACATGTTCATTTCCCCCTGCATCCATCCACGCATTGTATCTCCGCAGGATTTATGCACATCTGTTTCCACAAATAGAAGCTTAAGTGATGCACCTTCTTTCTTGAGCCAAAACGACAACAAGCTTCGATTTTTTCCCGAGATCTTCAAGCTGATTCACGCACTCGTGTGCGGAATGGGGGTGCCCCCCTGCTGCCTCCTTGCTATCTGCACTTTGACCTCCCTAAACATGTTATGAGGAACGTGAGCAGGTTTCGCTTGCGAGAACACACACTCGCGGTGGAATCCTCCATCTGGCGCAGTGGAAATGGCCACTGTGACAAGTGTTCCTGTGCTGCTGCTCAAAATGAGGTGCGTGTTCTTTTTCACTGTCAAGACTTGTTTGTGTGCTCTCTCAGAAGAAATTACTCTTTCCTTTTCTTCCCTTTCTGCCAATCCTTTTCTATGGAGGCCCCTTATATTCCACATGCCTTGCCTAGTCAGACTGTCTTCGACTTTCTTTCTCAACGGCACAATAGACTGCCATTTCATTTCGGACATTATGGACTATTTTTTGGCCGGCGAAGACCAGCAACAAACCAATCAGCCTAACGACCTGGTTGGCGGTTTACCCCTTAACTTATGAGCAGCCTAGCAGTCGCACCTTTTTTGTAACCCTTTGTCACACCATATTGTGTCTTTGCCGAATTGGTGTGTGTGTATGTCAAATTGGTGATCCATCAATAACAGTGATCTGGCATGACACCTTGTAACCTTTTCTATGGAGGCCCCCTGTTTTTTACATGCCTTGCCTAGTCAGACTGTCTTTGATTTCCTTTCTCAACGGCACAACCGTTGTTTGTGACAAACCCTGCCATTTCATCTCGGACATAATGGACTAATTTTGTTGGCTGGTGAAGACCAGCAACAAACCAATCAGCCTAACAACCTTTTGGTGGTTAAACCTAACTTGAAACTAATCCTTAATGAACGCATCGCTTTCTATGAGCAGGCCCGCACATTGACCAAAGGCCTTTTTTATTCCAAGCTTAGTAGTAATCTTTTGTAAGTGAATCTGGTTATCAGGTTGCTGACAAAGAGGGCATTTGCTGATGGGAGCCCTGCCGTATCAAAGAGCCAATCTTCTTAGTGTTGTCTGTTTGTCTGTTCCTGTATTTCATGGCACTCTGTTTTCTCAGTGTATCTTCCTTTTTCCAAGTTGTGTGCAGCATTGATAGAGATGCTGACTACTTCATCTTTGAGCTGAGCAGGTCACCCCGGTGTCTTGTCTAATACCTGTTAAATGAGTGTGCGGGCCATAGAAAGCAACATTACCTAGGGAGTGGACGGTGCAGGCAAAAGACAACATGATGATTAAACACAACAGGGGCTTCTTGAGCCCGATGGCAGAGCGCTAGCTGCGCTTAGGGGGTGGAGTTGTGGCCGCAGTCGCAGAGATCCTCCTGTGCCCAGATGAAAAAGCCTGACCTGCCAGGACTCCGTCCAGGGGCTGGTCTGGTGGCTGATCGTAAGAAGTGGACCCAAATGTGGCATCAACGCTGCGAGCACACAACCGGGCAGGGGTAGAAAAATAGTGGATGGAGGAGCGGCGCCGGCATGGCAGAGCAACCCATGGCAGGGCCGGGCCTGCACCCAGCCATGCTGCAGCACGCGCAGCCCAGGCACACGCACGCACCAAAGCTGCGGAGGGCGCGGGATGCCACACACCTGGAAGCTGCCGTGCCGTGCTTTTCAGCAGGGGCTGCGATGTGGCCCGTTTTCAGGAAGGGATGCACCGGGGCTGTCTGGAGCACGGGTGGTGCACCAAAACTCGCGCTTGCAGCTGTTGGTGGCATCAGACCGCTCCTCCCTGCAGGGCTGGACTTGCTGGGTGTGCATGCGGCTGCAGAGCCGTCATCCTCATGCAGGCTTCCTGCGTCCTCGCTGCCCGCTGCCGCCTCCACCGGCTGCAGGGGTGGCTGGAGGGGCAGGGTGGGCAGGCTGGGAGGGCTGAACAAGGTAAGGTCGGGGCTGGTGTCATGCGCAGGGCTGCCTTGGCCTTCAGCCTGCTGCGGCTGCAGTGGCGCCCCAGCACTGCTGCATTGTCCTGTTGCTCCGCTTGGCTGGGAGGGCGGCAGCAGGGTGACGGGGGCAGGGAGGGAGGGAGGCGGGAACGGGCTAGGTGCCAAATCCTGAGGTGAATGCGGGGGGGGCGTGGAGTGGGACGCAGACGCTGAGGGGGACGGGGATGAGGACTTTTCAGGGGAGGCGTGCTGGGCGCTGGCGGTGAAAGGGGAGGGAGCGGGCGGGTAGGCATGTTGGCCAGGGGGGGCGTCGCGCGCAGCGGCAGGCTGCGCTACGTGTGGCATGCCGGGGTCCTGGGGTGGCATAAGCGAAGCCCTGATGGGTGCAGGCTGCGGGCTT
>LFIK01002673.1_pt1 | contig 14433 bp, 22 predicted proteins | sample 643401 | NCBI WGS metagenome assembly LFIK01 (sample SAMN03777447, study PRJNA286221) | soda lake metagenome | biome: soda lake; feature: Kulunda steppe; material: water; isolation source: sample T5-Br brine of Lake Tanatar-5 | place: Russia: Kulunda steppe | collected 2010-07 | reverse complement strand
TATTGCAAGTACGCATCAATCAGAAAGGTGAGATTGTTGTTGCTCTGATCGCTTATGATAGATAGTTTCCGTGTAGCCATGACAGCCTCCTTATTAGGTTGTGTGGTTAGAGCCGGTCAGGTGTTGGCGCACTTGGCGGGCTCGTTCTATTTTAAAGCTACAATATTTTTTGAGAGATGCAATTGGCTTTCCACACATTTTCCACACATTTGCGATACAGATGTGTTAAAAGTGTGTTTTGGGAAAAAACGTGTAGATAATAAAAAAGCCCTTAAGTGTGCGTTTAAGCATAATTTAAGGGCTTTTTAGTGAGCTCCCCGGGTAGGATTCGAACCTACGACCGATCGGTTAACAGCGCATTGACATAGGATTATAAATGTAGAAATTTCAATAAGTTAGCGAACATCTATTTTTACCTTTCCATACATTTTCCACACATTGCCCATTAAGCACCCTTAATATTACACTTTTGTTGCATTAGTTCATGCCGGCAAACCGCTGATCCGTTACAGACCGTCTCTGGATGGTGGCGGGTTTATGCTCTACGTCCTCAAAGATATCGCGGATCGCCTCATTAATAATGTCGCCGTAAATTTCGTCGGTGATGTTGATTGATTTGTGCCGGGCAAGTTTGGACACGAACTGGATCGGCTTACCCAGAGAGAGGTAGTGTACTACACCACCATGACGGAGCTGATGGAACCCCGTCCGCCCATCACCCTCGGCGAACTCCTTGCCCATCGCCAGGCGAACGGCATCACCCAAAAAGCGCCGGGATTGCGTGGTGCTTGATGTAAACATCGGCTCATCTTTCTTTTTGCCGTGCGCATATTTTTCGGCAATGGTAAGCGCCGGTGGCGGCAGGTAGATGATATCTGTTCGGCGGCCTTTGCCTTGCACACGAAGCCGACCATCATTCAGCAGATCTCCGGCTTCCAGCTTTGCCAACTCCTCGGATCGCAGTAGGCTGTAAAAATAGAACCACCACATATCGGTATAAAAATCGGGGGGATATTTACTTTGTGTATTCCATATCCGCTGCGTCTGCCTCATACTCCAAACATGAGCTTGGCAGATATCGCGCACCTGCTCCCAAGTGAGGTATTTTACTTTTTCGATATTGCGCAGCTCAATCTTTTCGTGCATGGATATATCCACCTTGTAGCGCTCCGGCAGGTACTCTTTTTCGAAGGCCCATTTCAGAAAGCTGTTCAGCCGCCCGGCGTTCCCTTTACGTGTCCGCGAATTGCCGGTGGACCGCATAAAGTGTTTTTGGAAAAAGTTTTCATCCGTGCGATCACCCAACTGTACTTCCCCTATTTGGTCAAACATCCGACGGAATACATTTTTGTTGGTTTTATAGGTAGATTTTTCCGCCCAGTTGCCGTTCAGGAGGTTTTCTTCGCAATATTCGAAAAGGGCATCATTCAGGGAGGGTCCGTTGCCTTGTCCTGCCCGTTCAAACGGATCGAACCGACCCATGCTCCACTCTACATCGTACCAATCTGCTTTTTTACGGACGCTTTCTTCCCTCATTCGTCCGGGCAGACTGATGGTGGTCTCCTTCCGTGCTTTTCCCGATCCTTTTAAAAAACGGATGTGCCAGCGCTTTCCTACTTTTCTGTATGAGACTGTCATATTATTGGCTCCACATATTCCTCATAAAATCCCCTGATGATTTTCTGTGATGATTCATCCATTTCGAAGTCCCAAGATCGATCACCGCTTACTCGCACCTGTATCCCGGTATCGTATGCCAGGCGCCGGAGTGTTTCCGGTTCTACTTGATAGTATGCATATTCTCGCACCGTTCCACCACCGGAGTTTCGTGAAGGCCGCCCGTCGGTTTCAAACCGGTACTGCTCTCCACTAATTATAAGCTGTAGAGATTCGCCATTTCTGATAAACATCCATTCGGTACCGGTGTATTTTACCTGCACGAGAAACTCAAAAGTTCCATCGTCGCGTGTTACAACCATAGGGTTGATATAAATAGCGCGAACGGGGAAAATTGTCTGATCCACTATATTATTTTCAACCCGATCGATATGCAGCTCTTCAAATTGATCGTAATCAGAGCTGATGGTGGGGCTGGTCCCCGCGCAGGATGCAAAAATGAATAGTGTTAATATCGGAAGTATCTTTTTTTGCATGGCTCTCATTTTTTTTTTTTTTTTTTTTTTGAAAAATTTAATAAGTAATCGAGCATTATAATTTTAATTAAGGGGTAAATTATGGGTACAACTACGAATCATCAGACCGAGAACTACGAAGTTCAGCAATCAGATCAGAGAAGTATTCCAGATCTTTTGCAAGATTTTTTGCACGATCTTGAAGACTTGCGGCAATCCGATCCCGAACTTCATAAGATATATCTTGCTCGTTTACGGCGTCTTCTAATCGATTCCACTTCTCATCTATAGATTTATGTGTAGCCGTGTTCTCTTTTTTTACTCCATATTTCACAAAGTTCACATCCAGTGAAGGATGTCTTTCTAAAATTCTATTCCAATCTATACCTCTCCCTTCAATTTTCCAGTTAGAAATCGAGCTTGCCGCTTTATAACCGAGCTTTTCAGCTAATTCTGATTGTGTATCGACATTTAACTCGATCTTCAATCTCTGTATAATTTGTTTAATGTCAGTGATATTTTTATTTGACATGTTCACCCACTGTGTATTATATTCATTCCAAGGATAACATTACTCTAATAATATTACAAAATGTCACACTCAGAAACAATCGAACAACGTTGCGGGGATTTAAGAGCGTTTATGGCGCGACATCGATTAAAGCTCACGACTGTTTGTAGAAAAGCTGATCTAAATTATCACTCTGTACGAGTGAACCTCCCAAAATTTGAAGTAAGTGAAGAGCGAATTAATAAGCTTGAAGAAGCTGCTCTCGATCTCGCTAAGGAAAACGTATTTGAGGAGGCGTAATGTCAACCACGCTCCAAAAAGTTGAGCAGGAACGAATGAAGGTGCTCCGGCGCGCGGCATCGTTACAGGTGGCGGTTGAGGAGTATGACGAGGCCGTTACGGAGATGCGAAAGGAGGCGGAGGCGTCGGCGAAATCGGTGCGGCTCAATAAAAAGGTACAAGCGCAACTTTTGGGGATCAGCCGATCACACCTGTACCGCGCCGGACTGGACGGATGCCGTAATTATGCGGAGCTGTACAGGAAGGTGAAGCGCTTGCGGCCTGATCTGCTGCAGAGCCTCGAAATGAATTTTGACGATCATTTAAGAAAAATTAAAACAAAATAAACGCTCTATGTCACTTGTAGGAAAAGATAAACCGGTTAGCTGGTACAGCCTCAGTAAGGAAAACAGAGGATCGCTTCGAATGAAACAGGGCGAAACGGAGGAATTTTTTGATTGGCTGGAGGGTGTGTTGGTTGGTATTGAACCGGTGACGGATCAGTACGAGGGCCGAGACCAGGAGAAGTATCTGTTTAAGTTTGAAGATCCGGCGCATTCGCAAACGGCCATTTTAAAGATTGGTGTGGAGGCGAGTGCTGCGCGGGGGTTGTTGGCGGCCTTGTGGACCATCCCCGACGATGATATCAATATGGTGAGGGTACGGCCTTATACATCAACGGAGATTTACGATGGGAAGGAATCAACCTTCACAAATGTGGATGTATCGTACCGAAAGAGCCCTCGGGAGCCGTGGGTGCGGTTGATTGACCTGGAGGAAACCACGCCATTGTACCGCGCTTTTATGAAACGCCTGCCTGATGATGCCGACGAGCGCCGGAAGATGCTGGACAAAGCGGCCGCACAAATTAAGAAGCGGCTGAACAGCGGGCCTGCCAACGAGAATGAATATGTAGATGATAATGGTGAGGTGTTTGACGGAAAGAAAGCCTCTGATGATCTGTACAAGTCGGGGGAAACCCAGAAGAAGGCGCCGGTACCGAACAGCAATATTGATGAACACGCTTTTGATGATCTGGACGATGATCTCCCGTTTTAGTGAGTTCCACACCTCCCGGGCAGGTAGGTGTGGTTGCGAGTTAGCAGGTGGCGCACTTTGACCGGCGCGCTACTGATCTCTCTTGATGAATGGAAGCTGTGTGGGTTTGACCGCTGGCACAGTCTTATTTGACATACTGGAATCGAAACTCCACACAGAGACAGATAGCGGTGTGTATGGATGGTGGCAATGCCGAGGTTGACAAATCGGAATAAAGAACCTGCCGTGGACACAAAATCCATTTTGGTGAGGTTGACGGCGAGACGATTGACATCCTGGACAGCAATAGAGATACCGACAGGACGGGACGGATATAGGTGCCTCGTATGAACCATCATAGATATACACCTGACTTTGTGGCCCCGGTTGAAAGTAACCGGGGCAGATTTTGACATAATGAAAATGCGTGCGGCGAGGTGTTTTTGCTAAACATAGGGGGACAATCCCCGCTCTTGAATTGGTTCTTGCCGCGCGCAGATTTTTAACGCTCAAATAATAACGCTCTATGAGTAACGCTAATATTTTTACTGACGAGGATACGGTAATTGATATGAGTAAGACGCCTGAGATTCGCGGGAAGCAATTCCTGGAGGATCCGCATATGGCGAAACTTGCCGATGAGGTGAAAGATGAACACTCCATTGAGGTTGGCCCCGCTCAGGTGGGATATCTGTTGGTCTATCCCAATTTGAGTAAAACCCGCGCAGGTAAAACCATAAAGGCCAGCCGTGAGGTGAAGCACTATTCGGGCAATGACTACTTGGTGGAGATCTCCGGGGAGCTGTGGGATATGCTGGACCGCGATACGCGTAAAATGATGCTTTTGCACATGCTCTTGCATATCGATCCCACGTTTAAGGCGAAAAATCAGGAGTGGAAAATGAATCTGCGTAAACCTGACTTTTCTGACTTCTACGAAATCAACGACAAGTTTGGCAACGAATGGTACAAGACCATCCAGGCAACGATGAGTAGTCTATACGATCTGGACCCGAAAAAGGAAAGTAAAGTAAAGCTCTAAACAGTAAAAACGATCTAATTATGCCTATTGAACTGCTCATTTTAACGCTCATTTGTGCAATGGCGCCGGCGCTTTCGGCCTTGTGGGAACAGTGGAGGAACCGATGACGAGAGAAGATCGATTAACGATGGCCTCCGTACGGTATATCCGCAGCAAGTACCCGAAAACCGTGGTGCTCCATATAGCCAATGAACGCAAAACCTCAGCCCGGCGCGGAGCTAAACTGCGAAAGATGGGTGTGATGGCGGGCGTTGCTGATCTTTTTGTGGCGCACCCAACGGCGAATGATGCCGGACTATGGATTGAGCTGAAAGTTGATAAAAGCTACGGCGCCAAGCGCAAGAGCTACCCCAACAGCAACCAAAAGGAGTTTCTCTGGAAGATGCACCAGTCAGGCTATGCGGTGGCGGTGTGTTGGAATCTCGATCAACTGATGGAGACGGTAGACACCTACATGAGCGGAGAGCCTCTTTTCTGCGACTACCTCGAAAAAACCTTTAATAAAATGATGGATATGAAAGAATTACCGACACATATACGATTTTCACTATCGAAGAGTCAATTTGAATGTAAACACTGCGGAGAGGTGAAGGAGGTTCCGCAGGGGACGAATCAACCGGGTGTAACTGTCCTGGAATCAACTCGGGATGCTATGTATGAACAGCATAAGGATTGTGAGAAGCAGGATGGCAAAAGTGAAAAGGCAGAAGTGAGATCTATTAACCCATAACTAATCAACCATGATTTTAACAAAACGGACATCACAAAAGGAAATTATAGTAGATGGTACCAGGCGGTGTGTATTGGTGGAGTATTATCTGAACCGGCGCACGGGCAGGGTGGAGATATCAGAGATTTGGGATGGTAAAGAGTCTGTACTGGATCGGGTGGATGATGCGGAGATCGAACAGATCAGACCGGAGCTTACCGATACCATTCGCGATGATATGGTGATGGAATTGGGCCGATCGATCCGTGCCATTTGCCGACAACCGCTTGGAGGGTATTAGTCATGAAATCTCTGATTCCTTTTGTCACGTTTGTGAGCGGTCTTGTGGTTCTATCCGTACTGATTCACATCTATGGATTGGAGCACCCGGATGAGGGGACCGACCCCGCGCCGGAGGTGGAGCAGCGGATTATACAGGGCGAGCATGGCCGAATATTCATCGAGCCAAACCGCGTATGCGGAGAGTTTGAGGCGGCACGTATCGGCATCCGCACGCATTTCGGGTTGGTATGCCTGGAGGAAGAGATGCAGATTGAACAGCCGATTATTATTGGTGGGAATTTGCTTAGCGAAAAGGAGCGGAAAGAGAGGGTGGAACCGCTTGTGGATGAAATTAAGGAATTAACCAAACGGAGGTGGTGATATGAGTCAGCCAATAACTGCAACACGAACATGCACGGATTGCTCTGCCATGATTGTGGAGGATGAGCAGCAGTATCAAACCAAACCCAAGAAACTACCTTTTACCGCGGATGGTTGCCGGCGCGCTCGTCGGTATCTGAGTACGAAACAGATTTCGCCCGATCCGGGGCTTACAGGATGGGAGATTGTTGGAATGGCGAATGACTTAATAGAGGAGGATAGGGTATGAGTACGATTATTCATGAGAACGGAATTACTCTTAGCGAAAGGCAGCGGAATTATCTGCGTGAATGCAGCTGGAGCCTAAATAAGCAGATGCGGAAGATTCTTAAAAACAAGTACCCTGCCGGCGCTACATACTACGAAATGAAGTGTATCCTGGAAGATGCACACGGCAAACAGATGAATATTGATACGGTCCGGCGTGGATTAAGCCAGCAGACGGATATAACCTCTCGGTTGAAACAGTTGGAGGACGATTACGGGCGAATGCCGCTGGTGAAATCGGATGATCGGCGGTTAAATCCTGAAAGCGGGGCTAAGATCAGTGTGTACAGGTATAACCAGCGGTACGGTAAACCGCCAACCCACAAAGAACTACTGGAGCGTAATAAGGATAATAATCAGATGACATTCCAGCGGGGGTTTGGGATATGATTGCCGATCGTCAGCGTAAAACGATTTCATACCGACCACCATCACCCACAGAACGATTCGCGGCCTTTATTCGGCGCGAGGTGGCGATTAACAACGAACGGGGAGATATGAGCGATTACCGGATGTATGAGTATTTAAAGCGCCGGATCGATCACTACGGAGTATCGCACGAAATAGGATGTAAATTAATTTCAAAAGCTTTAGGGATATGATAGAAGCACCGAATCACACGCAGGTACCGAACAGGATTTTTGAACTCTTACCGGAGCTATCGGAGGCGGAAACGAAGGTGATTATGGTCATTACCAGGCAGACGATTGGATGGCAGAAAAAGCGGGATCGTATAAGCCTTACGCAGCTCCAAAAAAAGACCGGAATGAGCCGATCATCTGTCAACAGTGCTGCCAAAAATTTGAAGAAAAAGGATCTAATTTTGATCAACGAAACCAAGAAGGGGAATGAGTTTGAGCTCCATATTACCGAATCAAAAACGCTGTTTAAAGAGAATGAAGGTAGTACAGAATCTGAACCATTAGAGGGAGAGATAGTACAAAATTCGAACCGGAGTAGTGCAAAATCTGAACCATCAGGTAGTACAAAATCTGAACACACAAAAGAAACTATTACAAAAGAAACTAAACAAAAGAGCGCGCGTGAGAATATCTGCAAAATATTAAAGGCGTTCGGAACACCGGAGTTTGCTAAACCTCTTTTTCGGGTGAAGGGTTTTAAGGAGGCGTACGTGGATTACCTGGAGTATATAAAACTAAGCTGGGGAAGGTGGCCGAATGAGGTTAGCGTTAAGATGGATTACAAAAAACTTTTGGAACTGCAGAGCGATGGGAACGGGCCTGTTGATGTGATCCACCAGACGATACACGCCAAGGCAAAGAGCTTTTTCGCCGTCCGTGATTTTGACAGTAAAAAACCGAATAAAAACGACTGGGATCAGCAGCACTTAAAGCGCCCTGAGTATCAGGAGGTTTAATATACCCGTATAACAATCCGCATAAACTCAAACTAAAGAATCGAAATGCCGACAACCGCTCAAACAAATAACGCTTTACAGACGCCCAACAGGGTACCACCGAGATCTATCGAATCGGAGGAGACGGTAATTGGTACCATGATTTACGATTTTGATGGTGACGTGATACCGGCGATGACTCAAACGCTTTCTGCCGCTGATTTTTATGATCCCAACCATAAAACCATATTCAACGCCATCTACGAGATTTATCAATCCGGGCGGAGTGTAAATCAAACCACACTGGAGAACTATCTGTCCGGTAAAAACCTGTTGAAGAGTATTGGCGGAGAAAGCGTCCTTGTGGACCTGACGATGAGTGCCAGCCATTTGGAGAACGCTGAGTATGCGGCGGGAATCGTAAAGGAGAAATCGAAGGCGCGTAATTCCCTACAGGAGTTTCAGAATTTAATTAACAAGCTTTATGATCCTAACGTAACCGCACAGGATGTACTCAACCGCGCGGAAAAATTCGTCTATGAGCAGACTGTTGGGGAGCGTGAGTCGGGCAGGACGCAGTTGGCTGATCGCGTAATGGAAGAGGCGTTTGAGTATATGGTGAAGATGCAGGAGTCCGAAGGTGGAATTACGGGGCTTGAAAGCGGATTGCCGTATGACCAGGTGACTACCGGTTATCATCCCGGGAAGGTGTATGTAGTTGCCGGGCGTCCGGGAATGGGGAAAACGGCGTTTATGCTGCAGAACCTCAGGCGCATTGCAGAGGATGGAACAAATGTCGGTATTCTATCGCTCGAAATGGATAATAAATCACTTGGTAGCCGTCTAATATGTGCCGATGCGGGAGTGGATAACCATCGGGCATACCAGGGTGAATTGAATGATAACGAGATGGAACGGCTGGCAGACTCCGCAGCGAAATTGTCGCAGTTTGGCTTCGTTATGGATGACACAACAGATTTAAGCCCTTCAACACTGCGGATTAAGGCTCGTATGATGAAGCAGCTCCACAACATTGGTATTCTGGCTATTGACTATCTGCAGCTCATGACATCAGAAAAGGATGTGCGCGAACAGCAGATTGCTGATATCAGCCGTACATGTAAGAAGCTGGCAAAGGAGCTGAATATTCCTGTCGTATCACTATCACAGCTATCACGCCAACCGGATAAGCGGAACGGGTTTGGATCGCGTCCACAACTTAGTGATCTGCGAGAGTCCGGCGCTATTGAGCAGGATGCAAACGTGGTGATGTTCCTTTATCGACCGGAAGTATATGGGCTGGAGAGTTATCCCGACGGCAGTTCAACCGAAGGCGTTACAGAGGTAGTAATCGCCAAGCACCGCGACGGGCCAACAGGGCTGAAGAAGCTCTATTTCGAAAAAGAGACGATGACATTCAGGCCACTAAGCACGGAATCTGCAATTCCACATCCGGCACAAAGTGCACCGGTTAACGACTGGTATGATACGGATTATAACGAGCCATTTTAAAACAGTATAACCAATGCCCGACTCCCCAGAACGCATAAAGCATACACCGGATCGATCAGGCACGTTCGAGCATCGAACCGATAAGGATGCCCGTAAGTTCTATCAAACATACAAGTGGCAGAAGTTCCGGGGCAAGGTTAAGAAGCAGAGAAGGTTTCAGGATAAAAAGCGTGTACATGATTTATATAAACAGATGCCGAATACAGCATTCAGTTCATACTCGAGGTGGTTGCGGTCAGATAATCCGCTCTGTGTGGATTGCCTGGACGAAGGCTACATTCGCGACGGTGTTGTGGCTGATCACAAGAAACGAATAAGAGACGGCGGTGAGCCATTTGACCCGAACAATATTGAGTTTCGATGCCAAACGCATCACAACAAAAAATCAGGTAAAGAAGCACATGAATAAGATGTATCACATTTGGAAAATTATCCTCTCATACCTAAAAGCAGCACTCATTGAGTGGCCGCAAACGCTATGGAAAAGTATAGTTAAAGCCTATAAATCCATCACTACGGATAAGCTGCAGAAAGGTGGAGACTACTTACAGGTATTTATTGCCTGGCTTGCTGTAACTGCGGCCATGGTTGTAATGGTGTTAATTGTAATTCACACCATACGCTCTCTGTACGCCGGTGAGCTTGTCACGGCCATAGGCTCAGTCATTACTGGCATTGCCTTAGTTGTGATGTGCTTGGGTATAGAGCGGTACGTATCGGGGCAACCACCAACCGGGGGGGGCAAAAATCCTTAAAGCAAACCATGCTCCAAACCGACGCCCAAGGTCTTTTTTTTTCTCTGAACTGAGGCAACCCCCAGGGGGGTAGGATACAGCGATTATGAAAACAGATAAATCAGAAAAAAACCAGTGCAGTGCTATTACCAACTCCGGTACACGTTGCAAACGGTCTGCCGAGAAGTTCGGAAGATACTGCAAGCAGCATAATGAAATGCTGCAGGAAAGTTTATGGGGGCATCATGGCGAATTGAACTACATCCCCGATCCGCCTCCTGTGCTTTCGCAGATGGCCGCTGGGTATTGGCATCAGTATTGTAAGGAGTTGAAGGAGCATAAAAAGTTGAAGGGGCACTACCTTTCGGAGTTGTTTGAGTTGTGCAGCCGGCACGATTACCGGAAGGAACTGGAGAAACTGATGGAGAAGCACGGGCTGATTAATCAATACGATAATGGCATTCAGCTTTCGGGGATTGATAAGGTACTGGACCGAAACGATAAACGGATTACGGATTTAAAAAAACAGTTTGGGCTTACCCTGGACTCTGAAAAGAAGTTGAAGGGTGAAGTGAGTAAAGAAACCGAAAAGCCGAAACCGAAATTAAGAAAACATAAAGCTTGGTAAATGGCATTACCGAAAACGGGAATTGAGAAGTTCGATTATTATACGCAGGAGGTTCAGCACGGTCGGCTGAATGTATGCCGTTGGGTGCAACTTGCGGTGGAGCGTCATTACAAGGATATGGATCGGCAGAGTACCGAGGAGTTCCCGTACTATTTTGAGCCGAAGGCGTGTATGCATTTTGTGAACTTTTTTGAGGAGCACCTATACCATTTTGAGGGCATTTTTAAAGGTAAGCCGGTGATTTTTGAACCGTGGCAGTATTTCACGTTTGCGAGCCCGTTTGCATGGATCTGTGATGAACGGATTGGGGATCAGCCGGTGAGGCGGTTTAATGAGAGTGTGGTGATGATTCCGAAGAAGCAGGGGAAGTCGCTGATATTGGCGGGAACGAAGCTGTATATGATGTTTGCCGATGGATACCCCGGCGCCCAGGTATGGATATTGGCAACGAGTTCATCGCATGCGCAAACGCTATCGTACCGTGATGCGGTGAAACTTGTGAAGAATAGCCCGGAGCTGGCGGAGTTGTTTCGAATTAACCGATCAGCGGGGGGAATGGGTATTTATTATGATGATGGCGATTCATTCATCAGGCCGTTGGTGACGGATACGAAAGCGGCGGACGGGCCGAAGATACACATGGCGGGGCTGGAGGAGATTAAGGATTGGGATAAGCACGATGTGTATGAAACGATTGTAAAAGGTACAGCGGCGGATGTGAACTCGATGATTGCCAGTATTTCTACGGCGGGATCGGACATGACAAGTTTGGGGTATGAACGGCAGGATGCGGCCGAGCGGGTATTGACCGGTGAGGATGTGGATGAACGGTTGTTTGCGATGATCTATACGATTGATAAGGAGGACCGAGAGAACTGGGATGATATGGAGGTGGTGAAGAAGGCGAATCCTAATTTTGGGGTGAGTGTTCATAAAAGCTATTACGAGAGCGAGCTGAACCGTGCGCGTAAATCGGAGCGTAAAAAGAATGAGTTTTTAACGAAGCATGAGAATGTATGGATCAACTCGTTTGATAGTTATTTCACCATGGAGAAGTGGATGGATATCGGGAAGGGCAATGCGGAGTTGACGCTGGATGATTTTGAGGGTCAGCCGTGCTATATGTTTTTGGATTTGGCATCGCGGAAGGATATTTGCCCGGCGCAGCTGCTGTTCCGGTATGGCACTAACGGACAGGGGAAAAAGCGATATGTAACCTTCGGCCACTACTTTTTGCCGAATAATGTTGTGAGTGAAGATTTGGTGGGCCACCGTGCGGATTATAATGCATGGGCGGATATGGGGCTGTTTGAACTTACCCCGGGAAGCACCACCGATTTTGATGCAGTGAAGCAGCATGTGCGATGGGTGGCAAAGAATTTTCGATTAATGAAGGTGGGAATGGATGATTGGGCTAAAGATCAGTTTTCGCAGGATTTGACAAAGATGCGCATTAAAAATGGTGTAGTTGGTCAGCGGGTGAAGTATTTGAGCGATCCGATGAAGGACTTGGAGGCGTGGTTGACAAATGAGGATGATATTGAAAACCACGATCCGCGGATTATACATAATGGTGATCCCGTTCTTGCCTGGGCGATGAGTAATGTGGTGGCGAAGGAGGATGCCAACGAGAATGTGTACCCGCGCAAGGAGCATAAGAATAAAAAGATTGACCCGGCTGTTGCGCTGATTAACCTCCTTTATATGGAGAGCGTGGAGCCGCTGCCGAAACAGAAGAAGAAACGAGCCCCTAAAGTTGTGAAGCTATGAGTGAAACTACTTTTAAACGCGAATATAGAGATAGAGCGAGCTGGGATCAGTTTTTTAAGCGGTATATAAAAAATACATTGGTTTGCGATACTTACGAGGAGGCATACCAGAGAACGGAGCAGGAGCATAAAAAGGTGTACAATGGACGATGTTACTCAAGCTACAATTCATTTAGGAATGCAAAAACGAGGAAATTAAAGCACAAGGCAACATAACATATAATTATGCAACAAAAACAAATATGTATTACGAAGAAAGAGTTATTGATGGCAAACTAATGTGTAGAACTCATCCAGACGGTGATTGGAGTGAGGTTAGTTATGAGGACTTGCTTACAAAATACAACCAAGGCAAGGAAAATTTACAATACCAACGGTACAAGATTTCAGAACTACAAGAAAAGCTTGAAAAATTGGAGCAGCTTGCAATGGACGTAAAAAATGACCCTTTGTTTGCATAACGGTTCGCCGTTTGTACGGCGCTGAAATTATCAACAACTAAAAAATCATAATTATGGATACTGAAACTAAAGATCGACAGGACGCTGCCGCGTCCGAACGAAACGCATTGTTAGCTGAAGATGGGCAAGAAGCTGTATTTGAGGTAGTAGATTATACCAACGATGAAATGTACTATCCGCTTGGGATTTTTCCCACCCTTACTTCTGCGACTGAATACATCGAAGAAGCGGAGCAAAAAGACAGGCCTGTTTCGCCGTGGCAAGATGAAGAATTTGAAACGCTGGTAATAGTTAGACGAAAATTTGGATGGACTGAGAACGGAACAAGGATTCTCGAAATAAATCGGGAAGAATACTACGATGAGGAAACCGATAAATATTTATGGAGAAGGGTGGGCAGCTAACGTGTGAGGCGTAAGCGGTCAGGCAGATTATGAATAATGAAAAAGAAAATAGCATGAACAAAAACGGAACCAACACCGGACACGAAGCCTGTCCGCTTGACGCCATTGTTAAGCAAACGAATGGTGATAAACCCTTTTTGTTGAGTGTTTACGATTACACTGGGAATTGGGCAAGGCCATATATTGAAGCCGGATGGAAGGTTCTTTTGTGGGACGCTCAAATAGAGGGCTGTATCTTGAAAAGATTTACAACCCTTCAATTTATGATTGAGAAAGAGACTGGTGGAAAAATTGATGGATTGTTGGCCGCCCCGCCATGTACGGCTTCGGCTGGAAGTGGGGCATTGCATTGGCCGGATAAGGATAACGGCTGGCCTAAACTACATCGTAATCCAGAAATGGAACAAACATTTGAAACATTCACTGAATATATGACGGCACTAACGGAAATAGTGCTTCATATGAAAGATATCTTTGAGCCAGGATTTTGGGCTTTAGAGCAGCCGGTTGGTAGGGTGGAAAAACTGGTACCGGAGTTACGTAGGTACAAAAAAATGATCTTTCAACCGAATGAATTTGGAGACCCTTACACAAAAAAAACTGTTATTTTTGGCCAGTTTAATACCGGCTTGTCGCGAAATTTTGTTGAGGCAAAAGAGGGTTCAAAAATGTGGAAAATTCCTCCGGGGCCAGAAAGGAAGAAATTGAGAAGCGCAACACCACAAGGATTTGCAAAAGCTTTTTATCAGGCTAATAACGAAAAAACGACATACAGGAAACAGTTAGATATGCAGTTTGCTTAACGACTCGGCGCATAACCGGCAGGCGTAAACCTTAAATAAGAAAAACGTTATTTAACTTTTTGAACTAAAACTAAAATAAGCATCAAGACAGCTTGCCTGTCCGAGTTGATGCGATTGTTAAGTA
>LFIK01002672.1_pt1 | contig 14435 bp, 17 predicted proteins | sample 643401 | NCBI WGS metagenome assembly LFIK01 (sample SAMN03777447, study PRJNA286221) | soda lake metagenome | biome: soda lake; feature: Kulunda steppe; material: water; isolation source: sample T5-Br brine of Lake Tanatar-5 | place: Russia: Kulunda steppe | collected 2010-07 | reverse complement strand
GTGCGTGCATGTGTGTGTATGTGTTTGTGTGTGCTTGCTTGTGCGAGTGCGAGCGTGTGTGCCTGCATGCATGTGTGTGTGTGTGTGTGCGTGTGTGTGTGTGTGTGTGTGTGTGTGTGTGTGTGCATGTGTGTGCGTGTGTGTGCGCGTGGGAATAAGCACAACAATGACAATCAAAGCAATTACGAAATTCTATCCAGCCAGCCAGATGCACAGCAGACAGCCCAACCCTTGCTGTGCCCTGAGCCATGCGCAGCACAAGCCTCGCACTCCCTTCACCTGCCCCTCATAGGCACTGCAAGCGGACTTGACCCCCCCCTGCCCCAAAAAACCTCCCATTGGCCCATTGGCCCTAGCGTGCTCGCACCTGTGCCCATGCAATCCAAGCGTACGCGTTTGCACGCGTGCCCGCAAAGTTGCTGCGCATTAGGCCTGCGTAGCCTGCGCTGGCTTGTGCCGGGTCCGTGCGTGCAAGCCGCGCCAGCTGCTGCAGCTGCGCCGCAAGGGCGGCGACAGGGTTGGCTGCGGCTGGCGCCGCTCGGCCACCGGGCCTGCCTCGCGCCGCCCGGGCGCTCTGCTGTGCCTGCGGAGTGGGCAGCAAGGGCTGGCCGGCCGCCTCTGCAGGGGGCGGCGGCGGTGGCGCAAAGCGCTGCAGCACCTCCTCCACCATGTCCGCCGTGGCTTGCAGGGCGGGGGGCGAGTGGCGGACGGCCTCCACCCGGAAGCGGGGCGCATGGGGGCCAGGGCCCATGACGATCACATCGCCGTGCTGCAGCGCCAACCCAGGTGCACCCTGGCGCAGTGGGATGCGCACCTTTTTCCTGCTGCCAGTGCTGCTGGTGCTGGTGCTGGCAGGATGGGCAGAGGGGGGGGGCGACGACCCGACGCCCGCTTCATCTGCCGCTGCTGCTGCAGGTGCGGGGCTGCTGCTCTGTGCATGGCCATCCTCAGCCTCTGACCCTGCCCCGCCCTCGGCCTTCTCTGCAGGCCTGTCCTCCTGCCGCTCTACAAACACTGTGGACAGTCCAGGCTGTCCGCGCAGTGTGCGGGAGTTGTTGAACAGCGTCAGCTGCGCCCGCACAACGTCCTCCTCGCTTTCGGCTGGCACCGTATCTGCCGCTGCTGGGGTGCCAGCAGCAGCAGCAGCAGTGCCTGCCTGGCGCCCCTGCTTTGCGACCCCCTCGCCTGTGCCCTGCTGCCCTTGCGCACCACTGCCGCCGGCGCCCTGCACTGCGGCTGCTGCTGCCACACCGCCATCACTGCCCTGCTCGCCGCCAGGCTCTGTGCCCGCCTCGACTCCCCGCGCTGCCAGCGCATCCTCCAGCATGCTCTCGCCCAGGCTGCTGCGCTGCAGCACGTACTCCAGCCGCAGCGCCATGCGCGGCATGGCAGGCGCGCCCGCATGCGCATCCTGCTGCAGCTGCGGTGGGTGCTGCGGCGCCACCTCCGCCTCGGCCGAGGGGAAGTGCCTGGCGGAGTTGGTAAGCACCCATGGCCCGATCTGCGGCAGCGCTATGGCCGCCACGCCGCTGGGGGCGAGCGGCGCTGGCGCACCTAAAGGCCTGCCGCTGAATGGGTCCCTGAGCACGCTGCCCGGTGTCAGCGGCACAAGCTGCATGGGCGTGGTCTCCAAGCGCGTGGACTGGCGCAGCTGGCCCTGCCGGTCCGCCTCCTCGGCCCCTGCCCCAGCCACTGCGCCCTTGACCCCTTCCTCCTCCTCTTCCTCCTCCTCTGAGCTGCTCAGGCCCAGCCCCTCTGTGCTGGACATGGTGTCCAAGCTCCTGCTTGGGCTGCTGCTGCGGCTGCTGCTGCTGGCTTCCTCAGGCGACACAGGCAGTTGCGGGCGCGGGGGCGGAGACACTGGGCGCTGCAGAGCGCGCGCGCTACCCCTGTGTCGCCGGGAGGTGGTGGTGGTGAGCGTCGGGGGCTCCTCAGAGCTGCTGCGGGCGCCCAGCGCCACTACAGCAGCGGCCTCCCTTGCGGCCGCCTCGGCAGCAGCTTGAGCTGCAGCCTCCTCCTCATCCATGGGCTCCTGCTGCTGCTGCTGCTGCTGCTGCTGCTCAACTTTGTGTCTGTCCCCTGCAACACCCCCCTCCTGCTCACTGCTTTCCAGATGGCTTTGCGGCGAGCCATTACCGTTCCGGCCCTCTTTGCTGCTGCCCTTGTACTGGGCCTGCTGGCTCGGGTAGTCTTGCAGGAAGGACGGGGCCTGCTGCCTAGAGCTGCTGAACACAACGGAAGCCAGGCGGCTCCCACCCAAGGACATGGAGCTGCCGGCGCTGCTGCTGCTGCTGCTGCTGCTGCTGCTGCTGCTACACTTCATGCCCCCTCTTGCCTGCTGCGGTAAGCCTAGGCCCATGGCAGCCAGCTCTGAGAACCGTGCTGCCAGGGGATCCGCCTGGTCATGGTGGGCGTACTGAACCCAGCAGGTGGCCAGGGCCGCAGCCTCACGGCTACAGCTCTGCAGTACCCAGTCCGCCAGAGCCCTGCATGTGTGCATACATACGCGTGTGCATGTGTGTATGTGCGTGCATGTGTGTGTGTGTGTGTATGTGTACTGTGTGTATATGCATGTGTGCAAGTGGGTGTGCGTATGTGTGTGCGTGTGCATGTGTGTGCGTGTGTGCATGTGCGTGTGCGCGTCTGCACGTGTATGTGTCTGCACACCCTTGCGCCCTTACCATGCAGGCACATTGATGAAGGCCAGCCAGCTTGCTGTGCAAAGACCTGCACAGACCGTTGCTGTTGGAATGCAGCTCTACGCTGCACCAGCACACCCAACACCAGCTGGATACTGCACTGACCAGGCTGGGGGTGTCACTAATCCAGGCAAGGCTGGGCACACCCAACAATCTGTTGGGAGGAGGAACTGACAGGACCAAGTTTCGGGTGCTCATTCACCTTGCACTCATTGCCGTCTCAGTTTGGGCTGCCCGGATGATGAGCAGTGCGTCTGCCAGCACGTCCTTGGCGCCATCAGGGAGATAGGCTTGAGGTACAGTGTTCGCCATGGCAGAGGGCAGCATTCCAGCAGCAGCGAGCAAATTGTTTGGCCACGAGTGGTCCAGTTTGTTCACAAAGTCGGAAGTGCCCGGTAAACATATTGCAGCTGAGAGGGTCGTGTACTGAGCTGGTGTGTGTTGGCATCGCGCCTCGTGCAGAGCCTGGAGAAGGTTAGGTAGGAGGGATGTTGTGAAGTGGGGGAATGCGAAACAGGAGCAGGAACTCCAGCAATACATCGGATGGCTGCAAAAATTTGAGGGCCCAAAATCAGAGCACAAACCTGCAGGGGAGGGCCCTGCGGGAGCGGCCCTTGTGGGTGAAGTGGCTGTTGTCTGCTCCCGTCGCCTGCATCCGCTTGGGCGCCTGCCACAGCACACACTGATGGCGGGGGGCAGTGTGCTACAGATTGCCAGCACCGGTGGGTCCTCCTCCTCGACCGGAGTTGTGGGTGATTTCCCACGGGTGGTGGTGCAAGCGCTTGTGAGTGCAAGCACGCCATCAGGGGACGATGCGCAACATTATTGTTAATGCATGATTTTCTTTGCGCGCTATCACCAAGTTTGGGGTGCTCGCCTCTCCCAAAAAAATTTGGAATTCGTTCTTTCACCAAAGACCCCTGATCCTTTTTTAACATATTGATCGTAACAGCAGACAATCAGGACCCGTCGACAACAACACAGACTGATATGCACCAAATGCAACTGGCCGAGAGCAAGATGAAGTGCATGGCCAGTCCAGATCTTGCAGAACTGTGCATCAAGCACTGAAACCTCTTCCACACCCTCTATAGCGGCCCTAGCAGGCTGAGAGAGATCATGAGCCAGTCAGGTAATGCCCTTTTTGTACAAAAGGCCTTTTGCTGCTTTGTATGCCAGGTTTGGAGCTTGGGGATCTTGCACCAGGTCCTCCCTCCAGGCATTGCACTTGAATTGATGGTGTGAAGCGGTCTGCTCATAATTGGACAGTGCCGCGTAATTGCGGGCACGGACTTCTGCAGTTCTAATAATTCAGAGCAGCTGCTGCTGCTGAGTTCATAATAGCTCACTCAAAACCAGTAACTTTTACTCGGATATCATAAGAAGAAGGAATGCCATGAAACCCAGAACGGGCACTTCGTACACTTGAAAGCCTGCACATCTGTACGGCACAGCCACTAGTTCACGGTGCCTGCTGTTTTATCAGCCAGAAAGCAAAACCGTATGCTTTCTGCCTGTCAAAATGCTTCAATACAAAATATGGTGATCAAAGGACACAAAATTGCTTCCAGGCTTACCATCAGAACTTTGAGCAGCTTGACTGGAAGGTGAATTTGGAGTATAAATCATTTTCACAGACATTGGACAACACCTGGTGTTGCCTGTACATGTGGCCAACACGCCTTTGCCCTTACTGATTGTACCAAGCCTTTCGGGCAATGAACTTCGATCTTGTTTGAAGTTAAGAAGGGTTTAGCTTTGAAGGTATTTCGATACTGCCAGCCAAGCATGATGGCCGTGTAAGTATCAATCAGGCTTTAAACGCTTCACGCTGGGACGTGCACCTTGTTGAAGTTAGCGTGATGGCGCAGGACCAGAGTGACAACTAGTTAGATCAATTAAAGTGCATAGAAGATTGGAACATGCGCTTGCAAAGCAACGCCATGAGTGAGCGTACATACTGTCCTAATTGGAGTCATGGGAACAAGACACGAAATGTCATCCGGAGTTATTCTTTCGGAAATTTTACTGGGACCAGTGTTCAGTAATAAAATTAACAAGACAACACAATCTCTTAACTCATTTCACAACGGAAATAATGAACACAAATAGAAGTTGAAGCAAAAAAGGAAAAATGCACGTGCTCATTTCTGCCCCCTCCTGACCCTCACTAACGATCCTCTTCCTAGTTTTATGGATGGGATTTGCCTAGCACTTGCCATGAATGAGAACAATTTACTTAATCCACGCAAACAGGGGTATCCCTGTTGGCCCAGTCTTTTCTTTGTTCTTTTTCTGACATTTTACACCTTCAAGGAAGTGCGGAGCTGCAACACATATAGACAAGCCTTTTTGCAAGGGGAACATAGTTGGCCTCCAGACTTCACTTTTGACCTGCTCCCCTTACAAGGCAGGGGAGAATGTCACATCAGCGGCTGTGTTTGATCACCCTAGGTGCCCCCTCCCTTTTAATTGATGTAGGGATTGATAAATGTCTACGCAGATTCCCCACAGAAAAACAAAATAGGACAAATCGCAACGTTTTCTTTTTTATCATATTCGACAGAATTTTTGTGTAGAGGTCCCTTATCTGGATAGCTGTTAAAGAAGTTAAGCAGCATGGATCTGGCACTGAAGCTCCCCAACACGGCCCCAGCTTGGGCTTCAGACTGACTTACCTTCCAAATCTCAAAGCCGCATTAAAATCCCATGGTCTACGCAGTCGCGGGCTCTCTGTTGCAGGGCTTACGCGCTTTGGGCTCTGGCAAAGATGAGGCCACACGCTCAACCCCGCTTCTCAATAACTCAGTGTGTGTGGGACACGGTGTCCCAAATTGTTGATCAGTCAATAACAGTGATCTGGCATGACAGGTCACTCCCTTACCTACTCAAAAATTCCAATCACTAACAACTCCTCATTTGCACCAGGTGTCGCGCCCAAGACAATCTAGTGGGAATGTATGCAGAGATCATAAGCTCAATGTCAGCAAGAGGGAAATACACCTCGTTTAGTACTACTACAGTAGTACAGTAAAGACACACAGCCTGGACACAAACTGGAGATCTCTGGATAACGAAAGAAAAGAAAAGAAAAGAAAAGGAAAAGAAAAACTACGTAGGCAGGATAAGAACATGGAACTGGAGATCTCTGGATAACAGCGCTTGGCCAAAAAAGTTATCCTTCACACCATCCTTCTTGGTGTGGGAGGCTCTATCAATACCTCTAAATCATTTAAAGAGCTCGGCCTTGATACACAAAAAGCTCATAAGACCGATCTTAACTGATTTGATTCAAGTTGAATTACATACTCACTCCAAGCTTTATGCCGCACATGCGGCACCCAAACTTAAAACCAGACGCGCTCTTGAAAAATCCAGTTGCTCTCAAGGTCTTGGTCTGGAGCAGGGGGTGGCTTGTCACCCTCCAGATCCTCACTAATTCTTCCTTTCCCTGGTGGAGGAGGCTCACGGCTCTCCGGGCCAACGTCTCCTTTTCCTCAATTGATGTAGGGAGTGGTCTTACTGCCTACGTAGCTTTCCTTTCCTTTCCATTCCTTATCTTTTGCATGCCTTGCCTGATTAGATAATCTTTTTCTTTCTCAGAGGCAACACACACTTTGCTGATTCAATTCAGACATCATGGGAATATTTTATGGCTGGTGATGACCAGCCACAAGCCAACCAGCCTAATGACTGGCGGTAAACTCTTAACTTGAACTTGTACACTTGACCATTTAGACACCATGCGTGCTTGGATTGCTGTGCCTTAGGTTTCAGAACATCACCTTGCTCATTGCTCATGCCTTTATGTCGGCTATGGTTGCAGGCCTGATTGGCTTCAGCCAAGCTGCCCGCAATCGGCAGGTCGAGCTATGTAATCCTGCAAATGTCAGGCCCGCTCAGATGTGCTGCACTAGTTAAATGGTGACAAACTTCAAGAACCCTTGGCCGCTCCAAAGCTTCTCTGGTTTGCTCACTCAGTGACACATGAGGGACAAAGCAGCCCCAGTTTTTTAAAACAAATGGCATGTCACCTAATGTACTTCTCTAAGAAGCGCTTGTGAAAATCATTGCGGATGGTGTCATTGATGAAGCGCTTCTGGGCCTTGGGCTCGCTGCGTGTCTGGTTCTTGAACACCACATCATCATCCCACCTGCCCATTTGAAGGTGAATGCATGCCAGTTAGCTAGCAACAAGTGCCTTGATCACGGACAGGGCAGGCAGGCCTCCAGGTGAAGCGACACTGAGGCAGCTTTTGTGTGTGCACAAAAAAGGGACACGTCACTTGGGTGACACATGCCTGCACTTCTTTGCGCGTGTTCTGCATTTGTGTGCAGCTTCCACTAGCCAGGCACAAAAACACATCTACCTCCGATGCAGGCGCACCTGCGTTTCACGTTGAATGTCACGTCGCCTGCCAGCGCAAGCAGCGGGTTGCCCCCAACCAGCTCTTTCTCCTTCTCCTTGCCTATTCTGGCCTCCTCCTCAATGGCCTGTGATATTGATACAGCCACAACAGGGTGGCACGGACAGCGAAGTTGGTAAAGGATTTTGTGCTTGGTGGTCTGGCACAGATTCTTTGAGCAGTGCTTGTTTTCGCCCGCCTGGCTGGTTGTCATAAAGTTGCTTGCACAAAGCGGCCAAGACCGGCACGGCACATAAGTGCAGCATGCCTATCATGCTTGTAAGCTATCCATCACACTGCTCACGCACCATGCAGATGCCCTCTCACCTTTTTCCTGGCTTCCTCTGCCCGCTCCTTCTTGATCCTCTCAAGCTCGGCGAGCAGGGCAGCCTCCTCATCCTGGGCAAAGGGATGGGTTGGAATGAACACGGCACTGCCCATGGGCAAGCCTGGCAGAGTCCATGAGGAAGCAGGGCACCTTGTCTATGACAACATTGCACTCTGAGAGATGGCATGGGCATCCCAACAAAGCCCTTTCCTAAAGGCCTTTGTGCAGTTTATGCACTCTGCCCCAATGTTTAGTAGCTGGTCCAAATTCATGCACAAGCACCTCAACAGACATGCACACCAGCCCGCCTACCTATCAGCACCGCCCTGCAGCACGCACCTCATCATCGTCATCATCTGAGCTGCTGCTCACTTCACCCTCATCCTCCTCATCTGCGTCCGCGGCCTTTGGGATGAGGGGCTTGGGTGCGCCCTTGCCCCCTCCTGCCTCTGCTTGTGGCCCAGCCTCCAGCAAGGCCAGGTCGCGCTTGCGCTCCTCTGCGTGAGCGGCGCAGGAGTCATACCGCCAAGCACCACAGGCTCAGCATTGTGCAAAAGCATGACACGACCACCCTTCTCTATCACAGCTCCCAGCGAGGGGGCTGCACCTGTGGCCCAGTCCACTTAACAGGGACGCTGGCCATGGATTGCCTTCTCAAACCAGTCAGGATCCTGCCTGTGTTTGCAGTTTTTGAATGCGCACCATATGGCTACCAAAGACAAGCAGGCTGAGTTGACTTGCAAGGATACACAAGACATTGCGTCCCAGACAGACAGGAGGACAGAGCAATTACAATGCATGCAGGCAAAATGGATGGTGCTGCTCTCTGCATGCGGGCGGTGTGGGCTATACATCAGTCAGGCAGCCCTGGGCACCAATTTGAGCAAGCAACAACCAGAGCCTAGGAGACGATATTGACCAAAGACAAGCAGGCTGATTTGACTTGCAAGGATACACAAGACATTGCGTCCCAGACAGACAGAAGGACAGAGCAATTACGATGCATGCAGGCAAAATGGATGTGCTGCTCTCTGCATGCGGGCGGTGTGGGCTATACATCAGTCAGGCAGCCCTGGGCACCAATTTGAGCAAGCAACAACCAGAGCCTAGGAGACGATATTGGTGAGCACAAGACATGCAAAACAGTTTAAGCACGGCCTCAGCTGTACGGCCATGGTGACCTCTGCCATGAAGCGCGGAGCCATCCTCCTCCTACCTTCAAAGTTCACCCCCCGGGCCTTGGCAAAGTGCATGCGCTCCCTTTCTTCTATCTGGGCTCGCAAGTCCTTTTTCTTGAGCTCCGAAGGGGCAGCCTGGCCCTCTTGCCTGCACACACCACAAAAACCGGCACAGAAGCCTGATGCCGCAATGCTTTCAGACGTAAGGTCAAGCTGAAAATGCTGAAGGTCCACGAATTGCAAAACTTGGCTAAAGAAAGGACCTGCGCACACCCAATGAAGAGTGAGCTTGCTGGGCAAGACCCCAGAACAGGAACTGTTCTGCCAAGCACACCTGAACTTCAGCTTGGTGTGAGCAGGCATGTTGTGCACGCTCTGTTGTTTGCTGGGTGCATAGATGCGAGCGCCTCCTTGCTCCTCGCCACCTATGGCGGGCGCCTGAAAAGAGCAAGAACAGTGTGCCAGATTAGAAGTGGCACATTGCAAGGTTACAAGGCTAGGGATCGCCAACCAAAAACAATCCATGATGTCTGAAAGGTAATGGCATTGTTGTGCCAATAAGAAGGAAAATCACAGACAGTCTTACTGGACATGGCATACAAAAGGATGGCATGTTGCAAAAACCAAGTCTTGCACCCAATTTGCAAGCACACAGAAACACTGTGAAAAGTGCAATGCATGCACGCCGGCCAGTACCTCACAGCTATCCTGTTGTGATCAGTGTTTGCAAGCATGCATAAGTGTGTTCATGTGTAAATATGTGATAGTGTGTGTATGCATATGTCTGTGTGCACATGTGGCGTGTGTTCATCTGTGCGTATGTGCGTTTCATGTATGCACGTGCTACATTGTGTGTTTGTATTCATGTTTGTGTTTGTATTTGTGTTTGTGTTTGTGTGTGTGTGTAATGTGTGTGTGTGTGTGTGTGTGTGTGTGTGTGCACGCGCGCGCGCACGTGGGTTCCTGTGAGAGTGATTAAGTGTGCGTGTGCCTGTGCATGAGTGCGTGTCTGGTGTGTGTGCGCGAGTGTTTCCTTTTATTGCGATATTGCCGTGTGCGTGAGCGTGTGCGTGTGTGTGGATGCATGTCTTTTGTGTATGCGTGTGTGCATGTGTGTTTATTTGCCTGTGTGTGCATGGTGCACTTGTGCTTGCCTGCGTGCACGTTTGCATTTGTGCGTGCGTGTGCATGAACGTTTGCGCTTATGTTATGTGTGAGCCTACATGAGTGTGTGTGTGTATGTGTGTGTGTGTGTGTGTGTGTGTGTGTGCGTGCGCGCGCGCATGCGTTTTTTTGCGCGCGTGTTTACGCGTGTTTGTGTGTATGTATGTGTTGCATGTGTGTGCGTGTGCGTGAATGCCCTCGTCAGGCGGGTGCATATGGTGAACTAATGACGCATGCGTGCCCAGCTGCACTCCTCAATGTGTGCGCATCTGTATGTGTGCGCGCATGCACGTACATGTGCATGCATGCATGCAAATGCATGCGCCGTACATGAATTTGGGGTAAGCAGGAGAATGGGAAGACATGACATTTATCCATGTCAATATATGCATGATGAGGGAAGTGGGATGTGAGGACGCTCACGCATCTCTATGTAAGAACCTTGTTCCAGGGGGTACAGACTTGTAGTGCATGGTACGTGTAAAATCTGTGCTGTGAGGTTATAGCAGCGTGTTGCTTTATTTTATCTTGTCATACACTGTACCCTAGAACTGGAAGGCAGGCCCGGATTTTTATGCCTGCAAAGCTCATGCACACGTCCTTTGCCATACAACACGATGTCCTATTTGTGCTACTTGCTACCCCAAGACACAATATTAACTGGTACAAGGTCCCACACAGGAAACAGGGATTCCAGCTGGATGTGCACTCACCCAGGTGGGCCTGTGGGCTGTTGACATGGCGTTCCGTCAAAGCCGATTAAGAAAATCAATGTTTAAATAAAATTATAATTTATTACACTCTAAAGATAGTGCTAAACTCTGGATGTGTATTGTATGTCGTTAAGTAATGAGTTGTATATATAAGTAATCTGTAACCTGACTTACGTTTTCCAGTGGCCTCTTTGTTCGTTTCAGGGCTATGACCATTTTCAAGGGTCGCTGCACCATCAGCTTACCTTTAAGATCTCTGCCATTTTACATAATTCGTGTCACGTGGATTTCCGTTCTCAGCACAAACACTGTCTTCCAGACACTACCTTCTTCTGATTTGAGCGCTTTTAGTTTTGGTTTGGGGTTGTAGGCCTTTTAGGCTTCAGCTAAGCTACCCTCGTTCAGCGGATACAGCTATTTAACCTAACCTAACCAACAACCAACACTGAGATTACATGAGCCTCCGTCGAAATGTTGTAAAGCCTTTCCGAGTTGGAGACATCATGGACTACTTCTTTGCTGGCAATGAACAGCCACAGTCCGATCAGCCTGATGACTGGGCTGGCGGAGACACTGTACTTTAAATCCGATTTCAACATTAGAGTATTGGACTGCATGGACCAAATAAGTCCATAATTAGCGTGCAAGAAAAGAAAAAGAAAAGACTACGCTAACAAGGTAACCCCTGTTTGCGTGAATTAAGGAAGAAGTTTACATCTGGTGCAAGCACCAGGCAAACCTCCACCATAAAATGAGGAAGAAGGTCAATAGCGGGGGTCGGGAGGGTTCTGAAAAGAGCCATATGATCTTTCCTTTATGTTTTTTAATCTACTACTTGTATTTATGATCTTTGTTGCGTATTGAATAGAATGAGTGTTCAGATCAAGAGTAAGTTTTCTTACTCTACACCGGTCTAGGCCAAGCTTACTGAGGGGTAGATCAGTGTGACATTTATAAATGGTTCCCATCACTCCAATCAGGATGGTATGTGGGCTTACTTTGTGGCATTGCTGTGCAAGGGCGTGTTTTAATCCATTATGTTGTTCAGTTGCTCTTGCTAGTTGTTGCTCTGGTCGTGTATCATCACAGTATTTTACTTCAATGAGGTGTACATCCCAGCGCGAAGGGCGTACATCCTGTATGTCTCTTTGATGGTCATTTTTCGTTCCAACTGGCAGTATGCAAATAGCATCAGGTCTTGAGCAGGATCGAAGTTCTTCTGCTGACAGGTTTGGTAGAAGCCATTGGGGTAAAGTCCTGTTGGCGAATTTGATAAATTGCCTGCATGATAGCATTTTACAATGCATTTGACACACATTTCATGCGGAGTGCAAGTCTATATTAACAGTTAGTAGGCTCAATTTGGCTAGTTTTTTGGCTGGTGAAGACCAGCAACAAACCAATCAGCCTAACGACCAACCTGGCGGTTAACCCTAACTTGTAACTTGTGTATGGTCAATTAAGTTTAGAAGCATGAACTTTACCCTCTCTTGGCAAGCACATTGCAAAACTTTCACTGCATGTTGGGCATACCGCCCAGCAAACCCAGCTGCATCAGCAGTCCTGGGTGCATGTGCCCCGGCATGCCTGCCAGCTGTGGCATGCCCATCAGTGGTGGCATGGCCACCTCGCCCTGCTGTGACTGATTCGGCTGTGTGTGGCCTATTAACGAGGATATGCCTGGCATGGGCATCCCACCAGCCACACCCTGCATGATGCCTGGCATGTGCCCTGAGTAGTCTCTTCCGCTGCCGCCGCTGCCTTGGGCTGCCCCAGTTCCTTGAACACCCCCTTGCTGATGCCCTGATTCCAACCCTCCGACTGCATTCTGCAGTTGCGGCTGCGGTCGCTGTAGGCCGTCTTGCGCAGATGTGCCAGAAGCGGTGGCATCCTGTTGCCTATTTCCCGTGTGTGAAGCAAGCCTGCAGCGTAGAACACAGGAGGTCTTTGAAGAGCGCTAGGGTATTTAAGGGTAGCAGGCCTCTTTGGTGGAGTGCATGCACAAGATTGCCTCATCAACTGAGCTTGCCACCATTAACACCATGTGCAACACCCTCGCACCTTGGGCGCTTGAGAGCCTGCGGCAGGCCCCCATCCTCCCCTTGCTGCTGCTGCTGCTGTCCTGCTCCACCACTGCTATCCCAGCCAAATCTCCGCCTACCGGCTGAGGCCCCTCCCCTCCGCAAACCGGCCCCCATGCCTAATGAAACCAGGGCCTCGTGCTCTCTTGCGTTCATGACGCCAGGGTTGGCCCAGTTGACAACCTACAGGGGATATGCAAGCAGGCAAACAAAACAGACTGTCTTTGCAGAGGGGCTGCAGCGCAATACCAAGTTTCATTCAATCAGTGTACGTGTATGTTCTCGGTGCATTCGTGCGTGAACTCGTGCACGCGTTTACCTTTGCTTGTGTGTGTGTGTGTGTGTGTGTGTGTGTGCACGCGCGCGCGTGTGCGTGCGTGCTTGTGGGTGTGGGTGCGTGCATGTGGGTGTGGGCGCGTGCGTGCCTGCATGTGTGTGTGCACCAGTGCATGTGTGCACTGCGAATTGCGCGCAAGTGTGCCTGGATGTTTAAGTTCACGAAATGCATGTATTACAGAGCTCCTTTGCTGAACATGAGCACCCTGTTGGATGGTTGCACACACTTTTGTCTGCGTCGCCTCATGCACTTGATACCAAGGGCCCTATGCTGTTTTCCTCCCTCGCTGACATGAGTGACAGCTATACCTTCCCAATTATCAACAGCAGGGCGGCAACAGCAGTGTAAGAGTACCGACACACACAAATGCACAAAAAATGCACACATGAGTTCTGGAGGGATTTCATCCCCAGTCATTCCCTAATAGCTGGGCACGACAGTGCAGGGACAAAGGGGGAGAGAGGGGGAAGGGGGGGGAGGGCGCGTCAGGCGCCAGGGAAGCAACCACAACCCATACCATCAAACTGCTTGCAGCCTGTGCAGCGCAGCAAGGTAGCATCGCAGATCAGCTAGTGTGCACACTGCGACGCACCGTGTTGATGTCCCTGTAGTCTTTAGGCTTTGCGGCTTCCACTGTTTCCACCTTGGGGGGCGGGCCTGCCGCAGCAGGTTTGAGCATGCGTGGCAACAAGGAATGAGCTTAAGGCATCTGTACCTAACAAGCAAACAGGTAGCTTAGCTGAGAGACTGGAAACACCAGAAAAGTTGAAATGTTTGTGTGACAAAAAAGCTGGTCTGATGGAGAGGGCCTACTTTTGCGGAGCCAGTGCAAACCTATCCCGCTGGCTCACCCACAGAGCAAGGCACTCCCATACTCAGCAAAGGCACACACACACACACATTCACACACACACCACGCAGCTCATTTGCCCCACAAGGCCACACACCTTGCTATTCACACATGCTCAGCAAGGGCCCACACATCTTATTGCTCACATGCGCAGCAAAGGATTTCCCTGTGCCCATGTGGTCTGCTTTGACCACAAGGACACCAAAAGCAGCCGGGCGGCCAGCGCTGGCGAGGGCACGCAGGGGCGCATTGTTTTTATTAGACAACACAAGGACCCACATGCGTACGGGCGGCTGCAGCGGCACAGGACAACTTGCATGACCTCACCTGGCATAGGCTTGTGCTTGTACCGGCAGGTGGGGCCGTAAATGCAGAAGCCCAACTTGTACATGTTGCACTCCTTGATCTCCTCTGCACGTGCGGACAGCCAGAAAGTGCACTCATGCCAGGAAGCACACTTGTGCGTCATCGCATCCAGCTAGGACTGTGTGGTTTGCTGGGCTGCCTCAGCCATGTGACTGTGCAAGCCTGGACTCATTTTGGGAGGCTCCAAGCAGGGAAGTTCAGGGGGGTCTGCGACATGTTCGGTTTGCCCGGAACTACTTTTTGAAAACTTCCGGTTCCCCGGAAGCCTGTTTAAAATGTTTCCGGTTTGACCCTAGAAAAAAAGCCTGGCCGG
>LFIK01002671.1_pt1 | contig 14435 bp, 9 predicted proteins | sample 643401 | NCBI WGS metagenome assembly LFIK01 (sample SAMN03777447, study PRJNA286221) | soda lake metagenome | biome: soda lake; feature: Kulunda steppe; material: water; isolation source: sample T5-Br brine of Lake Tanatar-5 | place: Russia: Kulunda steppe | collected 2010-07 | reverse complement strand
GGCGAGCTTCTCGCCCTCGCCGCGCAGCATCGAGAAGTTCGAGCCGGTGCCGGAGCCGTATTTGAACAGGCGCGCCTCGCGCACCCACAGATCCATGATCCCGCCCTCGTTGACGAGGTCGTCCTGCACGCCCTGGATGAAGCAGGCATGCGGCTGGGGGTGCTCGTAGGACGAGGTGGAGCGGGTCAGCTCACCCGTCTTGAAATCCACGTAGAAATGGCCCTGGCTCGGCCCGTCAATGCCGTAGGCCCAGTGCAGGCCGGTATTGAACCATTGCGGCGAGTTCGGCGCGACCATCTGCGAAGCCAGCATGAAGCGCAATTCGTCGAAGAAGGCCTGGGCATCGTCTTCGGACGAGAAATAGCCGCCCTTCCAGCCCCAATAGGTCCAGCAGCCCGCGAGCCGGTCGAAGACCTGCTTTGCGGAAGATTCGGGACCGTAGCGCTCCTCCTCGGGCAGCTTCGCGAGCGCCTTCTCGTCGGCGACCGAGCGCCAGAGGAAGGAGGGAACGTCGTTCTCCTCGACCTTCTTCAAGGCCGCCGGCACGCCCGCCTTGCGGAAATATTTTTGCGCCAGCACATCCGAGGCGACCTGGCTCCAGCTCTGGGGAACCTCGAAATTCTCCAGCTTGAAGACGGTCGAACCGTCGGGATTGCGGATCTCGCTGGTGGAGAGCCGGAAGGCGATGTCCGCATAGGGAGATTGCCCGGTTTTGGTGTAGCGCCGCTCGATCCGCATCTGTCTTGTCCCTTTGTCTGGCGAAACTCCCGATGTGCCTCGCATCAGGGAAAGCTTCGCCGGCCGCATGTTGCGGCTCTTGTCCGATTTTAACTCTGTCGTGACGCTGATGGGCGGCTTTGATGCTGCCCTTTTTCTGCCCCGAATGCCCCCGAGATGCCGGGTCCCGGATCAGATCTCGCGAGCGCGCAGTCGAGGGTTCACGCACCGCAGGGAGTGCGCGATCGACGCGTCTCATGAGACCCTTCCGGAAACCACTCCGACCGGGCCACGAGGCCCCGCCACCGCATCCCGTACGGCATGTCTGGAAGCTATGCCCGACCCGCCCCGCGCGTCAAGAACTAGTGTGCGGTTCTTTTGCCGACGCTATATCTTGTGGAGATCGCGGGGATTGTGGATAAGGGAAAAACCCTAGCTTAACCCTTTCAAATCCCGTCATGAATCGGATTGAAGGGGACGGGATAACCCTTCGTTCACCATGCCGGACGACACGATAGATGTGGATTCGCAAGGGATGTTTCGGGGGCGTTTTGGCCTGCGCGCGGGCGCGTAATGCGCAACGGATTCGGACAAGAGATTCGCTCGCGAGATTCGTTTAAGAGAATCGCCGCACTCTGTCGTGGCGCAGGGAGTCGGAAACGGATGGAAGAACGGGCTGACTCCGGTTTTCACATTCCGCAATATCGACGCTTGGCGCAAACGGCTCTCTCCGCCCTCATTCCCTCATCATTTCAATCGTCGTGTTTCCGGGGATGTGCCGAAGGTCGATGGCGAGTTGGTTTAACGTGTGCACGCCATGCAAGCGGAGCATATCGCGTGCTGCGACACGTGACGCCGATAATCGTCCGGCCCTCCTCGTGCTCGAGCCACCCCGGCCCGCCTGACCCCGCCGAAACGGCAGGGCTGAGCCGTCGATGCAGCGCGATCTCCCATCTCCACTGGCGGGCGAGGGGCGTTTCGGCGTACGCTTCATGACGGGCCGCCCCTCTCCAAAGGGCCCACGAAAATGCGCCTTGCATACGGGTCAGGTCATCGTCGCGACTGCGGCGTATCACCAGCGGCACCCGATCGCCCGCCGATCATTCCGCCTTGAGCAGCACGTGGCGCTTCTTGCCGAAGGAGAGCTTGATCACGCCGTCGCGCAGATCGGCGCCGGTGAGGCTCTGGCGGTCGTCGGTGACGACCGTGTCGTTCACACGCAAGCCCCCCGCCTTGATCTGACGGCGGCCCTCGCCCATCGAGGAGGTGAGGCCGGCATGATCGGGACCGAAGGCGGCGAGCACCGAGAGGCCCTGATCGAGAATACTGCCGGGGATCGTCACCGTCGGCAGGCTCGCGGCGGTCTTGCCCTGCTCGAAGGTCTGGCGCGCGGTCTCCGCCGCCTGATCCGCAGCCTCGCGGCCATGCATCAGCGCGGTGGCCTCGTCGGCGAGCTTCTTCTTGGCCTCGTTGATCTCGGCGCCCGCGAGCGCCTCGTAACGGGCGATCTCGTCCATGGGCAGCAGGGTGAACAGGCGCATGAAGCGGCCCACATCGCCATCCTCGGTATTGCGCCAGAACTGCCAGTAATCCCAAGGGCTGAGCATGTCGGCATTGAGCCAGACCGCGCCGGAAGCGGTCTTGCCCATCTTGGCGCCCGATGCCGTCGTCAGGAGCGGGCAGGTCAGGGCGTAGAGCTGGTGCGTGCCGAAGCGGCGCCCGAGATCGATGCCGTTGATGATATTGCCCCACTGATCCGAGCCGCCCATCTGCAGATTGCAGCCGTAGCGCTTGGCGAGCTCGACGTAATCATAGGCCTGAAGGATCATGTAGTTGAATTCGAGGAAGGAGAGCTCATGCTCGCGCTCCAGCCGCAGCTTCACCGAATCGAAGGAGAGCATGCGGTTGACGGAGAAGTGCCGGCCCACATCGCGCAGGAATTCGATGTAATTGAGCTTCGTCAGCCATTCCGCGTTATCGACCATCACCGCATCGGTCTTGCCGTCGCCGAAATTCACGAAGCGGCGGAAGGTCTGCTTGATCTCTTCCTTGTTGGCGTCGATCTGCTCGACGGTGAGCAGCTTGCGGCTCTCGTCCTTGCCGGACGGGTCGCCGACGCGGGTGGTGCCGCCGCCCATCAGCGTGATCGGCTTGCCGCCGGCCTTCTGCAGCCAGTGCAACATCATGATCGAGAGCAGATGCCCCACATGCAGCGAGGGCGCGGTGCAGTCATAGCCCACATAAGCGACGAGTTCTCCGGCGCGCGCTCTTTCGTCCAGCCCTTCCATGTCGGAGCACTGGTGAATGAAGCCGCGTTCGGTCAGGATGCGGAGAAAGTCGGAACTGGGCGCGCTCATCGCGGGTCTCTTCTGATTGGTTCTTGATGCTGACGCCGGGGCGTTTATCAGCTTACTGCGCAAAGATCACGGGAATTCGCAAGGATGAATGCCGGACAGCCCCCCATCTCCCGCGCCATCGGCCTGATGAGCGGCACCTCCCTCGACGGGGTCGATGTCGCGCTGATCGAGACTGATGGCGAAGCCATCGCCGGGTTCGGGCCGACCGGGTATCGCGCCTATACGCCGAACGAGCGCGCCGTGCTCGCCCGCGCCCTCGACGAGGCGGGTGCGCTGACCGACCGCGATGCGCGCCCCCCGGCGCTCGCGGAAGCCGAAGCGGTGGTGACGCGCGCCCATGCGGATGCGGTGGCGGTGTTTCTCCTGGAGAACGGTCTCTCGCGCGCGGATATCGCCGTGATCGGCTTCCACGGCCAGACGGTGCTGCATCGTCCGGCCTTGGGGCTGACCGTGCAGCTCGGCGACGGGGCGGCGCTCGCGCGGGCGACGGGGATCCGCGTCGTTCATGACATGCGCGCGGCGGATGTCGCGGCGGGCGGGCAGGGGGCGCCGCTGGTGCCGGTCTTCCACCGCGCCATCGCCCGCATGTCCGGAATCGCGCCGCCGCTCGCGATCCTGAATATCGGCGGTGTGGCGAACGTCACCTTCATCTTCTCCGACGAGACCATGCTCGCCTTCGATACAGGCCCCGGCAACGCGCTGATCGACGATCTCCTGCGTGAACGGCTCGGCCTGCCCTATGACGATGCGGGCGCGATCGGCGCGAGTGGGGTGCCCGAGGAACCGCTCCTCGACTGGCTGATGCGCCATCCTTATTTTGCGGCGTCGCCGCCGAAATCGCTCGACCGCAACTGGTTTTCGCACCGCATGGTCGGCCATCTCGATACGCCCGATGCCGCCGCGACGCTCACCGCCTTCACCCTGCGCGCCATTACCGCCGCGCTCGATCACGCAAGCGAGAAGCCCGCGCGCTGGATCGTCGCCGGTGGCGGCGCGCGCAACACCGCCCTGTGTGATGCGCTCGGCCAGCATCTCCAGACGCGCCTGACACCCGCCGAGGCAGCAGGGTGGTCGGGCGATCATCTGGAGGCGCAGGCCTTTGCCTATCTCGCCATGCGGAGGCTGCGTGATCTCCCGATCACCTTCCCCGGCACGACCGGCGTCGCGGCGCCGATGACGGGCGGGATCATCGCCGAGCCGGATGCGGAACCCGGATAGGGGCTGCCCATAAATCAGGCAATGACTGCCTGATTTATCCCGTCTCGGGTCGATTGTCGGAAGGGAAGGGCGGTCATAAGATCGCGTCTTGAAGGTCCGCGCTGGCGCGGTCGCAATCGGAGTTCCTGCTCATGTCTGTATCGCCTCACGGACCCCTGCGCGTTGGTATCGGCGGCCCGGTCGGCTCGGGCAAGACCGCGCTGATGGAGGCTCTGTGCAAGCGTTTCGCCGGGATCTACGATCTGTGCGCGATCACCAACGACATCTATACCAAGGAAGACGCCCGCCTGCTCACGGTGGCCGGGGCGCTGCCCGAGGAGCGCATTCTCGGCGTCGAGACCGGCGGCTGCCCGCATACGGCGATCCGCGAGGATTGCTCGCTCAACCTCTCGGCCATCGAATCCATGCGCCGGAAATTTCCCGATCTCGAACTGATCCTGGTCGAATCGGGCGGTGACAATCTCGCCGCGACCTTCTCGCCCGAGCTCGCCGATCTGACGATCTACGTGATCGACGTCGCCGCCGGCGAGAAGATCCCGCGCAAGGGCGGGCCCGGGATCACGCGCTCGGATCTGTTCGTCATCAACAAAATCGATCTCGCCCCGCATGTGGGCGCCGATCTTTCGGTGATGGAGGCGGATACGCTGCGCATGCGGCCCAAACGCCCCTTCGTCTTCACGAATATGCGCAATGGCGAGGGCGTCGACACGGTCGCGCGCTTCATCGAGGAGGCGGGTGGCCTGAAGGCCAAAGCCGCGTGATGCAAAGGTATCGGGCAACAGGGGACGGGATATCATGAAACGCTTTGTGGCCATTGTCGCGGGAACGTTCGCCGCGCTCGCACTCACCGCCGGTTTCGCGCTGGCGCATCCCCATCACGAGCATGTCGAGGCGGCGGGTTTCCTGCCCGGCTTCCTGCATCCGCTGACAGGGCTCGATCATATCCTCGCCATGGGCGCGGTGGGCGTCTGGGCGGCGCTCGTCGGCGGGCGGGCGCTGATCGCCTGGCCCGTGGCTTTCGTCGTGATGATGACGCTCGCCGCGCTCGCGGGGATGGCGTTCGGCGAGGCGCCGGTGATGGAGATCGGCATCGCGCTCTCGGTCGTCGCCCTCGGCCTCGCGGTGGCCTTGCGGGTGAGCGCGCCGCTGGCGCTGGGCGGTGCGGTGGTCGGGCTGTTTGCGATCTTTCACGGCTATGCCCACGGCGCCGAATTGCCGGCGGAGACGGGGGCGCTCGGCTTCATCGCGGGCTTCGCCCTCGCCACCGCGCTCCTGCATGCGGCTGGCCTCGGGATCGGCATCCTGCTCGGACGCAGCCCGGGCGTCTGGGCCTCGCGCATCGCCGGGGCAGGCGTTGCGGCGATCGGGATGGTGCTGCTCGTGGCGTGAAGAGGCGGGCCGAGCCTGTCGAAAAGCGCATGATCGCTAAAATGCCGGCATTCTCTTTCGGGAACGGGAAAGGCTTGACGGGGCAGACTTACATGCATGTCTGCAAGCCTGTCCATTGCCTCGTCCGGAATGCTCGCCTCGGCCACACGGCTCGAGGCGAGCGCTTCGAACGTCGCCAATGCACGCACGAACGGGCCCGTCCCCGAGACCCCGCCCAACCAGCTCGTGCCGCAGACGATCGAGCCACGCAGCGTCTACCAGCCGATCGACGTCGTCCAGTTCTCGACGGGAACCGGCGGAACCGGCACCAAGGCCACGCCGCGGCTTCCTGCTTACGAGATGCGTTACGAGCCGGATGCGCCCTTTGCGGACGACAATGGCCTCGTCGCCGCGCCGAACGTGGATTATGCCCGGGAGATCGCTGACCAGATCCTCTCGGTCGCGACGTTCAAGGCCAATGCGAAGGTGCTCTCCACCTCGGCGGAGATGATGAAGAGCGTCATCGACATGAAGGCCTGAGCGTCGGGCCGCCGGCCATGGACCGGATATCCAGCCTGGTTTCCGAGCTATACCCCCGTCAGCCCGTCACCCGGTTGACGCTGGCAATGATGCGCTTGGCGCGCAGTTCCGCGATGATGCCGTTCAGATGCTTGAGATCCCACACGGACAGATCGATCAGGAGATCGGTGAAGTCCGGTGTGCGCCGCTTCATGGCGATGTTGTCGATATTGCCGTCATGATCGGCGATGACCTGGGCGATCTGCGCGAGACTGCCAGGCTCGTTGATCGATTGCAGGGCGATACGCGCCGGGAAGCGCTGGGCCGCGATCTGCTCGACATCCCAGCGCACATCGAGCCAGCGCTCGGGCTCGTTGTCGTAGGCAGCCAGGGCGCTCGACTGGATCGGGTAGATGGTGATGCCCTCGCCGGGCGTGATGATCCCGACGATACGATCCCCGGGCACGGCGCCGCCTTCCGGGGCGAAGCGCAGGGGCAGATCGCTGCCGAGGCCACGGATCGGGACGGCGTATTCATCCTCCGGGCCCTGCGGAATCTGGATCTTGACGGCAGGTTCCTCGCTGGTCGTCTGTTGGCCGACGCTCGCGGAGCCGGTCGCGCTGCGTCGCTCATCCTGGAAATCGGGATAGACGGCCTTGACCACGTCGCCGGAGAACATCTCGCCACGCCCGACCGCGGCCATGACGTCCTCGACCGAATGGCGGGCGAGGCGGGGCAGGGCGGCGGTGATCTTCTCGTGGGAATAGGCCTTGCCGGCCCGCTCGAAGGCGCGCTCCAGGATCTGCGAGCCGAGCCCCGCATATTGCTTGCGCACGGCGGCGCGGGTGGCACGACGGATGGCGGCGCGGGCCTTGCCGGTGACGACGAGCGATTCCCAGGCGGCGGGCGGGGACTGATTGGCCGCGCGCACGATCTCGACCTCGTCGCCATTGGCCAGCTCGGTCAGAAGCGGCGCCATCCGACCGTTGATCTTGCAGCCCACGGCGCTGTTGCCGACATCCGTGTGGACGGCATAGGCGAAATCGATCGGCGTCGCGCCACGCGGCAGGGCGATCAGGCGGCCCTTGGGCGTGAAGCAGAAGACCTGGTCGAGAAACAGCTCCAGCTTGGTATGTTCGAGAAACTCTTCCGGATTGTCGCCCTCGGCGAGGAGGTCGATCGTGCGGCGCAGCCATTGATAGGCGCGGCTTTCCCCTACGAAATGCGCGAGATCGGCCCCCTCCTTGTAGAGCGCGTGCGCGGCGATACCGTATTCGGCGACATCGTGCATTTGCCGCGTGCGGATCTGCAGTTCGACGCGCTGCTTGCCCGGACCGACCACGGTGGTGTGCAGCGAGCGATAGTCGTTCTGCTTCGGCGTGGAGATGTAATCCTTGTAGCGCCCCGGCACCATCGGCCAGGTCGTGTGCACCACACCGAGAGCCCGGTAGCAGTCATCGATCTCGTCGACGATGATGCGGAAGCCGAAAATATCGGACAATTGCTCGAAGGCGACGGATTTGCTCTCCATCTTCTTCCAGATTGAATAGGGGCGCTTGCGGCGGCCCTTCACCGTAGCCTTCAGGCCCTTGGCCTCGAACAGCGACGTCAGGATCCGTTCGATTTCCTCCACCAGCCGCACGTTCTTTTGCGAGACGTCCTCGAGGCGCTTGCTGATCGTCTCCCAGGCTTCGGGGCGCAGGTGCTGGAAGGCGAGCTCTTCGAGTTCTTCCCGCATCTCCTGCATGCCCATCCGACCGGCGAGCGGGGCGTAGATGTCGAGCGTTTCCTCGGCGATGCGCGGGCGCTTCTCCATCGGCATGAAGCCGAGCGTGCGCATGTTGTGCAGCCGGTCGGCGAGCTTGACCAGGAGCACGCGGACATCGGCGGCGATAGCCAGCAGCAGCTTGCGGAAATTCTCGCCCTGGGCCGCGCGCTTCGAGACCAGATCGAGCCGCTTGATCTTCGTCAACCCATCGACCAGGGCGCCGATCTCCGGGTTGAAGAGCCGGTTGATCTCCTCCAGCGTCGCCTCGGTATCCTCCACCGTGTCGTGCAGGACGGCGGCGACGATGGTGGCGTCGTCGAGCCGCAGATCCGTGAGGATCGCCGCGACTTCGAGCGGATGTGCGAAGAACGGGTCGCCCGAGGCGCGTTTCTGCGTGCCATGGGCACGCATGGCGTAGATATAGGCCTTGTTCAACAACGCTTCGTCGGTATCGGGGTTGTATCGTCTGACCCGCTCGACGAGCTCGTATTGCCGCAGCATGCGCAGCCTGCTCCACGTCATTGTCCGGCGCATCGTTTTCCGTCAGCCGGTATCCCCTCGCGGAATGATGCGCTTGCCTCATGAACTGATACGGTGACCGGAAGTGCCGAGCCGCACAGAAGAAATCCTGCTCACGGATTAGTCGCCGCAGCGCCGTCTGGCAATCGTCACGTCGCACCCTTCAGGCTGGGCGGACATGCATGACCGCGATGCCACGCGACGATCCGCCCTCAGAGCAGGAAGACCTTTTCCTTCGTTCGCAGGATTTCACGCGTTTCCAGATAGTTCCCAATGGCTTCCCGATCAAGCAGCGGTGTGCTGATGAGCGGCCCCTGGGCGAAGTCGCATCCCGCACGGGTCAGCGCGTCGAATTGCTGCTGGTATTCGACGCCTTCGGCGATGACCCCGAGATCGAGATTATGGGCGAGGGCGATGATGGTGTCCGGAAGGCGGGCGGCCTGGTCGTCGGTGCCGATCGCCGCGACGAAAGAGCTGTCGATCTTCAGGCGCTTGACCGGAAAACGCATGATATGGGACAGCGACGCCGCACCGGTGCCGAAATCATCGAGGGAGACGGTGGCGCCGAGACGCGTCAGGGCGATGAGGTTGTTGCGAATCGTATCTGCGGCGCGGTCGATGATCACGCTCTCCGCGACTTCCAGATCGAGCCGGGCCGCGCTCAACCCGTACCGCCGCAACATGTTCTCGATCCGGGATACGATATCCTCGTCCTTGAGCTGGGTGGCCGATATGCCGAGGGCGATCTGCCCCGGATCGGTTCCGGCATCGATGAAGTAGGCGATATCGGCCAGCGCCGTTTCCAGAACCCTGTCACCGATCTGGACGATCTGACCGTTTTCCTCGGCTATGGCGCGGTGTTCCCTCGAGAGGAAGGTGATTCCGCCCTCGTCCAGCATCGGCAGGATCTCGAAACCGCAATGCTCGCCGGTATCGAGGCGAATCTGCGGCTTGAAGGCGATGCCGATGCCATTGTCGGCGACGGCCCGGTCGAGCATCTGCGCGATCGCCTTGCGCTGTTCGATCTGCTCGCGAAGATGCGTGTCGTAGAGGCTCCAGGTGTTTCGTCCGCTGGCCTTGGAGTGGTAGAGAGCGCTGTCGGCATTGCGGTAGAGATCGTCGGCGCTGGTCGAGCCGGTTGCCTGGAGTGCGACACCGAGGCTGATGCTGGGGCGGATTTCGCGACCATGCAGCCTGGCCGGCAGGCCGACTTTGGCGAGCAGGTTCTCCATCACCTCGGCCACATCGTCCGCGCGACGCAGATCGCGTAGCAGGATGGCGAATTCGTCACCGCCCAGCCTCGCCACCAGATCGGTATCGCGCACGGCATCGCGCAGCCTTGCCGCGACGGTCTTCAGCAAGTCGTCGCCGGCGACATGGCCATGATTGTCATTGATCTCCTTGAAGTAATCGAGATCGAGCAGGACGAAGGCATTGATCTTGCCGCGATGGCGCCGATCCTCCGCCATCAGCCGCAACTCCTCAATCAGCGTCGAGCGGTTGGCCAGCCCGGTAAGGGCGTCCTCGCGGGCCTGGCTGATGATCTGCGCCTCGGCTCTCATGCGCTCGGTAATGTCGATCACCGAGCAGACGACGCGTGCGCGTGTCGCATGGGTCTGCTGGATCGGTGCCGCATTGATCGAGAGGATACGCCGTCGTCCGTCCGGCCACTCGATCGCATGGCGGACATCGAAAACGGGCTGCCCGGTGCGCATGACGCGGATGAAGGGGAGCTGGTCTTCGGGGAAGGGGTTGCCGGCGACATCCGTGATCCGCCATTCCGGATCGTCGAAAAGCCTGCCTGCGACCTCAGATTGGGCGATCCCGAGCACCTTCTCCGCTTCGCCATTGGCAAAGACGATGCTGCCGTTCTCGTCGAGTGCCGTGATGGCGGAGACGCTGGTCGCCGTGATCTGGGCGAGGAAATCGCGCTCGGCGACGAGGGCTGCCTCGAGTTGCTTGCGTTCGCTGATATCCGCGATGATCGACCAGATCAGGCGCTGCCCGTCACGGCCATTGATCAGCATGCCGTTCAGCAGAACCGGGTAGCGCCGCCCGGACTTGTGGATGTATTCCTTTTCGAAGGGGCCGTAGCGCCCCGTCTTCAGCATACTGTCCAGCTGTTCCTGCTCCGCCGCTTCGTATTCAGGCGGCGTCACCTCCCAGTAGTTCAGCCGCAGGAATTCCTCGCGTGTATAGCCCGTCGAGGCCAGCAGTGCCTCGTTGATGTCGATGAAGGCCCCGGTATCGAAGTCGTTGAGGGCGATCCCCACCGGCGAGAGATGGAACAGCCCGCGCAGCAGCTCCTGCTGGTACTCACGTTCGTGCTGGGCACGCCAGCGATCGGTGATATCGCGCGCCATGAGGACGCAGCTCGGCGCCCCGCCGTCACTGGCAGGCTTGCGCGAGGCGGAGATTTCGAAACGACGGCTCTCGCCACCCAGCGCGAGTGTATATTGGTGGCCGGTCGAGCGCCCGGTCTCCAGGGCCTCGGTCAGCGCCCGGCGCCCGGTTTCCGCGATCTCTTCCGGGAGGATCTCCTCGATGGTTCTGCCGAGGAATTCTTCCGGTGGCGCGAGCGTCGGGGTATCGGGCCCCGCATGGCAATTGCGGAACCGGCCTTCGTGATCGATCTCGAACAGAAGGTCCGGGATGGCATCCAGCGTCGCCTGCAACTGTCTGCGGCTTTCCGCGAGTGCGAGTTCCGACTCCTTGCGTTCTGTAATGTCGAGATGCGTCCCCGACATGCGCAGGGGCTTGCCATCGGGATCGCGCGCCGAGACCCGACCGCGATCGAGCACCCAGACCCAGTGCCCTTCCTTGTGGCGCAGGCGTACCTCCGCCTCGTAGAATTCCGTCTCACCGCGGAAATGCGCTTCCAGCTTTGCCCTGGCCCGGGCATGATCCTGCGGATGGGTGGTCTGACGCCAGAAGTCGATGGTCGTCGGCATGATCTCCGCAAGGTTGTATCCGATGATTTCGGCCCAGCGCTCGTTATAGGTCATGACGCCGGTCACCATGTCGTATTCCCAGGTGCCGACATTGGTCCCCGCGATGATCTCCGTCAGCCGCTGTTCCTGCTCCTTCAGTCTGGTGATGTCGATGCGCATGCCGACGCGACCGCCATCGGGCGTCTCGTTCTCGATGATGCGGACCCAGCGTCCGTCGCTCAGCGGCTGCTCGACGACGGAGTGCTTCTGGCGATGCACGGCGAGGCGCTGCGCGATCCACTCCTCCTCGCGACCGACAGCCTCGGCGAAACTGCCCCGCCGGGCCGCTTCGCGAACCAGCGCCTCGAAGGTCACCCCCGGTTCGACGAGATCCGCCATGTTCGGATACAGCCTGCGATGCTGTTCGTTGAACACGACGATGCGGTCTTGCGCATCGAACAGCACGAAGCCGTCCGGCAGGGCTTCGATCGCGTTTTGCAATTGCTCGCGGGCGCGGCGGGCTTCTCCCTGCGCGTCGTAGAGGGCGGTGATGTCCTGAAAAGTGCCGTAGGCCGAGACGATGCGTCCGTCATAGGTCTCCGCGCCCCCGGTTGCGCGACCGTGCCGCTTTTCGCCCGATGCCGTTTCGAAGGCGAGCGTCAGATCGAAATGCGTACCGTGCTTGATCAAGCCGGCGAGGGCGTCACGGAGACGCGGGGCGTCGTCGGCATCGAACAGGGCGAGGGCCGTATCGAGATCGAGCCGGAACGTCCGGGCATCGATGCCGAAAATTGCGTAGGTATTGTCCGACCATGTCAGACGCCCGGTCTCCGGGTCGAATTCCCAGCTGCCGATGCCGGAAATCTGTTCGACATGGGCGGCGTGTTTCAGCAGCCGACGCTCCTCGGTGACGTCGCGGATCGCGGCATGGATCAGGCCGTCGGCATGATCCAGAGCGGCATGCCATTCGAAGGAGCGATAGCTTCCGGATTTCTCGCGGTAACGGTTGACGAAGCGCGTGACGCGCTCTCCCGATGCAAGCTTGCGCGTGGCAAGCCGCGTGGCGCGCATATCCGCCGGATGAACGAAATCGAAAAACGACGCGTTCTGCAATTCATCGGCCTGATAGCCGAGCACCCCGCCCCAGTCGCCGCGGCAGGCCACGATCATTCCATCGGTCCTCGCTGTGCAGAACAGGTCGAAGACGCCGTCGATCAGTGATGCCGGCTCCGGCTGTGGTGTGGGATTTTGTGCGTTCATTGTCGATATCGCCGGTTTGCGTGCATTATATTGCGACGATTCGTTTGAAAAAGTCTTTATGTGGCTTGGCCAACAATGGAATAAATCGTCGCACAAACTATCCCAAAATTGCAATACTGCGGCGATGCCACGCTGCGCAGGAGCCTTTGCCCTAAGGGAATCGTTGCGTTCGGCATGCATGGCACCTATCGGTCCGCATGGCTTGCACGCCGAACCGGCGAAGGCGAGGGGCATAAGGTGAGGGTGAGCAGATGACGTTTTCCATCGTGGCGCGTTGCCCGCAGACCGGTCATTTCGGAATCGCCGCCGTGACCGCGCTTCCCGCCGTCGGCAAACTCGTGACGCATGCCCATCCGGACGCCGGGGCGGTGGCGACGCAGGCGCGGCTCAATCCCTATCTCGGGATCGACGGCGTGCGGCTGCTGCGCGACGGCCATGATGCCCATGCGGTGCGTGCGCGCCTGCGCGAGTCGGACCCGCGCATCGAATCCCGGCAATTCGGCATCGTCGATCGCCATGGCAATGCCGTCACGCATACGGGTGAGGAAAACCTGCCCTGGGCCGGCGCCGTGACGGGGGAGGGCTATGCGGTCCAGGGCAATCGACTGGCGGGCGCGCATGTGGTGCATGCCATCGCCGACGCCTTCATGCGTGAGCAAGGCGCGCCCCTGCCACAGCGCCTGATCGAGGCTCTCGAAGCCGGCGCGGCGGCAGGGGGTGACCTCGACGGGGAGCGATCCGCCACGATCTATGTCGTCGCACAGGAGGAATACCCGCTCTGGGATATCCGGGTAGACGAGCATGTCTCGCCGATTGCCGAATTGCGCCGGTTACACGACATCTTCGCCCGCGAGTTGCTGCCTGAGATCAAGCGCATGCCGAGCCGGGGGGATCCCGGTGGCTCCTCGGAGGAATGCATCGTCTGATCCCGGTCACTGCCCGGCGAAGGGGCGTACCTCGACACCCTGTGCCGCAAGGGAATCGCGCACGGCGCGGGCCATGGCGACGGCTGCGGGGTTGTCACCGTGGACGCAGATCGAATCGATCCTCGCCTTGATCTTCCTGCCGGTCACCGTGGTGATCTCGCCGTCTTGCACCATGCGCAGCACCCGCGCCGCTGCCAGGGTCGGGTCATGGATCACGGCGCCCTCGACCTTGCGGCTGGTGAGATTGCCCGTATCGTCGTAGGTGCGGTCGGCAAACGCCTCGCGGGCGAGCGGCAGGCCGAGCGTCTCGGCGGCGCGCTCCGTCGCCTGGCCCGGCATGACCATGTAGACCAGCGTCGGATCAACGCCCTTGATGGCGCGCCCGATCGCCATGGCGATATCGTCATCGGCCTGGGAGAGGTTCCCCAGCGCGCCGTGCGGCTTGACATGGGTGACCCTGTGCCCGGCCAGGGCCGCGCAGGCCTGCAGGGCGCCGATCTGGTAGGCGACCTGCTTTTCCAGCTCGTCGGCGGTGTGACCGGTAATCACCCGGCGTCCGAAACCCCACAGATCGTTGAAGCCCGGATGCGCGCCGATGGCGACACCCTTGCTCTTTGCGATCTCGGCGGTGCGATGCATGATTCCGGGATCCCCCGCATGCCAGCCGCAGGCGACATTGGCGGTGGTGACGATGTCGAGCATGGCCTCGTCGTCGCCCATGTTCCAGGCGCCGAAGCCTTCGCCCATGTCGCAATTCAGATCGATATGCATCAGGTGCCCTCCAGGGGTAGGAAATCGGCATGGGCATCGACCATGCCGCCGACGAGATTGAGGCCGAGAAGCCGGGCGCTCG
>LFIK01002669.1_pt1 | contig 14441 bp, 21 predicted proteins | sample 643401 | NCBI WGS metagenome assembly LFIK01 (sample SAMN03777447, study PRJNA286221) | soda lake metagenome | biome: soda lake; feature: Kulunda steppe; material: water; isolation source: sample T5-Br brine of Lake Tanatar-5 | place: Russia: Kulunda steppe | collected 2010-07 | reverse complement strand
CCCCCTTGTTGCACCGTGGCCCCACCCTTGTTGCACCGTGGCCCTACCCTTGTTGCAACGTGGCCCCACGCTTGTTGCACCGTGGCCCCGCCCAACCACCCCTACCCGCACCCCTGTGTGTACTCTGGCCCACTCCCCTGTGCTCGTGCCCGCTGCGTATACTCACCCGTGCTCCATGTGTACTCCCCCCTGCTTGTACCCGCTACATATATTCCCCATATACTCCCCTGCTCTCATATCCGCTACGTACACTCATTGATCGTTGTGCTCCCCGTATACTTCCCCCGTGCTCGTACCCGCTGCGTTTACTCCGTGTACTCCCTGAACACTCCCCCGTGCTTGTGCCCGCTGCGTGCACCCTGGCCCACCCACCCCTGCCCGCACCCCTGCAGAGCCTACCTCTACACCAAACCCTGCAGAGCATCCACCCCTGCAGAGCACCTCTCCTGCCCGCACCCCTGCAGAGCCTACCTCTCCTGCCCCCAAGGACGACGCCCAGTCCCTGATCCCCGAGCCTGAGTTCTGCCCACACATCTCCAACGCGGACAGCATTGCCGCGTACAACCTGCCCCTGCGGTGCCAGGCGCAGAGCGTGGCCCGCCAGCTGTGGCGCAGGGTGCTGGCCAGGGTACAGGAGGGGCAGCTGCCCTCGCGTGCTGAAGCCGAGGTGTGGGTGTTTGTGTGTGTGTGTGTGTGTGTGTGTGTGTGTGTGTGAGCGAAAGAACGGAAGTGTGTGCATTTGTGCGTGTATGTGGGCGTGTAGATGCGTCTATGAATGTGTGTGTGTGAGCATCTGTGTGTGCCAGCTGGCATTACAAGCCCAGGTGTGTTTGCATGCTATTGTGTGTGTCTGTATGAATGTACATATGTGTGTGCAGTTGGTGCATTACAAGTAAGTGCACTGGCATGCGATATCTCATGGAGCACTCTCCACACGGGCTCCACCCTAATTTCACCCTTTGTGGGTCTTTGCAGCAACCCAAGGCCTAGGGGCGCGTAATGGCAGCAGTGCTGCGCACCTGCACAGCACAGCAAGGCCTTGCAGAGCTCACAAGCAAAGGATGCCACGAGTGTTCTAGCAACATGAGCAAAGGATGCCACAGGTGTTCCAGCAACACGAGCAAAGGATGCCACACGTGTTCCTGCAACACAAGCAAAGGATGCCACAGGTGTTCCAGCAACATGAGCAAAGGATGCCACAGAGGTGTTCCAGCAGCACAAGCAAAGGATGCCACAGGTGTTCCTGCAACACACGCAAAGGATGCCACAGAGGTGTTCCAGCAACACGAGCAAAGGATGCCACAGGTGTTCCTGCAACACGAGCAAAGGATGCCACAGGTGTTCCAGCAACATGAGCAAAGGATGCCACAAGTGTTCCAGCAACACAAGCAAAGGATGCCACACGTGTTCCTGCAGCACGAGCAAAGGATGCCACAGAGGTGTTCCAGCAACACGAGCAAAGGATGCCACACGTGTTCCAGCAACATGAGCAAAGGATGCCACAAGTGTTCCAGCAACAGGAGACCCAGGGGGAATTGTATCATCAGGGACTTGGGGTCACGGAGAAGTGCGCAGGTGGTGTACAACTGCGCATCACCTACGCATAGCTTGGGCGAGCAGCTTCCGCAGCTTCCGCAGCTTACATGCGCTCAAGCAGCCCCGATGCTGCATACAGCCCTGGGCTTGCTGCCATCATAGCCTCCCACTCCAGCTTGGATTCTACTTGTCAGTCAAGTTGTAGGGCATATTGATCTGGGAATCATTGGTGCTGCACACTTCCCACTCGGTCACGCGGTCACACATGACCTCCCCCTCCCTCCCCATGCCTGACCACCCCCCAAACACGCGTCAATGCCTGTCCCTTTGGCTGCATGTGGCGTGCAGCAAGCGCGCCAGTCCCTCAGCCGCGTCGGCAGCAGGCCGCGCATCAAGCGCCGCAGCTCCTCCAACTACCGCATCGAGCGCCCACCCTCCGTCCGGCGGCAGTCGTCGGGCAGCGACCGGCGGCGCTCCTCGGCGGGGGAGAGCGGGTGGGAGGACAGCAAGACCAGTGGGGTCATGCCTGCCGCACCTGTGGGCAAGCGCGAGGGAAGGCTAGACCCTGAGGGAACTGGAGGGCAGGGGCCAGGGCAGGGAGGTGGGGGGCCTAACAGCTCTTGGCCTGTGGTCGCCGCCGTCAGTCTGGGCGCGGGGGACAGTTTCTCCGGCAGGTGCGGGCGCTGTCTGGTTGTACATGCTGCTCTAGAGTGCTGCATGTGCGTCTGTGTGCGTGTGTGTGCGCATACTTGAATGGGCATGTGATCATGTACGCAAGCAGGTGGGCAGGTGTGGGGTGCACATCATATGTACCATGCTCATCACGTGTTGAACATGAGTATTGAGTTGCGTGTCCTTTGAGCACATCTTAATGAGAATCTACACGTGTGTGTGCGTGTGTGTGCACGTAGTGTGCACTCCTCTAAAAAAATCAACCTGCAGCAAATGTTCAAGAGCATTTTCATGTGCATTTGCATGTGCGTGTGCACGTGCATGCGTGCCCACACTGGCGTTCCCCGTGCTGTGGTGCATCTACACAGCCATATGCTCTGTGGAATCTCAACTTGAACACAGCCATATGCTCTGTGGAATCCCACCTTGAACACAGCCATATGCTCTGTGGAATCTCAACTTGAACACAGCGATATGCTCTGTGGAATCCCACCTTGAACACGGCCATATGCTCTGTGGAATCTCAACTTGAACACAGCCATATGCTCTGTGGAATCCCACCTTGAACACGGCCATATGCTCTGTGGAATCCCACCTTGAACACAGCCATATGCTCTGTGGAATCCCACCTTAAACACAGCCATATGCTCTGTGGAATCCCACCTTGAACACAGCCATATGCTCTGTGGAATCTCAACTTGAACACAGCCATATGCTCTGTGGAATCTCAACTTGAACACAGCCATATGCTCTGTGGAATCCCACCTTGAGCAGCTGCAGGGTGCACATCCAAAGGCATTGCAAGGGTCTGTAGAAAATGACAAGTGTCGGCCAAGGGTAGAGGTAGCCAAAGAAGCACAAGCGCCACACCTTCTTGCTGCTGCACACACCGCATGTTCCACAGGACAGGACTTGCCACGAGCATGCACGAGTGCACATGGTGCTGCGCAAGCCATGCTGTAGCTCAGCCCACATGACGGCTCTCACGTGCACCCAAAAGGCCTGCGTGCAAGCACACACACACACACGCATGCACTCACGTGGCTGCTGCTGCTCGCGCTCCCATCGTAGGGAACTTGACTGCTTCCACGAAATTGGCCTCATGGAGGGCGGCTCTCTCTTGGAGGTCCCGCCGTGTGTTCTGGCCGCCCTGCCTGCGTCCAACTCCGTGGCCGCCCTGCTGCTTGTGAGCCGGCCTGTGTACAGGCGGGCGCTGGATTTGGTGCAGGAGCACACGATCAGGCTGGGCGTGCAGCGCTGCTGCCGGATGCCGTTCCTCAGGCACGCCCCGCTCAAGGTGCGGAGCCACTGCCTTGGCTCGCGGTGGCGGCAATGTTGGTGCAGTGTGCAGCTGCCGCTGGATACCGTTTCCGGGGCACACCCCGCCGGATAGGCATGCAGGGCTGCTGCCTTGGCCTGTGGTGGTGGCGCTGTTGGTGCAATGCATGGCTGCATCAGCCCCTGCACTCCTCCAGCGCACTTCCTCAAAGGCTCAGCGCGGATCGGTGCGACCGAGTGCAGGCTCAGTGACATGTGGACCATATGATATGGTGCAGACTCAGTGACATATGGTGCAGACTCAGTGGCGTTGTGCAGCCCAGCGCTTGTTTTGCAAGTGTGTGTGTTGTACTCTGCCCCAGGCAATTGTTATGTACTGCGGCTTGCCAGAGCCAAATGGCACAGGTACTTCCGCGATTTCCGGGATACCCAAATTTATATGGCAGCATGGCATTGGGGCATAAGGCAATGTGGGCTGGAGAGAGCATTTTGCAGGGACTCCGCCGGTAGTCTGTGGCTTGCCAAATGGTGCACTCAGGCAGAGTGTCCCCAGCCTTCAGGTACCGCACTGTGCGCCCTGTGGGTGTGGTTTGGTGCCAATTCGTCCGCAGTAGTGTGTTTGGTGGCACAGGCGGGCGCAAGAGGGGCAGAGAGTGGTGCTCCGACGCGTGCTTGTAAATGACACCTTGGTCCTGCCAGTCGGTCCGCCCCTCAGCGCAGGCGCCCCCCGCATTGCGCTGGGTGCCCTGCATTGCATCGCAACAGGCATCATGAACAGCTATGGCGTGCAGGGGAGAAGGCGGGGCACCGGCGGTGGCGGGTGAGGGCGTGGTCAAGGGGGGGCTGTGCGAGCACACGCCCTGCTTGCATATCTGCGCGTGCATCCCACGGCCCCCGGCGTGCATGTACCTCGCATGTGCTGCAGTGTGCCTCTTGATGTGCCAGCATGGCACACAGGGGCTGTATGTGGTTTGTGCTAATGCAACGCCGGCACCTGAGCAACAGCTGCTCAATCTCAGGTGAATACGCTGTGTGTGCTGGTAAGCCCAGGCATAGGGATAGGGATGGGTAAATAGGGTCCTATCCAAATGCCAGAGAGGCTCTATAGAGGCTTAAATATGCTCTAAACGAGGGTCTGCCAAACCCTATTTTCCCATCCCTACGTATGATAGCCGTCTGTGCCTGGTCTCCCAGGCGTGCATCCTTTGTGGCGCGGACGTGGGGCTTATGTTTTCCCCCCCTGGGCGCGTCGCGCAAGCTAGGCGTGTGCCATGCCTGCATGACACCATGGCACCTTGAGCCAAGAACATGGCCCGCCACTGCGACCTGCTCAGCAGGCCTCTTGCTCAGTTGGTTACGCTTCAGTCCCTTTTGTTTGCTCACAGGGGCTCTGCTTGTCAATCAGGCACGCGTCGTTGTTCAATGGCTAGGGCGGCCTCCTTTGCTTGGTCGTGCAGCTTGTTCAGCCGGAACAGCTGTGTGACCCTCACCCTACACCGCCTCACCAACCTTCGCTTGTTGCTTTGATTGTAGGAACTGTACAAGCTGTGTGACCCTCACCCTACACCACCTCACCAACCTTCGCTTGTTGCTTTGGTTGTAGGAACTGTATAAGCTGTGTGACCCTCACCCTACACCGCCTCACCAACCTTCGCTTGTTGCTTTGGTTGTAGGAACTGTATAAGCTGTGTGACCCTCACCCTACACCTCCTCACCAACCTCCACTTGTTGCTTTGGTTGTAGGAGCTGTACAAGCTGGCCCGGCACCTGTCAGAGGTCAGGCTGACCAAGGGAGACACTCTGATAGAGCAGGTACAGGGGCGCCGCGTTTGGAGCGCCGCCAAGCTTGTTTGATTATGCAATGCAGCAGCCACATTTATCCCTGACCAACACACGGGAAAGTGGCGTGCATACTTCTGCGTCCTGCTTGCCTGGCATGCGCAAACAGGCACTGCTTGCGGCAAAAGTCCGCTAAGAGCCAGTATGATGCATGCATGGTCTGTTGAGTCCAGCATGATTTGTAGCAGGCTCCAAGGGCTTTCCCCCGGGAGGCCTCTCTCATCATCAGGCGGGCATGTTTAGCCCGCTTATACCCATCATGAACGAGACAGCTGTGCTTCATCCCCGTTAATCAGCATATCCTGAGCATGCACATGTGCAGCATATGCACGCATGAGGCCTGGGTGTGTCTGTGAAGTGGGTGCATTCAGGTCTGTAATTTCCCCTCAAATGCCATGTTTGGTGTAAGTATGCTAAACTCCACTGACTCCATGCGCACTTGTCTCTCAAGTGAGCCATTAGAACCATGGACACACCAGCTGTGCCGCATCATAACGACAGTTGTGGGGCAGTGGCTGACATTTTTATCCATGCTTTTGGATTTGTTTGATTGTTTGCATGCACCAAATGCGAGGTCAGCTTTTCATGCACATGCACCAAAAGGTCCCCTTTCTGTGCAAATGCACCAAAATGAAAGGCCCCCTATTTGTGCACATGCACCAGGTCCCCTTGGCCCCTTGGCTTGAATATTCCAATCAGCAGCTCTTAAATTGGTGTGTAACCAAGCTAATGCCTCCCTTCTATGGACTAAATCAATGCCACTGTGACCCTCCTTGCTTGACTGCATCAGTGCCTTCTGTTCCACTTCGATTTGCACATGCGGAGCCTACAGGTCCTTGTAAAGTACCCTTACTTCACAGTTGCCTTTGTGTTTGCACACAGGGCAAAGAGAGCAGTAATTTGTACCTGCTGGTTGAGGGGGAAGTTGAGGTGGTGGTTGATGTGCCATACACAGAGGACCGAGAGCTACTGGAAAGCTCGTTGCATTTTAAGCTCCAGGTGGGGCAAGACCCAGAAAGTGCCATGGCCTATGTGTGTGTGCATGTGTGTGCGTGTGTGTGTGTATGTGCGTGCGTGTGTGCGTGTTTGTGCCACATGCAACGTGTGGTTTGCTATGTCGTGCCCATCTGAGCAGCAGCCATCAAGCGTGCTGTCTGACAAGCCTGCTGGCTGTCGAGCGTCGCTCGGTCATGCGCAAGCTGATCTTATCCCTACTGTCTGGAATGCTTTGCCATCACAGTACACACACATTGCACACAGTACACACACACGCACACCAACAAACACACAATGCCTCGCCATCCTCCCCTCCTTCGTATTCAACCTGCCTTGGAGCTCGGCTATGCACTGAGCAAAGGCTGCTGCAGCCGCCGCTTTGCCCTTGGTTCACTTCACCCAGTGTGTGCTGTGATTGCGTGTCTTTCAAACCTGCAAGACGCTAGCCAGAAGCCAGGGAGAAAGGTGGTGAATTGTGTGTGTGTGTGTGTGTGTGTGAGAGAGAGAGAGAGAGAGAGAGAGGCAGAGGGGGCGGCCTTTTTAAATGTGCAGGACACCGAATGTGTGCAGATGCAAATGCTGCAGCTGGAAATTGGCCCTGCCTTGGGTGTGGCACAAAAACAGTAAAGGCAGATACAGAGGACCTATTTCATGTGCAGGACACCACCAGTGCAGACGCCCATGGTTGGTGCAGATGGAGATGGTTCCCGTTTGCGTGCAGGACTCAAATGGTGCAGACGGGCGCAGCAGTGTAGCCGCCTCCGTATGGTCATCAAGACACACACCCAAGTGGGTGCAGTAAAGTGCACCCAAGTGGGTGCAGTAAACCGTGCTCTACCTACTGTGCCTACAGTAACAGTGTGAAGTGTACCCAAATGGGTACACAGTACAGAGTTCTCTGCTTCCTGCTTACCAGTTGACAGTGCTGCTGCTCACTCTTTTGGCAGCCAAGAGTTTGACTTCCCAAGGCTGTCCGCTTCTCTAAGAATTCGTTTATTTCAACTCACTTGTCATCCAGCGTTCATTTGCTTCGCAATATCTGAGCTCTGGTATGACACTTCATGCCAGATGCGACCTGTTGAAACTTTGCTTGCTTCCACGCTCGTCTACCTTGCTAACTAGATAGCACGTCCTGTGGTGCATGCATGAATGATAGGCCCACTTGCAATTTTGCGCTCACATGCCCCCTTCCCCCCTCCTTGACATGATTCATTTGAACTTGTCTGAGCTAAGCAACCCACAGGCTCATACACACATGCTTCCATTTTTGCACATGGTAACCCTATCACATCTTTAGTATCTTTAGGCTCATACATGCATGCTTCCATTTCTGCACATGGCAACCATATCACATCTTTTGTATCTTTAGGCTCATACACACATGCTTCCATTTTTGCACATGGCAAACCTATCACGTCTTTAGTAGGCTTATTTGGTTATTATTCTCACCTGCATCCCGCTTAGGTCCCCGAGTCTGGCTGCTTTGCATCCTTTACTTCTGACGTCTGACTGTGACAATTGTAGAGAGTTTAACCGCAATATGAAGGAGCGCATACTCCACGCTTGATCCCGCTTTGCTTAGTGCAATGATTGGCGATGGACTGGCGCCTGATCACAGATCACACGCCATCGCCCACCTACCACACACCCATCACGCATTCATTGCAAAAGAAGCTCCATGCACCCTGCCATCGTAGTCACACACTCCCCTCCCGCATTCCTCTGGCTTGCCTAAGCTGTGACCGCAAAACCAGTGTGCAAAAAGCTTGCCTTTATCTGAAGGAAAATATGCCCTGGCAGACATTCTCAGTCTCTTTACGCTCCTCCTTGCAGAAGGCCCAAGGCCGGGGCGTGCACGCACACTCCCCCACTACCCTCAGCATGCACGCCCGCCTACACCCATTCTTGCGTGCACACACACTCCCCCACTACCCTCAGCATGCACGCCCGCCTACACCCACTCTTGCGTGCACGCACCCCCCCCTACCTCCGCATGCACGCCCGCCTTCACCCACTCTTGCGTGCGACCCTCTGCCCCCTTGACGTCCTTTTTGGCACTAATTTTATGTGTGAGCGCAGGGCGGCTGCGTACACAGGGCCCCTGCAGCGTGTGGTGATGGCCAGGAGGGGCCCAGGGTCAGTCCTTGGTGACGACAGCCTGAGGGTGGGTCTGTGGTTAGGGATTGGGGTTAGGGCTAGGCTCGTTAGCCTTTGGTCAGGGAAGCAGGGCCAGGTCGCGGGGGCACGCGGGGCGTCCCTGCCCGGGGGCGCTTGTGTATCCTTCCCCAAATGATGGGCTTAGGGTGGCCCTGTGCTTGGGTCTGTCCTAGGGTCTGTGCTTGTAACTGTGCTTGTGTCTGTGCTTGTAACTGTGCTTGTGTCTGTGCTTGTAACCATGCTTGGGTCCATGCTTGTGGTCTCTTAGGTCTCTTGGGGTAGAAACAGTGCTTGGGTCCAGAGAACAGGGCTTATAGCTGTGCTGGGCGTCTATGACTGGTTACCGGAGAGTTTGGGTCTGTGCTTGGGGCGGCTGTGGGGTGCAGATTGCACAGCCAATCAGGGTCACAGTCGTGCAGAGATAAGGTGTGTATGTTCAGCCTTAGCCTGAAGAAAGGTGTGCAGACGGAGTTTGTGCCGGGAGTTGAATAGGGGACCTGCGTCTAAGGGGAAAGGAGGGCTGGAGCTGGGTCTGCTTGACCTAGCGGGTGTTGGTGCAGGGCTACTGCGAGTGGGGTAGGGCGGAACAGCAGCAGGTGTGGGGCAGCTGCAGGGAAGCGCCCTGGGCCTTCTGCGTGTGTCGCCCCTGGCCCAATCAAGGATGACTGTGCACGGCAGAAAGGGAGCTTTGAGGAGGAAGGCCGGCTGTGAGCTGTAGAGCACATCCATGCGCGCTCCTGGTCCAGTCAGGCTTAGCCCTGTGCGTCCTCCTCATGCAGTGCCCCTGTCCCGCCCACACGCTCCTCGCTTGCCACAGCGCGCAGCCCTGCGCTGCCCATCCTGGGCGTGCTGCCTGACCTTGATGCCCCCCCCCCTTCCTGCCGAAAAGCGCCATCCTGCCCCGCCCCGTGCAGGAGAAGAAAATGGTGGTGGGGGTGGTGGTCAGCAGCAACATGGCGCTGGCACTGGCTGTGCCGCACCAGCGCTTTGCCATGTCTGTGGACGCCCTGACACTGAGACTGTTCAATAAGGTGCGCCTGGAGCGCTGGTTGTGCCGCGCCCGTGCTTTGCCATGCCCGTGGATGCGCAAGCGCTGAGGCCCTTTGACACGGCGCGCCTGGAGCGCACTCAGGGCGCTGGCTGTGCCGCACCCGCGTTTTGCCATGCCAGTGGATGCCCTGACGCTGAGGCTTTTAAACAAAGTGTGCCTGGGGCGCACTCAAGGCCCTGGCTGTGCTGGACCCGCGCTTTGCCATGCTGCCAAACCTGTGAATGTGCAAAAGCTGGGGCCGTTCAGTTCAGTGTGCCTGTGGTGCACTCAAGCTCTGTGGCGTGCGTCATGGGTGGGTGTGGGCACACAGGGCTTTGCTGTGTTTGCCCACGAGGTGGAGAGATGGAGGCCTGAGCAGCGAGCTTCATGTGCTCAAGCTGTGGTTGAGGCAACTGAGAAGCGGGGGCTGATAAAAAGCGCAGGATGGGCGAGGAGTACCGCACACGACTTGGAATGCAGCTGCGCATCCATATGGAGTACAATTGTGTATCCATATGGAGCACAACTGCTCATCCATATGAAGTGCAACTGCGCATCCACATGGAGTGTGACTGCGCATCCATATGGAGTGTGACTGCGCATCTATATGGATTGTGACTGCGCATCCATTTGGAGTGCAAATGCGCAACCATTTGGAGCGCGACTGCGCATTCATTTGGAGCGCCTTTTGTAATTCTTGCACAGGTATGCCCCTTTTGTTATTCTTGCACGGGTGTGCTCCCTTTGTAATCCTTGCACGGGTGTGCCCCATTTGTAATTCTTGCACAGGTATGCCCCTTTTGTAATTCTTGCACGGGTGTGCCCCCTTTGTAATTCTTGCATGGGTGTGCCCCCTTTGTAATTCTTGCATGGGTGTGCCCCCTTTGTAATTCTTGCATGGGTGTGCCCCATTTTGAATTCTTGCACAGGTGTGCCCCTTGTGACTCTCATGACACATAAGTTTGCCCCCAGTAACCCTCGTGCGTGTGCGCCCTACAAATTCTCTTACGTGTGCGCCCCTCTAAATCCTCATGCCAGTATGTCCGCCACTCTCCCTTGTAAAATTGCGCCCCTAGCAATGCTCTTACAAGTGTAACTGCTGCCTGTGTCCGGGAAAGCAGATTCTTCTAGGGCAATTTCTCCATAGCCCCACGAGCAGCTGCTCTTTTGGTTGCATTCTTGGTTGAGGTGCTTGTGCTGTGGTGCTGGACAGGAATCAAAAGGCTGGTTGTAGGCCCTTGTGGGCTTCTGCTCCCTGGACCTACAAGGGCAGAGTTTTGGGGAGACGCTGCTTCCTATGTCTGCCTATCTTCAACCAGAATTGCCTGCTCTGCCGTGCTGGTATAACCTTTGATACTCCTTACCTGCCCTGCTGCGCTTGAGATGCCTTGCCTGCCCTGCTGCACTTACACAGCTCAAGAAGCAGCAGGGCGCCATGCCCTTGATGTCGGAGGCCGTATCCGCGGCTCAGCTCAGCCGGCAGCAAATGGAGCGATGTCGTGAGGTGTGTGATCAGATCAGATCATACCAGATCAGCTCCTTTGCATCACCTCATGCTAGGAGGCACATGCCTGCAGTTCAGCTCACTTGGCAGCGGGTGAACCATGCTGTAAGGTACGCACATGAATCAGCTCACCTTCTCCCTGAAGCGGCACTGCATAAGCTACAGCTGGGGCAAAGGCGGCAGCCAGGGCCAGGGCGGCGACTTGGGCTGTTGCTAGGGCTAGTGCAAGGACTAGGGCTAGGGCTGCAACAGCTTGGGCTAGGGTTGACAGCAAAAGCGCGCTATGCTTTGTGTGCAATGTTGGCGATGGCATGGTGCATGTCGTGTTGCAGGGTTAGGCAGCACTTCCACAGCAGACTCCAACAGCGACAGTGTGTGGCAGTGCCTGTGACCGTGCGCGTGGAAGCAATGGCTGCATCGCTGCCACTGGCAGGCAAGGCCACAGCCGCAGCAACAGCAGCTGCCACATGAACGGCCAGCTGGCAGGCTGTGACCCAGACAAGTGCAAATCACCTTGCACATCACCTTTTGCAGCAGTGCCTGCGGTAGCAACAGCAGCTGCCACATGAACGGCCAGCTGGCAGGCTGTGACCCAGACAAGTGCAAATCACCTTTTGCAGCAGTGCCTGCGGCAGCCATCATAGCAAAGCCTTGCAGCAGTGCCTGCGTTAGCCATCATAGCAAAGCCTTGCAGCAGTGCCTGCGGCAGCCATCATAGCAAAGCCTGGGGCAGCGCGCATGGCACCTGCCTGGACTGTGGTTTTTGCAGGTCTGACTTGCATTGCAGGGTCGTCTTGCGGCATATGGAATGCTGTCAGCTGTGTTTGTGTGCTTGCGTGTGTGGCTGCCAACTGTGGCTGTGCGCGCGCCTTTTCCTGCAGATCGTCTTGGCACAGTCCTACGAGTACCAAGCGCTGCCCCGCACCCTCTTGCGCAAGTCCCAGAGTGACTCCACCACCAACGCCAGCAATTCGGCCGCGCTGGTACACTCACTGGCCCTGAATGCGTCTGTGACCGGCACTGCAAAGCACGCGTTCCGCCCTGGCTGGCGCAGGACTGGCAGCAAAGTCGAAAAGCCTCAGGTACACGCGCCCAGTCCACCCCCTAGCCTGACCCCGCCCCACAGGGCAGGTGTTGTTGCCCTGGTCCCGCAGCCCTCATGTTGCCACGGCCCTGCAGCCCACACATTTTTGCCCGCAGCCCTCATGTTGCCACGGCCCTGCAGCAAACACAAGGCCTTTATGGGTGCAAGTGTTGGCGACTGCGTTCCCTGGCTGCCTGCTCGCACACCTTTTTGCATGCTCTTCGCCTACCTGCCCGCCTGCTTACTCACCTAAATGCACGCATACGTAAATGCCTGCCTGACCCCCTACCTACTCGCCGACTGGCTCACTTGCCTACCCACGTGCCTGCCAGCTTGTCTGCCCACCTGCCTGCTTGTCCCAGTCTGACGGCTCTAGCTACATCCAGACGCATTGTGTGCAAGCTTCGTCATTTTGTAGCCCAAAAAAGGGTACCTTTAGAGCCCAGAAAGGGTACCCTTAGAGCCCAGAAAGGGTACCCTTAGAGCCCTTCTTTGAACCAGGCGGTTGTCCTCCCTGGTGGGTTGCTGCCTTTCAAACCCTCCAGCTTCCAGCGCTGCCTCATGCATGCCTCACCGTGCAGGTGCTGAGCCTTGCGGCGGGCGACCACGCCGAGCATCTCGCCACGCTGCATAGGCAGAACCGCGAGGCGTACGAGCTGGAGGTGCGGCTGCAGGCGCTGGCGGAGCGCGCGAGGAGCCAGGGCGGGGGTGGCAGCGCGCCTGGAAGCCCCCACAGGGAGGGAGGGGATGCACAGGGGAGGGTCGGCGAGTCAGTAGCAGAGCCAGGCACCGATGCTGTCGCTGCTGCCAGCAAATCGCTGCTTCGGAGCAGCCGCACAATGCGGGCAAGCATGATCGCAGGCGCAGAGGTCGGCACGCCCGGCTTGCTGCCCGGCAGCGGCAGGGGCCGGGGGCGGGGGCGGAGCTCGGAGGAGGGGGGGCTAGGCCAGGAGGCAGACCTGATACCGCAGAGCATGAGGACTGGCTGGATGCAAAACATCCCGTTGACGGAGTCAGTGGTGCAGCTGCGGCAGATGATCAAGTGAGTGTTGCATAGTGGGTGGCACCGTAGTGGGTGGCACTCTAGTGGGTGGCATCATAGTGGGTGGCACCATAGTGTTGCCTAGTGGGTGGCACCGCCGTGAGTGTTGCGCAGTGGGTGGCATCGCCGTGGCTGTGGTTGTGAAAGGGTACAGTATAGGCGGCATCATGAGTGGCAGAGTGAGTGGGCGAGCACTGGGTCAAATGTCAGTGGTGCGTGGTTTTGGCAGGTGGTGATGCAGTGAGAAGAGGAGATTTGTTTGAATGAGGGATGCATCCCACCTCCTTCATTACATGCTGGCAGCTGCCTGTTTGGCATGAACTGTGACTTCCAGCCTTTGCCAGCTCCGTGGCGCCCGTACTTCTTGTTCAACGCGATATCATGGCAGGCACAAGTGCACTTCATGCTAAGCCAGCCTTGAAGCCCGATGCAATGCTGATGGGACGGGAGCACAACACTGGCTTTGTCACGCATGCAGGCAAGCCAAGGACTAGCACAGAGCTGAAGTTGTCAAGCAGCAGCACAACACTGGCTTTATCGCGCATGCAGGCAAGCCGGGGAAAAGCGCAGAGCTGAAGTTGTCAAGCAGCAGCACAACATTGGCTTTGTCGCGCACGCAGGCAAGCCGGGGAAAAGCGCAGAGCCGAAGTTGTCAAGCAGGAGCACCGCAACTTGCAAGGGCGCAGCAACCTGATCAAGGTAACACTGAGTGTATGCACAACATGTTCCAGACGGCAGCGTTGTGTTGCAGCAGTCACCATGGTTTTGGGAGCATGAGCGTTATCATGGAACAATGGCCCACCAGCAAGCACGAGCGTCGTCATTGGGCCACCAGCAAGCACGAGCGCAACAGCGAGCAAGCATTGAAGACGTGCTGCAGATGCATGCACTTCTTTCGCCGCACCCCGCGCACGTGCATGCCAAAACAGCACTGATTCCTGTTGAGGTTGCTGCAGCGCATGCCTGTACCTCCCTGCAGGTGGACCCCCGCATCATACACAAGCTGGACATCAGCAGGCAAGAAGCGAGCGGCACCAGCCACAGGCACACCGAGATGCTGGAGTGCGCTTGCATCGCGGTCATCAAGGTGCGTGACATGGTTTGCAAGGTAGACAGACCCTGGACCGCTTGTGGTGGTCAGAAAGGGTACCAAAGTGGGGACGAAGAGCACCTGGGGCATGCATGGCAGGGGAGCATGCATGGCAGGGGGGCATGCATGGCAGGGGGGCATGCATGGCAGGGGAGCATGCATGGCAGGGGGGCATGCATGGCAGGGGGGCATGCATGGCAGGGGGGCATGCAT
>LFIK01002668.1_pt1 | contig 14441 bp, 17 predicted proteins | sample 643401 | NCBI WGS metagenome assembly LFIK01 (sample SAMN03777447, study PRJNA286221) | soda lake metagenome | biome: soda lake; feature: Kulunda steppe; material: water; isolation source: sample T5-Br brine of Lake Tanatar-5 | place: Russia: Kulunda steppe | collected 2010-07 | reverse complement strand
TTCAGTGACCTGGCGAACCGCTTCGACTTTGAAGGCTTCTGTGTATCGTTTTCGACCCATATGCGTAACTCCTCTCGTGAGTGAATGTTACGCTATCAGGTGTCATGAAAACTGGGGCCGCACCACTGCTATGATTTCTGCAATCTCCTTATTATCAATATTCTGGATAAATCTGGACTTGGTTGATGTAAACAAAGTATTGTGATTTCATGCTAAGCAGGGTATAAAATTAGAAAATTCATTAGATAACATAGTCGAAATAATTATGAAAACCATCATAAAAAAAATCTTCAGTACTTTCGGTCTTCAGATCACTCAATACCGACCGTCAAATTCCGCCGCGGCGCAGTTGGGCAAGGCGCTCGATCTGGCAGGCATCAATATGGTTTTTGACATCGGCGCCAATGAAGGCCAGTTCGCCAGAGAAATTCGTGAGCAAGGGTATACCGGAAAGATTGTCAGCTTCGAGCCTCTGAGTTCTGCCCGCAAGAAATTGCTTTCGTTCGCTTCAGCTGATCCGAACTGGGAAGTTCATGATCAGTTAGCTATTGGTGATCAGGACGGCGAGATCGAGATTCACATTGCGGGTAATTCCGTTTCGTCGTCCGTGCTGCCCATGCTGGAGTCCCACTCCAGTGCAGCAGTTGGTTCAGCCTATATCGACTCGGAACGCGTACCGATCTGCAAGTTAGATTCAGTTGCCAAACAGTACATGACCCCAGAATCTAAGCTGTTTATCAAGATCGATACCCAGGGTTTCGAGTCGCAAGTGCTGGATGGTGCGCGTGAAAGCTTGCAACAAGCGCGCGGCATTCACTGTGAACTGTCGTTAGTACCGCTATACGATGGTCAACGACTATGGCGCGAAATTGTCGATCGACTGGATGCCGAGGGTTACATGCTGTGGGCATTGCTGAAGGGTTTCACCGATCCGCGTACCGATCAATATCTCCAAATGGACGGCATTTTCCTGCGGCGGGATGTATGAAAGTTGAAAGATTTCCCTATATAAAAATAAATTGGGTGGTCCTTATTTAATATTAAGCAGTTGATTTAAATTTACAATTTGGTTAAAGTAAAATCTGTACTTAAAATTAATTAAATATGAAACCCCAAAAAAATCAAAAAATAGCATTATCAATCATCACAGTAACATATAATTCTGGGAATAAAATAATTAAAACAATAAATAGCGTAAAAAAAATAAAACAAAATAACTTTGAGTATATAATTTTAAACGGAAAAATTGATGAAAAACTAGATAAAATTGTTGAGGAGAATAATGATACAATCGATATATATGTATCGGAACCAGATAAAGGTTTATATAATGCAATTAATAAATCAATAAAATTAGCCAACGGGAAATATATTCATTTATTGCATGCCGGTGATGTCTATGGTGATATTGAATGCTTTGGAAAGATTGATTTCTTATTAAAAATTCCATTTTATGCTTTTTCGGTACGCAAATTTGAAAATAACAAAGAGATAATAAAGATCCCAAAATATGATAATAATAGAAAATATCTTGATGTCGCCCATCCAGGATTAATTGTATTGAAAGAATATTACGAGACTGTATGCAATTATCGTGAAGATTTTAGAATTTCTGCAGATAGTTTTTTTATACATAAAAATATTACGGACCAAAATTCATTAATTTGTGATGGAGTTCTCGTTCAGATGGAACCACCTACACTTTCGTCTGAAATTTCATGGAATAAACTTATAGAAAATCAAAAAGCGTTATTAGGATTAGTCAGATCTAGTGTTTATCTTAGAATATATTTTCATTTAAAGTTAGTTGCAATAGATTTATTGCGTTTAATAATGTATAAAAAAGGACAGATTAAAAATTAAATAGTATGCGCCTTACTAAATATATTTTAATACTATTTTCAATTTTAACTTTTTCTTTTTTTTCGATTATAAATGTTATTGTTCGGATACATGGTGTTTTGCTTCCTCTAAATTATATATTTATCTCATTAGCTCTCATTCTATTTTTATTATCCATTAAACGCATCCAAATAAACTATATATTGATATTTTATATTATATTTTTATTTATTTTATTATTTTATTATCATTTATTGTATTTTTCTTTAGAAGTTACTTTGCAGAAGTTTGTTGGATTTAGTGGTATTTTGCTTGCATTTGCCTCAGGTTGGTCTACTCGACTTATTGGCATTAGTATTCCGCCGTTAGCAAACCGTTCTGATTTTTTAATTAAAATTATTAAGGCTTTTCTAATCGCAGCAATTTTATCGCTATATTTTGTATACGATTTTTACGCAGGACTTATCAACCCTAATTGGGGTGACGGATCGCATATTAATACAGAAGGAAAATATCAGTTTGCAGGCGATACGCTGGCCATATTTACTATTTTCTCCAGTTGGATATATTGCTCTGCAATTAGAAAGCATTTTCTTAATTATAAAATAACTGCAGGTTTCTTTGATATTTTGCTAATTTTTTTATTTCATATTTTATCTTTTTTGGCAGCTCAAGCATTTGGATCAAATAAAGGTGCGGCAATTATTTTGATAAGTTTAATTGCGCATCTTGCCTGCTCATTTTCATTTCAACATTGGGAAAAAATAAGTCGGAAATCAACTTATCCATCTATCGTTTGGTTATTAACTAACAAAAAAATCCTATTTAATTTTGCCTTTTTTTTAGTCATTATGATTGTTGGATTAAAAGTTATAAGCATTTATGTTGATTTGAGTGGACGATTTAGAATATTTCAAAAGACTTATGGCGATGAATTTATTAATACATCCTTAGATTCTCGTTTAGGTGATTTTGGTATTGTTTTATTGAGTTTCATGGAAAGTCCGCTTTATGGAAATTTACTTTCAGGAGATTTTCATACTTTTCTATCAGCTTTTAGTAGCACGGGACTGTTAGGCGGTTTTTTGATTTTTTTTGGTGTCTTTTTGAATGGCTTTATGTCGCATCAAAGAAGTGTATATAGTTTAAATAAAAAAACGCATTTTTATATGAGTTTATACGGAACTCTTATATTTTTTGGCGTCTTTCTACTTTCATTGATTTCGTCATACTTTACTTGGGCGCCCATGTGGTTTGTTATGGGTCTTTTGTTTGGGGGTGTCAAGTTTGGCGGATTTTATCAATTCCCACAAAGTGGGCGGGGTTGATTCAATGAACCCGTTATATGTATTTCATTTACGAGACGAGTGTTGTTTCTAATTATTGAATTCAATTCCTTGCAAAATTTTTTTGGTACAAGATAGTAGTTTTCGTTAGGATATTATTATTTTGAGAATACTTCAAATCACAAAGGCTAAATTCCCCCCTGAAATTCGTGTTGCGAAGGAGGGTTTGTCATTTTCGGAGGCTGGTTTTAGTTCTGCAGTTCTATGTCCACCTTATGATAAGCAAAGCGAGTACGAAGTTTGGAATGGGGTAAAGATATTTCGTCCACGGGTCTTGTTGCAAGTATCTCAATTAGAAAAAATCTTTGAACAGGCTGTCTTTTTCAGTCCCTCATGGTATTTGGCTTTACGGAAAATCTTGGCTGTCTATAATCCGGATGTACTGCATGTACACGACATCTGGCTAGGCCGGGCAGCCTTTGCGGCACGCACCACTCAAATGATCGTGATGGATCTTCACGAAAACATGCCGGCTGCTGTGGTCGAGTACCGCAGTGGCTACCGGGGCCCGCAACGCTGGTTCCGTTCCCTCTTTCATAGCCATCGGCGCATCTTCGCTTACGAGCGCAGGTTACTTCAGGCGAGCGACATGGTGTTGGCCGTGGTGCAGGAAGCAAGCGATCGGGTCTTGATCAATTATCCCGACCTGCCGCCCGAAAAGGTGGTGAATGTCGAAAACCTGGAAAGCAAACGCTTCATTGCCAACTCCGGATCAGGCCGAGCCGCTTTTGTGAAGGATCACTTCTCCGTTCTGTATATCGGTGGGTTTGGACCCCATCGTGGAGTTGATACCTTGATACGGGCGATGGTGCCGATTAAGGAATCGGGCAGGAATATCAAGGTGCAGTTGATCGGTGCTATGCCCAGCCAGTACCTGGAAATGCTCAAGGAATTGATTCGCAGGCTCGATGTGGAGAGTCAGATGCAAATCACTGGCTGGGTCAATGCCGAAGATGTGCTAGCCAATATTCAGCAGGCTGATGTTTGCTGCGTGCCTCATCACTCCAACCCGCATACAGACAACACAATACCGCATAAGCTGTTTCAATATATGATCGCCAAACGCCCGGTTTTAGTCTCATCTTCCGCGCCTTTGGCGCGTTCCGTCAGACAGGCCGGTGCCGGCCTGATATTCACCGCAGGCGACCCTCAGGACTGTGCGAAAAAAATCATGGCGCTCGCGAATGACCCGGCCGGGTGTTTAGCCTATGCCGAAAGCGGTTATCGCTACGTCATGGAACAAGGTCATAACTGGGAGGAGGAGTCGGCGCCTCGGCTGATCGAGGCTTACGGCCGCCTCTTTACCAGTAGCTCGAATCAGGCGGCGGTCTAAATTAACATGCCGTCGATACAAAAGCCTTCAGTCACCATCCCGGCACTGCCCATCAGCAATCTGGGGTCTATCGCCAATATGGTGCGCAAATGTGGCGGGGAGGCTGTGATTACTACCGACCCTAAAGACTTGGCCAAAGCACAGCGGATCATTCTTGCTGGCGTTGGCGCTTTTGATGCCGGAATGCAGGCTCTTCGGGAGGGAGGATGGATCTCGTCTCTGCAACAAATTGTTGGTGATGGAAGGGTTCCGGTTCTGGGTATCTGTCTGGGGATGCAGCTGATGTGTCGGTCTAGTGATGAAGGGCAGTTGCCCGGATTGGGTTGGTTTGAAGCGGATGTAAAGCGTATCGACTCTCAAGGCCAAGCGCTCAAGGTACCGCACATGGGCTGGAACACAATCACGGTTTCAAAACCCGATGAACTATTACCGCAGTCAGCCGAAGAGCAGCGTTTCTATTTTGTCCATTCGTACCATGTCGTGTGTGATAACTCGCAGGATGTGCTGGCCACCACTCACTACGGTGAGACTATCACGGCTGCAATCAGCCGATTACGGCTGTACGGAACGCAGTTTCACCCAGAGAAAAGCCACCGGTTTGGTATGAAGGTGATCAGTTCCTTTATTCATCACAACCTGAACTTGGAAATTCACGCTCTATGAAAGCTAATGGTTTAAAAATTTGGTCAATTAAGCATCTGCCATTTCTCGGCAAGTACAAGCGCCGTGCCGTGGCACTTAAAGCCGCTCTCGCACCAATCCGAGACACATACGCACAGAAGCGTGAAGATGTGGTTTTGTTGGAGTTATTACGTGATTGCAAAACTTCTGTCTCTGTTGACTATATCGATGTTGGTGCAAATCATCCAACGGATATCTCAAACACCTACTTGCTACACCGAAATAACTACAGGGGTTTTCTAATCGAACCCAACCCCGAACTTTGTGATTTATTGAGAGCGTTCAGGCCCAACGATAAGGTCTTGAATATCGGAATTGGCTCAGATGCAGCGGTCGTTCCTTTTTTCATCTCGAGAACCCCGGTAGGATCATCCTTTGATGAGGCCCATTTTCATGCCCGTAAGCAGATCTTGGACCGAGTCGCCTATGTTCCGGTGATGTCCTTGGATCAGGCCTTTTCAGCGCTTGGCGTACAATCAATAGGCATTCTGAGCATCGACGTTGAAGGCTGGAACTTGCGCGTTGTCGAAACCGCCAAGGCTGTTATCGCCCGCACGCAGATTCTTTGTATTGAGTATGACACACCGGATGAGCGCGCAAGTATTCTGGCCTTGATCCCGGATTTTGAATTGATAACGGACAACGGCTGTAACTTAATCATGAAGCGTCCGCTATGAGGAATTACGTCACTGTCTATCTGCCACGCTCAGGTCTCGGGCATGCGTTGGAGAGTTTCTCCCGTGCATTCTGTTACTATGCAAGTGGTGCAGCCGAATTTATTCATCCAAACTGGCTCAAGGTCAGGATTGGCCCCTATCTGCGTCGGGAGATGGATAAACGTGATTATTTTCGCATCATCAAAACCCCGCGGTCCTGGGGTTTACACCCGTTTTACAACTGGCGGCGGCTCACCCATCGCGTTGTCACGGAACAAATATTTGATCCAAACAACAAGGGACAGTTTCTGATCGTCAGGGATGAAGGTCCGCACTCCTATCTGCGCATTCAGCCCTATAAGCGCCAGTTTGTTGAAGCACTGGAATCGATGTCTCGGTATGCGATTCATCCCAAAGTGGGATCGCCGACAATTGGTATCTTTCATCGATCTGGTGATTTTCGGGGGTTACAGCCCACGGACCGCAGCGACGAGTATGTGCGAAGAACCCACGGTTATGGCTATATCCCCCCCGAATACGCTGCAGAAGCCCTGCGCAAGTGCCGTCAGATTGCGGGATGGGATGTGCCCGCTGTACTTTCCACCGATGCGGAGAATCAAGAAGTTGACTGCATTCTCTCCCAAGGTAACGTTAATCTGGCCAGAACCGATTCTTCTCTTGCCAATATGCTGGAGATGCGGCATCACGATGTTCTCATTGTTGGTACATCGAGTTACGGTCGATGGAGTTATTTCCTAGGGGATGCCTTTGGTATTTTCCCCAAGGTCAAAGGTATCGATGATGGCTTCGAGCCTTTGGGGATTCCTAGTAGAAAGGGAGCGTGGTTTGTGTTTGATAGCCAGACATCGCTCAACGATTCCAGCGTAGCCGCGGATTTGCACAAGTTCCTATCTCGTTAAAAATCAGTCCGCTGCCTTCAACGTCGCCGAAAACTTGAAACGGAAGTAATCATGAGTGCTTTTTTACTGAATCGGCTATCCAAACGATTTCCCCGCCTCCGAACAAAAGTGATGGAGCAGGTCGGTAAGCTTTTGTTTCCGTCCAGTTTTCCAAATTATCACCGTTTGGTTCGGTATACGATCTTCTGGCATTCCTCGCGCCGGGGGCAAAGCATATTTTCGAGGTGGGAGCCTCGAACGGACGATACACGCAAGTTCTACGCAGTCTTTTCCCTGAGGCTAAGATCGTATGTTTTGAGGCGAACCCGGCGTGGAAGCAGAGTTGGTCGGAAGACAGAACAAAAAGTGTCGACCCCCACATCCGCTTGGAATGGCAAGCGGTGGGGGAGAAGCGAGGCACTCTACCGTTCTACGTCAACAAAGAAAAAGATACCAGTTCCTTGCTTGTGCCGAGAATAGAAATCGATCCTGCAATTAATAAGTATATGGTGAATGAAGGAATCATTTCTGTGCCTGTCGTCAGTCTGGACGAATACACGACGGCGCATCAGATTTCCCGTATCGACATCCTCAAAATGGATATCCAGGGGGCGGAGCTTCTGGCGCTGAAAGGAGGAAAGCATTTGTTGGAATCGCGTTCCATCGGGGTGATTTACCTTGGGGTATCATTCATTTCGATGTATGACCGCGCGCCCTTGTTTTCAGCTATTGATCAATACCTTAACCAAGTCGGTTACGCGTTCCACGGGGTATATAACCTTGCATACGGTGAAAACGCACGCGTCCTTTACGGCGACGCTATTTATGTCGCTCCTGCTCAAGCTTAGAGGTAATTGCTAAAAATGCTGAAACACCGAGTCATTCCTTCCCTGCTTTTACGTAACGGGGGGCTGGTGAAAACTTTGAATTTCAAAAATCCGAGGTATGTGGGGGACCCTATCAATGCGATTCGTATCTTCAACGAAAAGGAAGTGGATGAATTATTGGTTCTGGATATCGTTGCCGGCAAGGAAAAGCGCGAACCGGATTATGGGCTGATTGAGCAATTCGCCGGAGAGTGTTTCATGCCACTGACTTATGGCGGCGGCATCACCTGCATTGATCAGGCTGCCAGAGTTTTTGCCCTTGGCGTGGAAAAGATCTGCCTGCAGACCGCCGCACTCGAAAATCCTCAACTCATCACGCAGTTGGCTGAACGCTTTGGCAGCCAGAGCGTGGTGGTATCCATTGATATAAAGCGGAACTGGCGCAACAAGCCTCTCTTGTTCAAGTCGGCCTGCGGGAGCACACTCGCTGAATCCTGGCTGATGCAGGCGCAAAAGTTGATTGCCGCTGGGGCCGGTGAAGTATTGCTCAATGCTGTGGATCGCGATGGTACTCTGGGAGGCCCAGATCTTGATTTAATCCGGCAGGCCGCCGCCTCTCTGCCTGTGCCCCTGATCGCGGTAGGCGGCGTCGCGAGTCTGGCGGACATCAAGGCTGCTGTAGATGCGGGAGCCAGCGCCGTTGCGGCTGGCGCTTTTTTTGTCTTCCACGGGCCACATCGCGCCGTTCTGATCAGCTATCCTTGCTATCGGGAACTGGAGGCTCTGTTCGCGCCGCAAGGGTCTGCGAGTCAATCGATGAGACAAGCAACAATATGATCGATCGCCCCTATCAAATGTGTACGCGCTGTGTCATGGATACTAGTGCTCCCGACATTAGCTTCGACCAGCACGGTGTTTGTAACTACTGCACCGATTTTCTCGAAAATTCCGGGCACATACTGCACGAAGACCCAGCCGCGAAGAGGGTACGCTTGGACACATTCGTTGCCAAGGTCAAGGCTAGTGGCAAAGGCAAACCGTACGACTGCGTCGTGGGTGTATCCGGCGGTGTGGATAGTTCCTGGGTGCTGGTGAAAGCCGTGGAGCTCGGCCTGCGACCGCTTCCCGTCCATATGGATAATGGCTGGAACTCCGAACTGGCGCAGAACAATATCGCTAATTTGGTTAAAGGGCTCGGCCTCGACTTGTACACTCACGTAATTGACTGGAATGAATATCGAGGACTAATGCAGGCATTTTTTGATGCCGATGTGGTGGATATTGAATTGCTATATGACAACGCCATGAAAGCCGTGAATTTTCAGCAAGCGGCAAGTTTTGGGGTTAAATTTATTCTATCTGGTTCAAATAAAACAAGCGAAGGGCTGGTGATGCCCAGAAGTTGGCACGCATTCAAGTTCGATAAAAAGAATATTAAATCGATAAGCAAACGATTTGGTAATGTAAAGATAGTTACATTTCCCGCAATTGGGGCTTTTGATCGTGTCTATTTCGAATTGATTCATCGTGTCACATGGTCATCAATCCTTGATCTCCTAGAATATAATAAATACGAAGCCATGAAGATTTTAACCGAAAAGTTTAGTTACAAACCTTATCCATACAAGCACTATGAGTCGATATTTACACGTTTTTATCAAGGGTTTATCCTGCCGAGGAAGTTCGGGATCGACAAAAGAAGAGTTCATTTCAGCGCGTTGATCATTTCGGGACAACTGACTCGCGATGCAGCAATTGCTGATTTATCTAAGCTGCCCTATCAAGACGAGCAGGCACTACAAGAAGATATTGATTTCTTCCTTAAAAAAATGAAATGGTCTCGGACAGATCTTGAAAACTACTTGACGCGTCCACGAAAAGAGCATGAAGAATATGGAAGTGAGGAACGTGTGTATCAAATCTTAAAGAATATCTATTTTTCGGTTTTCCATTATTGAAATGTGAGTCAGCATGATTAAGCTCGAATATATTTCTTGTCCGCTTTGTGGCTGTGGGACCCATAATAACTGGGCTAAGGAAAATGGATATAATTGTGTGAAATGTGCGCAGTGCGGTCTACTTTTTGTTAACCCAAGGCCGGATGGTCTTTATATCGAGGAAGCGGAAAACTGGGAGGGCATGCCTTTGAAGACGGAACTTATCTAAATACCAAAACCCACCGCGTAGTATCCAAGCAAAAACATTTCGAGAGAATGATTAAACAATTGTTTCCTGACTTAATAGGGAATTCTCCTGTATCCTGGTTGGATATTGGTGCAGGGTATGGCGAATTTGTTCAAGCTTTAGTAAATGCCCTGCCAGTGAAAAGCGTGGTAGAAGGTTTGGAGCCGATGGTTCATAAGGCCCATCTTGCCCAGGAGAGAGGTTTGCCTGTGCTGCATTGGTCTATAAACGAGATCACTAGTCGCTTTGATGTCGTTTCGCTCATTGACGTCTTCTCGCATCTTCCCGATTTTCACCAATTTCTTTCAGACGCTAAAAAAATACTTTTGCCTAATGGAGAAATTCTACTTAAAACAGGAAACGCGGCTGATATCGGTGAGCGAACAAAGTTTCCAGGGCCACTTAATTTACCTGACCATTTAGTATTTGCAGGGGTGTCGCAACTAACGCAGTTTTTGGAAGTTGCAGGTTTTGAAATTGTTGTTATATATGAGGAGCGAATTGATGGGGTATGGTATTCAATCAAAAATCTAATCAAAAAGATGCGAGGGCAATCTGTCCATTTATCCCTGCCATTTACCTCGCCAACCAGAACACTCTGGATTCGTGCCCGTTTTAAGAATTAAATTAATTTCTTTTGGTGAGGCTATGAAAAAACTTAGATTTGCCCTCGTCGGTTGTGGCCGCATTGCCAAGCGCCATTCCGAATTACTGGGTCTGAATCAGATCCCAAACGCATGCTTGGCTGCCGTGTGTGATGTCAAGCCTGATCGTGGGGCGGCGATCAGCGAAAAGATGAAGGTGCCGCATTACACGGATATGCATGAAATGATGAGAAGAGAGCCGATTGACGTTGTGGTGGTGCTCACGGAAAGTGGTTTGCATGCCGATCATGTTGTCGCACTCGCGCCTTATGGCAAGCACATCGTTGTTGAGAAACCCATGGCGCTCTCGCTAGCAGACGCGGACCGTATGATCATGGCCTGTGATCATGCTAGAGTGAAGTTGTTCGTGGTCAAGCAAAACCGCTTCAATTTGCCCGTGGTGAAGCTACGAGAAGCTTTGGACCAAGGTCGGTTTGGCAAGATCCTGATGGGTTCGGTACGTGTGCGCTGGTCGCGCACGCAGCAATACTACGATCAGGACGCGTGGCGCGGTACTTGGGCAATGGACGGTGGTGTCTTAGCCAATCAGGCCAGCCATCACGTCGATTTGCTCGAATGGATGCTGGGTCAGCCGGTCAGTGTATTCGCCATGGCCAAAACTGCGTTGGTGAACATCGAAACGGAGGATACGGCCGTCGTATTGCTTAGGTTCGCCAACGGCGCATTTGGTGTGATCGAAGCCACCACCGCGGTTCGCCCAAAGGATTTGGAAGGTTCAATCTCTGTTATTGGGGAAAGGGGCACGGTGGTGATTGAAGGCTTCGCCGTGAACCAGATGAAAACCTGGAACTTTGTCGAATCCCGGGCAGATGACGATGATGTATTGGCAAACTATTCAGTCAATCCGCCGAATGTCTACGGCTTTGGCCATCAGGCGTATTATGAGCATGTCGTGGATAGTATTCTAAACAGCACGCAGCAGTTGGTGGACGGTCTGGAAGGGCGCAAGAGCTTGGAATTAATTATGGCCATCTATGAATCCATCGAAACCCGTCGAGAAGTCACGCTCCGCTTCCAGCCCAGACACTGTCGCCTCGGTCAGCGCAATGACTGAGCCGCGGATCAAAACAGTTGGCATCGCTGATGTGTGCTTCGGTGCGAACGTCACACTGGTGCAGCCGGTTAATCTGTATGGCTGCCGGATAGAGGATAACTGTTTTATCGGTCCGTTCGTGGAGATACAGCGCGGGGCTTTGATTGGCAAAGGGAGTAAGATTCAATCTCATTCCTTCGTCTGCGAACTGGTCACGATTGGTGAGAACTGTGTCATTGCTCATGGCGTCATGTTCATCAACGATTCCTTCCGCATTGGCGGCCCTGCACAGGGCAATCGCGATCTATGGGGCGCTACCCAGATCGGAAATCGTGTGTCCATCGGGTCACACGCAACGATCATGCCAGTGACCGTATGTGACGACGTTGTGATCGGAGCCGGGTCGGTGGTCACCAAAGACATCACAGAACCCGGAATTTATGCAGGAAATCCGGCGCGGTTTCTGCGCAAAGCAGTGCAAGCATGACCATCAAGTTTCTCGATCTCTACAAACAGTACCTCTCCATTCAACCCGAAATCGATGCCGCGATCCGCTCGGTCATCGCGCAATCGGCCTTCATCGGTGGAAAAGCAGTCAAGGACTTTGAGGTCGCTTTTGCTGCTTTTCAGCAGGCAGGTCATTGTGTTGGTGTTGCGAACGGCACGGATGCGCTGGAAATCGCCATTGAGGCGTTGTCGTTGCCACCGACCTCCGAAATCATCGTACCGGCCAATTCATTCATTGCGAGCGCGGAAGCGGTTACCCGATGCGGTCATAGAGTCGTGTTCGCCGATATTGATCCGCAAAGCTACACACTCTCCTTGCAAGATGTGGAGCGGCGGATAGGCCCGAAGACTAAAGCGATCATCGCCGTGCATCTGTACGGCCATCCGTGTGATATGGATGGCTTGTCGAAATTAGCAGAAATACATGATTTGAAGATCATCGAGGACTGTGCCCAAGCACATGGCGCGGAATATAAAAGCCAGCCCGTGGGTGCGCTGGGTCATATCGGTGCGTTCAGCTTCTATCCCGGCAAGAACCTAGGCGCTTATGGTGACGCTGGCGCCATTCTGACCAATGATGCCGATCTGGCGGTTCGCTGTCGGATGATTGCCAATCATGGCCGAATTGATAAGTACAACCATCTCATGGAAGGTCGTAATAGTCGATTAGATGGTCTTCAGGCCGCCATACTCAGCGTCAAGCTAAAGTATCTTGAAAACTGGATCGAGCGTCGTAACTCGGTTGCGCAACGATATCGAACGGCTTTGGGCGATTTGACCGAGATTGTTTTGCCCCGCATTACTTCCGAGGCAAACCATGCCTTTCACCTGTTCGTGATCAAGACGCTGCATCGAGACACGCTGCAGCAGCACCTAAACCAAAGCGGCATCGAGACTGGCATTCACTACCCAATCGCATTGCCGAAATTGCAGGCCTACGCCTATTTACGTCAGGACTCCGACCCCTTGCTGGCAAATACGTTGGATCAGCAGCTGTTGAGCCTTCCGATGGGTGAGCATTTGTCCGATATTGAGGTCGAAATGGTGATCAGCGCTGTGCGCTCATTCTTTGCGTAAGGTGCGTGCGATGCGTTTCATTTTTTTCACTAAGACAGATTGGAGCGAACCCCCCAGGCTGCGTCATCAACTCGCACGCTTACTCGTGGATGCGGGTTATGAAGTGATTTTCTTCCAGCGGCCATACTATCCATGGCAGCGCATTGGGATGGATCACTCAGGTCATAATCGCATTATCCTCTATCGCTACCGGCAATTGATTCATCACAAGTTGCGGCTTCATCCGTTGTTGCATAGTATGAACGCCTTGTTTGTGAAGCGGCAGATAGCATCATTTGCGACGCAATTAAAAATAGTAAACAATGATGTGATTGTTAACTTCAATTATGATTATTATTTTATCAGGAAATTATTTCCGAAAAATCGAATTATTACAATAATTAACGACGATTTCTGGAGCCGGGCGCTTGGCGGTTACCAAGCGCCTCTAAAATGGGCTTTGCGTGGAACTGTAATAGAAAGTAACAAAGTCTTGACGGTTTCTGTGCCTTTACAAAAAGAACTGTTGAAAATTGGCCATGCGGATATATTTTATCCATGGGCTGATTCTGAATATAATCCCCCTGATGTTTTGACGGAGAAGAGTACTATCCTTTATTGGGGGTATATTAATGATAGAATTGATTTTGAATATATTGCTAATCTATCAAGGGCGCTTACTGATTCTGGCAGTGAACTAAAGATTGTTTTTGTGGGGCCAGTGCAATGTTCTGATCACTCGCTTGGAAAAATAGTCGGAATGAAAAATATAGAGGTACGAACTTCTGCGGACCTTAATGATATTGATTTTACGGAGATATTTTCAGCGTTTATTCCCTATAGATCCGGTGTAAGCTCGATAGATGTAATAACCTTTCCAAATAAAGCACTGAGACTTCTTGCAAATGGTCTCCCAATTTGCATCACTGGAATGCCTGATTTTATTGACGAGTCGTTTGTATTTAGGCTACCTCAAGACCCACTGGGCGCTGTCCAAGTGCTTGATAAAATAAGAGTGAGTTTTTCTAAACTTCAGCCAGGAATTCAGTCCTTTGTTCGCAATAACGGTTCAGAGTTACGGTTACATCAGTTTATTGGATATTTATAGTGTGCGGCTTAACTGAATTTGTCATTCCACATGACTGCACCATTTCAGATGCGGATTGAAGCCCGCAAGTAAATTGCTCAAACTGAGGTACTCTTGAAACAAATCCTCCAATCCCTAAAAACCGGTGCCACTGAAGTGGCCGAGGTCCCTATTCCTCGCGTGTCGAGCGGATCCTTGTTGATCCAAACCTCCCAAACACTGGTTTCTGCTGGTACGGAGCGCATGCTCGTCGAGTTCGGCAAAGCGGGCTGGCTGGAAAAAGCCCGCCAGCAGCCGGATAAGGTCAAGATGGTGCTGGATAAGA
>LFIK01002666.1_pt1 | contig 14442 bp, 5 predicted proteins | sample 643401 | NCBI WGS metagenome assembly LFIK01 (sample SAMN03777447, study PRJNA286221) | soda lake metagenome | biome: soda lake; feature: Kulunda steppe; material: water; isolation source: sample T5-Br brine of Lake Tanatar-5 | place: Russia: Kulunda steppe | collected 2010-07 | reverse complement strand
CTTGAAACTGACAGGGCGCGTAGTCAAGAAGAATCAGTCTTGCCTGGTCACTGGACACTCCATTTTGTTCAGCATAGGTGACAAAGGCTGCCCACGTTGGCTCCTTCTGTAGCTCTTCAGTTTTCCAAACAATGTTATTGTTCAACCATTTCAGTAAAAGTGTGCGCTTTTCAAAGGGCACTAGGCGGGTTTCAGACCAATTTGCTGGATTCCTTAAAGACTGTGGCATCTTTGCTAACCATCCAGCTTCAGGCTGATGTCCGTCTTTGCGCGCAAGTTTTTCTTTTAGCTCTACCCAAAAAGCAATGGCTTCTTGCTTTTTCCTTACAAAGTAGAAATCCCTCTCGGAACCTGACCCCTCCATATCACTGGAGGATTCAAATGGAATACATGAGACGAGTGAAAATTTTTCTTCACACAATTTGTGCTGCTGTTCATTGGAAGGGGCTTCCGCAGCTTCTGTTAATTGGCCAAATTCTTGCTTGGGCAAAGGCGAAAGATAGGGCTTCAGCACCCCCACTTGGCAAAGAAGTTTGAGCAAGACTATCAACCTTTTGGAAGCCTGGGCAGTCCATAGTTTCGACAGAACAGTAGTTGCGGGAGTGAGCTCTCCTAAAGTTAAGAGATTCTCCCGTGTACCAATGGCAAGACAGAATATTCTCATATCCATCGCGAATTGAAGCTCAGCAGTAGTGAAGCAATCACCATCTACTCTGCCGTCCAACCAGTCAATCAGCCATAGATGGAGTTCTCTTGCACGGATGGCTTTGGCCCATGCAAAGCCACTGCAAAGCAAGCTTCTATGATTGTCTAGCATGATCCTTGATGTCCTTTTTGACATCTCGAATAAGTGCTGGCACTGAGAAGGATCCAGCAATGGAAGCTTTGCAGAACCTTCTTTGCATTTCTCAAATTCAACCATGCGCTTTGAAATTTTATCCCAGTCAATTTCACTGTCATTTAACGCTGAAGGCACTAATACACGTATCACCTTCTTCTCTTGTAGTTGGCCCTTGTCAGGATCAGTAATGGAGAGTTTTACCATGCGTACAAGATTGGAATTCAGTAGAGAATACACTAGTCTTCGGGCAGTCTTTAAGTCTACTGCAGACTTTGTACCTTCCCAAGTACGGATCAGCCTGCCTGTCTCGATTTGCAACAAAAAACGCATGGTCCGTGCATGAGCAAGAAGTAGCCCATGTCTAATTCTTATTCGTGGAGTTGCCTGGACAGGCGGTAAGGTGCTGTGGTGAGGAAGGAGATCCATCAAAGCTGTACAGAAAGCATCAAACCCAGGGGCTGCTGACCACTGGATTTCATCGACGATGGGGAGAAAACGATTTGTGGCGCTGCCTAGCACCATCCCGAGTGGTTGGCTACAGTCTTCGAAGGAGTTAGTCTGCGCCAAAGCACCGTCGTTTTCTTTACTTTGGTTGTTGATGGCATTGTTGCATCTTGACTGCCTGACATCATTGTCTTCAGCACACTGTGTACTGGAACTAGCCAAGATTACTTGAATATTATTCCATATGCCTCGTAGGTAAAGACGGTACCTTGCGTGCTTCCCAAAGCTTTCAAGTGAGCCATCCAGGATTCTTGCTTTATCCAGAGATTCAATCATGTGCAGGTTCTGCTTGACAGGCAAGCCAAGATGTGAAAACAGCTCGTTGTAAGTTACTCCTTCCTCCTCCTTTTGCTGCACAACTGACAGAATCTGCCTATCCAAAGGAGCCTCTCCAATAACACAAGGATTTACAGCACTCAACTCCCTTCCAGAACCACCATGCTGGGTGCACGATCTATTTGAGTCATTGTTTTTATGTGTTAGAATTGGTGGTGCATGATCCAAACACACATTTGGCGTGGAATTTGGAAGAAGTTGTGTGTGTTTGCTCTCCGAAGATCGTGCTTCGACAGTCAGTTTCAGACAGGCATGAGCTCCTCTATTCTTTTCTAAACCCACCTGCTCTACAATGCCACCTTTAAGCAGCCTGTTACGAAGTCTCCTCCATCGCCGATGTGAAGTGGTTCCCTCGTGTAGCTTCAGATGAATTTTAATACTTCGTTCAAGAGCAATCCCATCAGGAGAGCTGCGTATGAAATTCATTGCCATTCGAAGTAGCATATCATCTTCCATGGGGGCAAGTTGCTCGTGTTCCAGCTTTTTTATTCCATATTGAAGTCCAGTAACTGCGTCTTTACAATCAGGGTGACGTGCTGGCAATCCCTCTCTGTGCTGAACACTACTTTGACGTATATGCTTTCCACCTTCCTCATTTACAGGAAACAGAGAGGTATTTGACTTGGCCTCTTGCGGATCACTGTTGTCATGTCGCATAGGCGTTGCTTGAGGAGTAGCAAAGCGTGATAAAAACAAAACCACAGGAGTGCTCGCAGATCCAGAAGAGCCTTGTCGAACAATCATCCCTCGTCTTTCAAGCCCTTTGGCTACCTGGAAAAAGTTGCGTGGCTGCATGCCAAGCACCTGCGCTAAGTCTGCCTGGGATATGCCTTTCCACCTTGCTTTAGCAACATGCTGCAGGACAACTGCCTGCACACCGCTCAGTGGCGCAAATCCTGCTTTTATACCCATGGCAGCTTCTTGCAACTCCTGGGCTGCAAATAGCAAAGAACCGCACTTCTCTGCTTCATTCCATGAAGTTGGCAGTTTTCTGGTAGACACGCGTCTTCTTGGGGGGCTTTTACATGCATCTACAGCAGTATCATTTTGACAGGCGTGTGTGGACTGTGCTTCCATTCTTTTCACGTGAGGATCTCTAGCGATATGTTCAGGCTCTGTCTTGTCTTCTGCATGATAAGTGTTTTTGTCTTCAACTATCTTTGTACAAACTTCGTTGTCAGCCAATGGTTGCTCATTGCAACCAGATGCTTTCCGGGCACACTTTCTCTTTTGCATCGTGCGTTCTGCTAGCAAAGTCAAATCCTGCAACCCCCTCTTTGTGGAGGTGTGGTCTCTGGTCAACTTCCTTGCTGTCAAGTCAAGACTTTCAGGTGAGGAGTGGGGTGCGTTTGTGTTAGTCCTCTTAAGTTGACGGTGTGTGCTACTGATTGAAGGAGATGCCTCTTGGTCTTCCATTCTTTCTTGACCCACACATATGCGTATCTCTCCTTGTTCGTGGAACGACAAGAGACTGTTCCACAATCCATCTTTTAGGGAAGGAGGCACTTTGCGAGGGGATTCTCGCACGTTTAGAAGTTGCCAGAGATCACTTAGGAGGCATCCTTGCTCGGAAAGCGAAACAAGAAGGACAGGGTGGACCCAAGGTGTCAGCGATGGAATTCGTTTGCAGTTGTGGGGTAGAATCGTGTATGACACAAAAGAGTTTGACGACCCCGACCAAAGTTGACCCCATGATTCCCCATCAAAGTGGACGCAAAAATCTTACGTGTCAGCCAAGAGGTTCAGTGTTCTTCACGCTTCGCTCGGTCCCTTCAAACACCGTGCCCATCGATTTCCCGAGTGTAGACGGTTGTCTATTGTCACTTTCGTCCCGTGCTGCTGCCTCTGTGTAATTTTTCGTCGGCTTTCCATTCGAGTGCCAACGCAGAACGCGCACAAGTTATGCTCCGAGTCCTTCTGGTGCTCGGTCGAGTCGCTGCGAGGACTCTTCTTCGTTTGTTTACGGCGTTTCAATCGCCGTATCGTCCTCCTCCGTCCAAATTGAAGCTTTCGTGCTCGTCAACAAAGTCCACGGATGGTCTTAGACTTGCATGATTGGACTACAGAGCATGTGGTTGTGGTGATGGGACGGTACCACGGCGACCGGTGTGTGTCGGAACCCGGACTCGTCTTGGTTTTTCGCATCATTTCGTCTGCATCTTCCAAGGACGCCTCCTTCCAAAACCACGCACACGTGATCCTAGGCATTCTCTATTCCGCACCTTCTTCTCCTTGCAAAGCGATCTCCTCTCGCAATGCGACACGTGCAAGTCGTCCACCATCCATGGTCGATCGAAGGACGTGTGACCAAACGAGTCCAGTGTAGATGGTTCACAACCGTGTTGCACCCCGAGCTAAACCCTGCAGGAATTTTGAACATGTGAACAGACAAGGACCACTTCAACCACATGCATGGACCGACGCGTTCGAAGAGATGGTCGTGGGAAAAGCACAACCGCTCCGTTGTAGAGGGGGAAGCAAGTAGCAACTAACGCACACGATGTGACACAACGTTAGGCCGTCGATAGGAAATAGCCCGTTCTCGCCACGGATCTATCTGGCAACGGATTGCGCGTTACGATGGAATGTTCCGGCATGGTCGAGATCCAACATCACGAATTTTATGGGTGCTCAATGCCACGACGGGACAAGATATGCCAATTCCCATCCGAGTGGCAAGTCAAACAATGAAAGAGTTAACCCTAGCTTGTCCAAGAAAGTATACTCACGTAATAAAAACTTGCGCCAAATTTTCGACAACCACATCCTATCACCTTTGCAAACCAAGATCAAAGATGGGAAACGGACCCATTGATCGATTGTGTTGTGCTTGATTTGACCTTCGTCGTCCGTGGATGAGAAGCACTTGCTTTTGAGTTACATGGAATGCGTGTGCATGCGCGATGCACATGAATATGTGGGAGAAGGAAGAATGACGCATCATTACTAGTAGCAACTCATAGAGATACTACCTTATGAGTGAAATGCAATCACTCGTATGCAAAGCTTTCCGTTAAGGTAAGCGAAGTTCGGCATGCTTCACATGAGATAGGTGGAACACTCCTTCAGTAGACAACGTTGATTTCATTTGCGCAATTTTGGCCAAAGAAGGTGCCACTCCATCCTTAAAATTGCACAATGTATCCCTTACAAGGGCGAAGTACTACTTGCGGTATGTAACCATTGGCGTTCGACTATTCTACACCTTGAGCGCTCTTCTTGCATGATTATCAGCTTAACCATTTTCCGCGATCATCAAATATCGTAGTTGGCAAGTGATTTGATTCATTTCAAAGATATTCAAGGATTTGTCCCTCTTCGCAACATGGGGGGTTGCATTTCCAAGTGCATTCAATTTGCGAGAGGGAGAAAAACAGCGAAGGCCCCGACAGCTAGGCGAACAGAATTGTAAACCCCACGTTACCCTTGAAAAGTGAGAATATTTGCGTGTGAACTATGGCATTCGTAGAGGAATACTTGTGGCATTTGTGCTAGTGATGGACATCCAAGCAAATCCTAAGAGGTCGTAAATGAGGAGAAGGAACGTATTAGACCTAGCGTGCGTACCTCCCATCCACCGTAGAAACGAATGTTTCTCGTGTCTTCAATTCACAAAGGTTGACGGTGGTTTTTTCATGGTACTTTACCATCACTAGGAACAACTTTGACAACAGTGCGCATAAACCAAGGGTAGATCGATGCATCAAAGTACGGATTTGAACGATGCTCCTCCTCCCCATCATTTGCAAGAACGCCACGTGCAAGTCAATCCTCGATGAAGTGATGTGTATGGCAGCTTGATTTCGATTGGCAGCATCCTTTGGACGTAGAAGCTTCACGTTTGGTTTCACGCGAAGCCTTGTGAAGGCGTAGAGCTCGCATTTCCCGTCCATGTTTTCGGGGGTTCCCCTCGATGTTTGACGTTGCGCACATGGATTGTCTTCCCTTTGCATTGTCGAGAAGAAGCCCGGCGTGTCTTGCGAACCTCCCTTTTCGCACCAGACGCTTGCATCGCACCGCCTTGGGAGCGATGGATGGGACCTTGGGTTGTTGCAAGTGGTCCGGTCGGTGGTGATGGTGGGGAACGGATGGGTGGCGGCGGATGGGTTGAATCGATGGGGAGGGAAGGGATGCCAACACGAAGGGGGAAGCCAACGGGTTCCTTTGGAAACAGGGTGGGATGGGAAACAGTAGGATGATAAGAGAGACCTTCTAGTTGGAGGCCATGCCCACCCATCCATCACACGTGGACCATCCATCCAGGACGACCGTCGCTTGTGCCACTGCAACAAGCGCACGACCTCGTCGTCGACACGGGTGTGTCGGTGATCCACAACCGAAGCATTCGAATGGAACGAACGAAGGTGGTGGCAACAAACGCGTCAGAAACATCTTCGATAGACGTGGACTCGAGAAAACGAGTGGAACAGAAAGGAAAACGGCTGCCATCATTCAATCCAGCACCGAGCCACTGAGAACGACAATACGAACAACGATCAAACAAACAGCACAAGCAGTAATACTTAAATACGAGAATTGATTCTCCTCTCTGGTGAGGATTTGGCTGCTATTGCGACCTGAATTTCTCCTCACTGTCCACTGAAAGCAGGACACAAAGGGGAGTGAAGAACTGATATACTGAGCACTTCAGATCTATTGCCAGTGAGAGCGATCAAAAGCGACTGGAAACCAACATCAGAGCCACCACATTGCCCATTATTACTGTTGCAACAGTGCTAAGTCGCTCCAACGTTTTAGTGATTCTATCAGTAGTAACGCTGGATATTCATTCTAGAAATCTGCTTGCAAAACGCTGGATTGAATCTTCTGCAAGTTGATTGCAGCTCACTATCAGAGGAAGCTAGAGGCTCCTAATGGCTTGGTCAAGAGGAAGGACACCTGCTTGCTGTTCCTACCCATCATCCGTGTCGTTCTCATTCTTGAGTGGAGAGGATGCGAAAAGTCTCTCTGTTTGCAATGTTTCCTTACCTGCCTCTGTTACACCTGGTGGAGCTCCCATCAGCGGAGGGTTGTACGATCCACGCATGGGTCCCTTGGATGCGTCATCTGGACCCTGTGCAACATGCGGGCTTGCCCACTCTCGTTGCCCAGGTCACTGTGGTAGGGTCGAACTTCCACTACCAGTAATACATCCCTTGGCAGCATCAGATACACTTAAAATATTGAGAGGGACCTGCTTCAAGTGCTTTCATTTCCGCAGAAAGAATGTCAACAAAGGAGTTACTCTCTCCCGACAAATTGAAGCCTCTTGTGGGGGTGTGGAAGACAAAGCAAACAGTAATCCTGGCACAGAAGATAATGATGATGACATAGAGCAACCAAGTCCTCAAGTGGTAAACCGTAGAAGAAATCACCGACAGAGAATAAATGCACTGGAGAGGATCAAAGCCTCTCGAATTTCGAAATGCGAGTATTGTGGTGCGCACTCTCCGAGTGTCAAAAAGGAAAGCTCGACGCGCTTTGTTCTTGCGTCTCTTCCTGCCAAGCAAGCCCAAGAGAACCTGGCTAATGGGCATATTTTACAAATTCTTATCGATGAACAAGATGGAGATATGCAGAGTGAACTTGATACACTCCTTGGCGCAGAGCTCAGTGCAGAAAATAGGGATTTTCGCAAGCCACGAGTCCTTACACCCCTGGAGATTGAGAGAATTTTCGAGAAGGTCTGGACAAATGAGAGGAAAACGTGTGCTTCGATATGGAAGGCAGTGGATGGTAAGTATTATTCCTGCTCTCCGGCATTCAACTTTATACGTACATTGGTCGTACCGCCAAATAAGTTCCGACCACCATCTTTCCTAGATGGTAGAATGTACGAAAATGTACAAAATTCACATTATGCTAGCATCATTGAAGCAGCTTTCAAAATCCAACAATATGGAACCAGGCATGCAGATGAAGCACCCAATGTGGAGAAAATTTTGTCTGCTTGGATAGAGATGCAGGATGCAGTAAACTCCTTGATTGACTCAGCTAGTTCTGAGAAGAATAATGCTGCAAAAGAAGCGTCACCTGGCATTCGGCAGCAGTTGGACCGTAAGGAAGGCTTATTTCGAAAAAACATGATGGGCAAGCGAGTAAACTATGCAGCTAGGTCTGTAATCAGCCCGGACCCAATGATTGCAACATCTGAGATAGGTGTGCCACCATTCTTTGCAATGAGACTGAGTTATCCAGAAGGAGTATGTCACTGGAACATGCAGGTGCTCCGCAAGCTTGTTGAGAATGGGCCCAATGTACACCCAGGTGCTGTTGCAGTCGAAGATGAGCTGGGCCGCGTGATAAACCTGGCAAGCTTGAGCCAGCAACAACGTCAAGGTCTTGCTGCACGACTTGCCTCATCATCCATCATGGACAAGCCTGGCTGGTCAGCAGTTGATGCTCATGAAAGACAAATAATGCCCACTCCCAGGTTCAAGGTTGTGTACAGACACATGAGGGATGGTGATATTATGCTGGTCAACCGGCAACCAACATTGCACAAACCAGGAATAATGGCCCACAGAGTAAAAGTGATAAACACTGGGCAGCGCACTATTCGTCTACACTATGCAAACTGCAGCACATACAACGCCGATTTTGACGGCGACGAAATCAACCTGCACCTTCCACAAGATGTTATAGGCAGGGCGGAGGGATATGGGATTGTTAGTGCAGATGAACAGTTTGTAAGCCCCACTGCTGGTGCACCATTGAGGGGACTCATACAAGACCATGTTGTCGGTGCCGTCTTGCTCACAAAGAAAGATGCACTGTTTTCAAAACAACAGTACGCACAACTCCTCTATGTAGCATGTGGCCATGGCCTGAATGGTTTGGTCGCCAATGGCACGACGTCGAAGAACAAATGTAAGAGCTTAATGTGCCTTGACTCACCAGCTATTATGAAGCCAGAGCGTAGATGGACAGGGAAGCAAGTGCTTGAAGCAGTAGTGAAATTCGTTGCGAGGGGTCTGCCACCCCTTACATTTTCTTCTGGTTCGAAGATTCCTCCAGGTTATTGGGGAAAAGACAGTTTTGAGGACAAATTCTGCTTTATTGATGGTAAGTGTGCATTTCCTTTTGCGAGATCCAGTATTTGATGTGTGGATGATAGTAAATCGTCTCATTTGGCCCAAGTTAGCTAAGCTATGCTGTGCCACCAACCATTTTTTCCAAGCCCTTTGACACACATCTCTTCAGAATATACGATGCGCAAGTTTGAAAATTATCGACTGACACTGTTGAACTTTGATTTGTTTGTTTGTCTACGGAATAGGGGCTCTTGTCCACGGAGTATTTGACAAGGCACAATTCGGGAGCTACGGATTAGTACACGCAGTCCATGAAATGTATGGACCAGCTGCTGCTGGAGAGTTGCTGTCTGCACTTTCAAGACTGATGACATGTTACTTGCAGTGGTACGGCATGACATGCGGATTGGATGACATGATCATCCGACCATCTGGAGAGAAGGAACGTGCATTGCATCTTTGCAAAGCAGATGAGACTGCTGCCTCTGCTGTCGCAGATTTTGTGAATGGAAGCAAGAGCGAATTCAGAACAAAAGAAGGTGGTAGAAAGTTGACTGCAAAACTAGAGGAGCTTCTCCTCAGAAGACCTGGAGATGAAGCTGTTCTTGATATGAAAGTGTCTAGTGCGTTGAATCCAATCACGTCTGGAATTATCAAGTCTTGCATCCCAAACGGTCAGTTGAAGTCTTTTACAAATAATTGTCTAAGTCTCATGACCATGACTGGAGCCAAAGGAAGTTTGGTCAATTTCTCCCAGATTTCATCGCTTCTTGGGCAGCAAGAACTGGAAGGGCGCCGTGTTCCCAGAATGGCAAGTGGAAAGACTCTTCCCTGCTTCCAACCATGGGATCTCAGTGCCAGGTCAGGTGGTTTTATTGGTGATCGTTTTCTGTCCGGCTTAAAACCACAAGAATATTACTTTCACTGTATGGCTGGACGTGATGGTCTTGTTGATACGACAGTTAAGACATCCAGATCTGGCTACTTGCAACGATGCTTGGTGAAAAACTTAGAAACACTAGTGGTACAGTACGACCATACTGTGAGGGATTGCGATGGCAGCATTATTCAATTTCAATATGGCGAAGATGCTTTGGATCCAAGCAAGGTTCCATATCTCAATAAATTCTCTTTCATCTTGCAAAATGCAAGACAAGCTTCAATGAATGTGGCAATGGATGGCTTCGAGCGGCCAAGTATATGCAAGCAAGGGCAGAATAGAACAAGAGGTACCCTGGATGATGAACTTCCTCCCCTTGCAGTAAACTTTCCTACCGTGAAAGGAGCAGTGTCTGAACGGTTCCAGCAGTCCCTGAGAGGCTACCTTGAAACAAATCCCGATAAACTTATCGGAGTAGAAACTCTGCAGCAGCAACAAGGGGACAAAGTTTTGTCAAAGGATCACTTTTTGACTCTTATGGAGCTTCGGTACATGAACTCGCTTGCAGCACCAGGTGAGTCAGTAGGCGTCATTGCAGCACAAAGTATAGGGGAGCCTTCAACCCAAATGACTCTTAATACTTTTCACTTTGCTGGCAGGGGTGAAGCGAATGTAACACTTGGTATCCCAAGGTTGAGAGAGATCCTCATGGTTGCATCACAAAATATGAAGACTCCAGTAATGAGTCTACCTCTGCTAGGGCATGATTGCAAGAACAACTGTCAAGCAATGGCAAAAGAATTAGCACATCGTTTGAGGAAGGTGAGATTGGCAGAAATTCTCTCAGACCTGACCGTGTTCGAATTTCCTTGTGTTCGCAATGGAACTATGAGAGAATATCAAATTCGAATGAAATTTCAGGAGGAGGAGGAGTACAAGCAAATTGCTCAGATACCTTTTGCTCGCATTGCTGAAGTGTTCAAAACTGTATTTTGTGGGCAAGTGAAATACCTTTTGTCGTTGGAAATAAGGAAGAGTTCTTTGAAAGGTCTTCTGAATCTTGATACGCCCGTTTTAAAAGCTGCAGAGGCAGACAAACTAGAACCTGAAAATCCAGATGAAAAAATAGAGTCAAAGACCACAAATCAACACCCTCCTGTGGAAGACGATGATGACGAAGAAGAGGAGGATGACGATGGAGACAAAGAGTCTGCAAAGGAAGCTTTCCGAGACTCTGTTCGAAAGATTTCCTATCAGGATGAAGATGAAGATGATACAGCTGCTAAACAAGCAAAGAATAAGTTGGCAACATTGAAAGAACATGAGGATACCCAGGAAGAACCTTTGCTTGATAACAATCAAATGGAGATTGTCAAAGTGGATGAAAAGGAGAAATCTTGTCAACTTTCGCTCTTCATGCCTATAGATGCGCCAAAGCTGCTAATGTTAGAGATAGTGGAGAAAGCAGCCGTGAAGTCTGTGTTGATGAGCACAGAAGGCATTGATAAAGCTTTGGTGGTGGGGGAAAATCTTGGCGATGTAGCTCCTCTGGTGCAGACAGAGGGTGTCAACTTGCAAGCAATGTGGGAGCATCATGACTTGATTGATGTTCACAGCATTCGAACAAATGACATCCACGCTGTACTACAAACTTACGGTGTTGAAGCAGCAAGAGCATGCATTGCTTCAGAAGTGAAAGATGTCTTCAATGCTTATGGCATTAACGTTGACAGTCGACATCTCAGCCTTATTGCTGACTTCATGTCAGTTGATGGTACCTACCGTGCGTTCAGTCGCTTGGGCATCCAAGCTGCAAGTAGCCCTATTCTTAAGATGAGCTTTGAAACAGCAACCAAATTCCTTGTGGATGCAGCCTTGTACGGTGAGCATGACCAGTTGCGTTCCCCATCTGCAAGGATAAGTTTAGGGCAAGTTGCAAAATTAGGTACTGGGATGTGTGATGTGCTGCTGAACCTGGCCAAGTGAGCATGGGTATAAAATTGTACGCACTGGATGTGCTCTTCATGTATATCACACATCAGACTGTCTGTAACCCTGCATTTGATGAGTTGTCAACCGTATCACAGTATGCAGCTGTTAGGGGCGTACTTGTCTGTTTTAGTTTCTGAAAAGGTCATTCTTCTTTTTCAAAGTTTCCTGAATTGACAAGCATTGTTTTGCTATAAATTGGGGGACTGCCGTTTTCACCTAGCATGGGCTAAATAAATTTTGAATTTCAAGTTCGTTCATAACTACTACGTTGTGATTGCATCCTTATCTTCACGGACAATACTTAAATCTATCATTTGGTTCAGATCACGGACAGCCTAAACCTTCAATCAAACATCGGACCGAGGTGGCCCTCGAAAACAGTTCATGTGGTTGAGATTGTGATCCGGAAATCTGGCATATGTTGTTGTGAAGTCCAAGGTTCCCTGTACAGCTTGCAAGTGATTTGATCACATCAAAATTCTGGTAGAAAGCACTTTGTGCTTATGCTTGTCCTCAATTCCTTTTCATTCAATGGAGTTGGAGCAATGAATCGGTTTCTTGTGTCCGCTTACCCAAAATAGTAGACACCTGTAAGCTAGTTTCAAGAGCCTTGAGGTTGGGACGCTTGTATGGAGTGACTAGGTGAGCTACAAAAAACTACCTTGTATTTCTTTGTGAAAAAGAGGCTTCGCTTCTCAAACAAATGTCGTCGTTGAACTTGTCTTCCGTCATTTTACACAGTTGGAAAATCTTCTAGTGTGAAATTATTTTGTGTGAATCATTCTGAAATAGCCAATTCCAACTAAAATAAAATAAAGCTCGAGAGGTTGGCGTGATAATTGAAAGGTTTCTCTCTCCGAAAATTCTCTATTCATTTTACTTGTGAGCTTAATCTAACGTCTTTTACACCTAGTTCCCTCATTACCGAAAAGAAACGAATGGGCATGCTTATGCCGTGTTCCTACAACGTGAATAGGAGAAAATACATGATTTTTTACCGCGGCAAGTTATGAGTAGTAGGAATGATACCCGATTCATTGTTCTAATCTAGGAACCTTCGTTTAAGAAGTTCTAGTTGTTGGTAAGTACCACATATGATTTAGCACTTGTCGGTTTCTCTTTGAAAGTTTCGGACATGTTTCTTGGCATTGCATCATTTTTGCCACATAGCTCTAACTCCTTTAGTCACTCTTAAGTAAGTTACGTCATTGATCTTGAGTCTTTTGCTTTTCCACCGTTGAATTTACCACAAGTGTTAGCTCGGGTCTTTGGATTTTTCGTGCTTTTGAGAATGCAAGGCAACAATTCAATGTGAGGATGGGAGGCATCGAAGCAACATGCCCCTAGTTTCGAAAGGGGATAGTTTGATTAACATATACTTGATTTGCACAATGGCAACACGTAGCGTGGCAAAAATCTCCGCAAATATCTCTCTTGTAAAGGCTTCCAATGCTCTTCGGTGCAAATTAGCTTATCGACATTTAGAGGCAAATTCATGGTGCTTTTGCTGATTTGGAGTGTGAGGATTAGAAAAGTGATTGTTTTTTGAAACAATCATCGTTAAAACCGAAACCTTCCTTAAGCTACAACATGAGGATTCTGGTAAAAGTTGCCCACGGTTCACAAACTTTCCACAAAGTCGCTTGCTAAGCTCAAGTTCCGAGATTTTCCTTTTCATTCCAATCTTTCGAAGAGACAGTACAATTTTCAAAGGATGGCCGAAAGAAAAAGGCATGCGCACTTTCGCGCAACCGAGGAAAGAGATTTCAAATATATTAACCCCATAGTTCAATCATGTGTAAAGTTGTTGTGTCATCAAGTTTTGCGTTGCATAATTCGTGAAGACAGGCCCACTCAATATGGAATGTTGGATAGTTCAGCTAATCGGCGATTTCAATTAAGAAACGTGATACATGTGCCTTGTGAATGCGAGCTTAGTGTTTACAACGAAGAGTTTGCATAGCGTTTCTAATTAGGAAATATTTTGTTGGAAAATGCGAGATGTTTGCGAAGTAACCCAACAACGACAAAGACAACATTCTCACTAGAAAGATCATTTTCTTTAGTGTTCGAAATTCGCTTGGTTTTGTGTAAGGCTGTTTGTTCGAAAGTGTGGTGCCTAAGCTTACATTTGATGGGAACGATTGTTTTTTCAAGAGTGTGACTTGATCTAGTATGGTTTTTGACATTCGGATGACGTGTGTGAACCTCCCCTTCTTGCTCCGCTTTGACGGAAAAGAAAAGGACTTCGACGTGATTGTGTGCTTTGTCCCATCGATCAATCTGTTTACGGAGTACAAAATGGTGTTCATGCACCAAAAATGTGTCGACTAGGCCCAGCTGGCGACCTAGTTGGTCCATTGTCTCAGCCTTAAGTCCCTCTCCTTAACCACTCGGACATGTTGACGACCTTGGATCCGGTTTCGCATTCGTAGTTTCCTGTCAACAGTGGGGTTCGAACCCACGCGCACTGTACGTGCAAGGGATTTCTCGTAGCCAATGTCATTGGTCTCCCGATACGACACATGATGAAAATCACAGTTTTTGTACTTAACATCAATTTATACTTCCTTACATTTCGGTGGACAGTTCTACTCTCTCAAAACCGATGTCATGTTGCTCGCGGCAACGAACCATTCATCACCGGTCGATAGTCGGAGATAAACAACATTTGTCAAGCGAAAGTAATGGAGACCTATTTACCAAGTAAAACACCACGAATATCATAGCAGAGGGTCCGCATCTTGAACTTGGTAGATTGACCCAAAGATGGACCCGTATTATTTTGTGCAAGGGGTCGTATCCTCACACGCATCGACGACAGAATTTGTACTTGCACTCAAATCACATCTGAT
>LFIK01002665.1_pt1 | contig 14446 bp, 14 predicted proteins | sample 643401 | NCBI WGS metagenome assembly LFIK01 (sample SAMN03777447, study PRJNA286221) | soda lake metagenome | biome: soda lake; feature: Kulunda steppe; material: water; isolation source: sample T5-Br brine of Lake Tanatar-5 | place: Russia: Kulunda steppe | collected 2010-07 | reverse complement strand
CAACAAACGTCCCGCCCGGCGGTAACGCCGGGCAGCGCCTGTCATTCCGGGGGCTTGCGCCGCCCCACAGGGGCGACGGTCCCCCTCCATCCCGGCAGGCGCTTCAGACCTCTCAAGACTTGGACGCTCTGGGATTTGTTTAACCGCCGCGCCAGTGGCGCCGTCACGCCTCAGCGCCTACCCAGGCAGGCGCTGCCCTCCTTCTGTCCTTGAAGACAGGTAATGTAGGGGGCACTCTGCCTCACGAGGCGGCGTTGATCGTGCGGCGGAGCCGACCGGCCGCGCTACGTCGGGCCATTTTCATCCCGGTTGCCACAACCTATACTCTCATGAAACACGCCCGCCCCACGGAGCGCAAATGCCCGACCCCGCCCGCCGCCCCGAACCCCGCGACTCCAAGGCCCGGCTCAGCCAGGACCCGCATCGGCTGCGCGAGGAGCGCGAGAACGTGCTGGAAGTGGCCATCGGCCGCGAACTCCGCGCCTTTCGCAAGCAGAAGGGCCTGACCGTCGCCGAACTGGCGGCGCAGACGGGGCTTTCCATCGGCATGCTGTCCAAGATCGAGAACGGCAACACCTCGCCCTCGCTCACCACCCTGCAGACGCTGGCCCATGCCCTGAGCGTGCCGCTCACCGCCTTCTTCCGCCGCTACGAGGAACACCGCGAGGCCGTTCACACCCGCGCGGGCGAGGGGGTGGAGATCGAGCGCGCGGGCACGCGGGCGGGCCATCAATACAACCTGCTGGGCCATATCGGGGCGAACGCCAGCGGGGTGATGGTGGAGCCCTATCTGATCACCCTGTCCTCGGCATCCGACATCTTCCCCGCCTTCCAGCATGGCGGGATCGAGACGATCTACATGCTGGAGGGCGAATTGCTCTACCGCCACAGCGACCGGCTCTACCACCTGCGCCCCGGCGATACGCTCTTCTTCGATGCCGATGCCCCGCACGGCCCCGAGGGGCTGGAGCGCCTTCCCGCGCGCTACCTGTCGATCATCGCCTACCCGCAGGGCGGTTGAGGGACGCATGCCGGGAAATCGGGCACACGCGGCGGGCAGGTTCGATACCTAAGGGAATAATTTATTCACCATGGTTGAATTATCCCGGTGATCTCGCTAGCGTCCGACAGCGAATCTTGAAGGAGTGAGGCCGATGTGCGGCATTGTCGGGCTGTTTCTGAAGGACAAGGCGTTGGAGCCGCAACTCGGCGCCATGCTGACCGAGATGCTGGTCACCATGACCGACCGCGGCCCCGACAGCGCCGGGATCGCCATCTATGGCGCGCATGACGCGGGGCAGGCCAAGCTGACGGTCCAGTCGGACCGGCCGGAGGCGGATTTCGCCACGCTGGCCGATGACCTGGGGACGGCGCTGGGTACCGAAGTGACACTGCGGCGCAAGGACACCCATGCCGTGCTGGACCTGCCCGCCGCGCAGACCACCGAGGCCCGCGCCAAGCTGGGGGACCTGCGCCCCGGCCTGCGGGTGATGAGCGATGGCGAGACCATCGAAATCTACAAGGAGGTCGGGTTGCCGAAAGACGTGGCGCAGCGTTTCGCGCTGTCATCCATGACCGGCACGCATGGCATCGGGCATACCCGCATGGCCACCGAGTCTGCTGTGACAACAGATGGCGCGCACCCTTTCTCCACCGGGGCGGATCAGTGCCTGGTCCACAACGGCTCGCTTTCAAACCACAACAACTGGCGGCGGCGATTGAAGCGCGAGGGGCTGCGGATCGAAAGTGCGAACGACACCGAGGTCGGCGCGGCCTATCTGACCTGGAAGATGCAGAACGGGGCCTCGCTGGGCGATGCTCTGGAGGGGGCGCTGGACGATCTGGACGGGTTCTTCACCTTCGTGGTCGGCACGCGCGATGGCTTCGGCGTGGTGCGCGACCCCATCGCCTGCAAACCCGCCGTGATGGCCGAAACCGATCAATACGTGGCTTTCGGGTCCGAATACCGCGCGCTGGTCAACCTGCCGGGGATCGAGTCTGCCCGCGTCTGGGAGCCCGAGCCCGCCACCGTCTATTTCTGGAAGCATTGAGCCATGCAGAGCATCGACCTTGCCACCACACCCCTGCGCGAGATGAACGCCACCCTGCAGGCGCAGGCGGCGCAGACCAACGCCACGCAGTGGGAAATCCTGAACCCGCGCGGGGCACACTCCATCGCCGTGGGGCTGGACGCGCCCATCGAGGTGACGGTGCGCGGCTCCACCGGATACTACTGCGCGGGCATGAACAAGCAGGCGACGGTGCACGTCGCAGGCTCCGCCGGGCCGGGGGTGGCGGAAAACATGATGTCCGGCACGGTCATAATCGACGGCGATGCCAGCCAGTATGCGGGGGCCACAGGGCGCGGGGGGCTCTTGGTGATCCGGGGCAATGCGGCCTCGCGCTGCGGGATTTCGATGAAGGGGATCGACATCGTGGTGCAGGGCAGCATCGGGCACATGTCGGCCTTCATGGGGCAGGCGGGCAATCTGGTTGTCTGCGGCGACGCGGGCGAGGCGCTGGGCGATTCGCTCTACGAGGCGCGGCTGTTCGTGCGCGGGTCCGTGAAAAGCCTGGGCGCGGATTGCATCGAGAAGGAGATGCGGCCCGAACATCTGGAAATTCTGCGCGATCTTCTGGCACGCGCGGGGGTGGACGCGCAGCCGGAGGAATTCCGCCGTTACGGCTCGGCGCGCAAGCTCTATAACTTCGATATCGACAACGCTGCGGCTTACTGAGGGATTTGCGCCATGAACGAGCATGACAGGACCATCCCACAGACCGTGCCGATCCAGTCCGCAACCTTCTCGAACGCCGTCAACGCCGAGATCCGGCGCGCCGCGGCGACCGGCATCTATGACATTCGCGGCGGGGGCGCGAAGCGCAAGGTCCCGCATTTCGACGACCTGCTGTTCCTCGGCGCCTCGATCAGCCGCTACCCGCTGGAAGGGTATCGCGAGAAATGCGCGACCAATGTGACGCTCGGCACGCGGTTCGCGAAGAACCCCATTGAACTGGACATTCCCATCACAATCGCGGGCATGAGCTTCGGCGCGCTCTCGGCGCAGGCGAAGGAGGCGCTGGGGCGCGGGGCCTCGGCGGCAGGCACCTCAACCACCACGGGCGATGGCGGCATGACGCCCGAGGAGCGCGAGCACTCCACCAAACTCGTCTATCAATACCTGCCATCGCGCTACGGGATGAACCCCGATGACCTGCGCCGCGCCGATGCGATCGAGGTGGTGGTGGGGCAGGGGGCCAAGCCCGGCGGCGGCGGTATGCTGCTGGGCCAGAAGATCAGTGACCGCGTGGCCGAGATGCGCACCCTGCCGAAGGGGATCGACCAGCGCTCGGCCTGCCGCCACCCGGACTGGACCGGGCCGGACGATCTGGAAATCAAGATACTGGAATTGCGCGAGATCACCGGTTGGCGGGTGCCGATCTACGTCAAGGTCGGCGGCACGCGGCCCTATTACGATGTGGCGCTGGCGGTGAAGGCCGGGGCCGATGTGGTGGTGCTGGATGGGATGCAGGGCGGGACGGCGGCCACGCAGGATGTGTTCATCGAACATGTCGGCCTGCCGACGCTGGCCTGCATCCGCCCCGCCGTGCGCGCCCTGCAGGATCTGGGGATGCACCGCGAGGTGCAGCTTGTCGTCTCGGGCGGGATCCGCGGCGGGGCGGATGTCGCCAAGGCCATGGCGCTGGGGGCGGATGCGGTCTCCATCGGCACGGCTGCGATGGTCGCGCTGGGCGACAATGACCCGAAATGGGAGGCCGAATACCAGAAGCTTGGCACCACCGCCGGGGCTTATGACGACTGGCACGCGGGACAGGACCCGGCGGGCATCACCACGCAGGACCCCGAGCTTGCCGCGCGGCTGGACCCGGTGGAGGGTGGGCGGCGGCTGCGCAACTACCTGAAGGTCATGACGCTGGAGGCGCAGACCATCGCGCGCGCCTGCGGGCATAACCATCTGCACAATCTGGAGCCCGAGGATCTGTGCGCCCTGACCATGGAGGCGGCGGCCATGGCGCAGGTGCCGCTGGCGGGCACCGACTGGTATCCGGGCAAGCCGGGCAGCGGCTATTGAGACACGCGCGGGCCACTCCTCGGGCCCGCGCTTTCGGTTGAGACAAGGACCAACAGGGACAGGGAAAACAATGACCACCGATCTGGCCGAATTCGCCGCCGAGCGCGGCGTCAAGTATTTCATGATCTCCTTCACCGACCTGTTCGGCGGGCAACGCGCAAAGCTGGTGCCCGCGCAGGCCATCGCCGAAATGCAGGTCGAGGGCGCGGGCTTTGCGGGCTTCGCCACATGGCTGGACATGACGCCCGCGCATCCGGACATGCTGGCGGTGCCTGACCCGGCCTCGGTCATCCAGATCCCGTGGAAGCCGGAAGTCGCCTGGGTCGCGGCCAACTGCACGATGGAGGGCGAGGAGGTCGCGCAGGCCCCGCGCAACGTGCTTCGCCGCCAGATCAAGGAGGCCGCCGCGCTGGGCTTCACCGTCAAGACCGGGGTCGAGGCCGAATTCTTCCTGCTGACCCCCGACGGGCTGCAAATCTCCGACCCTTATGACACTGCTGCCAAGCCCTGCTACGACCAGCAGGCGATCATGCGCCGCTATGACGTGGTGCGCGAGGTCTGCGACTACATGCTCGATCTGGGCTGGGGGCCATATCAGAACGACCACGAGGACGCGAACGGCCAGTTCGAGATGAACTGGGACTTCGCCGATGCGCTGGTCACGGCGGACCGGCACAGCTTCTTCAAGTTCATGGTCAAGTCCGTGGCCGAGGCGCATGGCTTCCGCGCCACATTCATGCCCAAACCGGTCGAGGGGCTGACCGGCAATGGCTGCCACGCGCATATCTCGGTCTGGGACAAGGATGGCAACAACGCCTTTGCCACCGACAATGGCACCGGCCCGACGGGCGAGTTGGGACTGTCCGAGCAGGGCGCGCATTTCCTGGGCGGGATCATGAAGCACGCCACCGCCATGGCGGCGATAACCAACCCCACCGTGAACAGCTACAAGCGCATCAACGCCCCGCGCACGCTATCGGGCGCGACCTGGGCGCCGAATACCGTCACCTGGTCCGGCAACAACCGCACCCATATGGTGCGCATCCCCGGCCCGGGGCGGTTCGAGTTGCGCTTGCCCGACGGCGCGGCCAACCCCTACCTGATGCAGGCCGTGGTCATTGCCGCGGGCATGAGCGGGCTGCGCTCCAAGGCCGATCCGGGCAAGCGCTACGACATCGACATGTATGCCAAGGGGCACAAGGTCGAGGATGCGCCCAAGCTGCCGCTCAACCTTCTGGATGCGCTGCGCGCCTACGAGGCCGACCCGGAGCTGACCGCGATGATGGGTGACGAGTTTTCCCGCGCCTTCCTGAAGCTCAAGCGTCAGGAGTGGGACTCGTTCGTGTCACACTTCAGCCGCTGGGAGCGCGAGCATACGCTGGATATCTGACGTTCAGAGCGCGCCGCCCTCGATCACGGCCTGCGCCAGACGGCGATAGGCGGCGCGGTTGGCGCCCTTGCGGTAGTCCGGGGTGCCGTTGGCCGCGCTCCGGCCCTCTTCGGCGACGCGGTCGTGGATGGCGCACATGATCTCGCGCAGCTTCTCTTCCACCCGCGCGGCGCTCCAGTGGGCGAAGCCGGCATTCTGGCGCATCTCCAGCCCGGACACCGCCACGCCGCCCGCGTTGGACGCCTTGCCGGGGGCCGAAATGATGCCCGCGCCCGCCAGCGCCGCCTTGGCCTCGGGGGTCAGGGGCATGTTCGCGCCTTCGGCCAGATAACGGCAGCCGCCGTCGATCAGGGCGCGGGCGTCATCCGCGTCGATTTCGTTCTGGGTCGCGCAGGGCAGGGCGATCTCGGGTTCGAGGTCCCAGGGCTTGCGCCCGGCTTGGAACGAAAGCCCCAGCCGCTTGGGCGGGCTGAAGGCGGTATCGCCTGTCGCTTCCGCCAGCCAGTCCAGCGCCTCGTCGGAAAATCCGTCCGGCGCGTGCCAGACGCCTGCGCGCGCGGACAGCGAAATCACATGCCCGCCCATCGCGCGGGCCTTGCGCGCCGCGTGCAGTGCCACGTTGCCCCGGCCAGAAAGCGCGATGCGTTTGCCCTCGATGTCATCCCCCGATGCCGCCAGCATGGCGCCGAGAAAGAAGATCAGCCCGTAGCCCGTCGCCTCGGCCCGCAAGAGGTTGCCGCCGATGCACAAGGGCTTGCCTGTCAGCGCCCCGCCCCAGGCGTGCGCGTGGTTCATCCACGCTCGGCTAAGGAGCCCCAATTCACGCCCGCCCACGCCCATGTCGCCCGCGGGCACGTCGCGGTGCGGGCCGATGTGGGGCGCCAGTTCGGCCATAAAGGCCATGGCGAAGCGCTCGATCTCGCCCGGCGAGCGGCCCCGGAGGTCAAAATCCGCGCCGCCCTTGGCCCCGCCCAGCGGCAGGCCGGTGAGCGCGTTCTTGAACACCTGCTCGAAGGCCAGCGATTTCAGCACCGGCAGGGTGGTGTCCGGGTGCCAGCGCAGGCCGCCCTTGTAGGGGCCCAAGAGGTTCGATTGCTGCACGCGCCAGCCCCGGTTGATCTGCACCGCGCCCGCATCATCGCGCCAGGTGACGCGGAAGGCGATCACCCGGTCAGGCTCGGCCAGCCGTTCCAGCACGCGGGCGGCGGCGAAATCGGGATCGGCCTTTTCGACCGTCAGCACGTCCTGGGCGATGGATTCGACCGCGTCCAGCCAGGCGGCATCGTCGGCGGTGCGGGCGCGCAGATTGTCGATCAGCGTGCGGGTCAGGGCGGTGGCGCGGTCGGTCATGGGGGTCCCTTCGGTCAGTTCAGTGCGAGCGCCATCCAGACGGCCAGCGCCACCACCAGCGCGGTGGCGGCGAGGGTCAGCAGCAGGGCCAGCAGCGGACGGGTCATGACACCTCACGCGAGTTCAAAGATTTCGCTGTCGATATGCCGCGCGGGCACGCCAAGGTCGCGCAGCGCCTCGGTTACGGCGGCTGTCATGGGGGCAGGGCCGCAGAGCATGTGTGGCCAGTGGCGGCTCTCGGGCGGCAGGGTGCGCTCCAGCAACGCGCGGTCGATGCGCCCGGTGGCTCCCGTCCAGCCCTCGGGCGGGTCTTCGAGCACATGCACCAGCGTCAGGTGCAGATCGTCGCGCATCGCCTCGAGTTCTTCGCGAAAGGCGATGTCGCTTTCGCGCGCGTTGCCATAGATCAGAGCCACCGGGCGCGGGTCGTCGCGCGCCTGCAGCGCGTGCAGGTTGGACAGGATCGGCGTGATCCCCACCCCGCCTGCGATCATCACGAACCCGCCCGCGCCCGGCGCGCGATCCACCGAAAACGCCCCATAGGGGCCGTGGACATAGGCGCGGGTGCCGCGGCGAGTCTGCACCAGCCGCGCGGTGTCATCGCCCAGCGGCTTGATGGAAAACGAAAGGTTCGGCCCCTTGTCCGGCGCGGTGGAGATGGTGAACGGGTGCTCCCGGATCGACCAGGGCGCGCGATCCACCGCCAGCCAGGCGAATTGCCCCGGCTTCCAGCGCTTCAGCGCCTGCCCCTCGGGGGCCAGTTCCAGCGTGTGCACGCCGCCGCCTTCGTCGCGGTTGGCGACCACGCGCCACGGGTTGCGCGCCTGCCAGAAGGGCATGGCCGCGCGGGTCCAGGCCAGCAGCAGCATCCACCCCGCCGTCCCCCCCAGCCACAGCGCGCGTTTCTCTGGCTCGGCGGTGAAGCGCCCCACGCCCAGAATATGCGCCACCGCCGCCACGGTGCCGACGATGGCCAGCGCCAGATGCAGCGCGCGCCAGTATTCGTAGGGCAGGCGCAGGGGTTTGCGGAACTGCGAGGTGAGGACCAGAAGCCCGAAGGCGCCCAGCGCCACGCGGCCCGCGGTCAGCTCCCACCGGGCTTCGAACGGGTTGAGCACGCCCAGCGCGGGCTGGTGCCAGATGTAGAAGATGCCGAAATGCGCCAGCATCAGCCCCAGCGCCGCCCAGCTCAGGTAGCGGTGAAACAGATAGACGATATCGGCGCCGAACGGGTGCGTCAGCCAGCGCAACCGCCCCGTCAGCGCGAATTGCATCCCCGCCAGCGCCATGGCACCAAAGCCCAAGCCCACCGAGAAATCCCAGGCGAAATCGATGGAGGGCGGCCGTTCGCCGCGCATCAGCACCGCGAACGGCAACGCCAGTGCCGCAGCGCCCAGCGCGATCAGCCCCAGGGCGTGCAGCCAGACCAGCGGCGGGCGATCCAGCGGCGCGGGTTTCGGGGTGTGTCGATCTGTCATCCTCCGTCATGTAGGTGCTGCGCGCGGATTGTCAGTGCCGAACGCCCTCGTGACCGCGACAGCCGGGGAATCTCAGCTTGCGCACTGGCCGTGAGCTGGCCCGAGCGATAGACTCTTGATTATGGCAGACCCGATCACATCCTTGGCGCGCCCTGATCCCTATTGCGGCCCCGCGCCCGGGCCCCAGACCCTGCTGGCGGCGTGGAACCTCGACTTTGCGCTTATCGCTATCATGGGGGCGCTTGCTTCGGGGGCTGTGTGGCGGTTGCGCGCAACGGGCGACAGGCGGCGCCAGCGCGCCTTCGGCGTGGCCACGGGCGTCGCGGTGCTGGCCTTCCTGTCGCCGCTCTGCGCGCTGACGGTGGCGCTGTTTGCCGCGCGGGGGCTGCACCACCTGCTGCTGATCTTCGCCTTCGCCCCGGCGCTGGCGCTGGCCTTTCCGCTGCGGCGGGTGGGGGCAGGGGCGGCGTTTGTGGCGTTGTCGGCGGCGCTGTGGCTCTGGCATGTGCCGGTGGTCTATGCGCTGGCATGGGATCACGCGGCGATCTACTGGGCATTGCAGGCGGCGCTGATCCTGCCCGCCTGGGCGTTCTGGAGCGCGCTGCTGCACGGCGCGCGCGGCGTTGGCGTGCGGCTGGGCGCGGGGCTGCAACTGGCCGCGCTTGCCGGGCAGATGGGACTCATCGGCGCGATCCTGACCTTCGCGCCGCGCGTGCTCTACCCCGAGCATCTGGCGCTGGCGGAGCGCTTCGGGTTGTCCGCGCTGGCCGATCAGCAGCTTGCCGGGTTGGTGATGTGGGTGCCCGGCATGGTGCCGGTGGCGCTGGCCGCCGCCTGGATGCTGCGCGCGGCCTGGGCCGAGGCGGCGCGGAGTGAAGGCCAGGGTGAGCAGGCGTGATCGCGCTGATCAAGGCGCTGCATCTGGCCACGCTTGCGGTCTGGTGCGCGGGGCTGATCGCGCTGCCGGTGGTCATGCAGATCTATGGCCGCACGCCGAAGGTGCACACGCAGGCCGGGTTCGCCGAGTTTCGCTTGCTCAGCCACCGCGCCTATACCTGCGTGATCACCCCGGCGGCGGTGGTGACCATTGCCGCCGGAACGCTCCTGTTCGTGCTGGAGGGGATCCGCGATATGTGGATGCTGGCCAAGCTGGGCGCGGTGGCGGGGATGGTGCTGATCCATGCCTGGCTGGGCCATCAGATCAGCCGGACGGGCGAGGGTGCGGGCCGCTACCGTATCGCCCCGCCGCTGCCCGCGATGCTGGGTGCGCTGGTGTTCATGGGGCTGACGCTGTGGCTGGTGCTGGCCAAGCCGGACCTGGCGCCCCTGACCGACCACCTGCCGGACTGGCTGCTTCAGCCGGTCGGGCGCGAGTTGCCGTCCGACCTGGTGCCGATCTGATAGTCGAACACGAGTTTCCCGCCATGCCATCCCGTCAGCCCCGTCATTCCGGCCGCGAGCACCGAGAGCAGGAGCCCCAGCGGCAACACTGCCTCCTCGGGCTGGCCTACGCGCAACAGCCAGTTGGCGCCAAGGATCGACAGCAGCATCACCGCAAGGACGAAATGCGTCCAGCTGGCCGAGCGGTTGCGGATGCCGGGGACGATCAGCAACTCGATGGTCCCGGTGACCCCGGCGATCACCCCCATCAGCAGCGCGCCGAAACAGGCCCAGGCGGCGGCCACGGGCCAGAACGGATCGCCCGTCCACCAATAGAGCAGGTCGGCCCCCAGCACGCACATGGTCAGCGCCACCGGAAAGGCCACCAGCATGGCGTGCAGCGGGTGACCGTGAATGGCGACGCGGCTTTCGGTCTCCTGCAGGGCGCGGTTTTCCTCGATCGGGTCGGTCAGGTCCGGGGTGTTGTCTCGCGTGCTCATGCGCCTCTCCTTTGTGCATCATTTCGGGCCGCTGCCGGGCGGGTCAAGCGATTTGCGGCGCGCGGCGCGCTGGTGCTGACCCTGCCCTGGGCGGTTGCCGCCTGCGACAGCCCGCTTTCAACGCTGACCCCCGCCGGGCCGGTGGCGCGGGATATCGCCTGGCTGTGGTGGGCGATGCTGGCGGGCGCGGCGGTGCTGACCCTGCTGGTGCTGGTGCTGCTGGCCATGGCCTTCGGTCCGCCGCGCAAGGTCGCGGCGCGGCGCTGGACGCATGGGCTGGGGCTGGGGCTGTCGCTTCCGGTGCTGGGGGTGACGCTGGCTGCCGGGCTGTGGGTCGGCGAGCGGGTGCTGCCGCGCGACGACGGCGCGCTGGCGATCGACGTGCATGCGGTGCAATGGTATTGGGAATTCACCGCCCCCGGCCCCGACGGCCCGGTGATGACCCGCGACCGGCTGATCCTGCCCGCGGGCGAACCCGTGGATCTGGTCATCACCTCCGAAGACGTGATCCATTCCTTCTGGGTGCCGCAGCTTGGCGGCAAGATGGACGCGATCCCGGGGCGCGCGAACCGGTTGCGGCTGCAGGCCGATGCGCCGGGCACCCTTGCGGGCCAATGCGCCGAGTTCTGCGGGCTGGGCCATGCGGTGATGCGCTTCGAGGTCGAGGTGGTCGCCCCCGAGGACTGGGCGGATGCCCTGCGCGCCGCCGCCAACGACGGAGGGTCCGAGGATGACTGACAGTACCGCCCCCGGCCTGATCGAGCCGCGCGCGGAAGCGCAGGACGAACCGCTTGTCATCGCCGCCAACCCGCCCCGTCGCGCGCTGGGGCTGCATCGCGAACTCACGCGGGTCTGGGCCAATGACCGGGGCTGGTGGGGGCAGGTGACGGCGGTCAATCACACCACGCTGGGGCTGCGCTTCATGGGCACGGCGCTGGTGTTCTTCCTGATCGGCGGCGTGCTGTCGATGCTGATCCGGGCGCAACTGGCCACCCATGACGGCGCGTTTCTGGATACCGAACTCTATAACCAGATCTTCACGATGCACGGCAGCATCATGATGTTTTTGTTCGCCATTCCGATGCTGGAGGGGCTGGCGATCTATCTGCTGCCGAAGCTTCTGGGCACCCGCGACATGGCCTTTCCGCGGCTGACCGCGCTGGGCTACTGGTGCTACCTGTTCGGCGGGCTGATCATGCTGACGGCGCTGCTGTTCGGCGTGGCCCCGCGCGATGGCTGGTTCATGTACACGCCCCTGTCGAGCGCCGTGCATTCGCCCGGCATCAACGCCGATGTCTGGCTGCTGGGCGTGACCTTTGTCGAGATCTCGGCGCTGGCGGCTGCGGTCGAGATCACGGTGACCATCCTGCGCCAGCGCGCGCCGGGGATGAAGCTGACCCAGATGCCGCTCTTCGCGTGGTATATCCTCGGCACCAGCGTGATGATGCTGGTGGGGTTTCCGCCGCTGATCCTGGCCTCGGTGCTGCTGGAGGTCGAGCGCGCCTTCGGCTGGCCCTTCTTCGACGTGGCGCGCGGGGGCGATCCGCTCCTCTGGCAGCACCTGTTCTGGCTTTTCGGGCACCCTGAGGTCTATATCATCTTCTTGCCCGCCGCGGGCGTGCTGTCCACGCTGATCCCGGTGCTGTGCCGCACGCAGATCGTCGGGTACGGGGCCATCGTGGCCTCGATCCTCGCGCTGGTGTTCCTGTCCTTCGGGCTCTGGGTGCATCACATGTTCACCGTGGGCATCCCGCATATGGCGCTGGCGTTCTTCTCCGCCGCCTCATTGGCGGTGGCGGTGCCGACGGTGGTGCAGGTCTTCGCCTGGATCGGCACCATGTGGCAGGGGCGGCCGGAGCTGAAGCTGCCGATGCATTACATCCTGGGCTTCTTCCTGACCTTTGTCATGGGCGGGCTTACGGGCGTGATGCTGGCGGTGGTGCCGTTCAACTGGCAGGCGCATGACACGGCGTTCGTGACCGCGCATCTGCATTACGTGCTGATCGGCGGCTTTGTCTTTCCGATGCTGGCGGCGGCGGCGTGGTGGATGCCGCAGATCACCGGGCGCGAACGCGTGCGGGGGTTGGGCGAGGCCGCCTTCTGGGTGATCCTGATCGGCTTTCACGGCACCTTCTTCATCATGCATCTCACCGGGCTGCTGGGCATGCCGCGCCGGATCGATGTCTATACCGAAAACCCCGAATGGGTCTGGCTGAACCTGACCTCGTCGCTCTTCGGCTTTGTCATGACCATCGGCTTCGGGCTCTTCGTGCTGGACATGGCGCTGCAGGCGTTCATGGGCCAGCGGGTGCGGCGCGACCCGTGGCGCGCGCCGACGCTGGACTGGGCGATGCCGCTGCCCGCGCCGGCCTATACCTTCGCCTCTCTCCCCGGGCCGCGCCATCTGGAGATGGCGGCGCAGGACGCGATCCTGCCGCTGGCGCGCGGCGAGGGGCTGTTGCCCGGCGCCCCGCGCGGGCGGCGCGAGTTTCTGGTCACCTCGGTCGCTGAGGCGCGGCCGGACCATGTGGGGATTCTGCCGGGCAACACGGCGCTGCCGCTGGCGGTGTCGGCCACGATCGGGGCCTTCGTGCTGCTGATGCTGGCGGGGCTCTATGCGCTGACGCTGTTGCCGCTCGCGGGTGTGGCGGCGCTGGTCTGGGTCTGGGGGCGCGGGATGGTGCGCCCGGTGGCCAAAGCGCCGGTGCCGGTGGCGCCGGGGTGGGACTTGCCCGAACAGGGGCTGCGGCGACGGACGCTGGGCTGGTCCGGGTCGGTCTGCCTGCTGGTGGCCAATGGCACGCTCTTTGCCTCGCTGGTCTTCGGGGTGGGGTTTCTGGCCTTGGTGGCGCCGGGCTGGCCGGGACCCGAGGTGCTGGCTGCGGGCGAGGCCGCGCTGCCGGGGGTGGTGCTGGCGGCGCTGATGCCCGCCCTTGGCGCGCTGGCCGTGCGCTGGGCGGAGGCGCGGGAGCGCCGCGCCCCGGGCAGCGGGGCGGCGGCGGGGATGCTGGCCAATGTGGCGGCGCTGGTTGCGCTGGTCTGGCTGGTGGCGGGGCATATGGATGACCCCACCGGGCACGCCCGCGATGCGCTGCGCGGGGTTCTGGCGGGCTATGTGGCGCTGCATGTCGTCATCGCCGGGGGGCTGGTCGCGTTCGCGCTGGATCAGACCCGCCGCGGCGAGATCACCGCCGCCCATGCCGGGGTGCTGCCGACCTGGCGGCTGTGGCAGGATTATGCTGCGGTGACCGCGCCCATTGCCGCCGTGCTGGCGGTGGGGATCGGGATGGGGATGGGCGGATGAAGTGGCTCGCGCTATCGCTGGCCGGGCCGGGCATCTGGGCGGCGGGGTTCACGCTGGTCTATGCGCTGCACGGCACCGGCTGCGCGCAGGGCTGGCCCGAGGTGGCGGTGCCGGGTCCGGTCACGCTGCACGCCGTCGCGCTCTCGGCCGGGTGGCTCGCCACGCTGGCGGCGGGGGCGATCTTGCTCGCGGTTCTGCCCGCTGCCGGACCCGAGGACGGGTTGCGCCGGTTCCTGCCGCGCGCCGGGGCCTGGATCGGGCTGGGGGCAACGGCGTTCACCCTGCTGCCGGTCGCGGTGGCGACAAGTTGCTGAATGCCGGGCGCGACGTTCGGAGCGTTACAAACCGGACAAGCAAGCTCCGCCCCTTCCGCGCAACCGAAAACGGGGCGCTCCCGCCCCCGCGCAACGCGGCAGAGCCGCGCGTCTTGGGGTTGGGCCGGGCGCGCGCTGGTGCGCGCGCTCTGGGCGCAGGGGGCGAAGTGGCCAGCAACCTGCGCACAACACGCCCGCGAAGGGTGCCGGGTGGTTGGGGCACCCTTCGCGTGCGCCTTTCTTTCTGGCGATGCGGGGCTTTCGCTCAGGGACCTGTCCGACGCGTCGTCCGCAAGCTCACGTCGCGATCCGGTCCCGTGCCCAGCTTTGCAGGGCCATGTCGCGGACCTGGGCCAGCTTGGCGTCATCCACCGGAACCGCCAGCGGCGTGCGCAGCCCGTCATCGTGGAAGATGTAGAGCCGCGAGGCGAATTGCGCGAAGGGCAGCGAGCCCTCGCCCAGCCGCTCGCCATTGCCATGGGTCGACACCACGATCCCCTGGCCCCAGTCCTGCCCGCTGTCATTGTTGGGGTTGAAGAAATAGACGCGCATGTCCCCCCCCTGATCGAGCGCCACGCGCACGATGGTGATGGCGTGCCAGCCCACGAAGACCCCGTTGCTGTCGGTCACCGCGAT
>LFIK01002664.1_pt1 | contig 14447 bp, 11 predicted proteins | sample 643401 | NCBI WGS metagenome assembly LFIK01 (sample SAMN03777447, study PRJNA286221) | soda lake metagenome | biome: soda lake; feature: Kulunda steppe; material: water; isolation source: sample T5-Br brine of Lake Tanatar-5 | place: Russia: Kulunda steppe | collected 2010-07 | reverse complement strand
GGGTGTCGCTGGCAAATACCACACGGCCACGTTCGTTCAGCGCCAGTTCAATGGCGCGGAAGGTTTCCGTGAAATAGGGATTGCTGAGATCGTGGATAAGGATGCCGACCGCATGGGTCCGATTCCCCCGCAAGATCGCGGCGTTCCGGTTGTACACATACCGCAGATCGCGCATGGCCTCCTGCACATGCGCCCGCGTCTTTTCGGCGACCAGTGGGCTGTTTCGCAAGACAAGTGAGACAGTGGCCCGAGAAACCTCGGCCCTTGCCGCTATGTCCTTCAGAGTGATCCGTTTGGACGACGCCATGACAACCTGTTGCGATACCTACTCTACCACGACATAGCATTCTATCACTGCGGCTGCGAGAGGAAGCTGCGTTCATCAGCCCGCCATGTTCGACCGGCTGCTTCATCGTGCCACCGTTGGCACCCCCTGATTTCCGTTCATCCAGGGTCGGATGCCCGGGGATGAAATTGAGCATTCCTGACCATGCCCATGAGTGTTTTCGAGGTCCCGGGCGCCAGAGAGCACCTGGGTCCGTTCACAGAGTGATCAACTACTGACGCCTGGCTTCGCACACCGTCAAGCGATCGTTGTTTCGACGCCTATTAGGCGTAGATCCCCATGCTGTCCGGATCGAAGTTGTTGGTTTTCAGTTCCCGTTTCAACTGCATGATATGATTGATAAATCTCGCCTTGGGCGCTGCTGTTTCATCAATGCTGTCTATATCGCCGCCCTGCTTTATTGCCGCCAATATGTTCATTGCAGAATTCTCCTGAAGTGTATCAAAAAAAGACCCGCTGAGTTTTGTGCTGGTTGTTGCTTTTTGCTTCAGGGCGCCAATAAATCCGCTTAAACCGCCGCCATGTTTTGTAATTTTTGCCTTAAAGGTTTTTCCAATTGCGCCTATTTGATTTTTTATTTGTGTTGCCTCTGTTTTTGCTGCCTTCATATCAGAAGAAATCATATTAATTGACGTAATTATTGAAGACAGCCCTTCGGGGGGATCATCATCGATAAACCATTTACAAATTAAAAGTGCCTGGCTTTTCTTTTTTTCTCTCGAGAACTGCTCGATGCACATATAAGCGACATAATTTTCAGCAGCGAATGCATTTAGGCAGCAAACAAACAGGCCCCGCTTGGCCGAAGGGGTGGTTATTAGGGTTCGAACCAAGAGAGTGGAGCCGTCTCCTGTGGTCATCGATCTTCCTTTCGAAATTTTATCCTGAGAAGGGTTAGGTAAATTGGAATGATCTTACCCATTCCAAGTCCATGATTCTAGAAAAAATTCGTCTAAAATGTAATTGTTATCATTTTCTGCTTTCGCAAAAATCGATACGCGGTGCTCGGAAAAGAAATAAAGATTCATAGCTTTAGCGATTTTTGGGGAAGTTTTCACTCATAGCGCGAATTTATGGAGAGAAAAGCACAATAAAGTGCCAGGAGTCCGCAGATCAGGATTGGGCGACCTGACCGCGCCACCAGAAGCCCTTCGCCCGGCGGATAGTCTGTATTCAAATGCTGGGAAGCAGTGTGCTGTGAATTGTGAGGTCGAGATCCAGGTATAACGATTGGTATACCAGAAGAATACCAGGTCGGGTGATGCTGTAACAGGCTCATTGGAAAAGGCGTATATTGCAGATCCGGCGCTACGATGAGGCTTCGCCGCCCCGGTTTTGCCGCTATTCGTTCGGTTTTCCTTGCAACCAACCGATTTTCTTGCCAGCAATAGGGGTGAAAAAAGTGCGTCAAACAGGGATGCGTGTGTATGCCGAGACAGAGTTTCTGGTCCGGTTTGGTCGTGGTAGGATTTGCGTTGTTGGCCCTGAATTGGATCATTCCGACCTATGCCGGCACCATGGCATTGGCGGCTATGCCCCCCGATTTATTGCCCCGAATTGCGGCGTGGATCATGCTCGTAAGCGGTTCGATCGTCGTCATCCATGCCGTGATCGAACTTCGCCGTCAGGGCGAGCCCTTCATGTCTTTAGATATTGACTGGGGCGCGTTAGGCTGGGCCGCGTGGCCGTTTCTTTATGTGATGGTCAGTATATACATACTAACATTTTTCAAGATCACGTATGTCGGCGTTCCGATGATTGCCGGCCTGCTTTTTCTGCTGGGTGAACGACGGTGGACAATACTGATTGGCTGCTCCGTGGTTCCGGTGGTCTTGCTTTATGTTTTGTCGGTTTATCTGATGCGCGTCGGGGTGGTCTGAGCCATGAATTTTGATGTGATTGGCGCGGCCATGGGCGAAGCCTTAACGCTTTCGTCCTTTATCGGGATTGGCGGCGGTGTTCTGCTCGGCTACATGATCGGCGTGATACCCGGGCTGTCGCGGTCGGTGGCGATTGCCATTGCGATCCCCCTGACTTTCTATATGTCGCCCTATATCGCGATATCCTTCCTGATCGGCCTGTCCAAGGGCACGGCCGCCGGAAGCGCGGTTTCGGCAATATTGCTGAACGCGCCAGGCGAAGCGTCGTCGGCGGCGACTTGTCTTGACGGTTATCCGATGGCGAAAGGCGGCCGTCCGAAAACAGCCCTCAAGATTGGCCTTTTGGCATCGGTGATCGGCGATACGCTGGCAACGATTATTCTTATTTTCGTCGCCATTCCATTCGCCCGTGTAGCGCTGATGTTCGGGCCGTATGAGATGGCGGCAATCCTGGCCTTTGCCCTCGTGTTCATAGCGGGCCTATCCGGCGGTTCGGTGTTTAAGGGCTTGGCGGCGGGCGGATTCGGGGTCTTGCTCGGGACGATCGGCCTGGATCCGCAGTCGGGCTTGCCGCGTCTGACCTTCGGCTACACCCAGTTGATGGACGGTATGCCGTTGATTGCAGTTGCCATCGGGACATTGGCCCTGTCGGAAATGTTCATCCAGTCCGATCGGCTCCGGAATGAGCGCGAAACCATGTCGGTCAAGATCGAGAATCGGCCGGAAGACTATCTGGCTTGGAAGGAGTTTCGGGTCACGATTCCAACCATCATTCGTGGAACGGGAGTTGGCACCTTCGTCGGCGCATTGCCGGGACTGGGCCCGTCGGTCGGATCCTTCATGTCTTATGGCATGGCAAAGAAGGCCTCGAAAACACCGGAGAAATTCGGCACGGGCATGCCGGAAGGCATTGCCGCATCGGAATCGGCCGACAACGCCGTTATTCCGGCGGCCTTGATTCCGCTGTTCGGATTGGGAATTCCCGGTAATGTTTCAGCCGCCCTGTTGGTCGGCGCCTTCGCCATACATGGAATTACGGTCGGCCCGCTTTTGCTGCGTGATCAGCCGGAGCTACTTTATTCAATTTTTGCAGGGATGATTGTGGCCAGTATGATAATGCTATTTATCGGCTGGTTTGGTTTAATGATATTTGCCCAAATAACACGTGTTCCGCCACATGTGGTTATACCTATAGTCATTTTCTTTTGCTTGTCGGGAATGGTTCTCCAAGGATATGGTGCGTTCGGTCTTATCATTCTGATGGGATTTGCAATAATTGGATACCTTATGAAAAAATATGATTATTCGTTCGTAACATTTCTTGTTGCATTTATAATTACACCTATGCTGGAATTGAATCTGAGGCAGAGCATCATACTATCGAGGGGGGATTGGTTTATATTGCTGGACCGACCAATCGCCATATTATTTATATTCTGCACGGCGATAGCTTTGGTGCTCTTGGCGATACGCACCATCAAGGCTGGAAAGCCTGTTTCCAGTAAACCACAAACCGGAGAGGCATCCGTCGCGGGTACGGCGGGTCGTTGAGATCTATTGGTTCAATCGAAGGGATTGAAAAAATGGTCGACTCGGCCATACCCCCTCGATCACCGAGCATTTGTGGGGTCGGCTCCTGTATTTCCGGGGGTTCTGGATCGCGGCTGTTCAAGCCGGGGCCTCACGAAGCTTGCGTCGACGTCGGCTGGAATTCAGTGCCGGCCGTCGGCGCATATCATGTCGTCCAAGTTGGTCCTTGATGGCTGAGCAATGGGGTGTGTTCAGACTTGCCCTGGGGGCGCGCGCTTCCGACCGATCGGACGGCAATACTCAAATCACCTTTGTATCAGGGAGATACTTCATGAAGAAGACAACCCAAATTCTAGGACTTTTCGCGGGCGTTTCCGCACTCGCATTCGGTGCGGTGGCCGTCCAAACCGCTCAAGCCGACGATTGGCCCGAGGGTCCGCTTACCATGGTTATCGGCTTTAACCCTGGCGGCTCGACGGATATTCAAGGCCGCGTTCTGGCCAATGTGATGGAAGAATATCTTGGTCAGCCTGTTAATGTCGTCAACCAGCCGGGCGCCGGCAGTGCGGTTGCCTATACGAATCTGGCAAACAACGAGGACGAAGGCTATACCTTCCTCTATGGCGGAACAACGGCGTTGACCTTTACGCCGATCATCTCGGATGTTGAGTACGAGATTGATGATTTCGAATACTTGGCGGCGGTTGCCGTAGGTCAGAACGCCATTGTGACCTCGGCCGAGCAGCCGTTCGAAACCCTTGCCGATATCATTGATTACGGCAAAGAAAATCCGATGACCTATGCCCAGCAGACCGCGCTGGACCAAGCCATCATGGAAGCCATTGCCGAGGAAGAAGGGCTCGATCTCGCCATTGTTCCGACCGGCGGCGGCGCCGGCATGGCGCCCCTGGTCCTTGGTATGGAAGTCGATTTCGCCTATTCAGGCGGGACGCATGCGCAGTACACACCAACCGGCGAAATGATCGTCGCGGCATTCCTGAGTGCCGAGCGGAGCCCGTTCTATCCGGATGTGCCGACCATTATGGAACTTGGCTACGATTACTCGATCGAAGACTATCGCACGATTGTGGTGCCCGCCGGAATACCGGACGAAGCCAAAGAGCGGTTGATCGCTGCTGCGGAATTCGCCAGCGAGCATGAGTCGTTCATCGAAACGACCGAGGGCAACACAATGTTCCCGGTCGTGTTCATGGGGCAGGATGAAATGGAAGAAACGGTGCGTCGTGTCCGTGCGGCGACCGAAGACGTGATGGGCGACTGACGACCCCTGTTCTGACGAACATGATCCCGACGGGGTCGTGTGCGTAAGGCGCTGGACGAAGGGCGGACACCACTGCCGCCCTTCGTCCTTTTTTGTGTGCACAAACGCGACCGACTGCACAAACGGCGTGGATCGCGTTTTCCGCCCGTTGACGCCTGTCGCGCCGCTGCTATGGTCGCTGTCAATGATGTTGATTAAGGGGCTGCCGCCAATGGAAATGCGCGACACAACAACCACGGATGCGTCGAGGACCACCGATACGTCAGGCCCAGTGGACGCCCGCCGTATCGACCGTTTGGCGGAACTTTCCGTCAAGGTGGGATTGGGCCTCCAGCCGGGGCAGGATCTGCTGCTGACGGCCCCCGTGGCGGCGTTGCCGTTGGTGCGGCGGGTGGCGGTTCATGCCTATGAAGCCGGGGCCGGTTGTGTCACCCCGATCTTTTCCGATCCCGAGGTCACACTGGCTCGGTATCGTCATGGATCTGAGGAGAGTTTCGATCGCGCGCCGGGTTGGCTCTTTCAGGGCATGGCCGAGGCCTTTTCGGCCAATACCGCAAGAATGGCGATTGCGGGTGACGACCCGATGTTGCTTGCCGACCAGGATTCCGACCGGGTGGGGCGGGTCAACAAGGCGAACAACATGGCCTATACCCCGGCCCGCCAGAGAATTACCGGATTCGATATCAACTGGAACATCGTCGCTTACCCGACCGAATCCTGGGCGGCGCGGGTTTTCCCCGATCTGCCGGCGGACGAGGCCGTTGCCCGGTTGGCGGACGCGATTTTTGCGGCCTCGCGCGTTGATGGCGATGATCCTGTTGCTGCCTGGACCGACCACAACGCAAGGTTGCGTAGGCGCTCGGCTTGGTTGAACGACCAACGCTTTCATGCGCTGCACTATACCGGCCCGGGTGCCGATCTGACCGTGGGGCTGGCCGATGGGCATGAATGGATGGGCGGCGCGGCAACCGCGAAAAATGGGATCATCTGTAACCCTAACATTCCCACCGAAGAAGTGTTCACGACCCCCCATGCCGCCCGGGTCGACGGCACCGTATGTTCAACCAAGCCGTTGTCCTATCAAGGCAGTTTGATCGATGGCATCCAGGTGCGCTTCGAGGGCGGACGGATCGTCGAAGCAAAGGCGGCCCGGGGGGAAGACGTCCTGAACAAGGTGCTCGACTCCGATGACGGCGCCCGGCGCTTGGGCGAAGTCGCCCTCGTGCCCCACGGCTCGCCGATATCGCAAAGCGGATTGTTGTTCTACAACACGCTGTTCGACGAAAATGCGGCCAGTCACATCGCACTGGGCCAATGCTATTCGAGCTGTTTTCAGAATGGCAGCGCGCTGTCGAACGATCAGATCGCGGCACAGGGCGGCAACACCAGTGTCATCCATATCGACTGGATGATCGGGTCCGGCGAAATCGATATCGACGGCATCCACGCCGATGGCCGCCGCGTGCCGGTTTTCCGCAAAGGTGAGTGGGCCTGATGGGACGCGTTGTCTGACCAGCCTGGCTGGCCCGTATGAGCGGACTGGCTAATTCGGCTTTCCATGGTTGAGAACGCGCTGAAGCTGAACGGCGGCCACTGTGCCGTCGATGACCGGAATCCCGACGAGCGGGGCGATGCGGCGCGCCAGGCCTGCCAGCGGCCCGCCGCCCATGACCAGACTGTCCACGCCGTCGCGTTCGGCCCCGTGGCATAGATCGAGCAGTTGATCGAACAGGTCGTCCTGAACGGTGGCTGCATCGAAATTGCCGGGATCAGCAACGACACGGATATCCGCCAGCCGGTCTTCGACCCCATAGCGGGCGACCGTGCGTTGCATCGACGGTACCACGACATCGGTGAAGGTGATGATTGAGAAGCGCCCACCGCGCGCCGCGGCTGAAAGCAGACCCGCATGGCCGATGCCTACGACAGGGCAGTCAACCACCGCGCGGACCTGATCGATGCCGGCATCGCCGAACGATGCGATGACCATCCCGTCGACCGGGGCGTCATGGTTCTGTGCGGCGGCGACCACGGCTTTTTGGGCGATATCCGCATCGGCCTCATTGGCAATCAGCGGCGCGCCGAACGGGGCCGAGATGGCCGTGAACGTATCACTGGAAAGAGCGACATCCGCCGCAGCGCCGGCAATGCGGTCGGTTACCCCGGTGGAGGTGTTGGGATTGATGATCAACAGGCGCATGGTCTTGCAGTTCCCAGTTGTGGTGCCAGTCGTGGTGAACCAGTCGGGTGAAAGGAAATCAGCCGGGAGGTAACTGGGCCGATATCACGAAAAGGAATACGGCGCACAGGGCCGTCGCCAAGACGGTAAAGGCGCCGTTCCAGCGCCAGACGATGGTTTCCGGGCCGCTGTCGACGAACTGTCCCGCCAGAACGGCCGACGCGGAAAAGGGGGTGGAGCCGTTGCACAACCCCCAGCCGGCGGCGAGCGATAGCCCCGCGAAGACCGGGTTGATGGCAAAGTCAGGCACAGAGGCAAGCAAGCCACCCAGAACCGGGACGGCGATAAGCGGGCTGATCCCAACCAGCCCCCCGATCACAAGCGTCATCATCATTGCGATCCCAACAACAGGCTGTGATACCGTTGCCGGATCGACGATACCAGTCAGTATATCGGGCGGAATGATCGCCGGCAAGACCACGCCGATAAAGCCAGCCGAGCCCAGCAGCGCGACTTCGCGGCCCTGTCGGGGAAAATCGTCGCGGATCGTGTCCCGTAACTGGGCGCCCGTTAGGGATAGGCGGCTGGCCGGCGATGCGATGGGGGCGTTGGTTTGCAGTGCCAGCCAGCCGATGGCGAAGGCCGGTGCAGCGATCATGACCGATTGAAGCAGGGTCAGGCCGGCGAGAGCGTTGAGCCCAATGACCATGCCCAGCATGCCGGCGGTGATGGCGCAGAGGCCGGCAAGATGGTGCCATGTACCGTCGTCGATGGTCGTCGGCGTCGCAACGTCGGCAGTGGCGGCCACGTTCTGACGGCGCGAGTGCCGCCAAGCGAACCGGTCCTGAAACCAGCCCAGCGCCCAGACGATCGCGACCCAAGTCAGCGTGTAGGGCACCAGATCGATCCAGGTCAGCCCTGGAATCGAAGTAATGAGCACGGCTTGGCCAACGGTCGCCGGCGACCAGATCATGACCATGGAGAAGCCGCGGATCAGCGCGATCATCATCCGGCGACGTCGATTGAGAGCTCGGCGCCGGACGTCGGGCGTGGCGTCGTCCGGCACACTTGCGCTTTGGCGGATGACCGGGCCGAGCAGATTGATGACGCCGAAATTCAGCATCAGCCCGAACAAGTGACCGCCGAACGATACCGCCAGATACCGCCGTCCGGGAGGCTGTCGGGCAAGATAGCGGCCGGTTCGGGCAACCATCCGCGACGAGGCGGCGGCGTTTCTGAGAAATGTCAGGGATAGGATGAGGGCGACGAGATTGGCGCCGTTGCCAAGCGCGGCCAGAACCGTCTGAAAGGCATCGGTCGTCGCCGTCGTGGCGAACAGGACCAGCGCGCTCGTGCCGGCGGCGATGACGAGACCGATTTCCTTGACCCCGTATTGGGGCCAAGCAGTGGGAAGAAACACCAGAAACGCCAAGGCTGCGGCAGTTGCCGTGCCGTTCAGCGGCATGACGATCCCGGCAAGGATGGCGACCAATAGGATGGTCAGGGCCGTCGACAGGATCGTATCGCGGCGGGAGGGCGGTTGGGAGGGTGACGGGCTATCGGATGACGGCATCTAAGGCGGGGGATCGACGGCGCGGGGCCGGTCGGCTTAGCCGACCATCCCCAGACGCAGCCGCATGGAATATTCGAACCGGCCTGCAGGATAGATATTGACTGACACTTCCAGGAATTCTCCCGCTAGGTTGAGGTATTGCCGTACGATATGAAGTCCGGCCGATCCCGTTTTAACTTGGAGGCGTTCAGCGTCGAGTTCCGAAATTGCCACCGCCTTGACAGTTTGGCGGACTTCGCCCACCTGTTCGCCGAAGCGGTCGCAGAGTTGCTGATAAATAGGTGTCGTTATCGGGGAGCCGCCGTGCTTGATATCACTGCGCAGATCGGCAAAACGGGCAGCGACATAGGCATTTGTCCAGCAAAACGGGCCATCCGGATCGCCCGGCACGCTGCGGGCACCACCGAAAAGAACCCATCGACGACCCGTTTCGCCGCCGATCAGCGCGCTTAGCGCTTCGTCGGCGATGACATCTTCTATCGTATGAAGGTGCAGGGCCGTCTCCGCGGCATACTGCATGACCTGATCCACCGACTGGGTGGACATGATATAGCTTGATTTCGAATAGCGTGCCTCAACACGGGTGCCGATGCCTTGCGCCCGCGAAACAAGCCCCAATTGCTGCATGCGGCGAATGGCTTCGCGTATCGTCGATCGGCTGACGCCGTATTGGGCGCAGAGTTCGGCCTCGGTCGGCAAAAGCGTTCCGATGGGATAGCGCCCGTCGGCGATGTCGGCAACAAGTGCTTGTGCGATGCGAAGGTATCGGGGCTGGTTACCCGTCAACCGAATGTCGTCGGACAATGGACGCGTTTCGTTTTCCATGCTTGGTCCTGAGTCCGTCCCCGGTAATGGGCCACTTTGTCATGATGACTGTATATTATTATCTTTGAGTCGGCAATGTGGTCGTGGCGGTTATGCCGCCCTCGCATGGTTCTCGCGATGGCGGGATAACAGCAGCGGCGGATCGCGGCGGGGGGTAGGCGGACCGGCTATTCGTCTTTCATCTTCAAGGCGGCGATGAAAGCGCTTTGCGGGATTTCGACCTGCCCGAACTGCCGCATGCGCTTTTTGCCTTCCTTCTGTTTTTCCAGAAGCTTGCGCTTGCGGCTGACGTCGCCGCCATAGCACTTGGCGGTCACGTCTTTGCGCAGTGCCGACAAGGTTTCCCGGGCGATCACCTTCGAGCCGATCGAGGCCTGGACAGCGATTTTGAACATCTGCCGGGGGATCAGATCCTTCAGCCGCTCACACATGCCGCGTCCGCGCCGTTCCGCCTGGCTGCGATGGACGATCATCGACAGCGCGTCGACCGGCTCGGAATTGACCAGGATCGACATCTTGACCAGATCGCTCTCGACATACCCGTCCATCTGATAGTCAAAGCTGGCATAGCCGCGGCTGATCGACTTCAGCCGGTCGTAGAAGTCGAACACGACCTCGTTCAGCGGCAAGCGGTAAACCAGCATGGCCCGGCTGCCGGCATAGGTCAGTTCGATCTGTTCGCCCCGCCGCTCGGTGCACAGTTGCAAAATGCCGCCGAGATAGTCGTCCGGCATCATGATGGTCGCCTTGATCCACGGCTCTTCGATGTGGTCGATCTGCATGACATCGGGCATGTCGGCCGGGTTGTGCAGCGGCTTCATGCTGCCGTCGCGCATATGCAAATGATAAACCACTGACGGTGCGGTCGTGATCAGGTCGAGGGAAAACTCCCGTTCCAGCCGTTCCTGGATGATTTCCAAGTGCAGCAGGCCAAGGAAACCGCAGCGAAAGCCGAAGCCGAGCGCGGCGGAGGTCTCGGCCTCGTAATGGAAGCTGGCATCGTTCAGCGCCAACCGGCCAAGGCTCTCGCGCAGGCGTTCGAATTCGCCGGCATCGGCCGGAAAAAGGCCGCAGAAGACAACCGGAACCGAGGGTTTAAAGCCGGGCAGGGCCTTTTCGCAGCGGCGTTTGTCTTCGGTCAGGGTGTCGCCGACCTTGGTTTCGGTGATGTCCTTGATGCCGGCTGTGATAAACCCGATTTCGCCGGGTTCCAGCGTCTCCGTCATCACCCCCTTGGGCGCCATGAAGCCGACCCGGTCGACTTCATGGACGGCGCCGGACTTCATGAACAGGATCTTTTGGCCAGCCTTCAGAATGCCGTCGATGACCCGGACCAGAACGACGACGCCGAGATAGGGGTCATACCAGCTATCGACCAGCATCGCCTTCAGCGGCTTTGCGCGATCGCCCTCACGCGGCGGCGGCAGGCGGTGAACGATCGCTTCGAGCAACGCCTCCAGCCCGATTCCGGATTTGGCTGAAATCTCGAGCGCGTCATGGGCTTCGAGACCGATCACGTCTTCGATCTGCTGTTTGATGCGCTCGGGCTCGGCGGCCGGCAGATCGATCTTGTTCAGGACCGGAATCACTTCGTGGTCGGCATCCAAGGCCTGATAGACATTGGCTAGTGTCTGCGCCTCGACCCCTTGGCTGGCATCGACGACCAGAAGCGACCCCTCGCAGGCCGCAAGGCTGCGGCTGACTTCGTAGGAAAAGTCGACATGGCCGGGGGTGTCCATCAGATTGATCTGATAGGTTTCACCGTTCTGCGCCGTATAGGACAGCCGGACGGTCTGCGCCTTGATGGTGATTCCGCGCTCCCGCTCGATGTCCATGCTGTCGAGCAGTTGTTCCTTCATCTGACGCTGATCGAGGCCGCCACATTTCTCGATCAGGCGGTCGGCCAGAGTCGACTTGCCGTGATCGATATGCGCGACGATGGAGAAATTGCGGATATGGTCGAGCTCTGTGCCCATGGGATACCGGTCTCATCTTTCCTGTGCCGGCGCGACCATAGAGACCCTGGCGCGCAATCGCAACGGTCACCGATGCCGCGCTTGCTCCGCCGTGCATGATTTTGCCCAAGATGCCGTCGGGTCAGGCGTCGAGCGCGCGTGTCATCGGCGTTTTGTTGGCGCCGGCTGCAAGCGTTGGGCCGAAACCGATTTTGTGATGCTCCGGCTTGTTTTGCCAAGGCTGTACCGGCCCGGCGGCGTAGCGGGCGGCGTTCGGGGCCAGGGTGGTCAGCAGCAGCCGGTCGGGATTCTCATCGGGCATGACGATGCCGTGGGGGGCGGCGGGGACGAACCCGAACCGGGAATAATAGGGCAGGTCACCGACCAGCAGAACCAAATCGTGCCCGTCTGATGCGGCTGCGTCCAGGGTGGTGAAGACCAGGGCGGCCCCGACACCGGTGCCCTGGCTGTGGCTTGAGACGGCCAGCGGACCGAGCAGAAGGGCCGGCTGGCCATCGGCGCCGACCCGGATCGGCCAATAGCGAATCGATCCAACCAAGCGGTCGCCGTCATGGGCCGTCATGCAAAGGGACTCAATCGGCGCGACGCCTTGACGATACCGGTATGAGGTCTTGCGGAATCGGTCGGGGCCGAACGCCTCATCAAGCAGCGCGTCTATGGTCGGGTGATCGTCGGGGGATTCCGGCGCGAGGGTGACCATGGTATGACCTGTTTCGGCTGGGGACGAGAAACCGCCTGCAGGTCGCCACCACATGTGGGGGATGGCGCCCATGACAGGCATTCAGACAAGCGGTCGAAGACCGTTGTCCGTTCGTCGTCGCGAAAAGAGGGAGCCGTGTATGGTCATACTCCCTCAATCCACCGGATTGGGCCGAATGTCAAGCGCCGTAACCGAGTTTTTCGCCCGGATGCGGTCAGTCGCCCGCCCCCGTCTCCGAATCCCCATCTGACTCCGCGTCGGCCGCCAGCACCTCGATCGGGCGCATCATGTCGTTGTCCTCGTGATCGAGGATGTGGCAATGCATGACATAGAGGCCCGGAAAGCCGTACCAGCGCATGGCGATTCGGGTGACATAGCCGAACGGCGCCAAGGCGACGTCCTTGGGCCCCCGCTCGGTCGCGCTGGGCGGTTCGGCGGCGTCGAGATCGAGATAGCTGTCGAGCGGCTGAAGGGTGCCAGCATCGCGGTCGGCGATATAGGCATCGACCCCATCTTCGGTAAAGGGCACGCGTTCGACGATGCGATAGCTGATCAAGTGAACATGGATGGGGTGGGACTCATCGGTCAGATTGACCAGATTCCAGAGTTCCGAGTCGCCCAGACGCGGCTTTATCTCGACCGGTTCATCGAAATGCCGTTGATTGATCAGGAATAAGAAATCATCGCCCTCGTCCAGGGTGATGTCGCGCTCAACCGAGACATCGGCGAGAATTTGGTCCAATTCCCCGTCATCGGGAACCGGGTTCGACGGAATCCGGCTGTTATCCGGCCCGCTTGCTTCATCGGCAACTTGGAACTGCATCAGATGGGGCAGTTCGACATCGCCGCCGCGTCCGGCCCCGTCGCGCTGCGGGCCGAAGCACGATGTCGTGTTTTGCAGGGTGATCTCTTCGCCGGCATGATCGGAAAAGTCGATGATGATGTCCGCGCGTTCCGCCGGCGCCAGCAGCAACTCGGTCGTTTCGGCGGTTTCGGCGAGGAAGCCGTCATCGACCCCGATGACGTGAAACGGCAGATCGTTGGACAGCGCCAATTGCATGATGCGGAAATTGCTGCCCTGGAGAACGCGGAATCGATAGCGGCGCGGCTCGACCTCGAGATAGGGAAAAATCGCGCCGTTGACGGTGCCGAATTCCCGGCAAACGCCCGGATAGACCAGCGTGCCATCGGCGGCAACGTTCCGATCCTGCAGGACGAGCGGGATCTCGAAATCGCCGGCCGGCAGACCGAGATCGGCCTCCAACGCGCTGTTGCGTAATAGATAGAAACCTTCCAGCCCCGCATAGACGTTCAGCCGGGTGTTGCCCATGGCGTGGTCGTGATACCACAGCATCGAGCCGTCGCCCTGCTCGTCGAGGTTGGGGTAGTGGTACCGGGCCCGGGCACCCGGTTCCCAGGTCCAGTCGGGAAATCCGTCCGATACGCTGGGCGTGATGCCGCCGTGAAGATGGACCACGGTGCGCGGCATGTCGTCGGCCACATGGTGGCTCTCGGACACCGGCAGCCAATCGGGATAATGCTCGGGCAACTCGTTGACCCAGTCGACATAAATCTCGTCATCGATCGGAATGTCGAAGGTAGGGCCCGGCCATACGCCGTCATAGCCGAAGATCGGTGTCGGCGGCAGATCGCGGTGCAATTGCTGCTCGGACATGCGCATGGTGATTTCGTAAAGCGGCCGGCCCTCATGCGTGCCCACCGGTTCGGCGGTCGGCGGGATCGGGAGCGGATCGACGAAAGGCGTCAGATCGCCCTGGAGCAGCGCCTGCTCCGGCGCGGCGGCGGCCCCATGGTTGTGGCCCCCTGCGGTGTTGTCCGTCGCTCCCGCCATGGCTGGAAGCATCACTGTCGCGGAGGCCCCAAGCAGGGTTCCCAGCATGGATTTGTAATGGGTTCGCATTGTTCGTTATCGCCCCGATGCTCTTTTGTTGCGCCGTGATTCGCAGAAAGATAGCAGCGGTCGTGCCCCATGTCTTTAAGGTTGTGTCGTCGTCTATGAGCGCCGTTCTACGAGCGCAGATGTCCGCCGGTTTGTTTCGTGACCGCCGCGACGATCTTGGCGCTAACGGCTTCGATGTCCTTTTCCGTCAAGGTTGCGGTCGTCGGCTGAAGGCGGACGGTGATTGCCACGCTCT
>LFIK01002661.1_pt1 | contig 14450 bp, 18 predicted proteins | sample 643401 | NCBI WGS metagenome assembly LFIK01 (sample SAMN03777447, study PRJNA286221) | soda lake metagenome | biome: soda lake; feature: Kulunda steppe; material: water; isolation source: sample T5-Br brine of Lake Tanatar-5 | place: Russia: Kulunda steppe | collected 2010-07 | reverse complement strand
TTTGCAGCCTTCCGGCAGATGCTCGCGCAAAACCCGACCACCGCACTGTCCCGCGCTCAACGCGCATCCCCTCCCCACCCCCGAAAGGAGACCGCCATGGCCCATGCGCCCGATCAGGAGACCACGCCGCAAGAGGAGGAGGCCCGTGATGTGCAACAGGAGGATGCGCGCGAAGCCGCAATCGACACGCCCGCTCCAGACGCATCCCCCGCGGCCAGCAACGCAGCAGCTGCGCCTCCGCCAGCCACTACGATCACATCGCAAGCGCCCTCTGAACCGGCATCAGAACCACCCTCCGCGCAACCAGGCAATCTGGCCGAGGTCTCGGCGCGGCTGCGCCAGGAGGCGGCGGAGATCGCCGAGATCGCGGCGCAAGCCGCGCGCCTCGGCATCGCGATCGACGCCGCGAAAGCGCTGCGCGAAGGCTCCACGCCCGAGGCCCTGCGCAGCCTCGTGCTCGAACGCGCCAGTGCCGCCGCCGACGCGCGCGATGTCGTGGCGGCACCGCCCTCGCCGGCCGTGCCGCAGGTGACGGAAAGCCCGCTCGTCGCAGCGGCAAAACGGAACGCAGCCTCGGGCAAGCGCAGCTGACGCCCGGGCTGCGCCGCGCCCGACCTCCCGACAAACCACCGACCGATCCCCCGCCGCACCGCCCCGGCGGGGGATTTCCTGTGCCTCATGACTATGAAGGTTCCCCGACATGACTGTCCTGACCCAACCGTCCAGCATGGGCGATGTCCTCAAATACGAGGTCAACCCCAACTACACCCGCGACACCGTGACCCTGCTCGAAGGCACCGCCTACCCCGTCGGCGCCGTGCTCGGCCGCATCACCGCCAGCGGCAAGTACAAGCTTGCCACATCCGGCGGCTCGGACGGCGCACAGACCGCCGCCGCCGTGCTGCTCTATGCCGTCGATGCCAGCGCGGCCGACGCCATCGGCGTGGTGCTCATCCGCGGCCCCGCCATCGTCGCGCGCGCCGGCCTCGCCTTTGACGGCAGCGTCGATGATGCCGCCAAGATCGCCACCAAGCACAACCAGCTCACCGCACTGAGCATCATCCCGCGCGAGACCGCCTGATCCGATCGCGCACGCAACGGCGCAATCCCCTGCCCCCTTTCCCCGGAGTTCCTCATGACCATCACCCGCAACCCGTTCGATGCGGGCGGCTACTCGCTCGCCGAGATGACGCAGGCCATCAACATCCTGCCCGACCTCTATACCCGCCTCGGTCAGATCGGCCTCTTTCGCTATCAGGGCGTCACCCAACGCTCCGTCGTCATCGAGCAACGCGAGGGGGTGCTGAGTCTGCTGCCCTCGGTCCCGCTTGGCGCCCCCGCCACGGTCGGCAATCGCGAGACCCGCTCCATGCGCAGCTTCGCGCTCCCCTGGATCCCGCATGACGACGTCATCCTGCCCGCCGACATCCAGGGCATGCCCGCGCTGGGCGTCTCGGATGCGGCCGACCCCTTGGTCGAGGTGATGAACCGCAAGCTCACGCTCATGCGCCGCAAGCATGCCCAGACCCGCGAGTACATGGAGATGAATGCGCTGCGCGGTATCGTGAAGGACGGCGCCGGCACGACCCTCTACGACTACTTCACCGAGTTCGGGCTGTCGCAGATCTCGGTCGACTTCCTGTTCGGCACGGCCGGCACCAATATCCAGGGCAAGGTGCGCACTGTCCTGCGCGCCATCGAGGACAACCTCTTGGGCGAGACCATGACCACCGCCCATGCGCTGGTCAGCTCCGGGTTCTTCGACAAGCTGATCAGCCATCCCAAGACCGAGGACGCCTACAAGTTCTTCTCGGCCACCGGGGGCCAGCCCCTGCGCGAGGACATGCGCCGCGCCTTCCCCTTCGCGGGCATCCTCTTCGAGGAGTACAACGGCTCGGCCACACTCTCGAACGGCAGTTCGGAACGGCTGGTTCCCGAGGGCGAGGGCATCGCCTTCCCGCTTGGCACGTTTGATACCTTCACCACCTATGGCGGGCCCGCGAATCTGCTGGAGACCGCCAACACCATCGGCCTGCCGCTCTATGCCCGCCAGCAGATGGACGCCAAGGGCCGCTGGATCGATCTGATGACCGAGGCTTCAATCCTGCCGGTCAACAAGCGGCCGCGCCTTGCCATCCGGCTGCACAGCTCGAACTGAGGCGGCGCCCACTCGCGAACCTCGGTTGTCAAATCCTGACCTCATAGCGATCCTTCATCGCCACGAGATGACCATCCAGCCATTCTGCCTGCCCGGTCTCGCGCCATGCCCGCCAGAGTTCCGGGTAGCTCAGCGCCTTGAACACTGGTGTCGCGCCCGACACCCGCTCGGCGAATTCCGCAATCTCGCTCCTGTGCGCCGCGAATTCCGGGCTGGCCTCCGGGTTCGCGGGCTCCCAGAACAGGTAGAGAAGCGTCACCGGCCGGTCCTCGTGGGTTCGGGCGAGACCGAAGGCGTGCTTGATCAGCTGCGCCGCATCGAGCCAGACATAGGCATCGGGGGCGTCCATCAGGCGCAGCATTTCGCGAAAATAGCCCTGTTCGCGCCGTCCGTCGCGGATCTGCTCGCCATAGGCCGGCGAGAACACGGCGCGATGCGGTGTCAGGTATTCCGTCAGCTTGGATTCGATCCCGACTACGCCACCCGGCCCGGTGAGCAGGACATCGAGGTTCGGCGACCGGCCGCCGCGCAGGCCGGTCGGGCATTTCTGCTCGAAGGCGAGCGTGTCAATAGCACCGGTGCCCGGCAGCGCCAGGTCGGCTATCCGGGGGCGGAACGGCGCGAAACAGTTCACCCCGAGCGCCGAGGATGAATGCACGGCGCGGAACTTGGTCTGCAGCTCGTTGCCGTCACCGGCAGAGAGATCGGCTTCGAAATCCTCCGGCGAGACCAGCGGCAGCAGAGTGTCACGGAAATCGGCCGCGTAACCTTTCTCGTCGAGCGCCACATCAGGACGCTGACGGGCGAACGCGTCGCGCAGGGCAGCGAGCGCCCGGTGTCGGGCGGAGCTGTCTGAATGAGATTGCTGTTTCATGGGAGCAGTATAGCGATGACCGACGCACTTGCATCCGCGATTACGGCCCTGTTTGCCGATTCCAATATCGCCCGCGACGCCGTCTACACCGCCGATGGCGGTACGCCGGAACTTGTGCGGGTGGTCACGCGCCGCGCGGACGAGATCACCGGCTTCGGCGAGGCTCGCGTCTGGTCGGAGACCACCCGCATCGATCTGCGCGTGGGGGAGGTTACGAAGCCGCGTCCCGGCGACCGCATCGAGATCGACGGCGAGGCCTTCCTCATCCAGGGCGAGCCCGTGCGCGACCGTGAGCGGCTGATCTGGACCGTGGATCTGAGACCGGCGTGAGGCCCCATGAAACTGAAGCTCGACATCACGCCCGACCTCGCCGCCCTGATGGCCGCCGAGATCAAGGCCGGCGAGAAGGCGGTCAGCACTGCCACGCGCACGGCCGGCGACAGTCTCAAGACCGCCTGGCGGGCGCAGATCACCGGCGCCGGGCTCGGGCGGCGGCTCGCCAACACCATCCGTGCGCAGAGCTATCCGCGGGGCAAGCACAGCCTGAACGCCGCGACCTTCGTGTGGTCGAACGCCCCTGACATCGTGCACGCGCATGACACCGGCCCGCTGATCCGCTCGAAGACCGGCTTCTGGCTGGCAATCCCCACCGAGGCCGCCGGGCGCGGGGTCCGCGGAGGTCGGATCACCCCTCTTGAGTGGGAGCGCCGCCGCGGCTTGCGTCTACGCTTCGTCTATCGGCGCTCCGGGCCCAGCCTCCTGGTCGCCGAGGGACGGCTGAACAACCGCGGTCTCGGCGTGGCGTCACGCTCCAAGACCGGTCGCGGGCGCACCACCGTGCCGATCTTCCTGCTGGTCCCGCAGGTCAGGCTGCCCAAGCGGCTGGACCTCGACCGCGATACCGAGCGGGCCCATGACAGCGTGCCGGGGCTGATCGTGGCGAACTGGGTAGAGGGAAAAGTCTGATGGTCGCTGCTACACAGACCAAGCAGTCATGCGACCAGTTATTCGCACAGGACAGCAGGCAGTTCACATACCGTCTGACCGTCACACATGTTGAACACCTTGCCAGCGTCAACAGTAAGGCCAAACCCTTTCAGGCGGTGGAGCCATTCGCGTCGTGAAACGGACTTCGTCCACTCGTCGCTGATCAGGCCAACAACATCGTTAACAAAAGTCGGGTCATTGAGCTGTGCTTGTGTCATTTGAGCGCCCTTTCGAGGAAGTGATGCAGCGAGCTTTACGCTGCAATGCATCCGAGGCGAGAATCACGCAACAATAGGGCAATTCCGGGGCGCATTGTTCTCTTCAGGGCGACGGACCCGGAGGAAGTACGCCGAACTGACTTTCTTTGCACCAGCAACATGACGAAATCCTATGCCCACATCACGCGAAACCATCCTCGCCGCGCTGCACGGGCGGCTCTCAACGCTGCCCGCCTCCGCCCTGCGCGGCGAGGTGCTGCCTGAGCGCGTCCCGGCCGAGGGGCTCGTGATCCTGCGCGACGGCGAGCCGGGGGAGCCCGAGGTCACACTGTCGCCGCTCACCTACCACTACCAGCATCGCGCCGAGATCGAGGTAATCGTGCAAGGTGACGATCGCGATACGGCGTTCGATGCGCTCTGTGTCAGCATCGGCGCGACGATTGCCGCCGATCGCACGCTGGGCGGGCTCTGCGACTGGGTCGAGGCGGAGGCACCGCGCCCTGTCGATCTACCGGTGGATGGCGCGGCCAGCCTGAAGGCGGCGGTCATCACGGTCGTGCTGCATTATTCAATGGCAGATCCGCTCACCTGATCTTCCAGCCGTAGAGGCTTGCTCGGTGATCGCGGCTTGCACTTCCCATCCATCTCGGCGCCGCTATCTATGGCCAGGCTTTCATAGGTGATATCGCCGCTCACCCGGGCGGTTGCGCTCAGCTTGACCGCGCCGCCTGCGATATCGCCCTTGAAGCGCCCTTTGATGGTGATGCTGGCGGCCCGCAGCTCACCCTCGACCTCCCCGGTCTCCTCGATGATGATCGAGGCCGCTTCCACCTGTCCCTTCACTTGCCCCGGCAACTCGACCGTGCCGCGAAAGTAGAGCTCGCCCGCGATGCGCGAGCCGTCGCCGAGATGCGAGCGTCCGCCGGATCCGGCGGACGGACGTGATTCCTGCTTCATCAGACACTGCCCCTTTCAGCCTCGCCACCCCCTTGTGCGGGGTAACCGCCCATCACGATACTGGAGAATCAAATATGGCACGAGCCTACGGTTCGCGGTCGCAGATGGCGCTCGCGTTCGAGAACACTTACGGCACGGCGCCGGCATCGGGCTACACGCGCATGCCCTTTGTCTCGAGCGCGCTCGGCGCCGAGCAGCCGCTCATCGACAACGAGCTTCTGGGCTTCGGGCGCGATCCGCTGGCACCGATCAAGGACGCGGTCACCGCCGATGGCGATGTGGTGGTGCCGATCGATGCGGAGAATTTCGGTACCTGGCTGAAGGCGGCCTTCGGGGCGCCCGACACCACGGGGTCCGAGGCGCCCTACACGCATGTCTTCGAGTCCGGCAACTACGTGCTGCCCTCGATGGCGATCGAGGTCGGCATGCCGGAGGTGCCGCGCTTCGCGATGTATACCGGGTGCCGGCTCGATCAGCTGTCGTTTCAGATGCAGCGCTCGGGCCAGCTGCAGGCCACGGCGTCGCTGGTGGCCCAGGGCGAGGACCGCGCGGCGAGTTCGCAGGCCGGCACGCTGGCCGCGCGCACGCTGCGCCGCTTCGGGCAGTTCAACGGCGCCGTGCGCCGCAACGGAACGCTGATCGGCAACCTGGTCTCGGCCGAGGTCACCTATTCCAACAACCTGGACCGGGTGGAGACGATCCGCTCGGATGGCCGTATCGAGGGGGCGGACCCGACCATCGCCGCGCTGACCGGCACCATTGAGCTGCGCTTCGCCAACGAGACGCTGGTCGAGCAGGCGGTCAATGGCGATGCCAGCGAGCTCGAGTTCGAGTTCACCATGGCGAACGGGCATTCGTTCACGCTCATCGCGCATGAGGTTTACCTGCCGCGCCCGCGCATCGAGATCACCGGCCCCGCCGGGGTGCAGGCCACCTGCGACTGGCAGGCGGCGCTCAACGACAGTGCGGGTGTCATGTGCACCGCCACCCTGATCAATGAAACGGAGACCTACGCATGATCCGGCTGAACTTGAACAGCGGGCCGTTTTGGCTCGATCTCGGAGACGGCGTGTCGTTGCAGCTCAAGCCCGCCACCACGTCGCTGATGATGGAGGCGCGCAGGGATCCGGAGCTGCGGGATCTCGGCGACGACGCCGATGACGAGCAGGTCGGCTTCGTCATGGCGCGGGTCCTGGCGCGGCGCGCCATCCTCGACTGGAAGGGTGTCGTCGATGGCGATGGCAAGAAGCTGAAGGTCTCGCGCGAGGCCATCGATGCGCTGCTGGAGCACTACCAGATGTTCGAGGCGTTTCAGGAGAAGTATCTGATCCCGGCCATGGAAGTGGACCGGGAAAAAAACGCCTCGGCGCCCTCGCCGAATGGGCCTACGGCGGGGGCGAAGACTACTGCGAAGCCTGCCCGCAAATCTGCGCGGAGTGCCCGAAAGAGGTGAACGCGCCGCGCAGTCTCGAGGGGGCTGCGGTGTGGCAGCTGACCGCGCAGCTCGAGGGGCAGCTGCGGGTGATCCCCGGCGCGGTGATCGGTTTCGACATGACGGCGGCGCTGGCAATGGCACAGGCGCGCGGCATCGACGCGGCGGCGGTGGTCGAGCTCTTGCCGGTGATCGAAGCGCAGATGATCAGCGCGATCAATGCGCGCATGAAGGACGCGGGCGACTGATCGTGGGCAGGAGGCAGGCATGGCAGAGAAGCGCGTAAACGTCCGCCTGGCGGCGGTCGGCGGGCGCCAGACGCGCCAGCAGCTCGAGGCTGTCGGACAGGCCGGCGCGAAAGGCATGGCGCGGTTTCGCTCGGAGGTCGACCGGGCGAACAAGCGGCTGGCGCGCTTTGCCCGGCGGGCGCGGCGCTTTGCCCGCATCGCGGCGGCGGCCATCGCGGGCGCCGTGGCGGCGATGGTGCGGTCGGGGCTGCAGGTCATCGACAGCCAGGCGAAGCTGGCGCAGGCCCTCAACACCACCACCGAGAGCGTGCAGGTGCTGGCACGGGCGGCGGATCTGACCGGGACACAATGGGGCGAACTGGAGGGTGGCGCGCAGCGTCTCACCCGCCGACTGTCGCTGTTCGCGACGGACGGATCGGGTCCGGCCGCCAACGCGATCGAGCGGCTGGGGCTGAATGCCGAGCGGCTTCTGCGGCTGCCGCTCGATCAGCGCATCCGCGAGGTCAGCGAGGCCATCCGAGAGAACGCCAGCGCGGCCGAGCAGGCGGCGCTGTTCTCGCAGCTGTTCGGCGATCGCGCCTTCGCGGCCTTCCAGCGGCTCGACACCGCCGCCCTGGCGCAGGCGCGCACGGAGTTGGAGCGCTTCGGCGCGCTGGTCTCCGAGGAGGATGCCGCGCAGATCGAGCGCACGAATGACGCGCTGTCCAGCCTGGGCCTGATCTGGCGCGGGCTGTCCAACCAGCTGGCGGTGGCGGTCGCGCCGGCGCTTGAGCGTGTGGCGAATCGGTTGGCGGATCTCGCGTCGCAGAGCGGCCCGCTGGGACGGGCGCTGCGCTTTCTCGGCGAGAACCTCGAGCGTGTCGTCGCGGTGCTTGGCACCTTCGCCGCGCTGATCGCGGGGCGGCTGATCGCGCGCGTGGCGGCCTTCGCGCTCGGCATCCGCGGCGCGGCCACCGCTTTCGTGGTGCTGCGCGCGGCGATGATCCGCGTGCCTTTCGTGGCGATCATCGCACTCGGCACCGAGCTGATCGTCAAGTTCGTCGACCTGGTGCGCGGCACCGGGGATTTCGGTCAGGCGCTGCGCCTTCTCGGCGATGTCGCGATGGGCGTGTTCGAGGGCATCATCGCCAGCGGGCGGGCCGTCGGGCCGGCGCTCGAGGCGGTCTGGCAGCGCGTGAAGGCCGGGTTTCTCAACGCCGTCGCCGACATGACCGAGAGCTGGCAGGGCTTCCTGCAGAGCGTAGCGGCGGTCGGCCAGGCGGGCGGTGCGGTCATTCCGGGGCTGGCGGGCCTCGGCGTCGCGGCCGAGGCGGCGCTGGGCAAGATCGGCGAGGTGCGCGCGAGTGCAGAGGACGCCAACGCGTCGTCACGTGAGCTGGGCCGGATCGCGCGCGTGGAACTGAGCGCGGGATTTGAAGAGGCGCGCGCGGCCTTCGCGCGGGTCAATGACACGATCGAGCGCGGCCGCGCCGGGGCGCAAGACTTCCCGCTCGATCCCGGCTTCGTCAATGCGCTTCGGGATGCGCAGCGGGCGGCGAATGATCTGGACGAGGATCTCGGCGATATCGGCGGCGAGGGCGGATCCGGCGGCGGCGGTGGTGGCGGCAGCGCAGCGCGCGCCGGCGCGGCGCTGAAGAACGCTGGCGAGACGGCGGCGGATGCCTGGCGCAAGACGGCCGAGCGGATGAAGGCGGCGCAGGAGCGTGCGAAGGAGACGGCGCGCGAGCTGGCGCAGGATATCACCGGGCCGATCAAGTCGGCGCTGAAGGAGGGCGAGCTGAGCTGGCGCGGCTTTGCGGACGCCATCGCCGGCATCGCGCAGAACCTCGCGAGCCGGCTGATCGATGTTGCGTTCAAGCCGATCGAGGACGCGCTGGTGCGCGCCTTCACGGGTGGCGGAGCCGGCGGCGGGATGCTGGGCGGTCTGTTCGGCATCGGCGGCGGCGGAGGCGGCGCCGCTGGTGGCGGCGGTGGTCTCTTGCCGTCGCTTCTGCCTTTCGCGCGCGGGGGCGCCTTCACCCGCGCCGGCGAGGTCCGCGCCTTCGCGCGTGGTGGCGTGGTCAACCGGCCGGCGGTGTTCCCGTTCGCGAACGGCACCGGCCTGATGGGCGAGGCCGGGCCGGAGGCCATCATGCCGCTCAAGCGCGGGCGCGGCGGCCGGCTGGGTGTCGAGGCCAGCGGCGGCGGCCAGGAGCGCGGCACGCGCATCGTCAACGTGCTCGATCCCTCCATCGTCGGCGATTACCTCGCGACGCCGGATGGCGAGCGGGTCATCGTGAACACGATCCGGCGCAACCGCGAGGCCATCAATGCCTGAGCTCTGGCCCTTTCCGGCGCTGGCGCCGCTCGAAGAGGTGATCGAGTGGCGCACGGATCTCTTGTCGGCGCGCGCGGCCGAGCAGCGCATCGCGCTGCGCACGGCGCCGCGATCCGTGCTGACGATCCGCAGCCGGCTGCGCCATCCGGGGATGGCGGATGCGATCGAGCGGGCCCGGGCCGGCTTCGCGCAGGCCTGGCGCGTGCCGCTGTGGCATATGGCGGCGCCGGTCGGGACGCTGAGCGCGGGCGCGACGACGATATCGGTGGACACGACGCTGGCAGATTACCGCGTCGGCGGGCATGCGCTGGTGATCGATATCACGCCGCAGGCGTTTGAGCGCGCGCAGCTGGTGGAGATCGCGTCGGTCGATCCTGGCGAGATCGGGCTGCAGGATCCACTGGCCGGGAGTTTCGAGCACGCGACGCTCGCCCCGGTGCAAGAGGCGTTGCTCACCGGGGCGCCGGAGATCAGCCGGCGCCGCGCATCGCTGGGCGATGTGACGGTCGAGTTCACCCTCACGGGCGGCAACGATTACTCGGCGTCGGACCTGCCGCAGTATGAGGGCCGGGACGTGCTCACGCGCGCGCCGGAGGTGACGCGGCCGGTGGCCTCGAACATCTCCCAGACGGTCACCTATGTGGATGCGGAGCTGGGCGGGATTGCGGTCGAGCCGGAGCGCGACATCATCGCCCGCGGTGAAGTCGTCACGCTGTCGGATCGCAGGCTTGCGCAGGCCTGGCGGCGCCGGCGATGGCTCTTGAGCCTGCGCGGGCGCCAGCGGCCTTTCTGGATGCCGACATGGGGACGCGAGCTGCGGCTGCGCGCGGCGATGACCGGCAGCGAGGCGCGGATCGCGCCCATCGCGGCGTTGCCCGCCTATGTCGGACGGCATGTCGCGATCGAGCTGCCGGGCGCGCTGCAGTTTCGGGAGGTGACGGGCGCGGTGCAGGATGGCGACGATCACCGGCTCACCCTGTCAGGCAGTGTCAGCGTCGGCGTGCCGGTGGAGGCGCGCTTGCACTGGATGCCGCTGGTGCGCCTCGACACGGATCGCGTCGAGCTTGCGCATGATGTCGGGCGCCAGCGCGCGAACTTCAGCGTCGTCGAGGTGAACCCGCAGGCGGTCGATGATGGCGACGATTTCGACCCGATCACGCCGCAATAGCGGCACTCAAAAAGGCCCCGCCGGTATCGGCGGGGCCAGGGGAGCGAAACGACCGCCCCCGGGCGGGGACGGCCGGTGCCGCGACACGCGGGGAGGTGTCAGCGAAACAGCGTGGGATCGGAGGGGCTGGACTCGTCGATCTGCGCACCGTTCGAGAAGGTCCAGACGGTGATGTCGCCATTGCCACCCATGGTGGCCTGATCGCGCGGGGTGAACCGGTCGCTGGCCGCGCCGGCGCTCTGCACGCCGGAGGTTGCAAAGCCGGACTTCGCGCCTTCGGCGACGTCGCGCGGCAGCGGATCGCCCGCACCGGGGATGGAGGCCTGCGCGGCGGTGGCCATGAGGGCGGCGGCGGCAAAGGTGGTCAGGGTCAGTTTCATGGTGTTGGTCCTTTCGGGTTCGTCGTGTCTGCGTTGGCGTCTGCCGTTGCTGTGACCCCAATATGCGGGCCGCGGGGCGCTGGCGCAAAACACCTGCACTCACGGCGCTGCAGCGCGCGGCGGGCGCGGGGTCACGCGGCTGTCAGCGGGCTGCGAGGCCGATGATTCATGGTTTGGGATCAGGGCCCTACCGGGCACATCGGCACGCCGTCCCGCTGCGCTCGCTCACGCATCACGGCTGCGTGGGCGCGGCGTGGCGCCAGATCTGCGCCCCGTATCGACCCCGGACGCGCCCGATATCGCCGCGCCGCGCCTGCCGATAACGCGACGCGTCATCCATGTTTCAACGTGCGGCCGCGTTTGCGCGCCCCGTGAAGGGCTTCAATCGGTGACGCGATCGCACAACGGCACGGGGAGCGGGACAGCATGAGCTACACCCATATCGACGAAAGCACGGCCGAGGGCCGGCCGCTGTTCCTCTACCAGTTCGTCGAGGGGGCCGAGGTCTGGCGCTTCACCAGCCGGGCGACGGAATGGGTGTCACCGGCGGGGGCCATCGCGGACGAGACCGAGGATCTTACCTGGACGCCGGCGGTGATCGCGCATGGCAATATCACGCAATCGCCGGACCCGCAGCGGGTGCCGCTGGAGCTGAGCTTTCCCATCTCGCACGCCTTCGCGCGGCGCTTCCTCGGCCCGCGCGGGCCGGAGCTGACGACGCTGACCATCTATCGCGGCCATGAGCAGCTGCCGGCCGAGACGGTGGCGCAGTGGAAGGGGCGCGTGGTCGAGGGGGTCGTGGCGGGCCAGCGCATCGAGCTGCGCTGCGAGTCGCTGTTCACGACGCTGCGCCGCGCCGGGGTGCGCGCGAAGTACCAGCGGCTGTGCCGGCATGCGCTCTATGGGCGCGGCTGCACTCTGGATATCGAGGCCTTCTTCGTGAGCGGCACCGCGTCGTCGGCGGTCGGCACGGTGGTCGAGGTGCCGGAGGCATCGCTGCAGCCGGATGGCTGGTATCGCGGCGGGGTGCTGCGCCATGACGGGGCGATGGCGTTCATCCTGGGCCACAGCGCCGCGACGCTGGTGCTCGCGCGCGCGCTGCCGGCGCTCATCGAAGCGGTGGCGGCGCAGGGCAGCGCGGCCGTCGACATCGCGCCGGGCTGCGATCTGCGCGCCGCGACCTGTCGCGACAAGTTCGCCAATCTCGACAATTTCGGGGGCTTTCCGGAGATCCCCGGCCGCAACCCCTTCGGCGGCGGCAGCATCCTCTAGGAGGCACAATGGTCTGGCAGTTCCTCGCGCGCATCGGGCTCGCGCTCCTGCTCAATGCGGTGGCGGCGGTGCTGTCGCCGCGCGATCGCAATCGCGGCCCGCAGGCGGCGGGGCTCGACGAGTTCGACATCCCCACGGCCGAGGAAGGCCGCGCCATCCCGGTGCTGTTCGGCACGGTGCTGGTGAAGGGGCCCAACGTGGTCTGGTCGGGCGATCTGAAGGTCGATCCCATCCGGGAGAAAGGCGGCAAGAAGTGACGATGGTGCGGGTCCAGGACATTCGCGCCGCGCGCATCTGCCTGTCCGGCGCGCGCGGCTGGTTCCGCCGGCACGGGCTGGACTGGTCGGCGTTCCTGGCGGGCGGCATCGCGGCGGAGCGGCTGGCGGCGACGGGCGACCGGCTCGCGTTGCGGGTCTGCGCGCTGGCCGAGGCGCGCGAGGCGCAGGGTGGGTAGCAGCAAGCGCCAGACGGTCGGCTATCGCTATTCGCTGGGGGCGCATCTGGCGATCTGCCACGGGCCGGTGGATTCGGTGCGCGAGATCCGCGTCGACGATCGCGTCGCCTGGACCTTCAAGGCGGGCGAGGAGACGGGCGGCAGCGGCGCGCAGCCGGTGGAGAATTTCGGCGCCTTCATCATGGGGTTCTTTCCGCAGGGTCCGGGAGAGGGCACGCAGATCAGTTTTACCGGCATCCTCGCCGGGGTGTCGGCCGGCCAGCGGCTCAAACTCGATCTGCAGGACGCGGGCGAGACGGTCGAGGTCGATGTCAACCTGATCCAGACTTTCCCGCGCGACAACACCACCACCCTGATTGTGTCGCAGGCGCTGTTCTACGACTCTCAGGTCGTCGTGATCACCGATGACGCGCCGCCCGAGGACTCGGATCCCGGCGGCAGCTCGGCGGTGGGCGGGCGCATCCGCATCGACAAGCCCGAGCTGTTCGGCGGCCGGCGCCGCGAGGGCGGCGTGGTCGGCGATGTCGATGTGATGATGGGCGGGCCGGCGCAGGGGCAGAACGACTATCTCGCCGCCCGGATGGGCGGGCCGGTGCCGGGCTATCGTGGCATCCTGTCGCTGGTGCTGCGGCAGGTCTATGTCGGCAACAACCCCTACCTCAAGCCCTGGTCGGTGCGCGCCACGCGCGTGCGCACGGCGCAGGACGGGGCTGCGCAGTGGTATCCGGCCACGGCGGCGATCACCTGTTCGGCCGTGGTTGAGGACACCGCGCTCTACATCACGCTGGATGTGTCGGGTTCGATGTCGGGCAGCCGCATGGCCGCGCAGAAGGCGGCGGTGGCGCAGTTCATCGCCGAGATCGGCGAGGGCGCCGAGGCGGGCCTGCCGAACGATATCCGGATCGTACTGTGGGACGCCTCAGTCGATGACGCCATCGAGCGGCGCAACATGGACGCGCAGGACTACGCCGATCTCGAGGCCTGGATGCTGGGCCTGTCGAACAGCACGTCGGGCGGGACGAATTTCGACGCGGCGTTTGCCCAGGCGGCCGACTTCTTTGCCGGCGCGGGCGACAAGCGCCGGGTGATCCTCTTCGTCACAGATGGTCTGCCCAACCCGGTTTCCTCCGTCGACGATGCCGAGGCCACCATCGCCGGGCTGGGCACGGTGGATATCTACGGGGTGAACATCGCGCTCGAGGACACCACCTACACCGAGCGGGTGGACACCACGCCGGCCGTGCCGGTGCCGGTGGTGCCTTCGAGCGATCCCGGCGCGCTGGCGGCGGCGCTGCGCCAGGCCTTCGGCGAGGGGCCGGACATGAACCCCGCGCATATCCTGCGCGAGTGCCTGACCAACCGCGACTGGGGGCTTGGCTATTTCGACGCCGATATCGGTGCGAGCTTCACCCCGGCGACGGACACGCTGTTCGCCGAGGGCTTCGGGCTCTCGTTCCTGTGGCAGCGCGACTCCTCGATCGAGGACTTCATGCGCGATGTGCTCGATCACATCGACGCGCATCTGTTCGTGGACCGGCGCAGCGGGCTGTGGGAGATCCGGCTGATCCGGGACGATTACGATCCGGAAGCGGTGCCGGTGTTCGATGAGAGCAGCGTCATAGATTGGGGCCAGCTGGCGCGGCGCGAGCCCGGCGATCTGATCAATGCCGTCACGCTGCGCTACACCGACGCGCGCACCGACGAGACGTCGGCGATCACGCTGACCGACACGGCGCTGGCGCAGATCACCGGCCAGGTTGTCGCCACGACGATCGAGATGCCGGGGATCCGCTGCGAGCGGCTGGCCTCGCGCGTGGCGGCGCGCGAGCTGCGCGCGCTCTCGCGCCCGCTGCTGTCGGGGCAGATCACGGTCGGGCGCGCGGGCGCCGAGCTGCAGCCGGGCGATGTGATCCGGCTCGACAGCGCGCCGCGTGCGCTCGACGGGGTCTTCATGCGCGTCTCGGAGGTGTCCTATGGCGACGGGC
>LFIK01002659.1_pt1 | contig 14454 bp, 17 predicted proteins | sample 643401 | NCBI WGS metagenome assembly LFIK01 (sample SAMN03777447, study PRJNA286221) | soda lake metagenome | biome: soda lake; feature: Kulunda steppe; material: water; isolation source: sample T5-Br brine of Lake Tanatar-5 | place: Russia: Kulunda steppe | collected 2010-07 | reverse complement strand
TGTAATCTGGAGCCTCGCAACCCTCTTATACTCGCAAATAGATTATTGTAACTAGGTGCAGCTGCCAAGCCGCGGGCCTCATAGACAGGTTTCTGAAGCAGCTGCAGGTGCATGCGTGCACAAGCTTGCCTCGAAAACAGGTCTCTTAACCAGCATGCTGGCAAACTTGAAATCCCATAACTGGAAGTAGGGACATTCAGTTACACGGGTTTGAGTGGCACACTGTCAGTGTCGCTGATCAAGCGCGAATGAAGTGCAACTTTGGGACAAAGGATGTTACCTTGAAAATCTTAAAAATTTAAGTAATTGTTGTAAATTCATATAACGTAGGCTCAATCGTGAAACTTCAACCGGCCGGAAGCTTTGCGATTGCACTTCAGCGTATCCTGTATTCCAAGGATTAAGAACTGTTTTTGAAAGGATCATATTGCATGCATTTCAAGCAGCATTGGTTTCGTGCAGAAGCATTGACCGGAACTTTGAAATACACTTCAGCGCATTCCTAAGTTCATGGATAATAAAAATTTAAAAATATGGATTTCAGTTAATATATATGCGTTCCAAGCAGCGTTGGTTCCGTGCTGATGCTTCGACCAGAAGCTTCGCAATTGTCATCTCAGCGCATTCCGCATTCGTGGACATAATATACATTAGAATGCTGGAGTTTAAATTGCTGCACTTGTGACATAGTCTCAAGCGGAGTCTCAAGGTGCCGTCCGTGCAATATCCGGGGAAAATCCATCCACCGTCCCGAGGCGCCTAGGTCCCGGACCTCTCCTGGAGGGCTTCAAAAAGTTTAACATTTGTTTCCGTGGAATTCTCGCGGTGTCAGGGCGCAGGGCCATCCGGAGTGTGACCGAGATGTGTGGGCAGGTGACATATGCCTGAGGCCGCAGCGGTGCTTCGCCCGCGGCTTGGAACTATTTTGGGGCCTCGCAAGATCAAGGACTCAAAATATCAAGCGAGCAGTACAGTAATTAAGAAGTGGGTGTCCAGAGACAAGGCCACCCTTTACAGACCCGACCCAAGAATGAGACTAAATCATGTCTAGAACCAAATTGCCGGTATATGAGGTCTAAGATAATTGTTGGCCTTGCTGCGGCACTGCACATCACAGAATTTTACAAGGTAGGTGCAGGAGACACAATAGTCATCAGCTCCTCTTAAAGGGCTGCCAGGAAATCACTCTGGTTGTTTTTCACAAAAATAACACTAATCGCTGTTTCACACAGCACGCAGTGCCCATTGCCTTGCAACCAAGGCTGGTTCACTGCCACACCTTTCTGTCAGTCCTCATGCTCAAGACTGGGTGTTTGAATGAAGTTGGGACCGATCAGGCGTGTAAGACAGGCTAAGTTTTCTTAAAATGAACGCACTGCCAGGAAGAGTAGCCAAGTTTGGCAAAAATCGAATTGCCATCAAGTTGGTGCCGTGCAACACCGATGCACTGTCTGATTGCAGAAATTTGGTCTAATTAACGCCTGTTTTGAGTCTTTAAATGGAAACATGCGTGGATGTGCATGGTCTAGGTCTGTCGATATTGTAAGCTTAATCTAGAGCCTGATCTATGGTCACATACCTGCAAAACTCTGGATGCACAAATGCCTCCCCCATGCACATGGAACTCAATGACATCCTCACGAGTGTAAGAGCGGGGAGCACGCATGCACAGGAGCAGAACCTGCAAATTTGGCGTGCATGTGCACATATTGGGAAAGGTAAGTTTTGAAAAGCTGCCAGGCCATCTCAGCATGATCAGAGAGACACGCATGCCTCCGAAAAGGAGCAGGGAGACTCAGCAGCGTGTAGATACCTGTTATAGCTTGAGGCTCAATCGATCCCTGCCCCTACTTGCCCAACCCATTCTTAAAGCAACTCATCATCCCTCCCAGTAGTGCGTTTGTGCATCAAGCGCTGCTCACACCCCCACAAGCAGTCACTGTCAGATGATGCAAGGCAGTGCATAGACCTTCCCATCTCCCCCACCTCATCCAACTGCTTGCCCCGAACATCCTCCACTGTCCCATAATGCACCCTGTGACTTTGTGGTTGCCAATTGGCTCGCGGCCGCCCACCAGGCCTGAACAGCTTGCATGCCACCTGCGCAGGAGGGTGCAGCTAAGCTCACTGAAATCATGCAGTCCAGCTGTTCTTTCCCCGTTATGGACTTAAGAAGGTTTGAGCAGCAACGCACGGAAGAAAAAGATGGCAACCAAGGGAGAAGGAAATTCCCAGCATGTAAGACATGATCAGTGAGCATGATCATGCCACTAAGCTTTCCAAAAGTGACCCAAAGACTCATCCCTATTGAAGCCCTTCCTAAAGCATTGACCGCTGTGGCATACCACAACATGGCCCAAACTCATTTTGTACTTTCCATCCAATAGTTTGGGCATAAAATGCTCGTGTTGATTGCGTGACTTCATCTGACCCACAAGTGTATGGAATCCATTTCAAAGTGAACATGAGGAGCAAAAAAGGTATGCTATACACTTCATGGAGGAGACTTTGCCATGTTAGGTAGCGACACACTGACAAACTTTGCCTGATAACCAACATGCAACACCACTTTCCTTCCATACCTGGACGGCTTCAGACCCTGAAACACGGATGATAGAAACAGTACCTTGTGCCACTGAGCCTGCAGTAAAGAAAAAGCCCGCAGCAGGAAACAGACAGTGCGCATTAGGCGGTTTTGACATCATGGAAGTCTGCCAAGTGCTGCAGCCAAGCACTCGAGTCGCTCCATGGTAAAGATAAGCGAACCCTTGTGGGCATCTGGAATCAGGAGGCATTAGCAGCTCCTGGACTTGGATTCTATTGATAAAACTATAAACTTTACTAATTTGATTTATCAAATTATGTACATGCTTGTACGTGTTTAAATTTTGTTTTGACAAAAAATTTGCTTATGAACATGCGCTGAAAAGGAAGGTAGGGTAATAGTAGAACAAGCCAAGGGAAAGAGTGCATGCAAGTGTGTGTCCAGCATGTAGGCAGTGAACATGCCCTTCTCGCTCACACAGATACGCATGGAAAGGAAACAAGTGGATGCATATGAAGCTTGCTGTTGCATGAGGTCATGAGCGTATGCAGAGGCAACATCCTGTACCCACCCGCTCCTCCCACCTACCCGTGACAATTGCTGCAATAGTGTCTTCACACTGTGTGGCCAGCACAGAGCCCTCAGGTGACTGGGAGGGTAAGGTACTGGAAGCACCGTTACTGCTGGCTCCAGGTGAAGTGACTGCATTCCTTCCTGAGCGTTGGGAGGCCCTCTGCCCCCGAACTTGGCTGCTGTTGAAGATCAAGGCACTGCTGCGGGGCGTAGCGCTCCTGACTGTTTGCCACAAGTTCCTGAAAGGACAGACGTCCCTCCATGAACCAGCGGGATTGAGAGGGATGGGCGAGCATGGGAAAGAGCACGCGGGTAAAACGAATGGTGCTTTGGACAGCATAATGCGAAAAAGAAATGAGTATAAAAGTGAACACAATAATCATTCTCCTCCTACCGTCATACTTGCGCGACATAATTCGTGTTATCATTGGTGTAATTTTTTCCAAATCAACATTGAACGCACAGCATCCCTTCATAACCTACAAGCGTGTGTGTGAGAAAAATCATAGGGATAATCCTGGCGTTTCCATAAACTTTTGGTCATGTATAATAATTTTTCAAAAATGCACAAGAATTTTGAAACTGAAAATAGTTATATATCTATTATATTACACAGTGGTGTCATCCCGACCAGTCTCCATGGTCTAGCGGTTATGACATCTGTCTAACACACAGAAGGTTCCCAGTTCGATTCTGGGTGGAGACAATTTTTGCGCCAGATTCAGACGACTTAGTGTTCGTCTGCGCATACAGCTGCGCCCTGTCGCACTCTGCCGGGCCACTCCCAGCATTTTTTGAATGGTACATGCAAACCCACCCCTACCGAGGCCTACCCCGCCAAACAGGGAGTCTTACCCGTTGTGGACCCCTGCCGAATAATTTCCATTGGCGCAATTCATGGTGTAATGCTGTGCAAATCATCATGAAAGTGGCAAGTTGCCACTGGCGATCACCTTCTCCTCATCCCTGTACGTGTACACTACTGCTTTGACGTAGTACGCATAATCACATAAAGTTGTTTTAAATCATTTGATCAGGACACATGAATATAGTGCGCACAGACCATGCCCCTCACCTTCGAGCGCCTGCCCCATGCCCTTCACCTATGAGCAGCTCCCTTGGCAGGCAGGTGCTAAGGGTTATGGGTAGTGGATGACTTTTAGGATAATGAGCGCAGTTAGTTGAGCAGCATCCTCAGGGATTCAGGCGAGCCTTACAATTGCTCTTAGTTCACAGCCTTACATAAACGGCCTAACATAGCAAAGCTGTCTTAAATGACCAGAATCACAGAGCAACACTGTGATAACGCCAATTGGCGATAAACACCAATGTGGAGGCATGCGTACAGGCGCATGTGCAGGGGTCTTTTGCTTTCCTTGGCTCTTCCTTCCCACTTCACTTTTTTGGCACATGTTTCCCTCAGCCTGGTGTTCATTCCATTCAAGTGTGCCCATTGATGTTCTGCCGTGAGGACCCCTTCCAACAAAGTTTCTGTACCTGTGCTCTACCAGCCAGCCACATTCAGAGGGACAAGCGTTAAAAACCCTGGCCACATGAAAATCCCTTCTTTGAGGGCACTCACCTCAGAGCTCAACAGTGGGCATGGTTCAGTTACAACCCAAGATTCAGTTGCAAGGCTCCAGGAAAGATTTATGCTGAAAGGCATGTTGTCATCACAAGAACGCCTGGGTGGGGCTGCTAGCGGACGTACATGCTCTAGCCTATACAAGCCTAATTAGCTTCCCTGTGTGCACTACAATGTGCACGATGACCCATACCGCATCCCCAGCTCCATACCCTCCAGGCGCACCCAACTCCACGCCACATCCTCTTTCAGAGCATAGCAACTTCTTCTCCCTCAAATGCTGCCCTCTGCTCATTTGTGGAGACCCGTGGGTTTTCCCAGTATTCAATCTTGCACACCTCTTCGTTCGAGGTCACAAAATTCCCTCGCTCCCCCTCTGCCATCGCCCGGCACCTCTCCCTCACCCTTGGCAACTCAATACTTCTCAAAATAAAATTGATTGTTTCTCATTTCCTAAGCACAATAGTATGGACGGGTTCGAGTGCTTAGAACCCTTCTTGTCTTCTGCTTGCCCCCCCTCCGTCCCCTTTCCCCCTTTGGCTGTCACAATTCATGAAGGAAGGCACGTGCCTCTGAGAAGGCGGCATGTCAAGGCACTCGTGTTCTGTGATCACAACCTCTGTGATGCTGAAGAAAGCTTGAGCTTCGTTGCAGATGAGGACTGCCAGGTTTGCTTCAGGTTTCCTCTGCCCCCAAGATCAGTGGTTCACAGGTGGGATTGTTTTTGATCTGATAGGCAATTATGAGCAAATGTACAAGCAGTTGTCACGCATCAGAGGTGGTCGGTTGGGAAGCTGGAAGCAGCTGCGCACCAGAATCCACATGAGATGCTCACACACGCACAAACGCAAGTAGGCGCACGCACACGAGGGCAATCAAGCATCATGAGTCTCATCTTGTTGATGTCATCTTTCATCAAGTCCATGTTGTGGATGCAGGCTGACGGCAGTTATAGGGGACCATGAGCTGCGGGTTGAGGTGAAGCCAAAAGCAGCTGCTGAAGTGGAATTCCATGAAGCAGCTCAACAAGGCCATTCAGCAGTACAGATGAAGCAAGTGAGGCAAAAGCAGATTTTGTTGATGTTGCAAACCATTTGGCTGCTCGAATGGAATGGTGAATGTGGGTTTCTTTTAAATGCTTTTCGCATGCATTGAAGAGTTCTTCAATCAAGCAACTGTGTTCTGCACCATATGCCAAATATTGTGGTGTGTCATTGCTAGGGCACGTGTGTGGTGACATTTATGGTTCTTGACTTGCCCTCAGGGGTGTCCACTCCGCACAAAATGCTTTCAGATTGTCTTGCTGGGCTCCTGGCTCAAGCAGGGCTTTTTGTTGCAGTCCATACATTGTGGTTCAATGGCTAGTGAACAGCTAGGCCAATGCACAACCTTTTGAATACAAGCACATCCCTGAGGACCCACCAGTTCCTGCTTGCATGCATGCAATGGGTTTGATTCACTAATGTCGGTATTAACTCTATTTGCGTAAGCCTGTTCATATACAGGAGGCAGAAAACGGGATTTTTAAAATCGACTTGGGAAACCTTGCCGCAATGGAGGAGTGCGTTGTTTGCATCTCCTACCTGCAGCTCCTGGACTCAGTGGCCAGCACTCTGGTGGGTCTTGACAAGGCGCTAGCAAAAATCTTTCCAATATACAATGCGCACAGCGAAGGTGTCACACACAATGCAATAGGTGAGGCTGACCCCGTCAGTGCATCAAATGACGTGTGCTTGGTTCACAATGTCACACCTGTGGGCGCCCTAGTCAAGCGCCTTGCAGCCTTAGGCCATGTTCAAAGGCTAGGCGCATTGCTCATGTGGGTTGAAGACTGTCACTACTCATGTGGTCGAAGGAATGGACCCACATGTCCACCTGGGTGCCTCCTTACCAATCGGCAAGTGATGCTGTCAACAGAGACAGCATTTCAAGCACAACACCCAGGTTTGCTGCCGAGGTGAGTGATGCATGCTCGGTGAAAGTAGACCACTGGTTGCATGAAGGCAGGCCCATTTTGTCTGTGCTTCCCGTCAGGATCCTGGTTGTGATGGAAGCGCACAGTTCAGACTGTAATCTGCCAGCCTTTGCCGCACATGTGTGTTTGAGGGGGGCAGTCAACTTATTGTGGGTGTGTTATCCTAGTTGTTGCTGGTCCACAACCGAAAGTTTTGATTTTCTGACAAAGGCTTTGTCTTGAACAGGTAGCATACACACTTAGCTACGAAGTCCATGTGATGTCGACTACAGCAATTCAATCACTTGAGAGTCCAGAGGCAATCAGCGTCACCCAGATTTCTGACAGGAGCATGGGCCCTGCCCACCATCAAGTGGCCACGTTGTCCACCGAGGTAGGAAGCGACCAGTCAGAGTCTTACTGCTCAGCAAGTAGGACCTCAAATAGACCAGACGGGAGCACACTTTTGCAGAAGCCTGTGCGTGACTCTTCTGCCGCTGGTTGGGGCACGAGGCCTGTGTGCAGGCACCCTCAATGTATAAGGCCTAGACTTCAGTGCTACCACAGTCAAGCAAGGGTCTCTATGGAGGGTCCACACACCTGTGCTATGCCGTGGCTTGAGGGTAACCATACCGCCGTGGCTTGAGTGTAACCATACCTTGTCGATGGCAGAATGCAAGCCCTTGGGTCAAATGTACAGAGCATGTGCATGCGGTTCGCAATTTCAGGTGTCTGACCCAGGCCGGGATTTCAGCCTGCTAGTGGAGCTTGAGCCACAGAGCAAAGTCCCCAGCACACTGACTCTGCAGCGCTGCGTGCGTGGCACGTCTGTCAAAACTGTGGTCCTCGCCTCCTTCCGGCCACCTAAGATCTCAGCACCTGCGCAACAGGCACATGCCTTGAACAAAGAGCTGGTGCTGGTGGTGGATTGCAGTGGCAGTATGGGCGGTGGGTTCAGAGAAGGGGGGGAGGGGGGAAGGAGAGAAGAAGAGATTAGGAATACTAAGAAGAAAGGCAGAGGAAGGGTTGCCCTGAGATAATAATGTTATTATTTGTCATAATTAACAAGATTGGCCCATGACCATGATGTCAGTCACTGCGCGGTCATATTGCAGATCCCCATTTTCATCATGTAGGGTAACAATTAAGTACTAGTACATTGTGTTCTATATGCTTATATGCACTTGTTTCTTCGACTTTTGTTAAATGTCTGAAGCACTTCCCGCTTTGCAGGTGACCCAATAGATTTTGCCCGGGAAGCAGCCCTCTATTTTGGTGAGCTCCAGACTCGTGACTCAGCTTCTTCATGGGTACACAATAGATTCAATACGTTCAAAGTTGGACTCCTTTTACATGCTTGTTCAAATTCATGTTGTGGACCCAAAATGCTTTATTTGGGCTGCTGTGTGTCATTAATGATGTGGACATGATGCATTGAGCTATCAAGCCTGTGCCTCTGCTCAACCCTGCTGCATGTGATACACCTGTGCTGAGGATCTCAATATTGCATCCTTGCCTTGCAGTCCGTGATCTGCCCGTTGGCAGGGGTGTGAAGTTCCAGATTATCTGCTTTGGGACCAGACATATTTGCATGAATAAGAGCTCCAAGGAGTATAATGCTGAATCAGAGCAGCACGCCGTCAAGTGGATTAGCTCGCATGTGCGGGCTGACCTCGGTGGCACCGAGGTATGAACTTAGTGAGGACCATGCACGTGCAGAATTAGTGATGACAGGATGACAGAAATGACTGTTTGGTATGTTGCTTGCGAGGAGGGCCTTGATGTACAAACCCTGCAGTTCAAATAAAGCAGCTCCAACTCAATCACAAGCTTGTTATGTGCCTCACTGAATTCACCAGGGGGTGGGCCGCCATCCGCACCGGCACATGTGCAGCAACCTAGTCACACAGCACAACCTGCCTTGCAATATGTCCTCTGGTTCTACTTTAGGAAGGTCTACATGTTTTTATTCCTGCATGCCCAGGGTTTTGTTCTCATGGGTACTGGTCAGATGTCCATCCTCCCGCTGTACGCAGATCTATGGAGCCTTGCATCCAATATATGAGACTTTGGTACCAGAGGGTTATGAACGCCAGGTGTGCCCAGTGCACAATTATGTGTAGGAATCCTGCATGGAGCCTAAAACAGGCCACCTTCAATTTAGATTGCTCCAAAACCACGATTTGGCCTGGGAAGTGGGGTAGGCAATCTGTTACAGCAAGCGCTTCAGAGGCCAGAGGTCAGAAAGTTGCCACGGACGCACTGCTTCAAGCTGATCCCTGAATGCTGCAGCACAATTGAGACATCTCATTAGAGCTTCATTTGTTCTTTTCAGATCATTTTCATGACGGATGGCGGAGTCAGCTCCATGGAAGAAGACAAGCTTGTTCAGCTTGTAAAATCACATGAGAATGCAAGACGTACCACCCTCTTGTGCATGGGTATTGGCCACGGAGTGCACAGATCACTTTTGGATAAGTTGGCGTCTGGAACAGGTGATTTCTCTCAACATGAATGTTAAAGGGCAAAATTCAGCCTGGCTTATCAACGCTTGTGATTGTGCAACAAGAGTGCCTACAAGTCCTTCCCAAGCCAGTTGACAACATCCACTCAATGACTGATGGCAACCTCAATTCCCAAGTTCCTGCATACTAGGCAAGTGCAGGGCATGCTGGTGCGCATAACAAATATGCCTAATGTGGCATGCCGCATGTTGTTTGTGTAAGATACCTTTATGGCCTGGGAATGCTGTGACCTGCAGGAGGTGTGGTGCAGTACGTGTTGTCCAGCAAGGATATTGTGAGGACATGCAGCTTCCTTAAGCGGTGCGCCTTGAGTGAGGACATGCTCCTTGTGCCGCGCCTTTCCTCCAAGCTTTGCATGGCGCGCATGGCACCTGCTACGCTGCCACCAAGACTTTTTGCAGGTGGGTGGCGCATGCAAGCTTTGGTCTGCAGGACAAGATGTTCAACTCCAAAACGACAGAAAAGAAATCCTGAACTAGAAAGCAAAAGACTGATGTTGAAAATCAATTGCCCTTTAATCTGTTATATTCCTTTCCTTCCATGTATACTGGCATGCATGTTTGCTCTTCACCCAATATACATGTACTCTCCAGCAATGAGCCATACTCCTGCACAGAATGAAGTCTAAGTCAGCAGCCTAGAACGAAGCACGCACGCGCCATTTTATGAGCAACTTTGCATGTTTTAAGTTACGTGACTGCCACGAGCAGGACAAGCTTTGCACATACTGGCTGAGATCACCAAGTCCGAGAAGGGGGCAGCACTGGAGCTGACTGCCAGACGCAAAGATGGAGCCCATGTGCGCGTGCAGCTGCCCCTTCCGACTGAGAATGAAGACATTGAGCACTTTGCGGCAGAGTCAGCAGAGGGGTTGGATGAGGGGGCTCGGGTCCTGCACCTGGAGGGAGAGGCACTTGCCAGTGAGTGGACATTGTTTGCTGGTTGCAGGACCATTTCCAGGAGTTAGAAATGGCATGCATACACACATGCGCACGAGCGCACACACATGCATACACGCACACACACATGCACACAAACAACTACATGGTCTCCTATGAACCTGGCAATTCCGCTTCCATGTAGTGCACTTGGGACACAGATGCTACGTGCCTCAGGCGATGGGATTGTCCCAGCGCCACAAGTGGGGTGTGCGCACAAGAGCTGCGTCCCTGCAGCACGCTCCTTTGTGCTTGTGTCTGCCACAGAGGTGCCACAGTCCACCCCTGGTCCTTTGCTTGGCCCTGCTGCCTTTCCGTGCTGCAGAGATGCACGCCATGGCCCACATCACCTGCCTGCTCAGCGGGAGGAGCGCCCTGCACGCCCTGCCGGATGGGACGCCTAACACGGGTTTGAGCAAGAGGGAGACAGCAGAGGCAGTCAAGGAGCAGGTGGGTGTGCTTGTAGGTGTGCGTCAGAAATGCATGTTGGCTCTCCCGTGCCCAAATGTTTGGGGTTGCAGGTAGCGGTGGGATGGTAAAGCATGGGGGCAGAAAAAAAAAGACCAGCACCCAACAGCGTGCAGGTCATGAGCCTTGCGCCTCATGAGGCAGCACACAAAGGACTGACAGCAGGTGGAGCAGGAAGCTTTGCAGCTGGAGCACAGCGCTGCACAGCATAACGGTGCACGAGCCCCCTGCAGATGTGTTGGCTGCGCGCAGGCGGGCGCCCGCTGCTGCCTGAGCATTGCTCACAGCAGGGAAAAAGAGGCAGCGCATAAGCCTTGGTCGCACACAATCATTGCAAGGCACAGAATGACTTTGTCCACTCTGGCCCCAGGGCTTGCCTTGGTGGGCTGCTGCAGTCCCCATTTCTGTCAATTGCAACAAACTTTGCCAAACAAGCGGTTTGCTTCTTGCCACACTGACCCCACTTCCTTTCCTCTTCTTCAAAACGACCTACTGATGCTTTGTCCTGGCTGTGGCCTTACCCACTGAGCGGCCCTGCGAGCTTACCCCTTCCAGGCACAGACAGCTGTGCCAAACACAATTTGCCACGCATCCCGATTGCAAAGCACACACAGCCCTGTTGGCCCTTGCGCAGGTGGTGCGGCTGGCCACGGAGGAGGGCCTGGTGACACCATACACCAGTGCAGTGGGGGTAATGCTTCACAACAACCCGCTGGACCCGAAGCTGACCAAGGCCTTTGAGGTGAGAGCGCCATGCCCAAGGTAAGCAGCATGGCTTTACCAAAAGTGGACTTACAAGATCTGTTGGAAGCAGCATTGCCAGGCCGAAGGCAAGCATTTAGACCCAAGCCTTGTGAAGTTGGCTGGGGCAAGGTATGGCACATGGGCCCAGGGTTTGCCTAGACCTGCCCAGCAGCCAGATGCAGCTGCTGCACAAAAGCTGAGCTTAGATCATATATGTGTGCACCCGCGCATGCTGCGCAACAGTGCATACACGTGTTCCTTCGCCTGTATTTGTGTGTGCGCAGGTGCCTTTGAAGGTCCCATACGCTAGGAAACTGTGGCAGGAGTTTGAAGGCCTTCCAAAAGCCTCCGAAAGGTTGCGCTTGTGAGTGGCACAGCCCTGTGAGGTTGAAAAGGCGCATATGTGTGCATGTGTGTGTGTGTTACAACCAATAGAGAATGGAGAGAAGGAGTGCAAGGCAAGCCCGAGGCACCGTCTTTTATTCGGGTTTGTCTTTGGCACGACTTATTTTTGAGCCAAAGCACAGATACACACTGACTGCTGCAATCTGCGTGCATGATACTTGAATTGAGGGGCAAGGCAGACAGAATCCTGTACCTGTCTAAAATGCCACTGTCGTTGAAATGAGATTGTTCGTGGGCTTGAGGGTATGGCACGATATTGCAGCCAGACAAGACAGCCTGACAGGCTGTACTCATGTAAACACTGGGGTGCTTGTTCCTGTAACATTGCAGGGGCACTGTCCGGACACGTGCAGCAAGCAGAGCTGGGCCTTCTTCTGCCGCAGGTAGGCTAACAGGAAAGAAATGCACACATCTGCATGTGCACACACACACACACATCTATGAATGCATGCACAATCGCATGCACACACACACACACATATACATATACACAACATTCCTGGAGCTACGCATATGCTCTTCGAAATGCATGCATGCACTTCCCTGTGTCTCCCCTGGATCTCACAAGCCCCCACGTTTTGTGTGCACACACATGCACACTTACAAGTGCCTGCGCAGCAGAGCGCAACTCTTTTGTGGCAATCATTGTCCTCTGTGCTCACGTAAGCATGCCAAATATCATCTCCAGGCTTCCCCAAGGTGTTTAAGAAGGCATCTGCCTTATACAGCACAGGCTTGTCAGCAGAGCAGCCAGCCCTTGCAAGCCGCAGCAGATGTGGAGCATCCATGCCCGTGCCAGAGGCCAACGCGTGCGCCCATCTTGCTGCCAACCTTGGCCATGGAGCCATACCAGACATGGAGAAAGAGAAGGAGAAACAAGGGCAGCAAGGAGCGCTTGGCACTAGCTTGGAAGCCACAGTCCCTTTCCCTGCAGACGTCTGTAGTGGATCTGATCTCTCACGCGCCAGATTAGCTGCAATAATGTTCAAGGAGGGACAGGGATCAGGAGAGGGTGCAGGACATGGTTTTGTAGCACCTGCTGGTCTTGAAGCACAGAAAGGCGCGTGTCCCCGCCCCTCTCCAACTCCACCTCAAGCGTCTTCACCAGAGAGTGGAGTGACCAACAGCACTATGCTCAGCAGGTTGGAGAACACAAATGATCAAATGAGGGAGTGGGGACCTGTGGTGCATCTGTACGCGCATACTTCCACGCTTGCAAATGCGCATGCCTATGCATGGGTGATGATTTGCCAACAGATGGCAAGGTCCACCGAAGGATGCAGTTAAGGTGCACACCTACATCTTGCTTTATTCGCTTTTATGTGCTTTCAAAAGCACGGACGGGCAAGCTGTTGCTGTCTACGAATCATAGCTTTATCACTTTGCAGGCATTGTGATTAGCCTTGCACCGTATTGCTTTTTGACACAATCAAACAAAAAATGGGGCCTGATGGAAACTGTATTGTCCGTGCCTCAGGCTGAATCTCGCACGCACAACGGAAGGATTCTGGCCAGCATGTAGGCCTCTGCTTGAGGACCTTTTAGACGCTAGGGCCACGCAGGCTGTCACAGATGTCAAGGATCTGGTTGCAGAGGTAAGGACTATTGCCGCAATGCTGCCTTGAAAGAGGGAATATATTAGAGGAACTGAGAATGGTTGGCACCATTTATGTTGTGCTCGCTTACCAAAGACTGACATAGGACACACTCTACCTGCAACATGCAGCTGTTGATCTGGTGCTATTGCTGGTATTTCTGACTGCGACTGGTGCATCTGCGCCTAGCCTTTTGTTGCTGAAGAGCATGGATGGCTGCCTTAATGATGCATTGGCTTGTTTAAGCATTAGAGAGCATTGTTGGCTAGATTTTCATGGAGTTTCAGTCTAAATTTATGTGCTGAGGACTGCAAATTAGTCACTAACTTCTGCTTTGCATTATCGTGCCTAGCTTTGATGTGTGAGCAAGACCTTGCTGTCTATTGGATGTGACTTTCTAAATCAGTAGAAATGAAAATGTGAAAATGGCAGCATGCAAAAAAGGGAGGGTTCAAGATGTGTAGCTTCTGTTTTGCCGCCAACTCCACCCTGCTTTACAGTTCCTCAGCGCTGCCATTGTCCCATAAGCAAGCTTGCTTTTGCTGCGTAGGTGCTGGGTGCAAAGCCAGCCCCCTTGGCCCAAGATGCCTGGACAACGGTTTTATGCATTGCATACCTCCGGCGCCACCAGGCTGCAGATAAGCCGCTGTGGCAAGGTATGGAGGCCAAAGCACTGGCATGGCTACAGGCAGGCTGGCCAAAAAGTCCAGGAACACCCTCCATTGGATCAGCCGTGCTGGCGGCGATGAAGCTGCTGTGAAGACCGCTTCACCTACAGACTGTAACTAGGGTGCATGAGGATGTGCTTTGTAGGTCTGGGTATGTTGATCGACTACTGCTATAATCATGACCCTGAGGTGGGACATGTCGAATTTTTTTGGCGCGCTTGCGAAAGATCAGACACATCAAAACGCAAGAGATAACTGTGACGGAACAAGAAAAGGAAGAGAGAAGGAAAGACTGCACCTTCTGCGACCCCCTGGTGGCATGAATTGTGTAACAGTCTAACAGACCTGGCCAAAAGGGTCCGACCAACTCCGGTGGTGGATGCCACTTTGGCACCTTCCTACTCCTTTGAAGGAGCGGGGGGACTTGCACCCCAACCCTTTTGGCCTCTCGCGG
>LFIK01002658.1_pt1 | contig 14456 bp, 10 predicted proteins | sample 643401 | NCBI WGS metagenome assembly LFIK01 (sample SAMN03777447, study PRJNA286221) | soda lake metagenome | biome: soda lake; feature: Kulunda steppe; material: water; isolation source: sample T5-Br brine of Lake Tanatar-5 | place: Russia: Kulunda steppe | collected 2010-07 | reverse complement strand
CCCTCGTAGGGGTAGCCGCGGCCGCGGTCGACCTCGAGGATCCAGCCGGCGACCTCGTCGAGGAAGTAGCGGTCGTGGGTGATCGCGATCACCGTGCCGGGGTAGTCGTTGAGGTGGCGCTGCAGCCACGCGACCGTGTCGGCGTCGAGGTGGTTGGTCGGCTCGTCGAGCAGCAGCAGGTCGGGCTTCGTGAGGAGCAGCCGGCACAGCGCCACGCGGCGACGCTCGCCACCGGACAGCGTGCGCACGTCCGCGTCACCGTCGGGCACGCGCAGCGCGTCCATCGCGATCTCGACGGTGCGCTCGACGTCCCACGCGTCGGCCGCGTCGATCGCGTCCTGCACCACCGCCATGCGGTCGTACACCTTCTGCATCGCGTCGTCGTCCATCGGCTCCGCGAGCTGCATGGTCAGCGCGTTGTACTCCTCGAGGAGCTGCATCTGCTCGCCGAGCGCGTCCATCACGTTCTCGCGCACGTTGCGCGTCTCGTCGAGCTCGGGCTCCTGGGGCAGGTAGCCGACGCGCACGCCCTTGCCCGGCCACGCCTCACCGTCGAACTCGGTGTCGACGCCGGCCATGATGCGCATCAGCGTCGACTTGCCGGCGCCGTTGGGGCCGATGACGCCGATCTTCGCGCCGGGCAGGAACGACAGCCAGATGTCGTCGAGGACCTTCTTCCCGCCGGGGACCGTCTTCGACAGGCCCTTCATCACGTACACGTACTCGGCCACCGGGACCTCCGTCGCTCTCGTCCGTCGTTCTCGTCCGCTGCCGGGCCGTCGACGGTAGTCGCCTACCCTCCGCCGCCATGCCCTCCCTCCTCGCCTCGCTCCTCGTGTTCCTGTCCTCCGCCGCCGTGCTCGTCCTCGAGCTGCTCGCGGCGCGCCTGCTCATCCCCTACGTCGGGAACACGATCGAGACCTACACCGCCATCATCGGTGTGGTGCTCGCGGGCATCGCGCTCGGCACGTGGCTCGGCGGCCGGGCCGCGGACCGCGGCGCGCCACGGCGCCTGCTCGCACCGCTGCTCGTCGTCGGCGGGGCGCTCGCGGCGTTCACCGTGCCGGTCGTCGACGTGCTCGGGGCGGGGCTGCGCGGCACGGGCCCGGCGACCGCGATCATCCTCGCGACGCTCGCGGTGCTCGTGCCTGCCGCGGTGCTGTCCGCGATCACGCCGGTCGTCATCAAGCTGCAGCTCGACTCGCTCGAGCGCACCGGCAGCGTGGTCGGGCGGCTCTCCGCGCTCGCGACGCTCGGTGGCATCGCCGGCACGTTCCTCACCGGGTTCGTGCTCGTGCGCCTGTTCCCGACGCGCGCGACGATCAGCGTGCTCGCGGCGCTGCTGGTCGTCGGTGGCGTCGCGGTCGCGCTGTTCCTCGTGCGCAGCGGCGAGCGGGCGTTCGGACGGCTCGGCGCGGACGGGTCGACGCCGCTGCTCGGTGTCGCACCGCTCGTCGTGGCCGCGCTCGCGATCGGCACGTCGCTCACGACCACAGGTCCGTGCGAGGAGGAGTCCGCCTACTTCTGCGTCGCGGTCCTCGACGACCCCGAGCGCGCGAGCGGGCAGGTGCTGTGGCTCGACACGCTCCCCCACAGCCACGTCGACCTCGCCGACCCGACGGTGCTCGCGTTCACCTACACCGCCTGGTACGGCGACGTCATCGGCGCGGTCGCACCGGACGGCCGTCCGCTGCGGACGCTGCACATCGGTGCGGGCGGGCTCACGATGCCCCGCTACCTGCGCAGCGAGCACCCCGGCTCCGAGCAGCTCGTCCTCGAGCTCGACCCGCTCGTCGTCGACGTCGCGGAGCGCAGGCTCGGCTTCACGCCGGGCGAGGACGTGCGCATCGTCACCGGTGACGCGCGCCGGAGCATCGCCGCGCTCGCCCGCGAGGCGCGCGCGGGGGGCGTTCCGGCTCCCGGGCCGTTCGACCTCGTCATCGGTGACGCGTTCGGCGGGGTCGCGGTGCCGTGGCACCTCACGACGCGCGAGTTCACCGCGGACCTGCACGCGCTGATGGACCCGTCCGGCGTGTACCTCCTCAACGTGATCGACCACGGTCCACGCGACTTCCTGCGCGCGGAGGTCGCCACGATCGCCGACGTGTTCGCGCACGTCGCCGTCATCCAGCGCGACGACCTCGGTGGCAACCACGTGATCGTCGCGTCGGACGCGCCGCTGCCGCTCGACGCGATCGCGGCGCGCAACCGGGCGCGTGCACGGACCGACGTGCTGGTGAGCGGACCGGCGCTCGAGGACCTCGTCGGGAACGCTGCGGTGCTGACCGACGATCGTGCGCCGGTCGACCAGCTGCTCACCCCCCGCCCCAGCGGGGGTGCCCGATGAGCGGCGACGCACGCGACGACACGGCCGGTGGCGAGCAGCAGGACGTCGTCGAGCCACGCAACCTGCTCAGGGAGACGCTGCGCCTCGTCGCGCACCACGCGGCGGGACAGCGCGCGGCCTCGGTCGTCGCCATCGTCGGTGCGATCTCGTTCGCCTCGACGATCATCGCGGCCGCATGGGTCATCGGCTGGGTGACCGAGCGCCTCATCCTCCCCGCGCTCGCCGACACCGGCACGGAGGGCGTGACCCTCGGGATGGCCGCCGCAGTCATCGCGGGCGTGGCACTCTGGAAGTCGCTCAGCATCATCCTGCGCCGCGGTGGTGCGACCTGGTGGCAGCTGCGCGCCGAGCAGGGCCTACGGCGCGACATGGTCGCGCACCAGCTCGGACTGTCGCTGCGGTGGTACGCGTCGCGCGGCGTCGGAGACCTCCTCTCGGTCTCGGGCAACGACACGAAGCAGTCGACGGGGCTGCTCAACCCGCTGCCGTTCGCCGTGGGCGCGGTGTTCCTGCTGTTCGGGTCGATGGGGCTCATCCTCACCATCGACGTGTGGCTCGGGCTGATCGCCGGGCTCGTGATGGTGCTCGTCGTCGTCATCGACTCGATCGGCAGCCACTTCGCGTTCCAGAAGATGGAGCTCGTCCAGCACAACCTCGGGAACCTCTCGACCGTCGCGCACGAGAGCTTCGACGGCGCGCTGACCGTGCGCGCGCTCGGGCGCGAGGCGGAGGAGTCGGAACGCTTCGGTGCGACGTCGGAGGCGCTGCGCGACGCGATCATCCGGCTCGGTCGCTCCTGGACCGCCTTCCGCGCGGTCACCGACCTCGGTCCGACGCTCGGCACGATCGGCATCCTCACGCTCGCGACGGTGCGTGCGGCGAGCGGTCGCGTGAACCCCGGCGACCTCGTCACGATCGCGTACCTGCTCTCACTCCTGACCGTCCCGACGCGCCTCATCGGGTACCTGGTGTGGGACTCCGCTCGGTCGGTCGCCGGCTGGCGCCGCGTGCGTCGGGTGCTCGACGTCACCGACCGCCTCACGCACGGCGACCATCCTGCTTCGGGTCGTCCGGGCGGCGCTGCGGTCCGCGTCGAGGGCATGCGCTTCGCCTACGCCGAGGGGCAGACGATCCTCGACGGCGTCGACCTCACGCTCGAGCCGGGACGCACCTACGCGATCGTCGGGCCGACCGGAAGCGGGAAGTCGACGCTCGCCCGGCTGCTCGCACGCCTCTGGGACCCCGACGCCGGTCGCATCCTGCTCGACGATGTGGACGTACGTGACCTCGCCCGTGGCGTCGTCCCCTCGGAGATCGCCTACGTCCCGCAGGAGCCGTTCCTCTTCGACGACACCGTGCGCGGGAACATCACCCTCGGTGACCCGGCGATCGATGACGCACAGGTGGAGCACGCCATCCGGCTCGCGCGACTGGACGAAGTCGTCGCCGGCCTCGCCGACGGGCTCGAGACGCGCGTCGGAGAGCGCGGCGCGACGCTGTCCGGCGGGCAGCAGCAGCGGCTCGGCCTCGCTCGCGCACTCGCGCGCGAGCCCCGGATGATCGTCCTCGACGATGCGACATCCGCGATCGACGCCGAGGTCGAGTCGGAGATCCTCGCGGGCCTGCGCGACGCGAGCCTCCGCTCGACGGTCGTCATGGTGGCCGCGCGCACCTCCACCATCTCGCTCGCTGACGAGGTCGTGCACCTCGTCGGCGGACGCGTCGCCGACCGCGGCACGCACCCTGAGCTCGTCGAGCGCTCCCCCGCGTACGCGGCGCTCGTCGAGGCGTACGCGCGCGACGCTGCTCGACGGACCGCGACCTCTCGCGGGGGTGCGCTCGCGGTGCTCGAGGAGGACCCGGACTCATCGGGCGATCGCGATGCGACCGGCTCGAGCCGGGAGGTGCGGCGATGAGCGCCGCAGAGGTCGGCGCGGAGGGACGCCTCGGGGTCGTCGGCCGAAGGCGCCGCTCGCTGATCGTCGGCCTGCGCGACGCATCCGGCTACGCGCCCTCGCTGCGCCGCGGGCTCGGCACGACGCTCCTGCTCGCGACCACCGGCGCGATGGGCGCGCTCGTCGTCCCCGTGCTGCTGCAGCGCCTGCTGGACGACGAGCTCCTCGGCCCGACCGGGCCCGACGTGCCCGCCGCGCTGCGGCTGGGGCTCATCGCGACCGTGGTCGCGCTCATCGCAGGGACCGCATCGTGGCGGGCGATGTTCCGCCTCGTCCGCACCGCCGCACACGGACTCCACGAGCTGCGCATGCGCGTGTTCGACCACCTGCACGCCGTCCCGACGCTCGCCGTCGCGCGCGAGCGCCGCGGCGCGCTCGTCGCGCGCGTCACCGCCGACATCGAGACCGCGACGCAGTTCATCGAGTGGGGCGGCATCGGCATGATGGTCGGTGCGTCGCAGCTGACCGTCGTCGCGGTCCTCATGTTCGCCTTCGACCCGCTGCTCGCCGCTGCGGTGCTGTCCGTCGCCCTCGTCTACGCGGTTTCGCTCATCGGCGCGCAGCGCGTGCTGTCGCGCCGCTACGACCAGGTGCGTGGCCGTGTCGCATCATCGCTCGCCGCGGCCGGTGAGGCGATCAGCGGGCTGCCGACGATCCGTGCGTACGGCATCGAGGACCGGACCGCGAAGCGCGTCGGTGACGTGCTGGAGGCACAGTTCCGCACCGAGTCACGCACCCGCATCGTCGGCTCGGCCGTCTTCTCCACCTCCGAGCTGTTCGCGGCGCTCATGACGATCACCGCGGTCGGGGTGGGCCTCACGACCGCGGACGTGACCGGCATCACCGCTGGGCGGCTCGCCGCGTTCCTGCTGCTCGTCACGCTGTTCGTCGCACCGGTCCAGCTGCTCGTCGAGATCCTCGACCAGGCGCAGTCGGCCGCCGCGGGGCTGCGCCGCGTGCTCGACGTGCTCGACACGCCCCGGGTCCACGAGCCGGCACGCCCCGCTTCACCCGCGGCCGGACCGTTCGCGCTCGAGGTGCGCACCCTGACCTACGCCTACCCCGAGGGCCCGCCGGTCCTGCGCGACGTGACGGTCGACATCCCCGCCGGCCAGCGCGTCGCGGTCGTCGGCCGCACCGGCTCGGGGAAGTCGACGTTCGCGAAGGTGATCACGCGCCTCCAGCAGCCTCCGACCGGCGCGGTGCGCCTCGGTGGGGTCGCGCTCGAGGACGTCGCGACGGCGGAGCTGCGCCGACGCGTCGCGTTCGTCCCGCAGGACCCGTTCCTGCTCGACGTGCCGCTCCTCGACAACGTCCGCTACGGCGACCCGTCGGCCGACGACGCGACGATCGTCGCGGCGTTCGCCGAGCTCGACCTCGCCGACTGGCTCGCGTCGCTGCCCGACGGGCCGGCGACGCGTGCGGGTGAGCGCGGTGGACGGCTGTCGGCCGGTGAGCGTCAGCTCGTCGCGCTCGCCCGGGCCTGGGTGGTGCGCCCCGACCTGATCGTGCTCGACGAGGCGACGAGCGCGGTCGACCCGGAGCTCGACGTGCGGCTGCGGCGCGCGGTGGAGCGTATGACCGAGGGGCGCACGAGCCTCACGGTCGCGCACCGGCTCGCGACCGCCGAGGCCGCGGACCGCGTGCTCGTGTTCGCCGACGGCCGGCTCGTCGAGGACGGCGTGCACGCGGACCTGCTCGGGCTCGGCGGCACCTACGCGCGCCTGCACGCGAGCTGGACGGTCGACTCCGCCGCCTGACGTCGCGACCCGACGCCCGCTCCCTCAGTCGCCGGGGACGTGCTCCGCGTGACCGTGCGTGCGCAGCGCCGCGCGGATCCGTGCGGCCGCGTCGTCGAGCACTGCAGGGTCGGGCGACGGGTCGGCCTTCGCGAAGCCGATGTCGTCGAGCCCGTGGGCAGGGAACACGTGCACGTGGACGTGCGGGACCTCGAACCCGGCGATCATCTGCCCGACGCGCGGCGAGTCGAACGCTTCGGCGAGCGCGCGACCGATGACGTGGCTGACGGCCGACACGCGGGTCCACAGCGGCGGGTCGAGGTCCACCCAGTGGTCGACCTCCTCGATCGGCACGACGAGCACATGCCCGGTCGTGACCGGGTCGATCGAGAGGAACGCGACGACGTGCTGGTCGCGCCACACGAAGCGTCCGGGGAGCTCCCCGGCGATGATGCGGGTGAACACGCTGGGCACCGCGACTCCGTTCCGATGTCGCCCTACCGTAGCCCTCCCACGTCGCCGACCCCGGGTCCTCACCGACCCCTGGAGGGGAACCATGAGCGCCACCGAGCATCCCGTCTTCGCCCTGTCATCACGCTTCGTCGACGAGCTCGCGGCACTGCACCCGACGCGCGGGACCTACCTCGGCGTTCCGGGCTCGGACCACCTCTGGGGCGAGCAGGGCATGGCCGGGGTGGCCGCGGACGAGGCGCTGCTGCGGCGCACGCTCAAGGAGCTCGAGTCGCTCCCGTCGACCGACGGTGACCACTGGGCAGAGGTCGCGCGCCGCGTCCTCGCCGAGCAGCTGGCGGACGGACTCGGATCGATCGCAGCCGGCGACCACTACTACGACATCAACCACCTCGCTTCCACCGTCCCCGGTATGCGCTCGCTCGTCGAGCTCCAGTCGTTCGCGACCGCGGAGCAGGCCGGTGACCTGCTCACGCGGCTCGAGACGATCGGCGGCGCGCTCGACGGCTGGTGGGAGAAGGTGGACGAGGGCCGTCGGAAGGGCTTCCTCGTCGCTCGACGTCAGGTCGAGGCGCTCGCCGAGCAGCTGCGAAAGGGCGTCGAGCCGACCGGCGCCTACCAGCAGAAGCTCGACCAGGTCGCCGCCGCGCACCCCGACCTCGCCGCCCGTTGCGAGGCTGCACGCGAAGCCGTCACCGCGGCATGCGTCGCGACCGCGCAGCGTCTCGAGGACGTCTACCTGCCCGACGCGCCGCTCGAGGACGGGGTCGGCATCGAGCGCTACCGGCGCAACGCCCGTCGCTTCCTCGGGACCGACCTCGACCTCGAGGCGACCTACGCGTGGGGCTGGGAGCGCATCGCCGTGCTGCGCGAGCGGGCCCACGAGGTCGCGCGGCGCATCGACCCGTCGACCGACCTCGACGGGGTGCTCGACCGGCTGCGCACGGACCCTGCGTACGCAGCACCCTCGCAGGCCGCGTTCCGTGACGCGATGCAGGAGCGTCAGGAGATCGCGCTCGCGAAGCTCACCGACGTCCACTTCGAGGTGCCCGAGCACATCCGCACCGTCACGGTGAACACCGTCGCGCCGGGTGCGCCGCTCGCCGCCTGGTACCACGGGCCGAGCGAGGACTTCTCGCGTCCGGGCACGATCTGGTGGTCGCTCGGCGACGCCGTGCAGGTGCCGCTGTTCGACCAGGTCTCGACCGCGTACCACGAGGGCTTCCCGGGCCACCACCTCCAGATCGGCATCCAGGTCGGTCTCTCCGACCGGCTGTCCCGCGCGCACCGGCTGCTCGCATGGCGGCCGGGCTACGGCGAGGGCTGGGCGCTCTACGCCGAGCAGCTCATGGACGAGCTCGGCGAGCTCGAGCGGCCGGAGTACGAGCTCGGCTACCTCGGCACGTCGCTGATGCGTGCGGTGCGCGTCGTCGTCGACCTCGGCCTGCACCTCGGCCTGCCGATCCCCGACGACGCGCCGCTGCACCCCGGCGAGGCCTGGGAGTTCGAGTACGCCGTCGAGGCGCTCACGACCCTCGCGTTCCTCGACGAGGCGACGGCCCGGTCCGAGGTCACCCGCTACCTCGGCTGGCCGGGCCAGGCGATCAGCTACGCGGTCGGCCAGCGCGCCATCGTGGAGCTGCGTGAGGAGCGCCGGTCTCGGGAGGGGGACGCCTTCGACCTGCGTCGCTTCCATGCGGACGTCCTCGGGTCCGGCTGCGTCGGCCTCGACCACCTTCGGGAGCTGGTCCTGACGGGCTGAGACCCCTCAGGACGGACCTCGACCGCCTCTACGGTCGGTTCACACGCGCTTCACCCGTGGTTCACCGCTGCGTTGCCGTCCCGTAGCGGTTCGACGGTCGCAGTAGTAGCCTCTTCGCGTCCTGTTCCGAGGGGGACCTGCCCCCTCCACAGACCTACAGGGGGACGAATCCATGAGGACCTTCCGAACGCGGCGCATCGCCGCAGCGATCGGTGCGACCGCGCTGCTCCTCGCCGCATGTGGCGGCAGCGACGAGCCGGCAGCACCAGCACCAGCACCAGCGCCTGACGCCGCTCCTGGCGTCGACTTCCCGCCCTCGCCCGGATTCGACGACTGCGACACGAACCCGACCTGCAACTCCGGTCCTCGCGCGGCCGGCGGCACCGTCACGTGGCTGATCGACCAGGGCCACGACGCCGTGTTCAACATCCACCGCCCCGATGGCGGATCGGTCTACCTCCTGCAGGCGATGGAGGGCCTCTTCCCGACGATGGGCTACTTCGGGCCTGACGGTGCCTGGTACTGGGACTTCGACCTCCTCGCGGAGGAGCCCCAGATCCTCAACGAGTCGCCGCAGACCATCCAGTACAAGATCCGGGATGAGGCGGTCTGGAGCGACGGGACGCCGATCGACGTCGACGACTTCCTCTGGCACTGGTACCACAACGCCGGTGACGAGGACCTCTGTGTCGGCTGCCAGCCGCGTGCGACCCTCTTCTGGGAGAACGTGGCGTCCATCGAGGGCAGCGACGGCGGCAAGACCGTCACCATCACGATGAAGGACGATGCGGTCGACCCGGAGTGGTTCGGTCGTGGCGGCATCTCCTACCCGGCGCACTGGACCGGCCTGAACTGGCAGGCTGCGCCTGAGATCATGGGCGCGACCTCCGAGTACTTCTACAGCACGATCCCCGAGTGGTCGGGTGGCCCGTACGTGGTCGAGTTCTGGGACCGCAACGAGCGCGTCATCATGAGCCCGAACCCGCTGTGGTACGGCGAGGTCGACGCGTCCGTGGACAGCATCGTCAAGGAGTTCGTGACGGACCGTGGCTCGTGGCTGCCGGCCGTGCAGAACCGTGAGCTCGACGGCGGCTCGCCGGCGTCGTTCACTCCGGAGCTGCTCCAGGACTTCCAGCGCGCGCAGAGCGTGTACAGCCAGGTCGGCTCCGGCGGTGCGGTCTGGGAGCACGTGGACATGAACCTCGTCACCGTGCCGGACCAGGCGCTGCGTCAGGCGATCTTCACGGCGATCGACATCGACTTCGCCCGTGAGCGCATCTTCGATGCGTCCGCGCTGCCGCCGCGTCGTGGCCACCACAACTTCACCTCGGCGAGCCCGAACTACATCGACCACGTGTCGGAGTTCGGCTACGGCGACGGTGACTTCGCGGCGGCACGTGCGATCCTCGCGGAGGCCGGCTACACGGGCATGGACGGTGGCGCGGGCGCGCTGCGCGCTCCCGACGGCTCTGCCGTGCGGGACATGCGCTTCTCGTTCCTCGCCGCCAACCAGAACCGAGCGATCTTCGTGGAGCTCGCCCAGGACTGGCTGGCAGAGATCGGCATCCGGGTCGTCCCGGAGCCGACCGACCAGCTGGGTGCTGCGCTCGTCGGTGGCGAGTACGAGCTGGTCGTCTTCGGATGGTCGGGCTCGCCGCTCTTCACGACGGCTCCGCAGCAGTTCTGGAAGAGCGACAGCGGCAGTAACTTCGGCAAGCTCGACAACGCTGAGGTCGACGAGCTCGTGACGAAGGCCGCGAACCAGGTCGACGCCAGCCTGTCGGTCGAGTTCGTCCACTCCGCATCGCGGCTCGTCCTCGAGGAGGCCTACGTGCTGCCGATGTGGGACTCGCTGAACTTCACGTTCGTGCGGGACTCCGTCGCCAACATCCGGGACAACAACTTCACGAGCCTCCGCGCCCAGTACAACCTCAACGAGTGGGGCGTGCTCGCGAACTGAGGTTGACGCTCTCAGAGCGAATCTGACGGGTCCGGGGCGCTACGGCGCCCCGGACCCGTTAGCATCCGGCGACGCAGGCGCCCCTCAGGGAGTGGGGTGGCGGACGGGGAGGACGGGAAGTGCTGGCCTACGCCGGGCGCCGTCTTCTCGCGACGATCCCCATCCTGATCGCGTCGACGTTCTTCACCTTCGTACTGGTCGACATCTCGGGTGACCCGCTCTCCGATCTCGTCTTCGCAGAGCCCCCTGTGCCCGAGGCGACCATCCAGGAGCGGCGCGAGCTCCTCTACCTCGACCGGTCCATCCCCGAGCGCTACTGGCTGTGGCTGACCGGGGTCGGCCAGACCAACGGCGACATCGGGCTGCTCCGAGGCGAGTGGGGCCCATCGGTCCGCAACCTCGACATCGGCGAGGAGATCGCGACCCGTTTCTGGATCACCTTCCGACTCGTGCTCATCGCTACCGCAGCCGGCCTCATCCTCGCGGTGGTGACCGGGGTCGTCAGCGCCGTGAAGCAGTACTCCCGGACCGACAACCTGCTGACCTTCGTCGGCTTCCTCGCGCTCGCCATGCCGACGTTCTGGCTGGCGGCGCTCGCGAAGGAGCTCGGCGTGTGGATCAACCTCAGGCTGGACGTGCGGCTGTTCCGCACCTTCGGTGCCCGCTCCGCCGAGTACGCCAGCCTCGGGCCCTGGGAACGCTTCCTCGATCTCCTGAGCCACCTCACGCTCCCGACCCTCGTGCTCATGCTCACGGGATATGCGGTCATCAGCCGGTTCCAGCGCGCCTCGATGCTCGAGGTCCTCAACAGCGACTACGTGCGGCTCGCACGCGCGAAGGGGCTGCCGAGCGCGACCGTGATGCGGCGGCACGCGCTGCGCACCGCGCTCATCCCCGTCGTCACCCTGTCCGCGCTGACCGTGTCCGGGGCGCTCACCGGTTCGCTCATCGTCGAGCTGATCTTCCGGTGGAGAGGCCTCGGAGTGTTCTTCATCGAAGCACTCACCGCTCGCGACACCTACGCCATCATGGCGTTCATCATGATCGCCGGCGTCATCATCGTCCTTGCGAACCTGATCGCCGACCTGCTCTACGGCGTGCTCGACCCGAGGATCCGTTATGGAGGGTGAGTCCACTCCCGCGACCGGCCCGATCGGCGATGCCGAGGCCATGGTGACGCTCGAGCGATCGCAGCTCCGGATCGTCGCGAGCCGCTTCGTCCGTCACCGGCTTGCGATGGTGAGCCTCGTGGTCCTGCTCCTCATCGTGGCGTTCGCGTTCCTCGGCCCCCTGCTGTGGCAGTGGGATCACACGGTGAACCGAGCGATCCCCAGCGACGTCGGACCGAGCCTCGAGCATCCGTTCGGAACGACGCGTGCCGGACACGACTACATGGGCCAGATGATGCGCGCGACGCAGCAGAGCCTGAAGGTCGGCCTGGTCGTCGCGATCATGGTGAGCGGGTTCGGGACGCTGTTCGGCGCGCTGGCCGGGTTCTACCGCGGCCGCGTCGACGCGATCATCATGCGGACGGTCGACATCCTCATCATCATCCCACTACTGGCGGTCGTGCTGGTGCTCGCGAGCCAGACACGCGGGACGCAGTGGTATCACGTGGCGCTCATCATCGGTGCGTTCGGTTGGCTCTCGACGGCACGCGTGGTCCGCGGTGTCGTGCTCTCGATCCGTGAGCAGGAGTTCATCGAGGCGGCCCGCGCACTGGGCGCCTCGGACCGACGCATCATCGGCCGCCACATCGTCCCCAACGCCTTCGGCGTCATCATCGTGGATGCGACGCTCGTCATCGCGATCGCCATCCTCGTCGAGGCCGCGCTCTCGTTCATCGGATTCGGGATCACGATCCCCGACACGTCGCTCGGCATCCTCATCCAGAACGCACAGACGGCGGTGTTCGCACGGCCGAGGCTCTTCTACATCCCGGGCGTGTTCCTCATCGTCATCTGCCTGACGATCAACTTCATCGGTGACGGTCTTCGCGACGCACTCGACCCGAAGCAGCTGGTCGGCCGGCGATGAGCGAGAACGGAGCGCGGTTCCGCGGGACGACCGAGGACGTCGTCCTCGAGGTCGATGGGCTGTCGGTGAGCTTCGCGACCGACGATGGCGAGGTTGAGGCGGTGCGAGGCCTCTCCTACTCGGTGCGACGCGGCGAGGCTCTCGGCATCGTCGGCGAGTCCGGGTCGGGGAAGTCGGTCTCGTCGCTCGCCGTGATGGGCCTGCTGCCGCGCACCGCGAGCGTCACCGGATCGGTGCGGATCCTCGGAGAGGAGCTCGTCGGTCTGTCGGACCGTGCGATGACGCGGGTGCGCGGGAAGCGCATCGCGATGGTCTTCCAGGACCCGCTCACGTCGCTGACGCCGGTCTACACCGCCGGCGCGCAGATCGTCGAGGCGCTGCAGGCGCACGACGACCGGATGAGCGACCGCGACGCGAAGGAGCGCGCGATCGAGCTGCTCGGCGTGGTCGGCATCCCCGACCCTTCCCGCCGCTTCGACGCCTACCCGCATGAGCTCTCGGGCGGCATGCGCCAGCGGGTCGTCATCGCGATCGCCATCGCGAACGACCCCGACGTGATCATCGCGGATGAGCCCACGACCGCGCTCGACGTGACCGTGCAGGCGCAGGTCCTCGACGCGCTGCAGCGCGCGAAGTCGGAGACGGGTGCGGCCCTGATCCTCATCACCCACGACCTCGGCGTCATCGCCGGACACGCCGACCGCGTCGCCGTCATGTACGCGGGTCGCGCGGTCGAGGTCGGCAGCGTCGAGGACATCTTCTACCGCCCCCGCATGCCCTACACGCTCGGCCTGCTCGGCAGCCTGCCGCGCCTCGACGAGGACCGCCCGGGTCGGCTCACCCCGATCCTCGGGACCCCTCCCTCGCTGCTGCACCTCCCGCCAGGCTGCCCGTTCGCACCACGCTGCCCCGCCGCCCGGGAACGCTGCACGGAGGACGAACCGCAGCTCGTCGCGGTGGAACCCGGCGGTTCGCACCGCTCGGCCTGCCACTTCCACGAGGAGCTCGTCGGCGTGGCGTCCGAGGACCTGTTCCGGCCGACCGCACGCGACGACGTCCTCCCCGACGTCCCACCGGACGTCTCGGGTCCCGAAGTTCCGGGGGTGGGTCGATGAGCGCCACAGAGCCGGTCCTGCGCGCGGTCGATCTGGTCAAGCACTTCGAGCTGCGCTCGACCGGGCTGCTCCGCCGCCTCGTCGGCACCGTCCGCGCCGTCGACGGCGTCTCGTTCGACCTGATGCCGGGCCGAACGCTCGGGCTCGTCGGCGAGTCCGGCTGTGGGAAGTCGACGACCGCACGGCTGCTCCTCAACCTCATCCCTGCGACGGCGGGCGAGGTCCACTTCGAGGGGCACGACCTCCAGCGGCTCTCCCAGCGCGAGCTGCGCCCTCTGCGTCGGCACATCCAGATCGTGTTCCAGGACCCGTTCGCGTCGCTGAACCCACGCATGACGGTCGCGTCGATCGTCGCCGAACCGATGCAGATCCAGGGGACCTACGAGCAGCGCGGTCGAGCACGCGTCCGCGAGCTGCTGTCGCTCGTCGGCCTGAACCCCGAGCACGCGAACCGCTACCCGCACGAGTTCTCCGGCGGCCAGCGGCAGCGCATCGGCATCGCCCGTGCGCTCGCGACCGACCCGAAGGTCCTCGTCCTCGACGAGCCGGTGTCTGCCCTCGACGTGTCGATCCAGGCCGGCATCATCAACCTGCTCGAGGACCTGCAGGACGAGCTCAGCCTCGCCTACCTGTTCGTCGCGCACGACCTGTCGGTGGTGCGCCACATCGCCGACGAGGTCGCCGTCATGTACCTCGGTCGCATCGTCGAGCGCGGGACCGTCGACGAGCTGTTCCGCTCGGCGACGCACCCGTACACGCAGGCGCTGATCTCCGCGATCCCGCTGCCCGACCCGCGCAAGGAGCGGGAGCGGGAGCGGGAGCGGATCATCATCTCCGGCGACCCGCCGAGCCCCTCGACCGAGATCGTCGGCTGCCCGTTCCGTTCACGCTGCCCGAAGTACGCGAGCGGCCTCGGCGCGTCCGACCGTCAGAGGTGCGAGGACGAGGCGCCCGTGCTGCTCCCCCACGCGGACGGCAACCTTGCCGCCTGCCACTTCGCGGAGCCGTTCAGGCTCCTGTGAGCACGCGCTCGACCCGGTTGTCGGCATCGAGCAGCACGACGGTCGGCT
>LFIK01002656.1_pt1 | contig 14459 bp, 14 predicted proteins | sample 643401 | NCBI WGS metagenome assembly LFIK01 (sample SAMN03777447, study PRJNA286221) | soda lake metagenome | biome: soda lake; feature: Kulunda steppe; material: water; isolation source: sample T5-Br brine of Lake Tanatar-5 | place: Russia: Kulunda steppe | collected 2010-07 | reverse complement strand
CCGCCCGACTGCTCGACGGGGAACGCGTCGCGGATCGACTCACCGGACAGCGCCGCGGGCCCCACGAGGTAGATGGTCGCAGGGAGCTCCACGGCGAGCTCGCCCTCGCCGAAGCTCGTCGTCGGCCCGCAGAGGAACCCGGTCTCGTCGGGGCCGAGCTCGGGCCGGTCCGCGGAGGGGATGGAGCAGTCGAGCCCCGTCTCCTCGTAGGCCTCGGTGCCCGGGGAGAACGTCTCGAGGACCGGACGGAAGCGGAGCTGTGCCGTGCGTCCGATGAGCTCGCGCAGCCGCTCCGCATCGGTGACACCGGGCAGCTGGACGATCACGTCGGTGCCGCTGCGGGCGATGTCGGGCTCGGCGACACCGAGTGCGTCGACGCGCGAGCGGATGATCTCGATCGTCTCGTCGATGATGTCCTCGAAGTCGTCGGGCACCTCGGTGCCCTCCGGGAGGACCGGCTGGTAGACGGCGCTGATCCCGCCCTGCAGGTCGAGGCCCAGCACCGGACGCAGCCCGGCACCGAGGACGGACGCCGCCGCGAGCACGACGGCGAGCGTCGCGATGAGGCTGACGATCAGGGGACGGCGCTTCACGGTCGGACTCCGTTCGGAGCGGTTCGGTGGGACGTCATCCGAGCGGGACGTCGTTGGCGGTGATGCGGAAGTCGCAGCCGAGCGTGCGTGCGGCACGCCGGCACATGATCATGCGGTCGAGGAAGATCTCGAAGTACTCGATCACGGTGGAGCGGTCCGTGTCGAGGTCCAGCTCGAGCGTGATGGTCGAACGCTCGGCGTCGACGCGCAGGAACGAGCGGGTGACGGCGTCGTTGACCCGGTCGTGGATGTCGAGCGACGGGTCGACGCCACGGCGCACGCGGGAGCGGTGCACGTCCGCCTTGTCGGCGAGGATGACGGCGGCTCCGATCGGACCGATCGACGAGCCGTGCTGCTCCTCGTGGTTGCCGACGGCGGACAGCACGAGGCCGATGCGGTACGGGTCGACCTCGAGCCGGCGCAGGGCGTCGTAGGCGATCCAGGCGGACGAGAGCCCGTGGTTGGTGCGTGCGACGACGTTGCCGACGTCGTGGAGGTAGCCGGCGACGGCAGCGATGTCGCACAGCTCCTGCTCCGCACCGAGGTGTCGCAGCACGTTGTGGGCGATGCGGCCGACGAGGTTCGCGTGGCGGAAGCCGTGCTCGGTGAAGCCCATGGCGCCGACGAACTGGTCGGAGAGCTGGATGAACGCGGACACCACCTCGTCCTGCTGCAGCTGCGTCAGCACGCTCGGGTCGGAGCCCGTGGCCTGGCGGGTGAGCGAGCCGAGCCGCTGGGCCTCGGCGACCGCGGCCTTCGCGTCGATGCCACGCAGCAGCGAGCGCTCGGCCTGCTCGTCACCGAGCGGTCCGGGCGCGATCGACGAGGCCTCCTCGGGCCCGACCTTGACGTCGGCCACGTGCGGCTCGTCGTGCTGCTCCTGGGAGGCCATCAGGCCCCGTCACCTTCCGCGTCCCCCGGGGCGTCGGCGTGCTCGATGACGCGGGCGATCGCCGCGCGGTCGAAGCGCAGGATGACGTCCGGCCGGCCCTGCGCGTCCTCGGTGACGGCGAGGTCGACGGTGCCATCCTCGAGCGCGACCACCTCGCCATGCAGCCCACCGAGCGTGGCGACGAGGTCACCCACCTTGAGGGCTCCGATGAGCTTCTGGAGCTCCTTGCGGCGCTTGGACTGGGGTCGGATGAGCAGCAGGTACAGCAGGGCGAGGAAGGCGAGCGGCAGGATCAGCCCGCCGAGTCCCTCGGCGGCCTCCTGCGCCAGCAGCAGCGTGCCGGGCGTGACGGTCATGGTCGGTCCTCGGTCGGAAGAGGCATCGGGGCGCGTCGGTGGCGGTGCGTGTGGAGCAGCGCACCGTCGATCCCGGTCGTTCCCGCCGGGTCGGCACGCAGGACGCGCCCGAGCGTCGGAAGCCTATCCGCGCACCTGCGGCACAGGGGGCCGTACGTGCCGACGGACGGGTCAGCCGCCGTCCGCTGCGCCGTCGAACAGTCCCGACCCCTGCCCCGCGTCCTGACGTGGTGGTGCGGTGCGTCCGAGGTGCCGGTAGGCGGCGGCGGTCACGGTCCGACCCCGCGGGGTGCGCTGGAGCAGCCCGGAGCGCAGCAGGAACGGCTCGACCGCGTCCTCGATGGTGGACGCCTCCTCGCTCAGCACGGTCGCGAGCGTCCCGACGCCGACCGGTCCCCCGTCGAAGCCGTCGATGACCGCCTCGAGCAGGCGCCGGTCGAGCCGGTCGAGGCCGAGCTCGTCCACCTCGAAGACCACCAGCGCGCGCCGCGCGACGTCACGGTCGATGCGTCCCTCCGCCTCGAGGTCGGCGAAGTCGCGGACGCGACGCAGCAGGCGGTTCGCGATCCGCGGGGTGCCACGCGAGCGCCCCGCGATCTCATCGGCGGCGTCCTCCTCGAGCGTGATGCCGAGGATCCCGGCGCTGCGACGCACGATCGTGCCGAGCTCCTGGGGCTCGTAGTGCTCGAGCTGGGCGGTGAAGCCGAAGCGGTCGCGCAGCGGGGCGGCGACGAGGCCTGCGCGGGTCGTCGCACCGACCAGCGTGAACCGCGGCAGCTCGAGGCGGATCGAGCGGGCACCGGGGCCCTTGCCGACGATGACGTCGATCTGGAAGTCCTCCATCGCCGGGTAGAGGACCTCCTCGACGGTGCGCGGGAGCCGGTGGACCTCGTCGACGAACAGGACGTCGCCGGGCTCGAGGCCGCTGAGGATCGCGGCGAGGTCGCCGGGCCGCTCGATCGCCGGCCCGGACGTGGCGCGCAGGTGTGCGCCGAGCTCGCTCGCGACGATCGCGGCGAGCGTCGTCTTGCCGAGGCCGGGCGGCCCCGACAGCAGGACGTGGTCGGCGGCCTGGCCGCGCTGGCGCGCCCCACCGAGGACGAGCTCGAGCTGGCGGCGGATGCGCTCCTGGCCGACGAACTCGTCGAGGCGCTGGGGCCGCAGCGTGACCTCGAAACCGTCCTCGTCCCCCTCGACCTCGGGTCCGACGATGCGATCGCCGCTCATGCGACCCCCTCGCGCATGCCGCCGAGCTCGCGCAGGGCTCTGCGCAGCAGCGCGCCGCTGTCCTCGCCCTCGACGAGCTCGAGGCGTGCGAGGGCGTCGCGGACCTCGACAGGGCTGAACCCGAACCCTGCGAGCGCCTCGCGGACCGTGGCGAGCGTCTCGTCGTCCGCGGCGGCCGCCGCGCTCCCCGCCGGTGCGGTCAGCGCGGCACCCACGCGCTCGCGCAGCTCGAGGACGAGCCGCTCCGCGACCTTGCGTCCGATACCGGGCACGCTCGTGAGCACGGTGACGTCACCCTCGGCGATGGCGGTCTCCAGCACCGTCGGACGCAGTGCGGTCAGGGCGGCGAGGGCGAGCTTCGGCCCGACGCCCGAGGAGGTGAGCAGCAGCTCGAAGAGACGCAGCGACTCACGGTCGGCGAAGCCGTAGAGCGTCATCGAGTCCTCGCGCACCTGCAGCGAGGTGTGCAGCGTCACCTCACGTCCGGGCGCGGGCACGACGGTGCCGCCCGGCACGTGGACGAGGTGGCCGACGCCCTGGACGTCGACGATGACGGTGCCGTCGCCACGCTCGACGACCGGACCACGGACGAAGGCGATCATGCGGCGTCGTCCTGCTCGCGGCGCCCCGGACCGCGCGTGGCACGTCCGGCGACGACGGCCTCCCAGCCGCCCCGACCCGCACGCTGCGCCTCGACGGCGGCGGCCTCGAGGGCCGCGCGTGCCGGCGTCGCGATGGCTCGGGCGGCCGGTCCGCGGCTGTGCGCGAGATGGGTGATGGCGACCGCGAGCGCGTCGGTCACGTCGACGGGTCGCGGCGCCTCGGCGAGGCCGAGCTGCACGGCGACGAGCCGTGCGACCGCGTCCTTGTCGGCACGCCCATCGCCGGTGACGGTCTGCTTGACCTCGTTGGGGCTGTAGGCGACGACGGGGAGCCCGTGCTCCGCGGCGGCGAGCAGCGCCACACCGGCGGCCTGGCCGGTCGGCATCGCGGTCCGGACGTTGCCGCTGAACAGCACCCGCTCGACGGCGACCGCGGCGGGCGACGTGGCGGCGATGATGCGGCGCAGCTCGGCGTGGACGTGGAGGAGCCGCTGCTCGATCGGCAGGTCCGCGGACGTGCGGATGCACTCGGCGAGCACGAGCCGCGGACGGTGGGCGGGACCCGCGACCGCACCGACGCCGCACCGGGTCAGCCCGGGATCGACCCCGAGCACGACCGGATCCGCCGCCGCCACCATGGCCTCCGCGCTGCCGTCGCTGCCACCCGAACAGGTGTTCGTCACGCTAGCAGCGGGCGCGCGGCCGACCGTGGACCTCCGGACGGGTCCGGTCAGGCCTCGACGTCGGCGAGGACCGCGTCGTCGACGTCGAGGTTCGCGTGGACCTCCTGCACGTCGTCGTTGTCCTCGAGCGCATCGAGCAGGCGCAGGACCCGTCCGGCCTCGGCGGCGTCCTCGATACGGACGGTCACGGTCGGCACCATCGTCGACTCGGCGCCGACGACGCTCAGCCCCGCGCCCTCGAGTGCGGCGCGCAGGTCGGGCACGGCGGACGGTTCGCACCAGGCGATCGTCGCCTCCTCCCCCACCTCGACGTCCTCGAGACCCGCGTCGAGTCCTGCCGCCAGCACGTCGTCCTCGTCGGGCGCGCCCTCGAGCACGACCTGGCCGCGGCGGGTGAACAGGAACGACACGGCACCCGGTTCCGCGAGGCTGCCACCGGCGCGCGTGAACAGGCTGCGCACGTCCGAGGCGGTCCGGTTGCGGTTGTCGGTCAGCACGTCGACGAGCACGGCGACCCCGCCGGGCGCATAGCCCTCGTAGGTCGCGGCCTCGTAGCGGGCGGCCCCGTCGTCCTCACCGGCCCCGCGTGCGCACGCACGCTCGATGTTGTCCTTGGGGACGTCGGCGTCGCGCGCCTTCTGCACGGCGAGCGCGAGCGACGGCGAGGCCGTCGGGTCGGACGATGCTGCCTCGCGCGCGGCCGACTCGATGGCGCGGATCAGCTTCGCGAACTGCTTGCCGCGCTTCTTGTCCTGCGCGGCCTTGCGATGCTTGATGTTGGCCCACTTGCTGTGGCCCGCCATCGTCGACCTCCGTGATCGCGCACGCGCGTCGCGTGCGGCGCGCGGGATGCTACCGACCGGCCCCGCTGCGCACGGTGGCCGCGAACAGCGCGTGGAGCCGCAGGTCGCCCGTGACCTCGGGATGGAACGCCATCGCGAGCAGCGGCCCACGCCGCACGGCGACCGGCGCGCCGTCGACCTGCGCCAGCACCTCCACGTCGTCGGCGAGCACCGCCTCGATGCGCGGCGCGCGGATGAAGGACGCCTCCATCGGGCCGCCCTCCAGGCCCGCGACGTCGAAGCGGACGTCGAAGGAGGCGGTCTGGGGCCCGTAGGCGTTCCGGCGCGTGCGCACCGCGAGGCCGCGCGGTCGTGGCAGCGCGTCGTCCCCGTCGGTCAGCTCGTCGGACAGCAGGATGAGTCCGGCGCAGGTGCCGAGCACCGGCATGCCGCCCGCGATGCGCTCGGACAGCGGGGCGGCGAGACCTGCACGGTCGAGCGCACGCGAGATCGCGGTCGACTCGCCGCCGGGCAGCACGATCGCGTGCACGCGCGCGAGGTCGGCGGGGGTGCGCACGGGCACGGGCGCGAGCCCGACGGCCGCGAGCGCGCGGGTGTGCTCGAGCACGTCACCCTGGAGCGCGAGCACGCCGACCGGTGGCGCGTCAGGGTCGACGGGGACGGTCGGTCCGCGGCGCCGGTCGAGCCGCTCGCCGGGGATGCGTGTCACCAGCCGCGACCCGCGTAGCGCTGCTCCGGCGGGATGGTGTCGATCTCGATGCCGACCATCGCCTCACCGAGCCCGCGCGACACGCGGGCGATGACCTCGGGGTCGTCGAAGTGCGTCGTCGCCTCGACGATCGCACGGCCCCGCTTGACGGGGTCGCCCGACTTGAAGATGCCGGAGCCGACGAACACCCCGTCAGCACCGAGCTGCATCATCATGGCCGCGTCGGCCGGCGTCGCGATGCCGCCCGCGGTGAAGAGCACGACGGGCAGGCGGCCGAGGTCGGCGACCTCGCGCACGAGGTCGTAGGGGGCGGCGAGCTCCTTCGCCGCCGTGTGCAGCTCCGCGGGGTCGAGCTGGGTGAGACGCCGCACGCCCGCGGTGATCGACCGCATGTGCCGGGTCGCCTCGACGACGTTGCCCGTGCCCGCCTCGCCCTTGGAGCGGATCATGGCCGCACCCTCGGAGATGCGGCGCAGCGCCTCGCCGAGGTTCGTCGCACCGCACACGAACGGCACGGTGAAGGGCTGCTTGTCGATGTGGTTCGCCTCGTCGGCGGGCGTGAGGACCTCGGACTCGTCGATGTAGTCGACGCCGAGGTGCTGGAGCACCTGCGCCTCGACCATGTGCCCGATGCGGGCCTTCGCCATGACGGGGATGGAGACCGCGCCGATGATCGACTCAATCATCTCCGGGTCGCTCATGCGCGCGACGCCACCGTCGCGTCGGATGTCGGCCGGCACGCGCTCGAGCGCCATGACCGCGACGGCGCCCGCCTCCTCGGCGATCCGCGCCTGCTCGGGGTCGATGACGTCCATGATGACGCCGCCCTTGAGCATGTCGGCGAGGCCGCGCTTCACCCGGTCGCTGCCGGTGACGGGACCGCTGCCGTTCGCTGCTGGGGACATGGGGACCTCCGGGTGACCCGTCCGCGGGCGCGCCGTGGGTGCGGCGGCGCTGATGGGGCGAGCGTACTCCCGCCCGCTCCGTGCTTCGGAGCGGCGGAGGTTCCGGACCGCTCAGCCGACCTCGGGCATCCGGTCGGCGGACGGGAGGTGCAGCCACGTCGATCCGGGCCTGAGCGGGAACGGCTCCCCGTCCGGCGTGAGGATGCGCAGCAGGTCCCCGGGCGTCGGCTTCTCCCAGCGCGCCTCGTAGCGCCGCCCGTCGCGCAGCACGATGGCCGGAGCGCCCGCGGTCGTGGCGTCGGTCTCGTCGTAGCCGCTCGCGCCGACGTAGTGGCGGGTCGCGAGCACCACGACGTTCGCGGCGCCGATCTCCCCGGGCCCGACCGTCAGGAACGGACGGCCGTTCTGGTCGCGCCGGTACACCCCGGCGGTGGCGTCGTAGGTCCAGCCGGTGCGGAACGAGGACGACATCTCGATGACGACCGATGCTCCGGGGTCGGGGCAGTCGGGCGCTGTCTGCGGGCAGGTCAGCGCGCCCTCGGGTGCGACATCGTCGAACACCCAGCCGATGTCGACGAGCGGCCGTGCACCCCGACGCTCGACGACCTCGAGCACCTCGGCCGGCGCGACGTACAGGTTGTGCGGGGCGCGCCGCGCATCGTCGCGGAAGAAGCCGGCGACGCCCTCGACGACCCGGACCGACGGGGTCGCGGCGAGGAGACCCTCGACCTCGGCGCGTGCGCCCGAGTAGGCGAAGCCGGAGGCGCCGAGACCCGACAGCAGTTCGACGTCGACGGGACGTGCGGAGCGCACGGGTCCTGCGGACTCCGGCAGGTCGCCATGGAAGAGGACCATGAACCGGGTGATGCCGAACTCGACGAGCTCCTCGATGACGACGTCGGCGGCGTCGAGCCCGGTCTGCGGGCGCGACGGGGCGGAGTTCTCGATCTTGACGACGAGCAGCGGTCGCGCGAGCACGTCGGGGTCCGTCGGCAGACCGGTGAACGGCGAGCGCGGGCGGTCGTCGGGCACCGCGTCGGTCTGGTCCGGTGGGGCGACGGCAGGTGCGTCCGGTGCGGCCGGCGCGGCGCCGTCGATCGGACCGTCGTCCCCACCACAGGCGGTGATGAGCAGCGCGAGCGCGAGCGCGGCCGCTCCCCTGCGCACAGGACGAGCGAGCGAGGTCATGGCGACTCCCCGTGGACGATGGTCCGGCCGGTCGCGCGCAGCGTAGGGAGTCCCACCCCTCGCGCCACCGGACGGACGGCCCGACCGGCCACGGTCACCGCTGCGCGCACGCGAAGGCGTAGATCTGCTGCATCCGGTCGGCGACCACCGCCCAGTCGTGCTCGGCGGCCCGTCGGGAGCCGGCCCGCACGAGCCGCTCGGCGAGTTCGACGTCGTCGAGCAGTCTCGCGGCCGCGCGCGCGAGCGCCACGGGGTCGCCCGGAGGGACGAGGAGCGCCTCGCGCTCGTGTCGCGCGACCGCCCGGTATCCGGGGATGTCGGTCGCGACGATCGGGAGGCCGGCGGCCATCGCCTCGAGCAGCACGATGCCGAACGACTCGCCGCCGCGCGCCGGCAGCAGTGCCACGTCCGCATCGGCGAGGAGCCGAGGCAGCGCGGCGGGGTCCGCCCGTCCGGAGAGGTCCACGCGACGCGCGACGTCGTCGGGCGCGTCGGCGACGATCCGTTGCAGCTCCCCGGCGAGCGGACCGTCGCCGAGCACGCGGAGCCGCAGGTCCGGTCGGTCGCCGGCGAGGAGCAGGAACGCCCGCACGACGGTGTCGGCGCCCTTGCGCGGCTCGAGGCGGCCGAGGAAGACGAGGTGCTGACCGCTGCGACCGTCTCGGGCAGCGTCCCGGGCACCGTCAGCGTGCACGGCGAAGCGGGCCACGTCGACGCCGTTGGGGACGATGGTGAGCCGGGTGGGGTCGAGACCGAGCGCGCGCGCGTGGAACGCGGCGGCCACCGGGCTCACGGCGGTGAGCACGTCCGCCGCGTCGACCACCCTCCGGCCCGGTGCGCGGACCGCCCGGTAGAGGTGCGGGAGCGTGCCGCCATCGGCGGTCGCATGGAAGGTGAGCACGCGCGCCGCACCGGGCGCGAGCGCGGCGGCCGGCCCGACGAGCGGCACGAGCGGCTCGTGCACGTGCACGACGTCGGGTGCGGCGCGACGCAGCACGTCGCGCACGCGCAGCGCTGCGGAGGGCGCGAGCGCGATCGGTGCGCGCGACCCGTTGGCCGGTACGGGGACGCTCCTGCCGACCTCCACGATCCGCACACCGCCGGGCGTGCGCGACGGGAGCTCCCCGCCCGCCGACGGGCCGAGGACGAGGACCTCGTCCCCCGCCCGGAGGAGCGCGTCGGCGAGCGCGAGGACGTGCGCCTGCACGCCGCCGACCACGTCGAGCGCGTAGGGGCTGACGAGCGCGACCCTCACCGCGACCCCTCCGACCGCTGCTCCCACTCGGCGCGCGCTGCGGCACGCCAGTCGCCACCCGCGCGCCACAGCCCGACCACGGGGTGATCGGGCTCGCGGTCGGCGAGCCAGTTCGGGACGAAGACGTGCCACTGGGTCGGCTCGAGCGCGATGAGCTCCTCGAGCCGGTGCGCGATGACCTGCGTGCCCTCGTACACGTCGAGCGTCGTGACGTCCACAGGGTCGAGCACGACCCCGTGGTAGCGATCGCCCGAGGTGAGGAAGGCGCCCGTGGCGACCGCCCGCCCGGTGCGCCGTGCGAGGGCGGCGGTGCCCGCAGGCAGCCGGCACGGCTCGCCGAAGAACTCGACGATCGGTCCGCGCCGCGTCAGGTCGCGGTCGGCGAGCAGCGTCGCGAGCCCGCCGCGCGCCACGGAGCGCTCGAGCTCGTCGAGCATCGGCCCACCGCGCACCAGCGGGATCACGTCGAGCCCGGCGGCGACGCGGAGGTCGACGAAGCGATCGAAGAGGCGCCGCGGCTCGACGACCTCGGCGACGACGACCATGCCCCAGCGGCGGTGCGACGACCACAGGGCCCCGACGTCCCACGAGCCGAGGTGCGCGGTCGCGAGGATGCCGCCCTCCCCCGAGTCGCGCATGCGGTCGACGTGATGGAGCCCGACGCTCGTCGCCTGCCGGGTGACCTGCTCGACGTCCATGCGGTGGAGCCGGAACGCGTCCAGCCAGTAGCGCGCGTAGCTCACGTAGGCCTGCTCGACGGTCGCGTCCGACGGCGGAGCGCCGAGGAGCCGGGCGAGGTTCCGCTCGACCTGCTCGCGCTGCGCGGACGGTCCGAACCGAGACCAGGTGCGTCCGATGCGTGCGGGCAGACGCCTGGCCGCCGAAGGCGGGAGCGACTCGACGGCGCGCCACAGCGCGCGGTAGCGGGCGTAGGTCATCCGCTGCGCCCGCGTCTCCGGCGGAGCAGGAGGCAGCGATCCGAGGAGCCGGCCCGGCGCGACGCTCACGGTCGCGACCGGTCCTCGTCGCCCTCGTCGTCCGCGTCGTGCGCGTCGCGCTCCCCGTCGCCGCGGACGCGACGCACGACCTTCTCGACCCGCTCGACGGTGCCGTCCGTCGTCGAACGGAGCCGGTGCGCGAGGCGCTCGCGCAGTCGCTCCGTGCGGCCCTCGCCGAGGACCTCGTCGAGCCCACCGCCGAACGCCTCGTCGAAGTTGCGCGCGCCGTAGAAGGCCCGTGCGGTCCGCACGAAGGCGCGGCTCCATGCGCGGTCGGAGTGCGCGAGGGCGAGGAGCTCCTCGGGCAGGTCGCGGTCGATCTGGCACCACACGTGGTGGACGCGCTGGATGACGGTGACCGCACCGCCGATCGCGAGCAGCCACAGCACCGGTTCGAACAGCGGTGCGAACAGCAGACCGACGATCAGCAGGATCGCCCGCTCGGCGCGCTCGAGGACACCCACGCCGCACTCGAGGTCGATCGACTCGGCGCGCGCGCGGACGTAGGACGTGACCTCGGCGAGCACGAGCGACGCGAGCGTCAGGGCGAGCAGGCGCGGACGGTCAGCGACGGCGAACGCGATGCCCGCGAGGATCATGCCGTCGGAGATGCGGTCGCTGACCGAGTCGTAGAAGCCGCCGAACGGCGTCGCACGCCCCGAGGCCCGTGCGACGGAGCCGTCGAACAGGTCCATGAGCCCGCCGGCGAGCAGCAGGAGCCCCCCGACGACGGGCTCGCCGCTCGCGACCGCGACCGCCGCCGCCGCGGTGAGCAACAGACCGAACGAGGTGAGCGCGTTCGGGTTGACGCCGACGCGCGCGAGCGCGCGCCCGAACGGGTCAGCGAGCCTCGCGACCAGGTCCGGACGTCGCGAGCGGATCGTCATCAGCCCGTCGCGATCTCGCCACGTCGTCCGGCGACGGCCTCCGCGACCAGCTCGTCGATCAGCTCGCCGAGCGGCACGCCCTTGCGCTGTTCGCCTCCGTAGCGCCGCACCGCGACCGTGCCGGCGGCCTGCTCGTCGGCGCCGACGATCAGCGTGACGGGCACCTTGCCGGTCTGCGCGCTGCGGATGCGCGCACCGAGCGAATCGTCCGACGCGTCGACGTCAGCGCGCAGCCCCTGATCGCGCAGCGCTGCCGCGACGTCGTCCGCGTACCCCGCGAAGTCGCCGGCGACGGGGACGACACGGGCCTGCTCGGGGGCGAGCCAGAGCGGGAACGCGCCGTTGGTCGACTCGAGAAGCACGGCGAAGAAGCGCTCGATGGAGCCGAACAGCGCCCGGTGGACCATGAACGGCTCGTGCTTCTGCCCGTCCTCACCGACGTAGGACAGGTCGAAGCGCCCCGGCAGGTTGAAGTCGACCTGGATGGTCGTGAGCTGCCACTCGCGACCGATCGCGTCGCGGGCATGGATGTCGATCTTCGGGCCGTAGAACGCGCCCTCGCCCTCGTCGACCTCATAGTCGTAGCCCGACGCCGCCGCAGCGTCCATGAGGGCGCGCTCGGCCCGCTCCCACTGCTCGGTGGTACCGATCGACTTGTCGGGGCGGGTGGAGACCGCGACGCGTGACGGCTCGCCGAGCCCGAACGCACGGTAGAGGTCGCGCGCGAACGTGATGCAGCCGACGACCTCGTCGACGACCTGGTCCGGACGGCAGAAGATGTGCGAGTCGTCCTGCGTGAAGCCGCGTGCACGGAGCATCCCGTTGACGACGCCCGAGCGCTCGAAGCGGTAGACGGTGCCGAGCTCGCTGATGCGCAGCGGCAGCTCACGGTACGAGCGAGTGCGCGACGTGTAGGCGAGGATGTGGAACGGACAGTTCATCGGCTTGAGGCGGTAGGTCGCGTGCTCGACCTCCATGCCGGGGAACATCAGCTCGCCGTAGTTCTCGAGGTGACCGGAGATGCGCCAGAGGTCCTCCTTGGCGACGTGGGGCGTGTAGACCGGCTCGTAGCCACGGGCGAGCGTCTCCTCGCGGATCCAGTCCTCCATCAGGCGCCGCACGTGCGCACCCCTGGGCAGGAAGATCGCGAGCCCGGGTCCGAGCTCCTCCGGCATGTGGAGCATGCCGAGGTCGCGGCCGAGGCGACGGTGGTCGCGCGCTCGCGCCTCCTCGAGCATGCGCAGGTGGTCGTCGAGCGCCTGCTGGGACTCCCACGCCGTGCCGTAGATGCGCTGCAGCATCGGCTGGTCCTCGCGGCCGCGCCAGTACGCGCCGGCGGTGCGCAGCAGCTTGAACGCCGGGATGCGGTCGGTCGAACCGAGGTGCGGGCCACGGCAGAGGTCGACCCACGCCTCCTCACCGTCGGGAGCGACGTTGCGGTAGACGGTGAACGTCGGCTCGTCGCGCCCCTCGGCGACGTCGACCTCGCTCGGCTCGACCCGCTCGATGACCTCACGCTTGTAGGGCTGGTCGGCGAACATCTCGAGCGCCTCGTCGCGCGTGACCTCAGCGCGCACGAACCGCTGCTTGGCGACGAGCAGCTCGCGCATGCGCTCCTCGATCGCCGCGATGTCGTCGGGGGTGAACGGACGCTCGACGTCGAAGTCGTAGTAGAAGCCGTCCTGCACCGGCGGTCCGATCGCCCACTTCGCGTCGGGGAACAGGTCCGTCACGGCCTGCGCCATGACGTGCGCCGTCGAGTGCCGGAGGATGTCGCGCCCCTCCGGGGACGACGAGCGGATCGGGTCGAGATCGGCCGCGCCGTCGGGCAGCGCGCGGTCGAGGTCCCACTCCTCCGCCGGACCCTCGGCGCGCACGACGCGCGCCGCGATGACGTCGGAGCGCATGACACCGAGGCGCCCGAGCGCCTCCCGGACCGTCGCGCCCGCGGGGAGCTCCACCGCCGCGTCGGCGTGGCGTGCCTGGACCGTGCTCACGTGCTGTCCCATCCGTCGTCGACGCCGAGCATCGTAGTGGCGGGGCGCTTCGGGACCTCCTGCCGAGGTCCTGCCGACGGTTCCCGTAGGGTTGCCTCCTGTGGCAGGACCTGCGACCCTCCGCACCTCACGGCGTACGAGAAGACGGTCCGGCCCGCGACCCGGTCAACGACGAGCAGCGGCTCGAACAGGAGCGACGTGACCGTCGGAGAGCGCATCGGCGTGCGTCCGGGGCCGCAGCCGGTGCTGCGCGGCCTGCTCGTCATCGGGATGCTCTACACGTTCCTCGTCGGGGTGTCGCTCCTCGAGACCGGCATCGCGGGGCTCGGCGCAGGCTTCCAGGACGGCCTCGTCCGCGAGGTCGCGAACCCGCTCTCGGGCCTGTTCGCCGGCATCGTCCTCACGGTGCTCGTGCAGTCGAGCTCGGTCTCGACGGCGACGATCGTCGGGCTCGTCGGTGCGGGGACGCTCGACGTCGGGCTGGCCGTCCCGATGATCATGGGTGCGAACATCGGGACGACGGTCACCAACACGCTGGCATCGCTCGGTTCCGCACGACGCAAGGAGGAGTTCCGTCGCGCGCTCACCGCGGCGACGATGCACGACTTCTTCAACATCATCGCCGTCGCGATCCTGCTGCCGCTCGAGCTCGTGACCGGGCTCTTCAGCCGGAGCGCGCTGTGGCTGACCACGATCCTGCGCGGCACCGAGGTCGTGGTCGAGCCGGGACCGAGCCGCCTGCGCGCCGCGGTCCGCCTGCCCGTCGGCATCGTGCGCGACGCAGCCACAGCCTCGGGTCTCCCCCAGCGAGTGGCGGCCGTCCTCATCCTCTCGCTGGGCCTGGCGCTGATCTTCCTCGCGCTCGTCCTGATCACGCGCAACATGCGCCAGCTCGTGCGCGGCTCGGTCGAGCGCGCCATGAACCGCTTCGTCGGGAGCGGCGGTGGGACGGTCGGCATCCTCGTCGGCATCCTCGTGACCGTCGCAGTGCAGTCCTCGACCATCACGACGTCCATCCTCGTACCACTCGTCGCCGCCGGCCTGCTCACCGCACGCAGCGCCTACCCGATCACGCTCGGGGCGAACGTCGGCACGACGGTTACTGCGCTGATCGCCTCGCTCGCCGTGACCCAGCCGGCCGGGCTGACGATCGCACTGGTCCATACCCTGTTCAACGTGACCGCCCTGGTCGTGATGTTCCCGATCCGCGCGGTCCGCGACGTCCCGGTCCGCATGGCCGAGGGGTTCGCGGGCGTCGCGGTCGAGCATCCGACGCTCGTCGGCGCCTACCTGCTCGGCCTGTTCCTCGTCATCCCCATCGTCGGGATCTTCCTGATCCCCTGACCCGAAAGGAACGACCATGG
>LFIK01002654.1_pt1 | contig 14464 bp, 16 predicted proteins | sample 643401 | NCBI WGS metagenome assembly LFIK01 (sample SAMN03777447, study PRJNA286221) | soda lake metagenome | biome: soda lake; feature: Kulunda steppe; material: water; isolation source: sample T5-Br brine of Lake Tanatar-5 | place: Russia: Kulunda steppe | collected 2010-07 | reverse complement strand
TGTGGGCAGGTATGTAAAGGAGCCGGCATATACTGGGGAACCTTGCAGATTCGCCAGGTCTTGCAGGCTTTTGTGATTAGGTATGGTGCTTGGCGCAAGGGTATACAAATGCATACACGGATGAGGTGCGCGGCAGTCAAGCACCAGAGGGAAGAGCGTATCCATGGCAGTCAAATCTGGAACTGCACTGTATGGGCAGAAGTAGATACCAAGAAGGTGGGGGTCTTTATACACAATATCTGTATAGCGTATGCAGGCCTCTCTTATCAGTGGCTCTTGTAAGAAATCTTTGATGACACTTGACAGCCGTACAGAAGGGTCTGTGGATATGAGCTTGACATATTGGCCATCCATGTGCGCGTACATGAGGTTCTGGAGAAGAAGCAATACCCATATTAGGGTGCCAGAGTGTAGGGTGTTTTATGTATCCTGAAAGGCATCCAGAAGCCCATTGAAAGAGTACGTCAAAGAGCATGTTAGGTCTGTTTATGTTCTCTTGGATGAGGCGTGAAGAAGGTGGTGGGAGTGGGACGCGCAGGATGCACCTGACAGCGTGCCATACGTACAGAGCTTTTGCGATTGAGGGCTTGATTGTCAGGAAATGGGAGTCTTCAAGTGCGAACCCCAGAAGTGCAGGATTGGTGGGTGCACTATTCCAGCGTGTTTGCTTCTCAATCTCTGAGTCGCGATGTTGTAGGATTGGGACTGTGAACTCACCAAGGGCAGGTGCCCCAGGGTTTTGTACATGTGCCACGGCATGAGGTGCCGGGTTCAGCTCGTGCTGGTCACTCATGTGCTGCTCCATTGTCTGCGGAGGGACAGTACAGTCCGACTTGTCTGAGGACTGTGCAGGCCGGAAATATGGGCCTGAGCGCCAGAAATTGGGGCGCAGCGCCAGAAATTGGGGCGCGGGTTAGCTGCCAAGCACTCTTTCAATTGAGCATCAATGGACAGGAAGAAGAAAAGCTTGGGCTAAAGTAAGGGCGAATTACATACTTGGCACAGAATTGGTACACTGTAGGGGTAGGTCACCTGCTTGGGTCCGCAAGGAGATGGAGTTCATCCACATCCAGTGCCCCCAGTGCATCCATTGATGAGTCTTCCATCATGACTGAAATATATTGAAGTGCACACATTTGCAGTTAGGATAACTAACTATAACAAAGGCAAGTCGAAAATCTATGATACACGACTTACTTGTAATGATTTGATTTGCTTTCTCGATTGTACAAACAAGGGCCCCTGAACAAAAATGGTCAAGGTTCATAGTCAATCACTGACGCATGGCAGATTTGCAGAACAGCAACACAGAAAAAGTGATGACAAGGGCATCAATATTATTCTGGCTGCACTAACGAGGGCATTTTCATTTTCTATTCTGGCTGCCAGACAATAACGCAAAAAAAGAGTGGCACTACCTGCGTCATCTTGAATCAAGGGCCCAGGTGAGTTTACGCCCCTGAAGAATGTCTTTACCTTCTTCCTGATTGTCAGCGCGCCCAAAACCTTCTCCAAAGCAGCAACCTGTACTCACAAACGGCCCAAATATGGTACGTAGCTGGCAAAAGAGCTGTTTAAATTGGAGGGATGCACATCTGGCTGCATGGAATACACTTTGAAAGACAATGCTGCTATGCTACTCTGGAATGGTATAGATTCTAAAATGAGATGCACTCTCTTAGATGTAGTTTGGTCATGTTGCAACTTTGAGGCGTGATGAGATCAGAAAATTTTGCTCCCAACTTAAGATTCCCAAGGCACACAAAGTCCTTGCTATGTGTGTGCTTTGCAGGTGTGAGATTCAAGTCCATTCTGAAGGAATGCTGTTATGACACGAAGACACCATACATTGGAAAAAGAAGCAAGCAGCAAAGCCTGCACACACACCCGCTCTCGCAGAGAACCAGTCGGGTAGCAAGTTAGGAAAGGTTTCCCTGTTTGAATCAAGCGGCGTAAGGCAAGGATCTCATATACAATGGTTTTCCCAGCATTGTGACAGGTATGTACCAGTCAGAGTTAGTCAAGTGCTAGACCCAGTATCCATGCATCAAGCTGAGCAAAAGCATAGGAACTTAATGCGCAGCACCAGATGTTGGCAGCTAAGGAATCCGCAGCCACACCGTTGCACATTCAATGAATTCTTGTGCATGCATTAAGCATGCAGGTGCAGCTGTGCACACACGGCACTCATAATGTGAGTAGCCAAGGGAATAGAACCCATGCTCTAAGCTGTTTCTGCATGTTAAAATGTGTTTACATACTGTGCATACAATCAATTGCAGCAGCTGCAGTTTAAAACTCTAGCAATCCAAGAAAGGCACAACACTGTGAGGAAGGCAGTGCTCAATGCCAGGCGCCATTTGCACCAGTAGCATGGTAATGAGCCTAACCCAACAAACTGGCCGTTTCTTTGCATGGTAGGACTCAGGCACCATGCGTGCTATGCTGCTGTACCCATCCTTTTTCCATGTCTGAAGGATGGACTGGATCTACCCCAAACAATACGTAGTACACAGCATTGATATAAGATACATGCTGAGCTGGGGCCACCTTCAAAAACGCATGCTATGCCTTACTTAAGCAAATGTAAAGGTGACACCAAGGCTTGTGTGTGGGAGGTTACTCAAGATATATCACCCATCATGCTAGGACATTGTCATTCGCTTCAACATGCCCAAGGGCTTGCTAGCTCGTAAGCTTGCACCTGGTAGGAGCAGAGTACACAAAGTTCTTGGCACTGGAGCCAGCTGCCTGCAACGCCTCTGCCTGCACATGTGTCAATAAAGTACTTGCTCTCAATGGTGTCTGGCTGACGCTGCTTGCAACTAACTTATAAGCTCTAGAGGCAGCGCAGCACAGATTGGCCGTGCACGCATGCAGGGCACCACCACTGCCCTCATACTCCACAGCAGTCATGTGGAAGAATAACGCATCCATGCACTAAAATGACAGCACGCGACCTTTTGACAGGGCAGTCGTTCCTGGCAATTTGGAGATTGGTCTTGCCTGCCAGGTCCACAGAAGCCTTGTGCTCCCATCATCATTCTGATAGCCAAGTTCGTCTCGGTAGACTTTAACCATTTCCTTAGGCAGGTAGCACACAAGACGCTGTAAAGGTGAACCAGAATGGGAGCAAGGAGATGACAAGGCTCAGCGGTAACCTTCTCATTGCTCTCTGTGCACATAAGTGCTATGAGGCATACTCAAAACAGCGTTGCAATGGAGTGCCTCATAGGTGCACCCATCCGTAAGCTCGCGTGCATACCAGAGCATCTTGTACTTCACTGCTGGTAACCCACGGTGGTGACTGCTGCTGCTGCTGCTGCTGCTGCTGCGCCTGCCTTGCCTGGTCTCCCTCTCCCTTCCAGCTCAAAGCCTCTGCCTCTTGGTAAGATGCCTGTGCCTCTTGGTAAAATGCGTCTCTGTCCTTGGGAGGGTCTGGTAAGGATGGAAGGCCAGGAGAGTAGAATGGAGTGGAGGGGGGTGATGAGGTGGGAGGGGGCCCTGGCTCGCACAGCATAGTGTCTGGAGGTGAAGGTGCGTTTAGAGAGACTGTGGGGTTTGCACGGGGTGGGTTGGCAAAGCGCTCCTCGTTGTTGAGCAAAGAACAAGGAGGGGCAGCTGGGCTTGCTGATTGCTCAAATGCAGGGGTGACATGCGCAAAGAAAGGCGTGGAAGAGTGAAGCCTGAAGGGGTGAGCTCAAGGTTCCATCAGGGAACAGAGGCATGTGCAGGTGCTGCTGGCTGCCTTGGCCTTGAGTATTAAGATGCTCCTGTTGATTTGCCTGCTGCTGCAGCTGGTGTTGCTGATGGACATCATAGTCACATACCAGCTGCTGGAGTTGTTGCCGGCGCCTTTTGTTGGGGGACTGCATACATGTAAGGGGCCGATCCACCTGTGCCTGTGCACTTATCTTCTGTTGCTGGTCTTCAATCAAGTGCAAATTTAATTGCTGCTGCTGCTGCTGCTGCTCCTGCTGCTGCACGTTCTGATACCTTGGCACCATCTCCTCTTTGTACAAGTCTGCTGCAGTCCTGAAGAGGCCACTTGCAAAAAAGCTGGCACCGATCGTGTTTGAAGGGGATAAGATGGGGGGTGGCGTGGGCACCCCTTGTTGCAGTTGCACTGGCCTGACCTGCATCTGCGGGGCAGCGCTGAGTGGAAGTGCACAAAAATAGGGATGCTGCAGGGGAAGAGGCGAGGCATGACGCGGTTCCCTTCTGGCCATCAAGAGGGGCGAGACATGCCCATGGGCAGGGGGCCCAACTGCCGCTTGAACTCCTGGGTAGGTGCTGCTAGAGCTGCCTGAAATAGACATTGTGGGGATGGACCGTTTCCAGCTGTGGGTTGTGCAAGATCACGCCATGCTGTGCTGCGCTTTCCATGATCATGGACGTCATGATATGCTTCACTTGATACCTACCTTGGTGTTTCTGGTGCTGATCATGCTCCTGCATGAAATACTGGCCAATTCCTCCCTCGTTTGTTTTACCCATGTGGATGCGAGGAGCTCGTATGCACTGTGTTTTTTTGTTTTGAATTGATAAAAGCTCATTTAAAACACAAAGACATTCATGTCGATGCGTAAAAATTGCAAAATAGATGCTAACAAAAACCTTTCATCGAAACAGTATATTGCAGCAGGCGGACCAACGACCGCAGAGTATGATTTAGTTCCTGCCGTTCTTTTAAGTGATTTATGCTAACTAATGCGTAAAACCTGCATCTTGGGCAACTTTAGTAAATGCCACATCTGGAAGCTGCAAAATTGCGCAACAGAGTACGCTGCGCCGATTTAACAAGTTAAAACCTAACTTGCAATTGTGTAACCCATGTAAAAATGATGGTCCTTGCTGGCGTAGTCTATTTTTTGTTCCAGGACACTCCCAGGCCTCCAGTATTAAGAGTTGAACATGGCGCTTGCGATCAGTATTAAGAGTTGAACACGGCAAGTGCTGCCAGAAAAGATAGACAGGGGCAGGGTGCTCTAGCACTGTCAGACCCCATGGAACTTGCAGACAGCAATCTGCAGCGTTCAAGGCGCAGCTGCGATGCAAGCCAGAATGTCCTACACACCGGGGTGCACCTGCTTATAGTATACACGCACCCCAAGAAATCATTCACTCTCATCTCACACATGCCTGCTTACAAAGCAAATGCATCTTTGCAACAACCCTGCCTCTCCTGATTCCTTCTCTCAAACCCCCACTGTCCACAGGCGCAAATGATTACTTGCTCTCTTTGTCTTCTGTCGAGCTGGAGACTCCCAGGTCTTTGAGAGCTGCAAAGATAAAAAGTGTTAACAGAGGTGAAATGTGACCCGTGGTGCGCATTAAGAGGACAAGCAACCACACACTCGCAAACCCCCTTAGTATGCATGTTACATGCATTCAGACACGCCCACAGGCGTACACACATTTTCACACAAAACACACGCAACACACACACAAACACACACACAGAACATGCCTAGCCCAATGCACTACGGCAACCAGCCTTGTTCAAAGCCCTCACACCTGCAGCTGCTGAGAAGTACTTGACAGTGTCGGTCAGGATATCTTTTTCTATCTGCAAAAAAAGGAGCATGCATAGCAGCTTCGTCACCAACTCGCGTGGCCTCAACTTCCAAGCAGCCCTTTCAAGCACTGCACAGCAGCGATGTACCACAGGCATATTGAATAACTCGGCTCAGATGTGTGCATGAGCATGTGCTGAATCTGCAGGCTTTTGTCTTACCTGCAGGCGCTTGATGGTGCTTGGTTCTTCCAGCAGGTTCTGCTGCAGCACCTTGACATCGCTGAAGAAGCTGGCCACAAAGAATGAGAGCGGCTGCATATGGAAGGATGTAAGGCACACACCGTCGGCTGCTTTCAAAGAAATCTATATGCAGCAAAGCGCGAGCTAACACCTGGCGGCCTAGGGCACCTATCTCCCATCACAGGCACAAGAGCCCCCTCACAAGATGCGCACAAAATGACCACGTTGCTGAAGCCAAATAGCGCAAGCACCAGGAGCCCAAGCGCAATGGTAAGGTAGTAGAAGGAAAAAGCACGAGCAGCTGCCTGCTCAGCTGATACTCAGTAAAATGTACCTTAGGGGACAGCTCTGCAAGGCCCTCTGGCTCAAGCTGGTCCTCACTGGCGCGAATGTTCTTCATCTGCAGCATGTGAGCCAGAGGCCACAGAGTCACACAGTAGCTATGGTGGTACACAACCACAGCCACGGTGTCCCAGTGTTGCGGTGCTCTGGCTTCACCACTGAAATACCACGCTGCAATGCCATGCAGCATTCCAATGCTGCCAAACAGTGTCATGGCTGCAGCGTTGCAGCTAGCCAAGTGTGTTGTGCATACCATGAGTCTCTTTAACCAGGGCCCCTGCAGTGAGCACTTGGCAAGCAGCGAATTTGTGCACGAACACTGTCTTCAGAGCCCAGCAACATCAAATCAATTCAGATCTTGCAACAACCATGGAGAGGCTACACGCTTGGGCACGGCACTATCTGCAAGCAGCCTGTCAGCTTGCTGCCCATTCCTGGCATCATCGTTTTTCCACTTCACTTGAATGCCTTCTGAAACAGCAACTTCTCTGCGACTAACACCTTGACGTTGAGCCTGATGGTTGCTCGCATCAGATCAGCCACCTCCTTGGCAAGTGCCTTGGCATCCTCTGACTCAGCCACAGCGTCGTCCTCCTTCTCATCCATGAACTCCACCTCACCTGCCCATGTTGTATCCATGCACTAGGTTCAGCCATTGGCCGTTTGTGTGCAAGTTTGGATGCTGGACTGCCAGGCTGCGAGACATGCTTTACAAGATAACAGACATGACTGAAGCCTAGTGTGCTTTGTGTGCTGTCGAGCTGCAGCATGGATAATGGACCAGTATTTCTTGTGTTAAACGAGGCAGGAGCATCTGCTCTTAGCGTCCTCTTTGGGTCTGGGTATCGCACACATTTCAGATGCATCACATTGTGACAACAAAGCTCAGCGGCATCTGATCACCCACATAAGAGCACGGGCTTCTCTTTGGTGACTTTTTTGATCTCAAATCTCTCCTTTCCCAAGCTTGTCACAAAAATACGTCCATCCTGGAAAGCAAAGTGAAAGAGATACATGGGCATCCTTGCATGCTAGGGCAGGTCAAGGCATGCTTTCTTGCTGCAAGTGTTGTTGGCAGCCCACGCAGTATCATGGGCAGCATGGCACTGAAGTCAAGGTGCTGGGGTTTAGAAAGTTATGGACAGCGCGCATGTACGACTGGCTTAAGCACATGAGCCCACCTGCATGTGAGCGAAGTCTTTTATCTCGAGAAGCGTGCCGGTTGAGGCAAGACGGCCGTCCTTATCCATGAAGCACATGCCAAACTTTTTAGTCCCACAAATAGCTGAATCTTTCTGGACGAGTCCCTCCTCCTGCAAAGCCCAACGGAGAAATATGATCTCTACTGCATTTCACTCACTGCCAGGAGAGCAGCAGTGGGGCCTGAACTTGGTCCTTTACTAGCTCGCGTCTGAGATGGCCGCTCTTAGCTGAGAAAAAGGTGCACGATTAACAACATTCACGATACAAAGACCCGAACCATCAACATTGCTGTTCCCAGAATTCACCAGCTCTCACCACACCAGGCTCTCCTGCTAGCAAGGTGTTGAACAGCACTCGGTAACGGGCCTCAAAGATGACGAGCGGAACCTGAGTGAGTTTGAAAGACAAGGCTAAGGTGAGATTGTTTGAGGTGGAATGAATCCGGCGTTGCAGACCGCATGTACATCAAATCCTGATCACTGGGCTCTTCTTTTGCGGGTGTCCCAAACATCAGTCATAACGCCCGTGTCAGAACACCTTGGCTGAGGGTGGAGGACACGTGGCCACATGCTCGCTCCTTTATCACTCGCAGAGACTCACCGTGGAGGAAGGCAGGGCCACCAGTGACAATGGAAATATGGGCAGGTTCTGTGAGGCTCCGCAAGTGACTCCGTTAGGATGGAAAAAAGCCCTCCTATGGTATAGAGGTCTCTGCTTGCAGTGGCCAGCTGCAAGTGCCTGCTGGATCCTGTGGCCTGCTGCTGCTCCTGCTGTACTTTTGCTTGTCAGCATTGTCTAGTGCTGCTGCTCTGGTAATCTTCGTCGGTTGCCTGTGCAAAATACGAGGACTATCTATCAAATAACCAAGCAAATCAAATATGTTGTAAATCACTTATAGTATTACACTTGTGTGTATTAGAAAGGCTTTCCCGCACTCTCAAGCTAGCACAAAAAAATCAACGTGTTTAAATTGGGCGAATTCGCATTAGAAATTTTTTCCCTCTTTAAAAGCCTTTTCGGAGAACTTTTTCCCTTTGATCATTCGCATTAGGCCGGAAAATACCGTTATAATATCAATTAATATCGATTCTTTTATGTAAGGGTTAACACCTCATCTTCCGATCAGATTTTGCGGGTGAATTGGATACGGAGGATCTTAACAAGGATGACAATGGTACATTAATACTAGTTGATAAATCACGCGCCAAATAAACTGGAAATACAACACGGTTATACGTTTTTGAATCGCCAAATACACTGGAAACACAACATGGTTTTACGTTTTTTTAATTGTCGCAGAGAGATGAACATTTTTGATCAGCCATTCATCAATAGCGACACATGAGATTATGCATGCATATGCGCCACACATGAGAGTATGCATGCATATGCGTAATCCTGTGCGCACAGGAGTGCCAACTCTCTTGATCTTAAGCCTCCCTCCGCAGGGAGGGGCTTTGGGCATCTCGGGATAGGCCTATAGGGGCCCCTCAGCTGCAGCCTTGGGACTCACTTGTGATCTAGATCTATGCCCAAGCATGGATGACCGTCAGAGCCATCCATGCTGGCTCCATACTAACTTAAAAGGACTATTTGCACGTGCACATGCAGCTGGATGGGAGATCTCAGTTAATTTCTTGCAAGAGAGTGCACCACATGGCCCCCTGATCATAAAACTAGGTGGCCCCTTAAAACTGGATGCGTGCGTGAGGGATGCGCTTGGGCGCATCTTGGTGCTGTACAAGGCCAATGGCAATGCTCGGCGTCTCAGCCATGAGCAGCAGTCTGAGGAGCTGCGCATCATGAAGGAGCTGGTATGTGCAGTGTGTGCCAAGGATTGACCAAGCAGGGCCTGATGGCCACATGCCTGAGGACTTGGGCACCTTCCAGGTTGGAGATCGTGGTGCAGTTTTATGCCTGCTCGATTCCAAATCGTCCACCAGGTGCTAGCAGGAACTTTTCTACAAGTGCCATACATTCTTATAAGAATTTCTTGTAATTACAAGATGCTGCATACATACCAAATGCCATACATTCTTGTAATTACAAGATGCTGCATTATATGTGGCATTGCTCTACCTTCAATCTTACTATATTTGATACATACACCTTGCATTGTGCTTATGCATGTAATGCATTACAAATGGTGTAAAGGTGTGAATGCTAGCTACCTCAGCGCAGTCCAAGTTCCACAACAGCAGCCGTGCTAGTGCGGATATCTTTGCATCTGTCCCCAGCTAGCGCCGACTTTGATAGAAACTGGGGTAGGCACTCTAAGCCGCCAAGCTCCTTCCATCACACCCTTTAACAATGCAGCAACAGCTGAAAGGCAATCGCTTCGCACTTCGTACACCAGCTCGTCATGCACCTGCATCAGTTGTGGGGATCGGCAGTCCACGGGGCCTGTTAGTTAGTTTAAATTCAGGGCCGACCAAGTACAGCCAACTCATGCATTACTAGTTTGACCTTGCGCAGGTGAGAGAAGTGGAGTTTGGACCTCATTTTGCACTTCTGGAGCAGACATTCATAGGGATGGGTAAATGGGGTCTGATCAAAATGCCAAAGAGGCTCTATAAAGGCTAAAATAGACTCAACTTTGAGTCTATTTTAGCCTCTATACCCTCGATGAGGGTCTGCCAAACCCTATTTACCCATCCCTAGTCACATTAAGCATGCATTGCACGTCATGTGAGACGCCCCTGAAATGAAGGTACCCCGGTGACAGAAGCGGTGCATGTGACCCTCTGTCTCTCCACCCTCCACATAATGTCTGCCCACAAGAGTACCCTTTCACAGAGCCAAAGCCTACCATGAGCACCAGCTTGGCAGCACCTGCCCACTCTGGAGACTCGAGGATTGCGTGAAGGCGCACCATGGCATGCTTGATCTGCACGCGCAGGTAAAGGAGACCCTTTGAAAGAATTTGCCAAAGCTGCAGTGTTTGACCAGCCAATGATCAAATAAGTAAGCCCGAAGATGACATACTGAGGCTTTATGGCAGTCATGCCCTACAGGGCGGTCTTCGCAAGTCATATGGTAGTTGCGAATGCAAAGCCAGGCCTGGAGGCCTGTTAAAGTTGAGCGCCACGTTTGGAGTCCAGCACCAAGCAGGGCTTTGAAGCAAATTCAGGAATGCCCCACAAACCAGGTCGGCGCCAGAGCCTTGCGTGAGGGTTGAAAGAGCGCTCCGCGTGGCCGCATTCTGGGCATCCTGTCCAAGGAGGAGGTTTGGTGAGCATGCGTCATGACCTGGGGCTGTAGCTTCAGACAGTTGTGAAAAGACATTTAGCAACAGTTGTGTAAAGCATATCTCCTGCCTGCTTCCAGGGGCGCAAGTGCTGCGCTGCGCGCAATCAATGGCGCCAAAGTCTGCCTGGTACAGATGCCTCGGGTGTGATGCTTTCTAAACAGTGCCTTACGGTGCCTAGTCAATCATGCCTGGTATCAGGCGCGCCTCCAGGGCCGCTGCGTCAGCTACAATCAATGCATGATGCCCGTCAAAGCTGTGTGGAAGCTGGACACCGCACGGAGTGAAGCGTGGCGAAGCAGAGTGAAGCGTGGCAAAGCACAGAGTTGGCGACCATTGTGTGCAGTTCTCTCTTACATGGCTGCCCGTCTCTCTGAACACGCGCCTCCGTCCGGCAAGGGTGGTCACCATCCCTGTCCTCTGGAACTCTTCCTTCCAAATCCTGTTGCACGGGAGCAATTGATTGAGGGCTCAGGGGTTCCAGGGGTGTAAAACTGACCTCAGAACAGTTTTGAGCGTGGCTGCTGGACACGTGCTCAAGTTGTGGGGCTTAGGCTGTGCCCAGCATCACCCGCACGGGGCAGCACTGGGAAGAGGTCCATGGGGCTGCACACGCCAGCCAACTGTGTCCATGGCGGCGCGTGCTGTCTACTTCATTGGTTAGTTAGTACTCACGTCTTTGTCCACTGGATGGCGCCTGCGAGGCCCGGCACAGAACGCAGAAAGGACTCCTTCCAAACAGACACCTGCTCCAGGTCCTTCTCCATGCCCAGCTCGTTGGCTGTGAGCAGGTGTGCAGACGTGCAAGCACACTTGAGCAAGCAAGCATAAGTTCAGGCAAAGCGGGGGAGCTGGCAGCAAAGCTTCTGACCGAGGCTGCACTGCGGCAATGATGCCGGCGTGACACTGCTGGAAACCCTCAGGCATCGAGTGATGGTGGGCGCTGCCTGGGCGAACAGATGATGGGCCAGACACTCACCAAGCCGCTGCAGGCCCATGCCGTACAAGATCCTGTGGGCGCAAACGAGGAGCACCAGCAGGTAGGGTTAAAGACGCAGGGGTGGGACCTGGGGCGCTGTGCAACATGCCATGGGTGACCATGTGCAGGGACACCATATGGTCACCCGTGGACCTTTATCGCTCATATGGTCACTTATGGCACACAGGTGTGCGCTTCCTCAGCCTTTTCTTCAACATGCTTGGACACATCCATATGCGTAGACTCGAGCATGCTGGAGTGGGACCTGGCACCCAGACACGCCAAGCAACGCGCACAAGCATTTCCCAGCTGCTCCAGCAGTCGAGTGCACCGAGCACAGAAGGCATGTCCGGCCCTAGCAGCGGCCCCGCTCACCCGTACGTCAGCCGTTTTGCTTGCTCCCTCTGCTCTTTGGTGACCTGCATTCAGAGGCAGCGCCCCGGCTTTGACCATGGCGCTTGAGCGGGAAGCATGTGGGACTGCTCCCTGGATCTGATGCTGCGGAGCAGCCACAGCACAGTGACACACTGCACAGGGACACATCGCACAGCGGCCACCCCGCTTAACCTGATGGCCTGGACCTGCCCTACTCGGGGCTGCAGCTCAGCCAGAAGGACACCATCAGCAGTGCGGTGCGTGCACCTCCGCCGCGGCGGCGACTGCAAGGGAGGCACACCGCCTTCTTGCGCCCGTGGCGCAGCGCGTAGCTCACCTGCTCAAGGCTGCAGCTCAGCCAGAAGGACACCATCAGATGGAAAGGGTCCACATCCAGCCTCTGGCAGGTGGCGCACAGCTCCGGCTCCGCACTCAGATGGGCCATGATCCGCAGCTCGAGCTGGAGGTGATCAGCAGCAGGGTGATACTGCGGATCAGGCGGCTGGTGCCTTTGAAGCGTGTGCTTCCTCAGATTGTTTGCTGGGTGCGCCGGCGGTCATCCTCCGCAGGCAGGCCTTGTGTGGGCACTTAGCAAGTGGTTCAGGTGGCAGCTTGCCTGGCTAATGCCCTTGGCGCTACAGGCCCTGCTGGCATGCTTGGGTTGGGATGCTAAAGCAGAGCAGAAATGCTGGCACAGAGTGAGCACATTGCTACCAGGCAGGGGTGAAACGGGGGGAGGCGGGCAGCAGCAAGCACCTACCAGCTTGTAGTCAACGCCCTGCAGCAGCAAGCACCTACCTGCTTGAAGTCGACGCAGCAGCAAGCACCTACCTGCTTGTAGTCAACGCTCAGCAGCACATGGTCGATGGGGGCAATGAAGGCTGCGCGGACGTTGAGGCTGGCTGTTCGCAAATTCCTGCGCGCAGACTCCGGTTCAGGCTCGGCCGGAGAGGCATCCCCACCCACTGCTGTGCTGCAGGGAGCTTCGAGGCTGTAGTCAAATGTGCGAGGCACGACCTGTTAGAGCAGACAGGGGCAGCATTCGGGTTTGGATGGTCAGGCCAAACAGCTTGCACACACAGATCTTGTGAGTACCTGAGGCTCAGACAACAAGTTGGTCTCTGAGACAGACGCAGACACAGAGACACACACACACATATATCACAAGTCCGAGACGAGCCTGACTTTGGTGCCTGCACATTGACGAGGGTGCATGCACTTGACTTCGTGTCGCACGCTTGAACCTGCACGTGCGCATGCTGTTTAACTAGTGAGGGTGCATGCACTTGACTTTGTGTCGCACGCGTGAACCTGCACGTGCGCATGCTGTTTCACTAGTGAGGGTGCATGCACTTGACTTCGTGTCGCACGCGTGAACCTCTGCACGTGCGCATGCTGTTTCACTAGTGAGGTGATGGATCTGCTATGGATGCGCAGGCATGAGGACTGGCATTGACCATTCTGGCACACCATTCGAGCACCAGCACCTGCGTGTAGCACCTCTGATGCATGCTCTGCAACCTGGCCCAACCCCCAAAAAACACGCCAAGAATTGGACCCACATGCAGACTTGGCTCTGTCATCGCAAGGCGGCCGGTGTCTGTGCCTGTCTGCAAGAAGCAACCGTGCATGCGCACCCGGCAGCTTCCACCGCTGCCTGGCCCTGAAAAGGCAGAAGGGGTGCATCACGGTGGCTAGCGCAAAAGAGATGGGCCCGCAGGACTGTGCAAGCATCAGCCCACATGCAAGGGCCGTATAAGCATCAGCCCGCGTGCAAGGGCCATGCAAGCATCAGCCCGCATGCGTTGTGAGCAGAGGCTTATGAGCAAACAGCAAGGTGGTAGCGTCCGAGAAGGATGGCGCTCAGCACGGCGGTGAGCCATCAAAGGTTGGACACTGTGGCATGTCTGTGAGAACTGGTTTGCAATGCGCATACGCAGCTGTCAGGAGCGGCAGCGCAGGCCACTGACCTGGGTATGCAGAGGTAAATTGCCGCGCTTGGGCATCAACATGGCATATCCCATCAATGAGGCCCTGCAGGTGCAGACAAAAGTGTGAGCAGGGAGGAAAAGGGCAAGGCCCTGCATTTGCATTGATGCTGCATAGGCACAGTGGGTGGGAGGGGTGATGCCCACGCAAGCCAGCTGGTGAACGGTGGCTCATGACCAGAGGCCCACAGGCGCACCTGCAGGAGCCCCAGGTGCTTCTCCAGCGACCTGTACTCCAAAATCAGGGGCACCACAGCGTGTGACTGCCGCATGTCCAGGAGCTCGGCGCGCCTGCAGCGGTACATGCCTGTCTTCGTTTTTTTGGAGCAGCTGGGCAGCTTCAGAGCCAGGTCCTGGTACAGCAGCTTGGACACATCCTGTGGTGACGACAAGCTGACGCACCTGCCGGCCAGCTGCGAGCGGGGACGGGAAGGGTGTGTGCAGTCGCCCAACAGGCTCACACTTTCATGCTTGTGATCATGCCCGACTCCGGCAGTTCTCTGCCCACGAAGATGAGCACGAAGAAGAAGAAGAAGAAGAAGAAGAAGAAGAAGAAGAAGAAGGAGGAGGAG
>LFIK01002653.1_pt1 | contig 14464 bp, 13 predicted proteins | sample 643401 | NCBI WGS metagenome assembly LFIK01 (sample SAMN03777447, study PRJNA286221) | soda lake metagenome | biome: soda lake; feature: Kulunda steppe; material: water; isolation source: sample T5-Br brine of Lake Tanatar-5 | place: Russia: Kulunda steppe | collected 2010-07 | reverse complement strand
TGTTGGAAATCGCCGAGTCCGCAAGGGAGGTGTCCCCGGACCTGCAACTGCGTCACCGACTCCGTCCCCTGCTCAACCGCATCTCGCTGCGCACGGAGGAAAGTACCTATCTCTCGGTCCGCTCCAATCGGGATGCGCTCTGTATCGATGTTGCCGAGGGAACCTATCCGGTCAGCACCAACACCCTGACCCCCGGTTCACGGCGGCCGCTGGGCATTGGCGCCGGCGGCGTGGCGCTATTGGCCCAGCTACCCCAGAACGAGAGCAGGCTGCTGATCCGGCAGAATAGCGGCCGTTTCGAGCGCTACACCGGCATCACTGCCGAGGAGGTGGAACAGGCCGTCGCGACCTGCCGCGCCCTCGGCTATGCGTTCAACCAGGGGCGTATTGTGCCTGAGATCGCAGCCGTGGGCCTGGCCTTCCGCGTTCCGGACAGCGGCCAGACGGCGGCCATCACCGTCGCCTCGGTACTCTCGCGCATGCACGATCAGCGACGTGATGCGGTGATCGCCATTATTCGGGACGAAATCGCCCGGCTGCGGGATCGCCCGGTGTTACACGAATAATTTTCTTAATATACGAGAAATAACTTCGCCTTTGACGAGAAAATCCGTTGCGTTCCGGCAGACCTGCCGCCTATAGTCCATACCTGTGGCGAGGGCGCAAACCCTAAGGCTGGGTTTGTGGTGCGCCCCGAAGTGCCATCAAGAACCAGAAACAGGCCTCTTCAAGCAGGCCAAACATTCAGTGGAGGAGTCTCACCATGGCATCATCCCGTTCCCTGTTCCGCGGCTTGTCCGTGGCCACGCTCACCGGCGCCATGGCGCTGGGTGTTGGCGGCACGGCAGCCGCTGCCGATCTGCCCGCGTCCATGACCTGGACGTCCTACGATGTCGGTTCCGCCGGCTATGCCGAGGCCTCGGCCATTGCCGACGCGTTTGGCCGGAAGTACGGAACCCGTGTCCGCATCCAGCCGTCCGGCTCGGCTATCGGCCGTCTGCAGCCGGTGGTCATGGGCCGTGCGGAAGTCGGCTTCCTGGCCACGGAAACCTGGTTCGCCGCGGAAGGCATCTACGATTACGCGGCGCGCCGCTGGGGACCGCAGGATCTGCGGGCCGCAGGCGGCCGTCCGGCCTCCTTCGGCGTGTTCACCGCGCGCGATGCGAACATCACCAAGCTCGAGGAACTGGAAGGCCGCCGCATGGCCTTCGTTGCCGGCAACCCATCGGTGAACGTGAAATGCGAGGCCTTCCTGGAGTTCGTCGGCCTGACCATCGATGACGTAGACGCCATCATGTTCCCCACCTACGGGGCCGCGATGAGCTCGGTGGCCGAGGGTCAGGCGGATGCATCCTGCACCACCACCACCCCGAGCCAGGTATATGAACTGGAGCAGTCCCCCCGCGGCATCCGTTGGCTGGAAGTGCCGCCGGATGACGAGGAAGGCTGGGCCCGCCTGAACGACATCGCGCCGTTCTTCGAGCCCTTCAAGGAAACCGTGGGTGCGGGTATCAGCGAAGACAACCCGGTGAACATCCTGGCCTATCGCTACCCGCTGCTGGTCATGCGTGCCGACCTGGATGAGGACACGGTGTACGCCTTCACCAAGGCCATGCATGAGACCTACGACATGTACAAGGACGCCACGGCCGTGATGCCGCGCTGGGACATGGAGCAGGCAGGCACCCCCGCCACCGACGTTCCCTTCCACGAGGGCGCCATCCGCTACCTGCGCGAGGTGGGCATCTGGACCGATGAGCATGATGCCTGGAACGAAGCCCGGCTTGCGCGGTTGAATGCCCTGCTGGAGGCCTGGCCCGAGGCCATTGATGAGGCCGCTGGCAAGAGCGACGACGAGTTCAAGGAAATCTGGGAACGTCATCGCCAGGCGGCGCTGGAGTCCCTCTAATCCAGCCTGACCGAGAAGGTGCTGCTGCTCGCCGATGGCGAGCAGCGGCGTCTTCTCTTTTCGTCGAACCCACCGACTGCTTCGCTTGTGGAGTCACTCGCCCATGGCCCAGCCTGCCGATGCGACCAATTCCCAGCAGCCGAACGAACCCGATGAACAGCGGCGCCTGAAAGGTATCGCCTACTGGGTGGCCATCACCCTGGGCACCATCGGGCTGCTGATGGCCATCAACCAGACGTTCAACCTGCGTTTCATGGGCTTTTCGCCCCTGGGCAACTCGTTCCTCTATTACCTGATCGGCCTATTTCTGGCTGCAGCCTTTCTCGCCTTCCCCGCGCACAAGGGTGCGGCGGACCGTGTGCCCTGGTACGACTGGCTGCTTGCTGCCGCGGCGCTGGTCTCCACGATCTATATCGGAATCCACGGCCTGCTGATCATCCAGGAAGGCTGGGACTTCATGGCGCCTCTCGAGGCCACCATTGCCTCGGCGGTGATTCTGCTGTTGATTCTCGAAGGCGTCAGGCGCTGTGGTGGCTGGCCACTACTGGCGGTGGCAGTCTTCTTCGGCTCCTATCCGCTGTTCGCCGGCCAGATGCCCGGTTTCCTTTTCGGCACCCAGTTTGATCTGGGCGAGACCATCCGCTCCCACGTCATGGGGGTGGAAAGCATCATCGGTATACCCATGCAGGTGGTGGCGCGCCTGGTTATCGGCTTCGTGGTGTTCGGCGCAGCGCTGACCGTGACCGGTGGCGGTGATTTTTTCATGCGCTTCGCCACGGCCCTGATGGGCCGGACCCGCGGCGGCCCGGCCAAGGTGTCGGTGGTCTCCAGCGGCTTCATGGGCAGCCTGTCGGGTAGTGTGATCTCGAATATTCTGACCACCGGCCCGATCACCATTCCAACGATGAAGCGGTCCGGCTATCCGCCCCATTATGCCGGCGCCGTCGAGGCCTGCGCCTCCACCGGGGGCACGCTGATGCCACCGGTCATGGGTGCGGTGGCTTTCATCATGGCCTCGTTCCTGGGCGTGCCCTACGCGGAAGTCATGGTGGCCGCGTTCCTGCCTGCCCTGCTGTTCTACGTCGTGCTGCTGTTCCAGGTGGACAACTACGCCGCACGCCGTGGTCTCAAGGGGCTGCCCGAGGAAGACATTCCCAACCTGTGGCAGACACTGAAAGAAGGCTGGCCGTACCTGTTCAGCCTGGCCATGCTGATTTACATGCTGCTGTTCATGCGGCTGGAAGCGCATGCGCCTTACTACGCCACGCTGGTGCTGCTGTTCATTGCCCTGTTCAAGAAAAAATACCGGCTCAACATCCGGCGCGGCCTGCAACTGCTTTCCACGCTGACTACCAGCGTGGCGAACCTGGTGGCTATCCTGGCCGGCATCGGGCTGGTCGTCGGCGGCCTGTCCTACACGGGCGTGGCCGGTGCATTCTCCCGGGAACTGCTGCTCTACGCCGGCGGCTCCATCCCGCTGATGCTGGCCGCGGGCGCCGTGACCAGCTTCGTGCTGGGAATGGGCATGACGGTCAGCGCCTGTTACATCTTCCTGTCCATTCTGCTTGCGCCGGCCCTGGTGGCTGCCGGCCTCAACCCGCTGGCCAGTCATCTGTTCATTCTGTACTGGGGCATGATGTCGTACATCACGCCGCCGGTGGCCATCGCCGCTATCACCGCCGCCGGGGTGGCGGGCGCCCGCGCGGGCAAAACCGGGCTATACGCGATGCGCCTGGGCAGTATTCTGTTCGTGCTGCCGTTCCTGTTCGTGGTTAACCCCTCGCTGATTCTTCAAGGCGACATTGGCAAGATCCTGCTGTCCGCGTTCACGGCCATTACCGCCATGTGGCTACTGGCCTCGGCGGCGGAAGGCTACCTTTACCGAGTCGGGATCACCCGCTGGCCGACGCGCATCCCGGTGATGCTCGCCGGGCTTGCCCTGATCTACCCCGAGCCCATGAGCGACGCGGCCGGCTTCACCCTGATCATTCTCGTATACGTGGCCCACTGGCTATTGGGCCGGCAACAGGAGGCACCGGGCACATCCTGAACCGGTGTGGGAACAGACGATGATTGACAAGACGATGACATCCCTTGCTGACACCATCGCCGATGTGCGGGACGGGGATACCGTGATGATCGGCGGCTTCGGCAGCTCCGGTATTCCGCTCCACCTGGTGGAAGCATTGCGCCAGCACGGTGCCCGGGACCTGGTGATCATTTCCAACAACGCGGGGGTGGCCGAGGAAGGCATTGCCTCCCTGCTCAAGGAGCGCCTGGTGCGGAAAATCGTCTGCTCGTTCCCGCGCTCGGCCGGCTCGATCTGGTTCGAGCGATTGTACGAGGAAGGCGCCATCGAACTGGAACTGGTACCGCAGGGCACGCTGTCGGAACGCATTCGCGCAGCCGGCGCCGGCCTGGGCGGATTCTTCACCCCCACCGCCTACGGCACGCGTCTGGCCGAAGGCAAGGAAACCCGCGTGATCGACGGCCGCGGGTACGTGCTGGAGAAGCCCCTGCACGCGGATTTCGCACTGATCAAGGCGGACCGCGGCGATGCCTGGGGCAACCTCACGTACAACACTGCCGGGCGCAACTTCAACCCGATCATGGCCATGGCGGGCCAGACAACCATTGCCCAGGTCAACACCATCGTGCCGGTGGGCAGCCTGGATCCGGAGGCCGTGGTGACGCCCGGCATCTTCGTCAACCGGCTGATCGCCGTGGAGGGCCAGCACCATGCGGCGGCTTGATCCGGAACACATCGCACAGCGCGTGGCGCAGGACATCCCCGACGGCGCCTATGTGAATCTGGGCATCGGCCTGCCCACCATGGTGGCCAACTATGTGCCCGATGACCGTCAGGTGATTTATCACAGTGAGAACGGCATCCTGGGCGTCGGTCCCTCGCCCTCGCCGGGTGAGGAGAACCCCGAGTTGATCAACGCCGGCAAGCAGTACGTGACCCTTCTGCCTGGAGGCAGCTACTTCGACAACGCGGAATCCTTCGCCATGATGCGCGGCGGGCATCTGGACATTGCCGTTCTGGGTGCCTTCCAGGTTGCCGCGAACGGCGACCTGGCCAATTGGGCAACCGATAATGACCGGTACCCGCCGGCCGTCGGCGGCGCCATGGATCTGGCCGTGGGCGCCAAGCAGGTCTTTGTGATGATGCGCCACACCACGCGGGACAATGCACCGAAGATCCTGGAAAAGTGCACCTTCCCGCTCACCGGCTCCGGCGCCGTCCGTCGCATCTACACGGACCTGGCGGTCATCGACGTGACCAAGGCCGGCCTGCGTGTCCGGGAGCTGTTCGCCGGCAACAGCCTGGAAGAGGTTCAGGCCGTCACCGGCGCCCCCTTGCTGCCGCCCGCGTGATCCGGGGCGGCGTCATGGCGTAAGCTTGCCAGATAACCAAGGCGGAGGAGTCTTCACGGTGAGCCACGATCACGATCATGATCACGACCATGGGCACAGCCATGTGCCGCCCGACCCGGCACTGCGTGTTCAGGCGCTGGAGTCACTGCTGGTTAAAAAAGGCCTGGTCGATCGGGAAGCCCTGAACACCATCATCGACACCTACGCCAATGACGTGGGGCCGAAGAATGGCGCGCAGGTGGTGGCAAAAGCCTGGTGCGATCCGGAGTACCGGGACTGGCTTGCGCGTGATGCCACCGCCGCCATCCGCAGCCTGGGCCATGAAGGCCGCCAGGGGGAGCACATCGTCGCTGTGGAGAACACCGACACGGTCCACAACGTGGTGGTCTGCACGCTCTGCTCCTGCTATCCGTGGCCGGTGCTGGGGCTGCCGCCAGCCTGGTACAAGTCGGAGGCCTACCGCTCCCGAGTGGTCCGGGAGCCACGCGCGGTGCTGCAGGAATTCGGCGTGACGCTTTCGGACGACGTGGAGGTGCGGGTGTGGGACAGCACCTCCGAGATGCGTTACCTGGTGATCCCTCAGCGCCCCTCCGGCACGGACGGCTGGAGCGAGGAGGAACTGGCGGCGCTGGTGAGCCGTGACAGCATGATCGGGACGGGCCTGGCCCGTCAGCCTCAATAGGGGAGGCTCGGCAATGAATGGCATACATGATATGGGCGGCATGCACGGCTTCGGCCCTGTGCCCATCGAACGGAACGAGCCGCTGTTTCACGCGGACTGGGAAGCACGCGCCATGGCCATGACCGTGTGCATGGCATCCTGGAAGCGCTGGAACATCGATGCCAGTCGCTACGCACGTGAGCGTATTCCCCCACGCACCTACCTGAACTACGGCTACTACGAGCGCTGGCTTCACGCCCTGACCCAGCAGATGCTGGATGCCGGACTGATCACCGAGAATGAACTGCGGACAGGGGAACCCGCCGGCGGCGCCCCGGACGGCAAGGCGCCGCTGGACCCGGACGGTGTGCGCACCATGCTGCGCACCGGTGGCCCGTCTGAGCGTGAGGTCTCCGCCCCGCCGCGCTTCAAGCCGGGAGACCGGGTACATACGCTGAACCGTCACCCGGAGCACCACACCCGCCTGCCCCGCTATGCCCGCGACAAGAGCGGCGTGATCGTCATGCAGCACGGCGGTCATGTGCTACCCGACACCAATGCGGTGTTCGCCGGCGAGAACCCGGAACACCTGTATGCCGTGCGCTTCAGCGCGCGGGAATTGTGGGGGGCGGAGGCGTCCGAGCGGGATACGGTGACCCTGGACCTGTGGGAGAGTTACCTTGAAGCCCGCTGACCATGACGAGAAACCGCCGTTCACGGCGCCCTGGCAGGCCCAGGCCTTCGCGCTGACCGTGCACCTGAACGAGAGTGGGCTGTTTGCCTGGCGCGAATGGGGCGAGGTGTTCTCCGCGCAGCGGCGACGCTCCTCGGAGGCGGGCATCGCCGATCAGCCGGACCAGTACTACCTGGACTGGATTGCCGCGCTGGAGGCGCTTCTGATCCGCAAAGGGAGCGCCTCGGATGCGGCGCTTCAGACCTTGAAACAGGCATGGATCGACGCTTACGAGCGCACGCCACACGGCAACCCGGTTCACCTGGATCCCGCCGCCGGCATGGAACCCGGCGCGCGCTGCTAGCCCACGGATCTCACCAGCCGATACCCGACCGATGAAAGATCCGGGCTAACCTGCGGCGCGCATCAGGGCGAGGGAGATGGTATTCAGCGCCCCGTGCGCCAGGATCAGCGGCCAAAGTCTGCCCCAGTGCAGCGCCAGACGCGCGAACACCACGCCGATCAGCGCCGTCTGCACCACCCCGGCCCAGCCCTGATAGGCATGCCCCAGGCCGAACAGCACCGAGGACACCAACACCGGCCCCCACACACCGCCCATCAGCCGTCGACAGCGGGACAGCAGAAAGCCCCTGGCGAGCACTTCCTCGTAAAACCCCGTGAACAGCATGGCCAGCACAATCACCACGAGCGACACCTCCGCCGTCAGCGTGGTCGCCACCCCGAGCAGCCGTTCCTGGTGCCCTTCGACTACTTCCGGAAACAGCAGTAGAACGAGCCCCATGAACAGCATGTTCGCCAGGTAGACCAGACCCAGGGCCAGGGCCGCGCGGGCGAAGTCCATGGGAACCGGCAGGGTCAGGCCGATGGCCGGCCAACCCTCGCGCCGGGAGGCAAGCAACCATTGCAGGCCGACCAGTATCAGCAGCCCCTGCACGACGAGCACCGTGATCAGGGGAAGCTCGAAGCGCACCACCAACGGCTGGGCCAGGGCGGCTGCGAGCACGCCGGCGCCCAGCGTGAGCACTACGGCCAGCAGCACATCCCCGAAGGCGGCACCGGCGCTGATGTGATCAGGGCGTTTCATGCTAGCACCTTGATGGCTGCGGGCCGCACCTGAACGCTAAATCGGCTCGCCGCATAGGGTTCACCGTCAAGCTCCGCCAACCAGCCGTCCGCGCCAAGCCCCTCCACCGATAGCCGGGTCGCCCGCGACCAACGCACCGGGCGCGCGCCCAAGTGCAGCCCAAGGTACAGGCGCGGCAGGTGGGGAATCAGGCTCCAGGCGCCCCGCGAGCTAGCCACCATGCAGTCCACCAGTCCGTCGTCGATGCGCGCATGCGGCATGATGCGCATCCCGCGGGCAAAGCGCGGGCCATTGGCAGCCACCACGAGCCAGGTGGGGCCCACAAACCAGGGTTTGTCTCCCAACGTGACGGTCAGGTCCCGCGGCCGTGACGCAAACAACTGCCTGAGTGTCTTCTCCAGGTAGGTCCAGACCCTGCGCCGAGGGCATCGATTCACCGCCCGCGCCACCTCGGCGGACAGGCCAAGCGACGCCACGTTGGCGGCGTAACGCGTCTGCTCCCCCAAATCCACTTCCAGGAGGTCCATCGGGCGACCACGAGCGTCAGCCAACCGATCCAGGGCTGCCTGCGGCCGACGCGGCAGTCCGAGGGTTCGCGCCAGATCGGAACCGGTGCCCAGGGGCAGCAGCCCCAGATCGACCTGAGCAGCGATGCCACGGCGCATGACCTCGTTCACGAGAAAATGAAACGTGCCATCGCCGCCCACGGCGACCAGTCGACGGGTGGCGGCCCCGATACAGCCGTCCAAGGCCAGGCGTGCCTCCTCTGGCGTGGAAGCCGCCACCAGCCGTCCGGGTACCGCGCCGTTTCGCGCATACCGCTCCCAGAACCGTCCTGCCCGGCCGGAGCCGGCGCGACGATTCAGGAGAACGATGGCTTCGGCACCCGGGGAATCCGTCATGCCCCGGAGTTTACCCAGCCGACGCGCCGGAGGCGAACGGGCGTTGAGCGGCTACCAGTTCCGGGCGGATCATGGCATGGTATGCGGTTTACCTAGTACGCTAATTATTTACCTGATATGTACTGGCGCCGCACCGGTGCCCGACCCCGCAAACCAATCCAGGCAGAGATCGAAACGTGACTGAGCATTCCCCCGGCAGATGGTATTTCGGCTGGAACATCGTGGCCGCGGCCACCCTGATCACCCTGTTGACCGTCGGCATGCGCATGGGCATCGGCCCGTTTTTCATTCCCATGGCCGAAGACCTGGAGATGAGCCGCAGCATGCTCGCCGGCATCATTGCCATCGGCATGCTGTGCTACGGCCTGGGAATGCCGGTGGCCGGACATCTTGTGGGAACCCACGGCACACGCTTCGTGCTGATGCTAGGCACGGTCATCGTGGTCGCCTCCATTATCTGGACGGTGAATGCGCGCCACCCGTTCAGCTTTTTCCTCGCCTTCGGCGTGCTCATGTCCCTGGGCTTTTCCTTCACCAGCCCGGTTGCCCTGACGCCGGTGATCAGCCGCTGGTTCACCCGCCGGCGCGGCATGGCCCTGTTTTTCCTGTCCACCGGCTCCATGGCGGGCATTGCGCTCCTCACCCCGGCACTCAGCTGGTTCATCCAGTCCGTGGGCTGGCAGAACACCCTGCTCGGCTTTTCCGTGCTGTTTGTCATCCTGATTGTACCCATCACCTTCCTGATCATCCGCGATGACGCGCCGGAGCACACCGACCTGGATCCCGAGGCCGTCAAAGCGGCGGCCAGTGCGCCGAAGAGAGCCACAACCGGGGATGGCTATGAACTCACCTGGCGGGAGGCCATTCGCACGCGGCCGTTCTGGCAGGTGGCGATCGGCCTGTTCGCCTGCGGCTACAGCATGAATCTGCTCGGAACCCACGGTGTCCCCATGCTGGTCGACCATGGTTTCGACCCCATCACCGCCTCCTACGGCATCGGCCTGATTGGCCTGGTGGCCATCCCCAGCACACTGGTGCTGGGTCGGCTCTCGGACATCCTGCAGCGAAAGAACCTGCTCGCGATGATCTACCTGATCCGGGGCCTCGGGTTCTTCGGCCTGCTGCTGGTGGCCACCGTCTGGGAACTGTACCTGGTGGCTGCCATCGGCGGTGTGGTGTGGGCCGGCAGCATCGCCCTCTCCTCCGCCATCCTTGCGGACGTCTACGGTATCCGCATCGTCGGCATCCTCTACGGCTGGACCTACCTGGGCCACCAGGTCGGCGCGATGATCAGTTCCTGGCTGGGTGGCTGGGGCTTCGAAGCCTTCGGCACCCACTGGGTGGCATTCGGCGGCTCCGGGCTTATTCTGATCGCAGCGGCCGCGGTCTGCTTCAATCTGCCGAAACGGGGTTTTGTCCAGGCACGGGCGGTCGGCTGACCACCCGCGGCGGCAGTGCTAACCTGTGGAGGCTGACTGCCGGCGCACTGCGGTGCCGGCGGCGACGCGTGTGCACAGTACATCCTTAAAAGACAACAGGCCCGGCAATGTACCGGGACCGGGAAGGAGGAGAGCAATGGCCGGCATTTTCGATACCGGGCTGGACAAGACAAGCGCAAACCACGCGCCGTTGACGCCCTTGGGCTTTATCGAGCGCGCGGCCTTCGTGTATCCGGACCACCCCGCAGTCATTCACGGAAACGTGCGACGCAACTGGCGGCAGACCTATGCGCGCTGCCGCCGACTGGGGTCGGCGTTGCAGAAACACGGCATCGGCAAAGGCGATACCGTCGCCGCCATGCTCCCCAATATTCCGGAAATGCTGGAGGCCCACTATGGCGTACCCATGGCCGGCGCCGTGCTGAACGCCCTGAATATCCGGCTGGATGCCGACACCATCCGCTTCATGCTGCGTCACGGCGAAGCCCGCGCCGTGCTGGTGGATCGTGAGTTCAGCGCGATTATCCGCGAAGCGGTGGAAGGCCTGGACGAGCCACCCCTGCTGATCGACATCAACGACCCGGAACTGGGCAGCGACGACGCCGTCAGCGAGCTGGGCTATGAAGCCTTCATCGCCCAGGGCGATCCGGCCTTCGACTGGCAGCCGCCGGCGGACGAATGGGACGCCATCGCGCTCAACTACACTTCCGGCACCACCGGTGACCCGAAGGGCGTGGTCTATCATCATCGCGGCGCCTATCTGAACGCAGTGAGTAACCAGATGGTGTGGGCAATGGGACATCATCCGGTGTATCTCTGGACGCTACCCATGTTCCACTGCAACGGCTGGTGCTTCCCGTGGACCATCACCGCCTGCATCGGCACCCACGTTTGTCTGCGCAAGGTGGAGCCGGTCAAGATCCTGGAACTGATCCGGGATCACCAGGTCACGCATTTCTGCGGTGCACCCATCGTCCTGAACGGCCTGCTCAACGCGCCGGAGCAAGCCCGCGGCTGGCTGGATCATCCGGTCAAGGCGATGACCGCAGGGGCCGCACCACCGGCCAAGGTGATCGGCGCCGTGGAAGATATGGGCATTGCCATCACGCATGTCTACGGCCTGACCGAGGTGTACGGCCCGGTGACCGTGTGCGCCTGGCATAAGGAATGGGATGCCTTGCCGCTGGAGGAGCGCGCCCGGGTCAAGGCCCGGCAGGGCGTCCGTTACCCGATGCTGGAGGGCTTGATGGTCGCCGACCCGGACACGCTGGAGCCGGTGCCGGACGACGGTCGGACCATGGGCGAGATCTTCATGCGTGGCAATACCGTGATGAAAGGTTACCTGAAGAACCCATCCGCCACGGACAAATCGTTCAAGGGCGGCTGGTTCCATACCGGTGACCTGGCCGTGCGACACCCGGACGGCTACGTGGAGATCAAGGACCGGCTCAAGGACATCATTATCTCCGGCGGTGAGAATATATCCACAATCGAGGTGGAGGACGTGCTCTACCGGCATCCGGCCGTCCTGGAAGCGGCCGTGGTCGCGCGGCCCGATGAGAAATGGGGCGAAACGCCCTGCGCCTTTGTCACCCTGCGGGAGGGACAAGCCGCCACCGAACAGGAAATCATCGCCTTCTGCCGGGATCATCTCGCCCACTACAAGGCTCCGAAGGCGGTGATTTTCGGTGAATTGCCGAAGACGTCCACCGGCAAAATCCAGAAATTCAACCTGCGCGAGCAGGCCAAACAGTTGCAATGAGGAGACTGCACGATGAGCGCAACCGCACACTCCATCCCTGAAGCGGATATCCGACTGCAGCAGTCCGGCGGCGTCGCACGCGTGACACTGCCGGGGGCCAACCGCTACAACCCCCTTACCGGCAGCGTCATTGACGGCCTGCATGCCGTGCTCGACCGGATCGCCGAGGACGACAGCGTGCGCGTAGTGATCCTGGATGCCGAGGGCAAGGCCTTCTGCGCAGGTCACGACCTGAAGGAAGTGCGCGCGTCGGAGGATCCGGCCCATCACCGCGACCTGTTCGGCCGCTGCAGCGCCATGATGCAGCGCATTGTGAGCCTGCCGCAGCCGGTCATCGCACAGGTCCAGGGCATCGCCACGGCGGCGGGCTGCCAGCTGGTGGCCACCTGCGACCTGGCGGTGGCAGCGGAAAGCGCCCGCTTTGCCACCTCCGGTATCAATCTGGGCCTGTTCTGTGCCACCCCGGCCGTGGCCGTGACCCGCAACGTTGCCCCCAAACATGCCGCGCACCTGTTATTCACCGGCGAGTTCATCGACGCACGACGGGCGGAGGCGATCGGTCTGGTGAACCAGGTAGTGGCGGATGCGGACTTGGTCCAGGCCACCCAGGATCTGGCGGATACCATCGCGTCCAAGCCCGCGGTGTCCATCCGTGCCGGCAAGGACCTGCTGCGGCGTCAGCGGGAATGCGGCCTCGCCGACGCCTACACCATGGCCACCGACACCATGGCGTGCAACATGGAAGCGGAGGATGCCCGCGAGGGCATCGACGCGTTCATCGAGAAACGCAAGCCGCGCTGGTCCTGAATCAGCGCCGGATCAGCGGCCCCCGCCTTCCGGGGCGGGGGCGCGCGGTGTTGACAGCCACCGCCACGCACGTTCGAACGGCCCCTGCCCCAGATAGCGCAGCCACAGCAGGGAGAACAGGATCTGGAACGCCCAGATCACCATCACCACCCCCACCAGACGTGAATGACCCAGCTGCGCAAACAGGCCCAGCCCGAACCCGTAAAAGATCCCCGCGCTGATGAAGGACTGGCCCAGGTAGTTGGTCATGGCCAGGCGTCCCACAGACGCCAGCGCGTGCTGCACTGCCCGCAGCGCACCGCCGTTCACCAGTAACAGCACCAGCGAGATCCAGGCCAGTGCCACCGCCACGCTGCCCCAGTGATTGGCAATGCGGCCCAGGAACATGGCGTAACGGAAATCCCAGCCGACCGCCTCGTTGAACCAGACACCAAGCAGCGCCAGGGGGACACCAGTGGCGAGCCCCAGGCCGGCGACGATACAGTAGGCCCGGGAAGACCACTGCCCGGTGAGAAACCCCGTACGCAGCAGCACCATGCCCAGCAGCATCAGCGCCGTCATACGCCAGACACGGTCACTGCCGAACATCCACAGCTGGGCGCCCAGCGCGTTCACGGCGCGATCCCCAAAGGCATACAGCCAGTCGTGGGTCAGCCGCTCCACCTCTTCCTTCACCACCTCAGAGCTTGGAGACCAGTAGACCGACACCAACTGCTGCAGGTAATCGGAAGGAATGAAAAAGACCAGGATGGCAGTGGCCACCATCCAGAGAATCATCACCAGCGAGAACAGCATTCCCGCCAGTGCCAGCAAATGGCCATTGCTCCAGTGGCGAAAGCGGATGATGATCAGGCCGCACACGGCGTAGGCGGCCAGGATGTCTCCCGGCCAGATCAGCAACGCGTGGGTGGCGCCGAAGAGGAAGAGCCAGGCCATGCGCCGGCGAAACCGGTACTCGAAGGTCTGCGCGGAGCCACTGGCACTCTGCGCCATGAGCAGGAACCCTGCCCCGAACAGGATGGTCAGCATCGACAGGAACTTCTCATCCGCGATCACGTGGTTGAGAATCCAGACCAGCCAATCCAGGGTTGGCGGCTCCCCCAGGGCCTTGGGGTTGGCATAGGCACTGGACACCAGCCCGAAGGACTGGATGTTCATCAGCAGGATGCCCAGGATCGCCACCCCGCGCAGCACATCCAGGTGCGGTACACGCGCTGAGGTTTGCGCAGCGGCGCCAACTTGTTCATGGTGTGAAGCGTCAGCGGCCACCGCCCCCCCTGAAGTGGCCGGTGAGCACGGGGTAAAGACCACAACGCCGTGGACATCGGGCTTGTTCAGCATCCCGGGAGTTTGCCAAGACCGTTGCGGGAAGTCGAACCCCGACCCGAACGCGCCCGGCGGGCGCAGCACGAGGTGAATAGCGTGAAGTTAAGTGCGGCCAGTCTGATCCTGATCGCGATCCTCGCCGTGATCGGCATCTACACCTACCAGAATTACGCCTCCGGGCTGTACTACCTGGCCGGGCGCTATGACCACATGATGAACCCCTACGGCGTCGATCCGGATGCACCGGAGCCCACCGCCGGCGATACCAGCTTCCATCGCTCGATGTTCATCGCCGATCTGCATGCCGACACGCTGAAGTGGGAGCGGGACCTGCTGGAGCGCTCCCGGTTCGGCCATGTGGATGTCCCGCGCCTGGCCCAGGGCAACGTCGCCCTGCAGGTGTTCACCATCGTCACCAAGAGCCCGCTCAACCTGCCGTGGAGTTCCTGCGTGTCCGCCGACAGCCCGGACACCAACACGCTTCTGTTTTTCATGCAGG
>LFIK01002652.1_pt1 | contig 14464 bp, 18 predicted proteins | sample 643401 | NCBI WGS metagenome assembly LFIK01 (sample SAMN03777447, study PRJNA286221) | soda lake metagenome | biome: soda lake; feature: Kulunda steppe; material: water; isolation source: sample T5-Br brine of Lake Tanatar-5 | place: Russia: Kulunda steppe | collected 2010-07 | reverse complement strand
TATGAGACATTGCACTGGCACTAGCGCCTGCAAGAGATTTACGGGAGACATTTGCAAGAGATTAATGAGACATTGCACTGGCACTAGCGCCTGCAAGAGATTTACGGGAGACATTTGCAAGAGATTAATGAGACATTGCACTGGCACTAGCGCCTGCAAGAGATTTTCGGGAGACATTTGCAAGAGATTTATGAGACATTGCACTGTGGCACTTGCAAGTGATCTGATGCCAATAGGGCATTAGCTCTTGGGAATGAATCATATCACATTAAGCTACACTAAGAAATAAAATGAGCACTGACGCCTCGCCTGTGCACATGCCATCAGCGCACAGGTGCCATATGCATATAAGTCCTGGTGCTCAGCCCATGCATGCCCATCAACAGTGAGCGCATTTTGCACATGAGAATGCCCAAATGCTTGCTGCTCTTCCTGAAGGCATCCACCCTCAGCGCACCAGCTGCAAATCCTGCACACCCTGGCCATTGTGCTCAATTGTATCCTCCTCCCCGCACCCAGGCCCTTCTTAACTTCAGTTGCTGACAGGCAAGGTCAGTGCACATGTGCTCCTCCTCACGCTCTCTGCTAGGAAAGGAAAAGGAAAAGCTACGCACTCAGGATACACCCGAGGCGTGAATTAAGGAAGGTTCTCTTGCGAAGAAAACCCCACCGTTTCCCCCAGCCCGATTCGAACTGGGGACCTTTGAGGACAATACCTCCCAGCCGCAGTTTAGCGTCATGCTCAGGACGGCTCTCTGCTCTTAAAGTATCTGGTCTATTCATACCTGTGTTCCTCACAACTTCCGGGTCTATGTTGTACAGCTTGAGTACGCCCATGACTGCAGTGCGGCGGACATAGGGGTTGCGGTCCTCCAGCCCAGATGTCACAGGCGACACCTGACGTACACAACAGGCACACACCCCGCTTACACATGCGCACAATCATCCATGCACACATGGACTTCACAAGCAGGTGAAATTGACACGACTACTGTGCTGTGCATGCACAGCATGCAGCCTCCCAGCCCAGGCATCACAGGCAGCACATGCAATGTGCAGCTACAGCATGTGCATGGCAGACGCCAATGGCACACACATGGGGGAGCTGTTCTGAGAAACACATCGCACAGAGTGATCTGGACCACACCTTATGGCAGTTAACGATTTGATACAGATGACCTTGGCTCTCTTAACATCCATGTACATTATTGCAAATTGAGCACAGCTCTGTGCAATTAGCGTGTACCTATGTACATGTATCTGCGGAATCACTGCGTATTTGTGAGGGTACCCTTGAACATACATATCCATACAAACTCCAAACAAAAAGAATCCATGTACGCCGACATGTATATGATAACAGCATTTTTGTCGCATCGCCCATGCCTACACTCATTTTTTCACTCCACCACTTTCTTAAAAAACACACACCTTCACCTTCAAACCAGGACTCTGTCCAATCAGGACACAGGCAGGCAGCTGTGTTCATCATTGCATGTGCTTTCCTGAGCTCACTTGTTTTTGCATGAGCATCCAATCACCCACCGAGTAGTAGGTGGCACCTACCCAACCCCCACTGTATCAAACTGCATCTGGCTGCGCACGCTGTGCGCGCACACCTAATTCTTGCCGACTGCATGATTCTACTGGCATGCAGCTGCAGGTACTTGCCTGCGGTACGCAACCACGAGGTAATTTATGTACTTGGCCATGCACACCCACCACGTGCTCCATGTGGTTGGCCTCACATAGAGAGCATGCGCACCCACCACGTACTCCATGTGGTTGGCCTCTCATAGAGAGCACGCGCACCCACCACGTACTCCATGTAGTTGGCCACGCGCAGAGAGCACAGGCTCCTCAGGGCCAGGCCGCGCACCATCGGGTCCTGGTCCACACAGTCTTTGTGCAGCTGGTTGATGGTCATGAGCGCCTGCGGTGTGCGTGCGTGCATGTGTGTCTAGGTGTGTATGCGTGTGTGTGTGTACACATGTGTGTGCATGCGCGCATGTGTATGCATGTGTGCATGTGCGCATGTGTGCATTCATGATTATGTATGCATGCATGCACACAATTGCATGAATGCAGTGGTAGTGGGCATGAGGTTTTGTGGGCTGGTCCACGTGCTGTCTTGCAAGCGGCAATGAATATGTGTTGGGAGCTGGACATACGAGCTCTACTTAGAATGTGGGCGCATGCATGCTCACATGAGTCCTTATATGCGTGTGTTAGCGGCAGGACAAAGTGCACAGCAGAGAGCACAATCACCGCTGGCAGAAGCTTGCATTTGAGGCGTGCCTAGGTCTGATCGGAAAGGGGGAACTCGAGTGCAATGTCAATTGATTATATGGCACGTGGGAAAGGATTTTCAAGTTGGGGACTGCAACCTTCTCAAGTCGACATCCTGCAAGACTGCTGCGCAAACTGTGGTCCCTCCTGCGTGAACGCGGATCTCTGTTTGAGTGTGCATGCTTGCTCCTCTGTGTGTCTGGGGCTGCTGCTCTGCGCACCCAAACTCACCAAATCGGGCGCTTGCGTGGCGTATTGCGTGATGTACAAGTACAGCATCTTCTTGAGCACCATATCGTCCGGGCTGAGGTTGGCACATGAGGTCATGCTGGCAAATAGGGAGGACATGTCCATGCCTGGAGGGCAAGGGTGCACACAGAGGAGTCATGAGGAGCGTATGAAGATGGACATGTCAATCCCTGGGGGGCAAGGTTTGACACAGAGGAGTCATGAGGAGCATGAGGGCGAATATGGCCTTGCCTGGGAGGCAAGGGCATAGCAGAACAGCAGGAGGGTCTTCCGACTCTTCTGTTCATTTCCTAACGGGATGTGCGGCAGTACCTGGCTGCCGCACCAAAATTTTCAGAACGGGCCTGTCATTGCAAAGGGGTGGGGTGGGGGATGGCTCCTGCACGTTGAGGGGTGGCTTTTTGCAAGGTGGGGGGCTCAAGAGCCGGATGAGGGCTTTCTTCAGACACACATGGGTGGCCTTTCTCTAGATAGAGGTGGAATGTTGGATAAATTCACGCAGCCACAGTGACCTGCCAATTGAAAGGAAATGACTTCCTTGTGAAAGCGTGCCACTGGACACTGAATCTGCTGCACTTGACCTGATTCGCACGCTTGTCCATGTGTTAGTGTGGCAAGAGTTTCAATGTGCAGCAGCCTGCCATAAAAGCAAGTTTGGGGGCATCAATGTGCAAGCACAGGGAGCTAAGAAAAATTGCAGGATCACGTGTTCTCTGATAACGTAGAACATGTCGCAGGCAGGCGGGTATTTGCTTGTGCTGTTCACACCATGAAATGCAACAAGCAATTTTGTGGTGTCAAGCCGTGAGAAACAAACACATACCTATTGTGAGATAGTGTACAACTTTCTTGAACACCTCTCGTTTTTGGGCACGCAGCTCTTTGTCTGTTCGATTGCCAGCTGTGCACAAGCTTTGCAGGGAAGCTGTAAGCTCCCCAATCTCGCCACGAGGCTTGGAGCTGATTTTGGACGCCATCAGTTTCCAGGCTCCAGTACAATGCACTTACGTATACCTGCGCTCAGTGTAGGGAAGGTGATCAATGCACATGTGACACGCACGCATATGCAAACAACACGCACGAAGAGATAGCCTGATGAACACATTTACGCAGAGAAGTAGCACCATGACTGCACAACTACGCCTGATTGGTGTCCACATGTCTGTATCTCTGGATAATCCCGTGGGAGGTGTTGAAAGAAGAAAGAAGAAGGCGTTTGTGCGTGTGCTCAGCGCATTCCAACGCGTCCACAGTAGACACAAAAACTAAAGTGTGCTAAATCAGGCATCATTGATGGGTTAGGTGGAGAGAAGGAGACGAGCACATGGAAGCAGAGACCTTACCTCTCCTCAGCTTCTCCCTCGAGCCTGTCCCTCCCCCATAATATGCAATTGATTCAAAACATTTGAGTCACTTTCATTTAGTACAAAGAATGCGAGAGCGAGCATACAGTTCATAATCTAGGACGACATGACGCCGGATCATCCTTCGCTTACATAAATTCCTTACGTATTCAATGTTTTGGGTGTAGGAACTGTGACATTGAATCCCTAATGATGCTACCCGTATGAAGCATGGCCTCGAGGCTGGGCTAAGCCTGTGGGCCACTAGACATGGTAAGCTTGGAATATCATGAAGCAACACAGCAGTTCATGCAATTGGAGAAGGCGACAAGCTGCACAGAACTCGCCAACACACAAACATGAACACAAACACAAGCACATTCACCGGTCCACATCATGCTTGCAAAGGAACGCACATAAAACCACGCCGCACAGACACCCTCATAAAGATACATAAGCATTCAAGCAACATTAAAGCATCGCATACGTATCAATGTGTACAACACAAACCCCCCAAGTCACTGACATGCACACAGCCCAAGTGCGTACAGATGCACACAACTTCTTGCAACATGCGAATGCCCTTAAAACACGCACACTTGCAGCTCTCCCAGTTCTTCATCCTAAGTGCACGAGGAGATGTCATCATACGGCGGGACTATCTGGGGAACGTGCCCAAGAGCTCTGCAGAAACATTCTTTCGGAACGCCAAGTTTTGGAAGGAAGGGTGGGTGCAGATAAGTGACCGACCTGCAAGCTGTTCTGTATGCATGCATGTGACACCTGCACACATACAAGCTCCACACTTTGATACATACTCCAGATCTCGATGTAGGCTGCGCCTGCACAAATGCAGCCCTTGCAGGGCTGTGCAACATCACATCCCACTGGCCCTCCGTCCATCCCTCTCCCTCCTGGAATGGATGGATGCAGGGACGAAGCACCCCCTGTGTTCAACATAGATGGCGTCACCTACCTGCATGTCAAAGAAGGTGGCGTGGAGATGGTAGCCACAACCAGAGCCAACATGTCCCCCTCCTTTGTGCTTGAGTTCTTGAGGAGAGTGTGCACCATCATCAAGGTAAGCTGCCTGACCAGGATCCAGCTCCAGTGTCTGTGATACCCCAGCCCTCTTCTGATAAGCAGGTGGCTAGCAGGCAACATGTGGGGCAATTTAAACGTTGGGATTGTGCAGGATATTGGATCTTTCGCTTACATATCGCGTTCAAGGTTGGTGATGATACCTCATGCAATGTCCTGGAGGGGGCCTTCTGCCTTTGGCTTGTGCTGCCTTGGCTTGAGTTCTGCAGGCCCGCACAGGCTTGAAATCAGTCATGGATCCAGACATTGCACTGATACCTTTTTTAGACATTGCTGACGCCTCTGGTGCTACAGAGACATGGTTGTTTGGGAAGCTGGTAGGCAGGCCAGCGACAGATACAGGTATCAGTCCTCCCATACAGCACAAAAGCCAACTAGGCTAGAATGTCCGGATCCAAGCAAGCTGGCAGGTCTCATGCATGGTTGAATGGATCACCACGTATGTCTCATGCATGGCTGAATGGGTCACCACGCAGGTCTCATGCATGGCTGAATGGTGGCAGAGCGCATGCTCAGCTCTGGCACCTCACGCAGAGCACCCCATGCAGAGCACCCCATGCAGAGCACCTCATGCAGAGCACCTCATGCAAAGCACTTATTGCAGCCAAGGTCATCCAAACTAAGGCCACAAATGCAGTGCTCTCCTTGGAGGCTTTGGAACCAGGAGTTTCTACCTTGGTTGTTACGTGTTTCCTGCATCAACTGTGCATACCACATGTCGATGTGCTATGCTTGGATGGTTGCTGGTTGGATGGGCAAGTGAAGCACTATCCCCTGCCCTTATTAAACTCACCCCAAGCCTCCCACACTGTTTTATCCTGCATTCAAGGACTACTGTGGGGTGCTGTCTGAGGACGCCATCCGCAAAAACTTTGTTCTTGTGTACGAGCTCCTGGATGAAATCATTGATTACGGCTTCCCCCAGTCCACCTCCACGGACGCCCTCAAGATGTTTGTGCTAAATGAGCCCACCCCTGTGGTGTCCTCGGTGCGTGGCAGCCTCCCGCACATGTGCCTGCACATGTACATGCGCAATTGTCGACGCGCGCGTACAACTGCTGTTACGTGCGTGGCAGCCTCCCATATATGTGCCTGCACATGTGTATGCGCATATGCAGATGCACGCGTGCAAACATGTCGTTCCGTGTGTGCGTTTTGGAATGTTTGAACGTTTGCTCTGCTCAAATCACTACATTTTGGACTTCAAAGCGACTTTTGGACGCTCAATTCCCTCTCATTAGTCCCCGGCAAGATGCGTTGGTTGCAGATCAGTACTCCGGCATTAGAACATATACCATTGCACGCGCCACATCAGGGCAGTCTGCAAAAGACCTGTCTCTATTTTTGAAGTCCCACAGATGCGCTTTGGAAAGGTGCAAACAAAAGTATATAGCTGGTACTCAAATCATACGCCCCACATGGTCTTAGTCCCTGTCTTCTATGTCCATATCCTGCGCAGTTGGGGATCAAGCCCCTGTTTAGTCTACACAAGGGACCCACTGGCGTGTTCAAGAGTGTGCTTGACACAAACAGGTACAGATCGCTGCTCAAGAGAGAGGATGCTTGGCACAACTCAAGTGAGGATGAATGTTCAGGCCTTAAAGAACCCATGCAGCATGATGCAGCAGCGGAACAACTGTGACACCTTCTTTGTGGGCATTCAAGTGGCATGCATGTCCAGGCATCTGGTTGGAGGGGAGTTCAGCAGAGCTGTGTAAATTAGCTGGTAAATTAGTTTAAATTCGTTTTTTGTTCTGCTGTGATCTGACCTGATCAGCTTGATCAGTCAAGCTTTCTGTCTTTGACCTTATAGGTGAGCCCTCCATGAATTAGGCGGGGTATTGCTCATTGCCTGGTTTTACACCTGGTCACACGTGCCCAAGTGTCTGCAATTTGCTCCAGCACACCCATTTTCCGGCGCCTTTTCTGCAGGACGGATGGGAAAGGGGGAAAGGACGAGATCTTTGTGGATGTCGTAGAGCGCCTAACTTGCACATTCAACGCCACAGGCAGCATGTCCCAAGCACAGGTGGGCAATTCTCAGGAATTCCCCATTGCAAAGCCTCAGCATAAAGATCTCTGTGCTGTTGGTGTAGCAAGCCAACTGGAAAACCCTTGCTAGGTCATTAGTCGTGTTAGTAAGTGCAAAAATTGGAACACGGTTGTTTGGCCAAAAGCGTGTACTGAATAGCAGGCTTGTATCTATAGATCAGCTGCACCCACTGATGCACATAGATTTTCTAGTGAAGGTGCTTGCGCAGAAGCTTTAGGGTTGACAGGGCCTTGACCAAAACACGCATGTGCACTCACACTCACACGCAAACACTCACAAACACAACAAGCACAGTACGTTTGCAAACATACGCAGGTAGATGGCGCAATTCAAATCAAGTCGTACCTGACGGGCAACCCCCCCATTAAGATTAAGCTCAATGACGACTTGATTATAGGTGTGTCCACTGCTTGGTCACGATTGTGCTCAGAAGTGCTCTGGTGACAGGTACAGCTGCCTGAAATGCTCCTCCTTGCTTCATGCGCTCACATCAGCCGTGCCAGTGATAACGCTTGGATTTATGCCACTGTTAGACCCTTTGAAGCTCGACCTCGCCATTTTTAAACATCCGTTGCCAGACTCAGCTGGAATTCAAACAAACCAGGACAGCTGTCAGTCTGGAGAGGGGATGCTTGGCACATGGTGGTGCTCTCTGCAGGGCGGCGTGATACACCATATGGCATTGGCAGCATCGACTCGTCAGGAGCACTGGTCTATCTGGATGACTGCCAGTTCCATGAGGCAAGTGCCTTCCTAATGCTTCCATCTCAGCACCACATTTAAGAGGCAAGGCAATAAATTTGATTATGAAGTCACCCTGCATCCACCCATCTTTAACAAGCATGAAAGCACTAAACTCTCAAAAGCATCGTTGCAAGGACATGCGTGTTGAGTAGAGCGTTTTTCAAGACAACAACCAGCTGACATGGTGACGTGTGGCCTGTATGTCAGAAGCGTTGACTGCAAACTGGTGGTTGCTGCAGATTGCGTGCACCCCCTCTGCACCCATGTGCTTCTCCATCGCTCCTTCCTGGCCTCTCCAGCACACGTGAAGGCAAGCACTTAACCCAGTGAAAGGCCACACTGAGGCCCAAATCAGGCAAACCACATTGTTTCTGTCCGCAGTGCTACTTACCAAGAATGTGTGGTAGCACAAGCATACAAACAACTAACTAATCAAGGACTGGCAAGCACATTGCTACTCAGAGGACACCTTCATGTCTTGAGAAGCACATCACTACTCAAAGAACACCTCTGTGCTTTTATGAGAAACACGTCACTACTCACAGGACAGCTTCATGACTATGCAAGCACATCACTACGCAAAAGACGCATTCATGTGTGCCGCAAGCACCTCGCTACACAGAGGACACTGTCATGTCTGTACAAGCACATTACTGCTCACAGGACACCTTTATGCCTATGCGAGCACATTACACAAAATCACCTTCATTTGTATTCAAGCACCTCGCTACATAGAGGACAGCTTCATGCCTGTACAAGCACATTACTCCTCACAGGACACCTTCATGCCTATGCAAGCATATTACACAAAAACACCTTCATTTGTATTCAAGCACATCGCTACACAGAGGACACCATCATGTCTGCACAAGCATATTACTGCTCACAGGCCACCTCCATGTCTTGAGCATGAGAAAATATTTGAGCAGGCTATGGCTCCCTTTCCCTGCAATATCTAGTATCAGCAGTGTGGCACCCATTGATTGTTCAACTGCAGGTGGCCAACCTGGAGTCCTTTGACATCGACCGTACCATCAGCCTTGTGCCCTCGGAGGGGGAGTTTGCGCTTATGAACTACCGCACGTCCACAGGCTTCAAACCGCCCTTCCGTCTGTACTGCTCGGTGGACTCAGACCCTGCAAGCCCACTGAAAGCGCTGCTGGTCATCAAGCTTTGGTGAGGGTGGTGTCTGCATGTGCTGAGCCTGTGCTAAGAAGAGGGCCAAGGCATCATGGTCATCAGTCTGCAATCTTTTTGTCTGCACACGCGCAGTTGTGTGCCTGGCAAATTAGAAATGAACCTGCGTCTTTCCGCACTAGTGCAAGCATGCATGCATACATGTGGTGCATTATACCTGGGGGTGATGTACAGTAAGGACATGTAGTAAGAGGCTCCACTGTTAGCCTTCCTGTGCTATGAGCACAATGCATGAACAGTATGTGCAGCAAACGCATCAGGGCATTTTCTTTGAATGGACAAGGCTTTGCCTATAATGAAAGAGCGTGCAAGTCCAGCGCCTCTGTGCATTCCTGCCTCTGTGTGCACCCCTATGCCTCTGTGTGCACCCCTGTCTCTGCGTGCACCCCTGTGCCTCTGTGTGCACCCCTGTGCCTCTGTGCATTCCTGCCTCTGTGTGCACCCCTGTGCCTTTGTGCACCCCTGTCTCTGCGTGCACCCCTGTGCCTCTGTGTGCACCCCTGTGCCTGTGTGCACCCCTGTGCCTGTGTGCACCCCTGTGCCTCTGTGCATTCCTGCCTCTGTGTGCACCCCTGTGCCTTTGTGCACCCCTGTCTCTGCGTGCACTCCTGTGCCTGTGTGCACCCCTGTCTCTGTGTGCACCCCATGTAAATGGGTGCACATTGTGTTGCTATCATGAGCCTTGCAGTGCAAGTTATGGTGCTTCAAATTTTTCTGTAGTTGTGTGCTTGTTACACAAAGGGACTTAATGTTATCGTGCATATAGTGGAAGGGAACGCAAGGAGGCACATGACACAGCTGATTTTTGTTTCAAAACCATTAGCTTGGGTGCTTTTGCTATCCACACTAGTGCATCAAGCCATGGCATTCCCTGAAAAAACTTGAGCTGGCCTCAGAATCTGTGCAAGCAGGCAGGGCTGGAAGGTTATAGTATTCCGTGCATCTGTATGTAGGTGTGACATCCCAGCCGAAAAGTCTGCCAGCGGTCTGGAGGTGGAGGTGCCAACGCCCAAGTAGGTTGCTCTACTTGCCATAAATCATTGCCACTGAGCATAGCAACTTCAGACCGTCCTTTCTTACCCTCATCCATAATTGTCCATGATCATGCAAGGCTCTTTGGTTTGGTGTTAAGCGTCACTGGTTTAAGCCAAGAACAAAGGGCCATGGTTGGCAAAAAATAGTGCATTACATGATTTCAAAAGTCAGGCAATGACACCGCAGAGGCACTAGGCCTTGTCAATGCTGATGGGTGCATTCATGTGCAGCTTTAAAGTTTTACACTCGTTGCCGCTTCCATTCTCTTGCTCACTGGCATGGCCTGACCTTATTTCCTCATGTGCATTTTAGGTATGTGCAGCGAGTACACTGTGACCTGGACAGCAAGGCGGCTGCTGCACAGCAGCAATCCTGGGACTACAACGAGAAGACGCACATGCTGAAGTGAGTGCTTAGTACTAAGTCCATGGGGGGTGCAAGTCTCTCGCGTAGTGACAGTGCTTTGAAACTTGAAAAGGAGCTCAATAATGGGAGAACACTGCAACTAATTGGTCAATTGGACACTAGCAGCACTGAATTCAGGAGTCACCATAGAGACACGGTGTGTGTCGCATGCAGGTGGAAGTTCAAGAAGTGCAGCGGTGGGCAAGAGTTCATCCTCAGGTCCAGGATGACGCTAGAGAAGCCTTTTGGGCCAAGCTTACGCACGGAGGTCCGTTCTTTTTTCTCTGAGATAGCCCATCCAAGAAGTAGGAACGATGAAGTTGCAAGCTGTGTGGCTGTGACCCTAAAAGAAGAAAGTTGAGCTGAAGCAAAAAGCCTTACACATTAGGCCTGTGCAAAAAAAAGCACGCAAGTTTATGATCATGCTTGTGAATGGACACAAATAAGAAGCGTGGATGTGCGCATGCCTTGTCTCCTAGCAAACCCCCACCAATCTGAGGCAAGACTTGAAATAGCAGCACTCGCAAGCATATACGCACCTTTGCACCTGTTCAATTCATTCACCTTGTAGTTTGTTGCGTGGTTGTCCAATCTGCCCCCCATTCAACCTTGCTTTCACCAGTACCGTTGCATTACTTGGCGCACTCCGTTTTGCAAGTCCACCTGTATGCACTCTCCTCATTTTCTTCCCTCCGCACCATTACAGGTGGGACCCGTGAATTTGCGCTTCACAGTGCCCATGTACAGCGCTTCTCGGATTGTACTTAAATACCTTCAAATCTTGAAACGGGACAAGAATTACAACCCCTTCCGTTGGGTCCGCTACGTCACATCTTCCACGTCTTACACCTTCCGAACTTGAGGGAGCAACACTACTAGTAGGCAGGCTGCTGCTACGGGCATGTTGCAAGTTAGGTGCCTCAGTTGGTATGTGAGTGCGTGCAATCCTATGTGTAAAGCAGTATTTTTGAAGTGGGCCTTACGTTTGGAACCATGTGTAACTCTCGGCTGAGTAAGAAGTTCTGAGAAGAGCGCTAATCAGCACTGCTGATTGGCAATCCTTTAATAAATCAATTGCATACTGCAACCATCACACAGAAAGTTATGAGAATTCCCAGCAATAACATTGCATTGTCCCTGCATACCGTCCTCCTTTCCTCCTTGGGGTCGCTGGGGCAATTGCTAGTGCATTTATAGTAATGAGTACAGGTGTAACAATTGCAATTAGTAATGACTAGTCAATTGCTTGACTGCGGCTCGAGTAACACGGCAAGGAATATGCAACCAAATTGGACTTTCTTGCACTGCAGCGTAGCCCGTTTGCACTACAAATCTGTCGGTTGTTAGTGTACACTGCAGTGTCGGTTTAGGAATACCAGAATTGCAAGGGTAAGGCCCCTTGTGAATAAAGAAAGACTGCTAGCCTGCTCAAAGAATGCAAATAATTCATTAAGGGAAAAATGGAAGTTTATTGCTGTTTTTTATTCTGAAAAGCATAAATATCAAAATATCCTGTCTGAGAGAACAGGTGGACACATATCCTGCAGAGAGAGACCACCTGAGGGGTTATACTGCATGACAATGGAAGGTGGCACGTTGTATATCCTGGATAATATCATTTGCTCGACAGCAGTCGCAACTTGGAGAAGACCTGCGATTCCAAATAGTTCTCTCACAGCAAAAGTCAGTAAGGTGAGCAGCTCCGGATACTCGAGCAGGCAGCGGGGCACCTGAGATGGAAGATCGATTATTCTCCCTCGCAATCTGTGGGTTCGGGGTTCGAACCTCACTGGAGGCCACAACCGGCTAAGCTGCCCTCGTTCAGCGGATGCAGCCTTGAAACCTTACCTTACCTTACCACAGCAAAAGTCAGTTGTGATTAGTCGAATTTGCATGCAAAACATGCTCTCCGGTCCCATGCTGGGCCATTTATGCATAGCTGCATCAATTAGTAATCAATGAGTAACGCTTTCAATGAATGTCTGCTAGTCCTGGTTAAGAAGTTGGGAAATCCTCAGTCTAGATCACACATGGGCCTGATGGCTGTTTAGGGAGTTGGTGGTGATCTAGATATCAAGGAAAGCCACTTGCTTTTGTCGCATCGATGCATGCCATGTAGCAGTGCTACTGCAGGTAATGAGGAGTTTTGAAGAGGAGCAAACAGGACAGTAAGGACGTCCTTACTGTCCTGGTCGACCTTCAGGGGCTTAGCAGATTGTCCATGGACAGCTCCCCATTAAAAGAAAGAAAGAGAGAGACTACCCCAACAGGCCTCCCCTTATTCATAGTCTCGAATGTGTGGCCTCATGCGAGGTTGCATTCGGGCCCGAGGTCGTTCGGTGGCATTGCTAGTGTACCTACCTTTCACTTACCAACCTGTCTGATTTGCTGGGTTGTAGACTTGTGGCTTTTCCAAGGCGCTCTCAGCCCTCAGGCGGCGTAGACATGGCGGCGCTTCTGGTCCAGCCTTGTACTTGTCCAACATTTACCATTTGATGGTCACTGAGTCAGTGCAAAAGCTTAGGTAAAATGCCATGGTAAAATGCTGCACTTTGCTGCATCATTCTAGACAAATGCAACCTGCCAAATCAAAAAGGATGGGCGCACCGGATACTTGTGCTACTTAGTTGACCTTGATGAGACATCGGTGATATTAACTACTCTGCCCTTTACTATGCATGGTACCATATGGTATACTCAACAGGGCTCCCAAGTCACTAGGGCCAGGCAAGCCGCAACCCTTTTTGTTGCTGAAAATAGCACCTGTTGTGGCTCATACATCAGCATCCAGGAGAGCCACATGGCTGTCAGTTGATTGTGCTATTCATTGTGCCAAGCCTGCGCCTCCTCACATACCTTCCTCGCTCCTAGGAATCAACCAGGCAAATCGTTGCAGCCCGTTAAAAACTTGAGCCCCCACACCTCACATCACAAACATGAACTTTGTTGATCTGACTACTAAATACTCGACACTCGACGCCTTACGCATGTTTGAAGCTATGAAGAGGACAGATAATACCAAACAATAGATAATGATCACACCTCTGGGGCACTTAGATTGATGTGGTCAGCGCATATTGACGGGTTCAGGTTCATCATTTTCATTTAATTAAACTGTAAAAAAATACGTCATTACATTCCTTGTTTGGAGCTCTCAACCCAATCTGACTGATATTGTGAAGTTGACAAGTTTATATATTTTCTCGGAATGTATTGATGCTGGATATCTCCGGCGATGCTGCCCCGCCTGAACAAAAGTTGGTGCTTGTTAACAGGAGTTCCGCCGCACGCAACCCGCACAGCAGCATGCCCACAGCTGTGCTTCCTGTTTTCCTGAGAGATTTTAACAAGGTGAGCTGGGCAAACTGGAGACTGGGTTTCTGGCTCAATCCAGGTGATGATGTCATGGCATGCCCTGTCAATAGAAACATGGTTTGTCGTGCCCATCACGGGCCTTTCATCTGTCAAAACATCGCTCCCTCAATCATAGGCCCATCAAACAGAGCTTGCTAAAGAGGGATTGCCAAATGGAAGCAGCAACGGCAGGGGATCTATGGCGGAGAGCGAGAGTGCAAGCGCACACTCCTCCAAGTCAGCCAGCAACAACGTGCACCAACCCCAGGATGCCACGTCCAGGGGTCGTCATGGTGCACCAAGGTTCAAACTGCAAGGGAGTGGAGCAGAGGGGCATGGCTCTAAGCCCTTCCCCAACGGCACCACCTCGGGCAGCGGCAACGTCGGCAACAACACCCTGCCTGCAAGCATCCTGTCAGGCTTGTACGGCAGCCCCAAGCAGCAGTTGCAGCAGCCTGCTGTGCCTCCCCTGAACCTCTCCAAAGCCAAGGCACTCACAGGTACTTGCATGCGCATGTGTGCACGTTCTGTGTGTGTGCGCGGCGTGTGTTCTGCACTTGTTTGTAAATATCTTTTTGCGTTTGCCATATGGTGCTGCACATTTTTGTGTACACGTGTGTGGTGGTGCTGCACGTATTTGTGTACACGTGTGTGTGTGTGTGTGTGTGTGTGTGTGTGTGTGTGTGTGTGTGTG
>LFIK01002651.1_pt1 | contig 14469 bp, 9 predicted proteins | sample 643401 | NCBI WGS metagenome assembly LFIK01 (sample SAMN03777447, study PRJNA286221) | soda lake metagenome | biome: soda lake; feature: Kulunda steppe; material: water; isolation source: sample T5-Br brine of Lake Tanatar-5 | place: Russia: Kulunda steppe | collected 2010-07 | reverse complement strand
ATCGGCTCTACCACCGCGCCGATCAGCGGCTCTATCGTGCCAAGGCCCAGGGCCGCGACCGCGCCATCGGGTAGCGCCCGTGTGATCCCGCCTTCACCTCCAGAAAGGGGGCATTAGCTCACTCTTGCGCCAGCGAATCGGCGATCAACCGCGCGCAGCGGTGGGCCAGTTCGGCATCCTCCGCCTCGACCATCACGCGAATCAGCGGCTCGGTGCCGGACTTGCGCAGCAGCACGCGGCCGGTATCGCCAAGCAGGTCTTCCGCCTCTCGAACCATGTCCTTGACCGCGTCAGTGTCCAGAGGGTCAGCACCTTGAAGGGCCCGATAGCGGACGTTGATCAGTACCTGAGGTAGCTTGTGCATCCCCTGGCAGGCGCGATTCAGAGTGGTGTTCTTGCGGTGCAGAGCGGAAAGGACCAGCACCGAGGCGATGATCGCATCCCCGGTGGAGGCGTGATCCAGGCACAGCATATGACCGGAGCCCTCGCCACCCAGTCGCCAACCGGTCTCGCGCAGCAGTTCCATCACATAGCGATCGCCCACCTTGGCGCGCAAGAAAGGAATCTCCAGCTCGGCCAGAGCGAGCTCGAGGCCGAGGTTGCTCATCAGGGTGCCCACCACCCCGCCATCGTAGCCAGCGGCATGCGCCTCGCGGGCCAGCAGGAACAGCAGCTCGTCGCCATCCACAACCGCGCCGGTTTCATCGACCATCATCAGTCGGTCGGCGTCACCGTCCAGGGCGATGCCCAGATCGGCGCGCTGCTCGATCACTGCCGCACGCAGGCTGGTCAGGTCGGTGGCGCCGCAGCGGTCGTTGATGTTCACCCCATCGGGCCAGGCATGCAGCGGCACCACCTCGGCGCCCAACTCGCGATAGACCGCAGGCGCGACCTTGTAGGCCGCCCCGTTGGCGCAATCGACCACGACCTTGAGGCCGTTGAGAGTCTGCTGGCTGGGAAAGTGCGACTTGCAGTACTCGATATAGCGCCCGGCGGCGTCATCGATGCGCCGCGCTTTGCCCAGGCGCTCGGAGCTTACGCAGTCCATGCCCTGGTCCAACGCCTGCTGGAGCCAGCGCTCGATCTCCAGTTCCTGCTCATCGGTCAGCTTGTGGCCGGACTGGGCAAACAGCTTGATGCCGTTGTCATAAAAAGGATTGTGGGAGGCGCTGATCACCACTCCGGCGTTAGCACGAAAGGTGGTGGCCAGGTAGGCGATGGCCGGCGTGGGCAGCGGCCCCACCAGGGCGATGTTGACCCCAGCCGACGAGAAGCCGGCCTCGAGTGCCGATTCCAGCATGTAGCCGCTGGCCCGGGTATCCTTGCCGATCAACACCTCGCTGACCCCTTCGGCACCCAGCACCTTACCGGCTGCCCAGCCCAGCTTCATGGCGAACTCCGGCGTCATGGGGAACTCACCCACCTTGCCCCGCACCCCATCGGTTCCAAAATAGCGTCGCATCTCAGGCTCCTTGCAGTTTTCTTGTCGCGCTTTGGCGGCGCTCAATCAGGATGTACCGGCTCAATCTCCTGTTCCTCTGACCAAGCCGCCGTATGAGCTTATATCTTCCAGTATGCGAAAGAGATGGGAGCCATGCCTCTAAAATCTCTTAACATCTTGACCTTGGAAGGGGCCCGGCTGCATCAAAACCAAAAAAGCCGCCGCCTTGATAGTTCGAGACGGCGGATTTTTGTGTGAGAAAGCGCTCACACCTGAGAGCCTTGTGGGCTTCCGCCTCGATGGCGTCCAGCACTTCTTCAGAAATCCGGTAGCGAAACTGCTTGCGACGATTCTTGGATAACACCCCGTCATGACTCAAGCACATCATCACCAGGCGCGACAGATCGCTGCCGCGCACATCGAAGCGTGCGTCGATGGCACGATAGACACGATCGAAACAGGCCAAGTAGCGCGTTTCCGCCTTCAAGTCCTCCCTCAGTGCCTCGCGCGCCATTCTCAACGTGAAGGCCACCGCCTGGGTGGCGTCCCAATAGCGATAGAGACTGTTACTACCCTCGAAGCGGAAGTCGTGATGGTCAGCATCAATCCAGTTGACCCACCACTGCTCCCGTGCCGGTTTGGAAAACGCTTCGAGTGCGGCGAGATAATCGCCCTCATGACGCTTCATGGCGATGGAAATGGGCAGCAGATTGCCACGCGGCAACTCGCCCATTCGGCACAGTATGTGGTGCAGCAGGAACCGGGAGATGCGGCCGTTGCCATCCATGAAGGGGTGCAGGAAGACGAAGCCGAACGAGATCACGGTGGCGGCTACCAGTGCCGGCACCCTCTCGGCAGGCGCTTCGCCACCTACCTCGGGCAGCTCATTGGCCCACCCCATGAGCGCTTCCATCAGGCTCTCACAGAGCTCGGGAGGTGGCGGCAGGTAGCTGACACCGATAGCGCCCGGCAGCCCGTTATGCAGGTAGTTTTGCTCATGACGAAAGGCCGCCGCCTTGTCGAAGGGATTGCTGACGACGCTGTTCTGAAGCGCCACCAGATAGCCCTCATCCAGCGGCTGGCCATCATGTGCCTTGCGCAGCAGCTGCATGAAGCGCCGCTGCTTGTCGGGAGAGGGCGATTCGCGCTCGATTTCAAACGAGGACTGCGTCTCGCTGAGATAGGCCCACTGGATGGCGCGGTCCAGCATGCCCGGCGGAAGGGACGCCATGAAGGCACGCGCCTCGGCCAGTACATCCTCCCTCAGTAGCGCCTCGATCTCGGGCGTCCGCCGCACCACAGCGCAGTATTGGAGGGTGCCCAGGCCATTGACGTCTACGCGCCAGCGACTGTTGCGTTTGGCCGGTCCCGTCACGTAGCGCTCTGGGTCGAACAGCGGCACAGCGCGTCCCTTGACCGAGGGTTCAAGCGGCAGAAGGTCCACGAAGCTCTCGTAGAGATAGGCCAGGCGACGCAGGTAGATGCCGTTGGGAGACGCCTCCAGAGCCGCAGCAAGCGACTCGACCGGCAGGTGAGGCAGCGTCTCGGCAAGAATGGCCAGGTCCACGCCCTCATGCTTCAGGGCAAACAGCAAATGCGAGAGAAGATCATCATCGGCAGGAGCACGCTCCGGCGGCACGGCCAGCTCATCCTCAAGCCGCATCAGGCGCGTCACTGGTCTCACGCGCCCCGGGCACCGCGGTGGCAGAACACCCAGCGCCAGGTGCTCATGCAGATGCGCATAACCAACGTTTTTCATCACCATGCCTGGGAAGTGAGATATTTTTTTCACTTCAGCAGGAAAACTTTCATTCCACAACCAAAGAGAGATTTTTTCTTAACCTGGCGCTCTACACCGCCGGTGCAAAGAGCAGCGCCAGGTCCTCCTCGTCAAACAGCGGGCCGTCGCTCCTGTGCTCGGCACCGCCCTCAAGGATCGAGGCAGCAAGACCGGCCTTGCGCGCCTGCAGGTCGAGAATGCGCTCCTCCACGGTCCCGGCGCATACCAGCTTGTAGACGAACACCGGGTTCTGCTGGCCCATGCGGTGGGCGCGGCCAGTGGCCTGGGCTTCGACCGCCGGGTTCCACCAGGGGTCATAGTGAATCACGGTATCCGCAGCGGTGAGGTTCAGGCCCGTACCGCCGGCCTTGAGGCTGATCAGGAACACCGGGATCTCGCCCTGTTGGAACAGCGCCACGCGCTGGGTGCGGGTCTTGCCCGGGGTGTCGCCGGTCAAGGTGGTAAAGGGGATGCCGTCCTTCTCCAGCGTCTCGCCGATCAGCGCAAGCATCTCGGTGAACTGAGAGAAGATCAGGATGCGCCTCCCCTCCTCCACCAGCGGTGGCACCAGCGCACGCAGTTGCTCCAGCTTGGCCGAGCGTTTCGTCTTGCGCGCACTCTCCAGCTTGACCAGCCGCGGGTCGCAGCACACCTGTCTCAGCTTGAGCAGCGCATCGAGCATGACGATGCCGGAGCCGGCCAGGCCGCGCTCGGCCACCGCCTGCTGAACCCGCTGGTGCTGGGCCAGGCGCAGACTCTCGTAAAGCTCGCGCTGGGCGCCACTCAGGGTGACGTCGCGACGGGTCTCAGTCTTCTCCGGCAGCTCGGACAGCACCTGCTGCTTGGTCCGGCGCAGCAACAGCGGCGCGATGCGCCGGGAGAGCCGTTGACACAGCGCCACATCGCCCTCCTTCTCGATAGGGGTGCGAAAGCGCTGACCAAACCACTGCTGGCTGCCCAGCGCCCCCGGCGCCACGGCGTCAAGCTGCGCCCACAGCTCACCCAAGTGGTTCTCCAGGGGCGTGCCGGTCACGGCAATGGCGCGGTCGACGTTGAGTTCGCGCACCGCGCGGGCGGTTTGACTGGCAGCGTTCTTGATGGCCTGAGACTCGTCTAGCACCAGCAGACCGAAGTTGTGCGCACGCAGGCGCTCGAGATCGCGGATCAACAGCGCATAGGTGGTTACCGCCAGATCAGCATCTGGTAAAGACTCATCAAACTGGCGCTCGCGCTGGGCCTTGCCGCCCTGGAGCGCCACCACCTTGAGCTCGGGGGCGAAGCGCTCCGCCTCGGCACACCAATTGCCCACAAGACTGGTAGGCGCCACCACGAGGGTCGGGCGCGTAAGCGCCCCGCGGGCACGCTCATCAAGCACGTGAGCCAACACCTGGACAGTCTTGCCCAGGCCCATGTCGTCGGCCAGGATGCCGCCGGTCCCCAGCTCGGAGAGAAAGCGCATCCAGGCGATGCCGCGGGCCTGATAGTCACGCAGCTCACCGGCAAAGCCAGGCGGTATCGGTAGACTGGCGGGCAGCTCACGCAGTCGCCGTGCCAGGGCGGTGACGTCGTCGCGCCCCGCCCAGCGCTCATGCTCGGCCAGGGGCGCCACCTTCTCGGCGGCGGTGAGCGGCAGGCGCACGGTCGCCTCGGGGTCATTCTCATCATTCAACCAGTCAAGGATGGGGGCCATCAGCGAGCGAAGGCGCGCCAACGGCATCACCAGGCGGCGGTTCTCCGGCAGGGTCAGCGTCCAAGTGGCATCCTCGGATTCATCGGCAGCGGGCTCCAGCGGGAAATCGGGATCCCGGAACAGCCGACGCAGGATCGGCAACAGGTTGAGACGCTCGCCCTGCACCTCGATATCCAGCGCCAGGTCGAGCCAGCCGTTGCCGGCCGGCTCCAGCTCGCCGTACCAGTCGTCCGGCTCTACGTAGGTCGGCTCCTCGGGGAAGTCATCGTCAAACTCGACCAGGCAACCCGCCTGGCGCAGCCGGACAATCATCTGCCACCAGTCATCGGGGCCGGCCAGGTGGGTTGGCCACTCCGTGGCCGTTGACGGCGGCGTGCCCTCCAGCGGAAGCAGCAGCGACCAAGCAGGCAGCTCCAGATGGGCAGGTACGGCGTCAATATGTTGCAGACGCTCCAGGGTTACCATGCCGGGCGGTAGTGATCGCACCAGTGCCAGTTCCGCCTCAGGGTCGCGCATCAAGGTGAGACGCTGGCCGTTGCGGAAGGCCTGGATGCTTTCGCCCTCCTCCGGTGGCACTTCAATGCCGTCGTAGTCGAAGCCGACCACCGCGGTGCCCACCTCGATCCAACGTGGCGCCATGGCGCCGTCGCGGTAGCCAAGCTGACCGGTGGCGACATGCATGGTGACCTTGAGGCGTGGCGTCACGTCCTCCAGGGTGCGTTCTTCCACCGCCAGGGGCGCCGGTAGCCGCTCAGAGAGGCCCGGCGCCTGCTGCAGGCGCTCGGTAAGCCAGCCGCTCATCTCCGGGGGCAGCGGCGGCGCACGGCGCAGGCGCATCAGCAGTTCAGGGTCGCCCTCCAGGCGTCCGAAGCGGCCATGCTTCTTGTCGAGGTAGCAGAGCTCGGCGCCGGCACGCACGATCGCGGCCTCGTCAGAGATCACCTCCGCCGGCTCGGCATCCGCACGCAGGTGCTGGTTGCCGTCGGCGTCTGGCTCCCAGGCCAGCGTCAGCCGGCAGGCCGGGCCCGGATCGAGCATGGCGCCGCTCTGCTTGGGGTGAAAGAGAAGTGGGGGCGTGTCGCTTTCCAGCAGCGACCAGAGCGCCCGCGCCTGGAAGGCGTGGATGATCGGACTCCAACACTGCTCGTATCCTACGCCGGATAATTGGCGGCGCTGCTCGCCAAGCATTAGCAGCTCCAGGGCCTCCTCCTGATCGGGCGCGAGCCCTTGAGACGGCCTGGGGGTCAGACCGCCTCCACGCCGTACCATGATGGGTCGAGGCTTGACCCAGCCATTGCCGCGGGAGCGCTGCTTGGTAGGTCTCACCCACACCGGAGACACCTGGAGGGTTGGCGAGCGAGGGGTCGAGTCGATATCCAGGAACAGCGCCAGGCGGTAGTCCTCCTCCAGCGCTTCGACGTACCGCTTGCCATCAATGGGCAACTGGAGTTCGGCCAGCCAGGACTCCCAGCGCTGTTCCAGAATCGAAGTGTCGTGCCGAGGCGGAATGCCATCGGCTTCAACGTCGTCGATAAAGCGCTGGATCACCGCCACTGCATGCTTGCACAGACGTCCCACCGGACAGCTGCAGTCGCTGACGACGCCCATGCCATGGTTGTGGGGATCCACGACCAGGCTCGTGAGATAGCGACTGCGCCCGCTACCATCCACCTGGGCCCGCAGCACCAGCATTGCGCCCTCATGTTCGAGGCGGGTGCCGCTACGCACTCGGCCCTGCCGCGCGTAGCTCAGTCCACGGGTCAGGGAGCGCGCATCGAAACTGCGCTGCCACTGGATATCCTCCAGGGTGTGGTAAAGCGTTAGGGCGGGTGCGGCGGAGTGGGTGTCAAGCACGCTGGCTCCTCAAGGTTTGAAGGCAAAGCCCGTATTGGAGCGAAACGGCATGGACTCCGCAACCCAGCGCAGGGCGCCCGCTAGCCGGGGCATCTGAGTACCACGCGGCCTCGAATGCTATCTTCACCTCACCTCGTCCAGTTCCTCGGGATCGAATTCGCCACCGACCGCCTCCAACAGATCCTCACCATACTCATCCGGCTCGCCATAGTAACGGCCGTTGCACAGGAATTCGTAATAGGTGGCAGTCTCCCCACCCGATCACGTCCTGAATGAGCTCATGGAGGCGATGCAGGTTGATCTGCTCGGGCACCACCACACGGCGCCAGACCAACGGGTCGGTATGAATCAGACGATTGTGGCTGCTCGACCTCCTACCGCGCCTTCTCGCCAAGATAGGCTTGCCGACGATCTTGGCCGGCAGGTTATGCTTCTGGGGCCTATGCTAGACTTGCCAAACGCCCTAGGAGGCATGACAGATGCGGATCAGCGAGCAAGAGCATCAAACGATCGTTGATGTGGTGAAACGCCATTTCGGGGCAGGAGCCGACGTATGGCTGTTTGGCTCTCGAACCGACGATAGCGCCCGCGGCGGCGATATTGACCTGATGGTCGACACACCTCTTCAGAATGCCGACGAGATCGTCGATGCCAAGCTGAGCGCGCTGGTGGAGCTGCATCAGCGCTTAGGCGAACAGAAGATCGATTTGGTGATAAAACGCCCAAGCGGTATCAGGTTGCCAATCCATCGGGTGGCGCGTGAAAGCGGAGTGCGACTTTGACAGAGGTAGCGTTTGAAGGAGCCCTCGATATCTGCGAGCGTCATTCGGAGCGCCTGCACTGGGCGATGACCAGGCTTGGCAACAAGTTCCCCCTCTCGCCGCCTGATCTCGTGGAGCTAGCGGACATCGACTTGGCCGTCATAGACCAGTTCATTATGCGTTTTACAAAACTGCAAGACACGATAGGTGCGAAGCTGCTACCTGGCGTACTGGAGTTGACAAAGGAGCCGGGGGATTTCCCCGCCTTTATCGACAAGCTGAACCGTCTTGAAAAAATTGGTGCGATCCCATCTGTGTCCCAGTGGCTGCAGCTTAGAGAGATGCGCAATCAGTTCTCTCATGAATATCCCGATGACCCCGAGATCCAAGCCAGCCTGCTGAACAAGGCATTTGGTCTTGCAGGCGCGCTGCTCGACTCCTTTGATCATATCAAGGCATTTTCCGCCCCCTATCGGGCAAGTTCTCAGCAGCTATCGGAGTCAGACCCCTAGCTATTATAAGGCGGTCTCACTTCCTTAACGTCTTCTTCCAGCCTCCTTAGTTGCCGTCCTAGCCCTTCCAGGATGGGAACACTAACTGAGCGAGGGAAGTGAGCTAAAGTGGACCCCATGGTCAAGACAGAATTTGCCTGAGTTTAAGCTAATGCCTCGGCCATGTTCGCAGCGGCACAGCGCTGCCCCGTTTCTTCTTTCTTCGATGCAGCCCCTTGGCCACCAAAGTGATCGGGTATGGAGGCACCGCCTGCAGTACAGAGAAGCACAGGCCCTCAGTAGCGGGCGTTGTGTGCCCTATCCTTCGCCGAAGACCTCAGACAACGACTGGGCATCCAGAAGGTTCTCGGCCCAGCGCTCCAGTTCATCGGTGGTGGCCTGCTGCAACCGGTGGTCGGTATCAGCATCAAGCAGTCCGAATCGGCGCACCAATTGCTTGCGTAGCAGGGTCTGCTCGCCTTTCTGCATGCCCTGCTGCATGCCCTGCTGCATGCCCTGCTGCATACCCTGCTGCATACCCTGCTGCATGCCTTCTGAACGCAATCGCTCAGCTAATCCAGTCATCACGGTGCTCTCCTTGGGATACCGGGATTCGTACTGACGCCGTTCTGTGTCACTCAACCCCGTGTAAATATCAACAAAATCTATATATTTGATCTGCTTATCGATGTTCGGTTCCAGCGTCAGCAGACCCTCGATCGCCTTGGCATAGATCGCGATCTTCTGCTCCGGCGTCCACTGCATGTTGGGCAGATTTAAACGCGCCACCAGGTTATCACTGTCAAGGTACCGCTCCGCCGGAGTCGCCGCCAGCACACAGGCTAGGTAATCGAAGGCCAGGTAGTGATGCCGCTCGCTGCCCAGCGTCAGTTGGCGCGGGATCGACGGACTGGCATGCAAGAAGATCACCACCGGCACCACCCGCTCGGTGGTCAGAAGTTCGGCCAGGTCCAGGCAATAGTGGGCCAGGCGATGGATCGAGAAGCGCTGAGGATTCGTCTCTTCTTCGAGCACAAACAGCAGCGCTTCGCGCCGCCCATCCGGCCACTCCGCGAGCAACGGCACATCCAGCTCGCGAAAGCGCTCGCCCAGCCGCTCCTTGAGCTGCTCCTGGCGCACCGGGGTGATGATCACACTGGCATCGATATCTTGTGCCTCGTCCGCGGCGAAAAAGGCCAATGCCTCGCGAGGATAGTCCAGGATCAGGTTCTTGAAGTTCTGATCATGGCTGACGGGGCTCACCATGGCGGTTCCCTCTGCTGGTTGGAGGCTTTGCCTGCTCAGGCCTTGCAGCGTTATGTGCAAATACTGTAAATAACCACAGGCTGTATGTCCATCCAAGCCAGCTCGCCAACATTCACGTGTTGGCCGGTGGCCTAAAGTCCTCCCAAGCCTGCAGCATGTCGAGCTTGATGGTATTGCCAGCGTCTACGACTGTCGCTGAGAGCCTGAGCTGGGCCAATTGTAGCGAACACGCAAATAAGTCTCATAATGGAAGCCATGGAGGTGTTCATGACCAAGAAGACTCAACGTCGGTTTTCCGATGAACTCAGGGCGGATGCGGTGCGCCTGGTGATCGATAAAGGGGCCTCCGCATCCGAGGCCGCCCGTCGCCTTGGCGTGGAGCGCAGAGTGTTGGACCGCTGGTGCCGCAAGCACCGACAGCAGGTCGCCAGAATATGCAGCGGAGCCGTTCCGGCACCTGATAGCGTGTGCTGCGGCCTTCTCCAGGCCGCTTCACCAAACAGCCCTTCTCGACCATCCTAGTGAGGTGACGAGTGGCGGTTGCCTTACTGACCTTGGCGACTTTCTGGTATTGCGACGCGCTGATGCCGTTTTCGAAGCCTCTCTCTCCTCCATCCAGCAGGCGGTTCAGCACCTTCACCTGCTCGGGGAGCAGGCCGGCCGCCCTGAAGCGCTGCCAGAAGCGAGCCCTGGCCAGCGTCCGCCCCGACTGATCCAGGGCGTCCAGCAAGGTGGCATCCAGGGTCTCCAGGAACCAGACGAGCCAGGCCGTCAGGTCCGGCGTGCCCCGCTGGCTTGCCTCCAGGCGGCGATAGTAGTCGGAGTGTCGCTCCAGGATGGCGGTCGACATGGCATACAGGCGAATGCTCTGCTGATTCGCCTGCGCCAAGGCGCGATCGGCAATGGCCCGGGCAATCCGGCCATTGCCATCTTCAAACGGATGCAGCGTCACAAACCAGAAGTGTGCCAGGCCCGCCCGAACGAGGGGGTCCAGTTCAGGATCATGAAGGCTGGACTCGAACCACCCGAGGAACTGGTCAACCTCGTGCTCCAAGCCATCCCTCGGCGGCGCCTCGAAATGCACCTTGGGACGATCAAAGCGACCCGACACCACCTGCATCGGCTCGACGCCGCGCCACTGGCCGGGCCGAAGCGTCGTCAGCGCGGCGTCAGCCTCAGGGAACAGCCATCGGTGCCATTGGAACAGTCTTTCGGCATCCAACTGCGTGTCAGGCTTGAGGGTCGCATCCAGCATCAACTCTGCCAGGCCCTCGGAGCGCGTTGAGGTACCGCCCACCTGCTCTTCCACGCCAAGGCGCCGGCCCAGGGATGAACGGACTGACGCCACATTCAGACGTTCCCCCTCGATGCCCGAGGAGGTGATGATGTTCTGCAGCAGCGTGTCCAGGGCGGCTCTCGCCGCGGCGTCTTGATCATCTTCTGGCGTCAGGGCCCCCGAGCGTCCCAGCAAGATGCCGAGATCCCTCCAGCACGCCCGGACTCGAGGCTGAATATCGCCCGCCTGCCAGGTAAAGCGCGGCCAGTCCGGATGCTGCCAGATCCACATCATGGCGGGATCGGTCATGCCAGGCCTCCAGGAAAACAGGAGAGCCGACTAGCGCACACATTCGGCTCATAACATGAGCTGAAAGATGGTTGGTTTCGGCTCATCTGGCAAGCCTGAGATTTTGGCTCTATCGCTCCCGCGCCAAGGGCGCCTCGGCCGATAGCGACTACGACTTCGTCCAGTATCCACAGAAGCGTCGCCTGCGACCCGAACTTCTGGCACAGGCATGGCAAGATCGCCTGGTCCATGAAGAGACCCACATCACTTCGATGCAAGAGTACGATCATCAGTACCACCAGCGGCAGTTTGCTTGACGGCAACGGAGACCCAGGCGTGCAGAATGCACTTCGGAACTCTGCGCCCTTTTTCCCCAAGCACCATTAACCACGGAGCCCGGCAAATGGCCGGGCTCCGTGGTTGCCTTGATGATCTGGCCCCAGCTGGCGAGCATGTTACGATAGAATCTGAATTCCTGACCTTGCACGAGCCATGTATCGCGACAACTTCGCCCCCGAGATGCCCCCCGAGCTGTCACAAAGCCTCTTGCGTTTCTTCGACGCCTCCATCGATCATATCCTGCGGCACCAGGATGCCGAGCGGTACCTCGCCGACCTGGGCGACATCGTCCAAATCAGCGGCATCGGCGAGTGGTTCGATGCAAGCATGCCCTTCTGGATGCTCGGCCGCTCGGTCTGGAACCGGGTGCCATTGCCCTCCTGCAACTTCCAATGTGCTCCTCTGCCTGCTCCCCAGCGCAACAGCCCCTGTCCCTGCGGCTCGGACAAGAAGTTCAAGCGCTGCTGCCAGCCCTTCGAGAACGAGCACACACTGAGCCTTGAAGAAACGCTGCCCATTCCGCGGCTTGCCGTCGAGCACTTCACCAAACAGCAGCGCCAGGCCGCTGCCAAGTCCGCCCCGGCCGAGGTGCGGCTCGCCCTGGCGGCCTACGAATTAGAAACGCAACACCCCGGCAAGGCGCGCACCCTATTGCTGACCATGCTGAAGAAAGGTGGACTTTCAGCAGAGCTTCAGGCCGATGCCGTTCCGCTGCTGGGCAGTGCCTACACGGCGCTCGGCCACCTCGACGCCGGTGAGAAGAAGCTAACGGCCCTGGCGCCCACCCTAAAGCCCGAGGCCGCTCTCCATGCGTATTTCTGGCTTACCAGCCGCTGCCTGGATGACGGCCGCCCCCAGGAGGCCATGGCGCATGTACTACACGCCGAGTATCTCGATCCCGAGAGCCTGATTACCGGTATCCTGAAAACGCTATGTTTGCGAGAACTGGGCGCCGATGCTCAGGCACAGCGCACCGCCCAGGAGTGGCTGCTGGTAGCGCGGGAGATAGGCGAAGAAGAAGCCATCGAGCTGCTAGAGGAGCAAGCCAGCCTGGCGGTCCTGGACGGCCACGCCTCTAATGACGCCGACTGGGATCGGGATCCGATGGACGAGGAGGATACCCAACCCAGCGACGAGGCCTTCGCCCTTTTTGGCGTTCCAGACGAGGTGCTGCGCCCTCTTGTCGCCCTGCTCAAGGAAGCGCTCGATCGGCCGCTCTATCCGGTGCACTTCGAACCCGGCCCGCCTTCGGCGGACGGTAGCGAGACTCAGTGGATGCTGGCGCTGCCCGACCCGGTCGAAAAGGCCCAAGCCGCCTTCTACCAGTCCGGAGGCGCGCAGAACGTGCTGGACGTCGAGCTGATTCGCCGGCATTCGCCCCTGCTGCAGAGCCCGGACTTCCTGGAGCAGCTCGATGCCTTTGCCGGCGCCCCGATGAACCGCCTCCAGGAGCAGTTCAACGACGCCCTATACGAGCAGCAGGACCGCGTTCTCTCCCACATCCTCGATGCCCTGCCGGCCGTTGGCCAGCTGCCCTGGACGTGGCTGGAACACCGACCGGTACTCCGGCTGATGATGGAAATGGCGATGAGCCAGGAAGACCCCGACGCTGAAATCGAGCTGCTGTCCCAGCTGCTGGCACTCTGCCCGAACGACAATCTGGGAGCACGCGCTCCCCTGGTCAACGCCCTGCTAAGAGAGGTGCGCGACGCCGAGGCCCTGGCGATCTGCGAACGCTATCCCGATGACGCCCTGGCAGAAACGCACTACGGGCGCGTGCTGGCCCTGGTGCGCCTGAACCGGCTTCACGAGGCCGAGCAGGCCCTGGCCAGCGCCCATAAGTCGCTTCCCAAGGTATTGACCTACCTGGTCGCCAACAAGCGCAAGGAGCCCAGGCTCAACCCCCACGGCATCACTATCGGCGGGGCCGATCAGGCGTGGTACTACCGCCAGGAGATGCGCGAGACCTTCTTGGCCACCCCCGGCGCGCTGAGCTGGATGGACAACACCAGGAAGAAACGCTTGCGGTGAGCCCAACCGGGCGGTCGGGTGCTATCGGGGTCAGACCCTGCTATCGGGGTCAGACCCTTAAATTCCCTTAAGGGTCTGACCCCAAGAGGGCTCCGAGAAGGCTGAGGCTGAACTACACTAAGGCGGGCCACCTTAAGCCACAAAGGGGAATTGGCCATGCCCCGCCCTGCTCGTATTCTCCTGCCCAATACGCCGGTCCACTTGGTGCAGCGCGGCAACAACCGCGGCACCTGTTTTCACTACCGCAGCGATGCCGAGCGCTTTCTGGACCTGCTCGACGAGGCTCGCCGGGAGTATCGGGTCGACGTACATGCCTACGTGCTGATGACCAACCACGTTCATCTGCTGGCCACACCCCGCGACGACCCGCGCGGCATCAGTCTGCTGATGAAGAGCCTCGGGCAGCGCTATGCGCAATACTTCAACCGGCGACATGAGCGCACCGGCGGCCTCTTCGAGGGGCGCTACTACTCCTGCCTGGTGGGCGAGGAGCCCTACCTGTTCGCCTGCTACCGCTATATCGAGCTCAACCCGGTGCGCGCCGGCATGGTCGCGCACCCCGGCGACTACCGCTGGTCCAGCTACCCGGCCAACGCTCAGGGCGCCGAGGACCCGCGGATCACGCCCCACGCGCTCTACCTGGCGAGCGCCCGCCAGCCGGAACAGCGGCAGTATCACTACCGGCAGCTCTTCGACACCCCGCTGCCCGACGCCACCCTGGAGGCGATCCGCCAGCAAACTCGCCGCGGCCACTCCTATGGCAGCGAGGCCTGGCGGCAACAGGTGGCGGGGTCAGACCCTTAATTCCCCTTAAGGGTCTGACCCTGAGGCCTCCCCACGAATAGAATAAGAAAATCAGTATATTAGGATTGAAAAAAGTCTGCATGGGCAGGCATGTTGTTAATCGCCAAACCAACAATATGCCGAGGAGCCCATGCAGACGCGCCAATTCTTGCACAGGATTCTGATGACTTCAGCTTCCCTTCTGCATTCAGCCCGCTTCAATGCTCTCGCCACATGCGTCGAGGCCTTGCTGTCGGGGCAGCGCCTGTCACTGACTGCGATCGGTCGCCAGCTCCCGCGACAGGCTCAGCCCAAGCATGCGATCAAGTGTGTCGATCGTCTGCTCGGTAACCCTCGCCTTCAGCGTGAGCGTCGTTGGCTCTATGCGGATGTCGCTCGCCTGCTCGTGGGCGCTCAGCGGCATCCCGTCATTCTGGTTGACTGGTCACCGATCGACGACCGAGGGCGT
>LFIK01002647.1_pt1 | contig 14484 bp, 13 predicted proteins | sample 643401 | NCBI WGS metagenome assembly LFIK01 (sample SAMN03777447, study PRJNA286221) | soda lake metagenome | biome: soda lake; feature: Kulunda steppe; material: water; isolation source: sample T5-Br brine of Lake Tanatar-5 | place: Russia: Kulunda steppe | collected 2010-07 | reverse complement strand
GCCTCGATCGCGCGCTTGTAGTGGAAATGGATGTCGGCGACGATCGGCACCGGGCTTTCGCGGCAAATCTCGCGCAAGGCGCGGGTCGCCGCCTGATCGGGGGCCGAGACGCGGACGATATCGGCGCCGGCCTCGGCGCAGCGGATGATCTGGTCGAGCGTTGCCTTCGCATCGCCCGAGTCGGTGTTGGTCATGGTCTGCACGGTGATCGGCGCGTCGCCCCCGACGGGCACGTTGCCGACCATGATCTGGCGGGACTTGCGCCGGTCGATGTTGCGCCAGGGGCGGATCGGGTTGTGCGACATCACGGTTCACCGGGGTTGAGGTGTATCATCTGGTTTACAGATAACCCCAACGAGCCCTGCGGGCAACAACAGTGCCGTGGCACACTCCGACACGCGCCCGGGTCAGTTGGCTGGGGTATTCGCCTCGGCGATCAGGCGATTCAGGTCGGCATCGCGGTCCAGATCGGCCACCGTGTAGCTTTCGCGCAGCGCGTCCGCCGACAGGGCGACATCATTGACCACCTGCGCACCGGGTGCGGCGGGACCGAACGGCTCGCCGTTGATGACGAAATAGAGCGAGCCCGAGTTGCCCGCGCGCAGGTTTGCGGGCGCTTCGGTCTGGGGCACGGTGTAGCGTTCGCCGGCATCTAGGATTTTCTCGAACAGTACGGTGCCGTCCGCCGACCGCACGCGTACCCAGCTTGGGCGCACGGCCAGGAGTTCGACCTTCGGCGGTTCGTTTTCGACCACCTGGATGGGCTGGATGGGGGGGGCTTCGGTGCTCATCGCTTCGCTGACCGCCGCTGCGATGCTGTCAAAATCCGCGTCTGGCGCGCTGTCGCGGCTGGGGGTGATAGCGGCAATGGGACCGTCGCGCGACTCCATCACCGGAACGTCCAGCCCCTGCGGCCGATACGTCCTGACGCTGCCCTCGGCGGTGCGGCTTCCCGCGATCCGCGAGTCGGTGCCATCGCCAAGGCGCTCGGCTGGCGTGAAGCTCGGGTCGTTTTCGGCCGAAAGCAGCGTGCCGGCGGCGTTCAGCGGGTCCAGATCGGCCAACACCTCGGGCGCCTGATCGGCTGGGGCAAGCTGGACGCGCTGCACTTCGGTCAGGATCGCCCAGGCGCCGTAGCCCAGCCCGCCGATCAGCGCCAGCAGGATGGCCACCGATCCCAGCGCGCCGGGTTCGATCCGGCGCCACAGCGGTTCGGGTTCGGGCGTGATGGAGATGCGGGTCAGCAGCCCCTCGGGCACCTGCTTGACCGCCGGGGTGGCGGGGGTGCGCGGGCTGCGGATCCCGGACATGCCGTCGGGCACGGCGAAGCCTGTTTCGGCACAGAACTTTTCGTAGGCCCATTCCGGGTTCAGGTTCAGGTATTTGGCATAGGACCGCACGTAGCCTGCCACGAAGCTCTGCGCCTCGAAGGCAGAGAGGTCCCCGTTCTCGATCGCGGTGATGTAGGCCGCGCGGATATGCAGCTCGCGCTGGACGTCCAGCAGCGATTTGCCAAGCGTGGCGCGTTCGCCGCGCATGATGTCGCCAAGGCGCAGATCAAAGTCGTCGAACCCCAGGGGGCGCGCGTCAGCTTGCTCTACTTCTGCGGGCTTCCTGCCAAGCCAGTTCATCATTCCGCCCCTGATGATTACCGCCCTTAGTAGCGTGTTTCCGGCGCGATTCTTGGCGATCGCATCCGTTCACGCCTCAGTGTTCTGATACGCATATAGTATCAGATGGCAACAGGAATTAAAGGATTTTGTGTTTCACGCCGAAAGGTCGGCACGATTCAGCGCACAATGCGACCAGAGGCTGTCCATGGCGCGCACCAGCGCGTCGATCATCCGCGGCGTGTGCACGGGCGAGGGCGTGAAGCGCAACCGCTCGGTGCCGCGCGGCACGGTGGGGAAGTTGATCGGCTGCACGTAGATGCCGAAGCGCTCCAGCAGCATGTCCGAAATCAGCTTGCAATGCACCGGGTCGCCCACATGGACGGGCACGATATGGCTGCCGTGGTCGATGATCGGCAGGCCGAGTGCCTTCAGCCGCATCTTCAGGATGCGGGCGTGTTCCTGCTGCTTGTCGCGCAGGGACTGATCGGACTTCAGATGCCGCACGCTGGCCGCCGCCCCGGCCGCCACGGCGGGCGGCAGCGAGGTGGTGAAGATGAACCCCGGCGCATAGGAGCGGATGGCGTCGCACAACTTCGCCCCGGCGGCGATATAGCCGCCCATCACGCCATAGGCCTTGGCCAGCGTGCCGTTGATGATGTCGATGCGGTGCATCAGCAGGTCGCGCTCGCAGACCCCGGCGCCGCGCGGGCCATACATGCCCACCGCGTGCACTTCGTCGATATAGGTGAGCGCGTTGAATTCGTCGGCCAGATCGCAGATCGCCTCGATCGGGCCGAAATCGCCGTCCATGGAGTAGATCGATTCGAAGGCGATCAGCTTCGGCGCGGCGGGATCGTCCGCTTCCATCAACTCGCGCAAATGCGCCACGTCATTGTGCCGGAAGATTCGCTTGGACCCGCCGTTGCGACGCACGCCCTCGATCATCGAGGCATGGTTCAGCGCGTCGGAGTAGATGATCAGGCCGGGGAACAGCCGCGGCAGGGTGGAAAGCGTGGCATCGTTGGCGATATAGGCCGAGGTGAAGACCAGCGCGGCCTCCTTGCCGTGCAGGTCGGCGAGTTCGGCCTCGAGCGCCTTGTGATAGACCGTGGTGCCCGAGATGTTGCGCGTGCCGCCCGACCCGGCGCCGGTGGCGTCCAGCGCCTGGTGCATGGCCTCCAGCACCGCTGGATGCTGGCCCATGCCCAGATAGTCGTTGCCGCACCAGACCGCGATTTCCTGCTGCGTGCCATCGGGACGGTTCCAGATGGCGTGCGGGAAGTGGCCCTTGCGGCGTTCGATATCGATGAAGGTGCGATAGCGGCCTTCATCGTGAAGGCGTTGCAGTGCAGTGTCTATCGCGGCGGCGTAGTTCAAGGCAGTCTCCCTGGCGTCACAGCTTGGGTGTTCCATCCATTATAGCGAGCGCGTCCCGATGCGAAAGCTCTACCGACCCCGGGTCACCCAAAACATGATCTGGATCAAGCGTGTGAATTGTCGCACGCGCAGGTGAGGGCGCGCGAACGCGTGCGCGTCTCGGGCGTGTCAGTCGGGGGCCAGTTCCAGGACCACGGTGCAGTCCGGCCCGCCCTGGCGTTCCGCTTCGCACATCTCCAGCGCGGCGCTCCGGGCCGATTGTGCGTCCGGCAATTGCGCCAGCGCCGCGACCCCGGCGGCCGGCATCCCGTCGCGGATGAACCCCTGCGCCGGGGCCACAGCGATGGCCCCGTGCCCGGCACCCTCGCCCATGAACAGCGCCAGCGCCTGCGGATCGGTGCCGACAAGGCGCAGCGTGTCAAGCTCCTGTTCGTCCAGGAAATCATGTGCGATGACGGTCACGGTGCTGCCTTGCAGCCGATAGGTTTCACGCTCGGCGGCACTGGCGGACCCTGCGGTGACGAGTGCGGCGGCGAGTGCGAGGGGCGCAAGCGCGCGGCCGCGGACGGAAAAGGCAAGAAACTGACTCACGAGGCATACTCCGTCTGATCGTTACCGGGCGAGCATAGCACAGCCCGGAGCGTCGGACAGCCCCGGCGGCAGCGGTCAGGGGCAGTTGACGCCGTGTTGACGATCGAAAACACGGGCGGAAGGTGGATAGGGCAGGTCATGAACGCCCCTCCCTGGGCGCGCCCGCCCGCCCTCCCTGCGCCCTCGGAGGGGCGTGCCCGGGCCGAGGGGGCCGGGCAAGGTTGTTGCGTCTGGCGGGCACGAAAAGAGGCCCCGCTCACAGGGAGCGGGGCCTTCGGATGTCGTTCCGGCCGGATGCCGCGCGGCGGTCAGTTGTCGCGCGGGTCCTGGCTTTCGCCGACCGAGCGGGGATCCAGGTCGTCGTCCATCCCGGCCGAGCCGATATCGTCGAAAAGCTCCGCGATCTCGAACTCCGCGGCCTCTTCCTCTTCGGCGGCGGCTTCCTGGATGGTCTTGCCCGAAGCCTGCAGTTCAGCCTCTTCGGCCGACCGCGCCACGTTCACGTTGATGGTGGCGTCGACCTCGGGGTGCAGCACCAGTGTCACCTCGTGCAGGCCCAGGGTCTTGATCGGCGCCGACAGCACCACCTGACGGCGGTCGATGCTGACACCGGCTTCGGTCAGAACCTCGACGATATCGCGGGTGCTGACCGACCCGTACAGCGCGCCCGCGTCCGAGGCCGAGCGGATCACCACATGGGTCTGCCCGTCCACACGGGACGCCAGATCCTGCGCCTCGCGGCGGGATTCCAGGTTCTTGGCCTCAAGCTCGGCCTTGCGGGACTGGAAGGATTCGATGTTGGCCTCGCTTGCGCGCAGTGCCTTGCCCTGCGGCAGAAGGAAGTTGCGCGCATATCCGGGCTTGACGCTGACCACGTCGCCCATCTGGCCGAGCTTGGCCACGCGTTCCAGAAGGATCACCTGCATGTCGCTGTCTCCTTATTTCACGGCGTAGGGCAGAAGCGCCAGAAAGCGTGCGCGCTTGATGGCCCGGGCCAGTTCGCGCTGCTTCTTGGACGACACGGCGGTGATCCGCGACGGCACGATCTTGCCGCGCTCCGAGATGTAGCGTTGCAGCAGGCGGGTATCCTTGTAGTCGATCTTCGGCGCATTGTCGCCCGAGAAGGGGCAGACCTTGCGGCGGCGGAAAAACGGTCTTGCAGCCATTTCAGTTCACTCCTGTCCGGGGGTCAGCGACGGCGATCGCTGCGTTCGTCACGCTTCTGCATCTGGATCGACGGCCCTTCGGCATGCGCGTCGACCTTGACGGTCAGCACGCGCATCACGTCATCATGCAGCCGCATCAGGCGCTCCATCTCCTGCACGGCGCTGGCCGGTGCATCGGTGCGCAGAAACGCGTAATGGCCCTTGCGGTTCTTGTTGATCTTGTAGGCCATCGTCTTGACGCCCCAGTATTCGCTGTCCATCAGCTTGCCGCCATTGTCGGCCAGGACAGTGCCGAAATGCTCGATCAGCGCTTCGGCTTGCGCGTTGGACAGGTCCTGACGCGCAATCATCACATGCTCGTAGAGAGCCATGGTCTCACCACTTTTCTATGGCGCGCTTCACCGGGCAGGCAATTCCTTCCGCACCCGCCCCCGAGAGGCCGCGCCGGATTCGTTTCTGGCGGAAGGATGCGCCTTTATACGCATCCGGAGGCCATGTGCAAGGCGATGTCCAAGGTGATGCAGGCCCGTGTTCCGCGGTCGGTAGCCCGGAATGCAAACGGCGCCACCGGGGAGGAGGTCGGTGACGCCGCTGCATTCAAGTGTGCCTGTCTGCCAGACACTTCATGGACCGGCCGGGCGATGTGGCGACAGCTTCCAGGGAGGAGGAGGGAAGCTGCCGCCGTCATTATGCCTAAACCCCAGGGAGGAGGAGGGGGCTTCGGCTCGCCGGGCTCTCGGCCCAAGTTCCGGAACCAACCGGCGCAGGGAGGAGGAAGCGCCGATCAGTCCCGCACGATTCGCCCCAGGGAGGAGGGGGGGGCTCACCGTTCCTTGTTGGTTGCGACATCGCTTGCCGATGCCATAACCGATGTTCATGTCGGGCGGCGCGTGCCACCCGGTGTTCGTCAGGCCGCGCGGCGCGCGGCTTCGGCGGCCATGCGGCTGATTGCATGGCGGCTGATGCCCAGATCATCCAACTCGCGGCGGGACAGGGCGTTAAGTTCCGCATAAGTGCTGCGGTAGACCCGGTACTGCCGCCAGCGCGACCCGAGAATGCCCGCGATCCGCGCAGCGAAACCGTCATGGTTGAATTTTGAGGTTGCGTAGGCCACTCTTCACAGTCTTTCTGCACAGCGTTCAGCAGGTTTCAAACCGCTTCGGTTGCCAAACAAGATATCCCTTCGCTGCGATTGCGCAATGTTTTTTGCTGCAACGCAGCTATGCGCTAACCGCATGTTTCCGTTGGGTCAATTTGCGAGCAGGCTGAGCGGAAATGTCTGAAATACGTGCGCTTTGAAAACCGCTGCGCGCGCCAAGCCTTGCGGTGCGGTGATTTCTGCACAAGTTACAAGCAGTTTTTCTGGGGGCGGGCATGGCGATCACGCGCGACGATATCCTGAAGGCGCTCGACACCATTGCCGTGCCGGACGGCAGTACGGGCGGCGGCACGGACGGCGGCACGCTGGTGTCCCGCGATCTGGTGCGCGCGCTGGTGGTCGAGGATGGCCATGTGCGCTTTGTCATCGAGGCCGGAACGCCAGCGGCGGCCCACGCCCTTGCCAAGGTGCGCGACGCGGCCGAGGCGGCAGTCTCGGCACTGCCTGGGGTGGCACGGGTGTCTGTGGCGTTGACGGCGCACGATGCCACGCGCCATGCGGCTCCGGCGTCCGCACGTTCGGGCCGCAGGGGTGATGCGCCCGCAATCAAGCACTCCAATCGGGCAGGGCGCCAACCTGCCGCGCAGCCGGACCGGCAGGTGCTGGCGGGGGTGCGGCACATCATTGCCATCGGTTCCGGCAAGGGTGGGGTGGGCAAGTCCACCGTGGCTTCGAACCTTGCGGTGGCGCTGGCGCGCGAGGGCTGGCGTGTCGGCCTGCTCGATGCCGACCTTTATGGCCCCAGCCAGCCCCGGATGATGGGAATTTCGGTTGTCCCCAGCGCACCCGACGGCAAGACCATCATTCCGCCGCAGGCTCATGGGGTGACCATGATCTCGATCGGCCTGCTGTTGCAGGAAGATGATGCGGTCATGTGGCGCGGTGCGATGCTCAAGAGCGCGCTGCGACAATTGCTGACTCAGGTGCAATGGGGTGACCTGGATGCGCTGCTGATCGACATGCCGCCTGGCACGGGGGACGTGCAGTTGAACTTGTGCACGGACTTCGACGTGGCGGGCGCGCTGGTGGTTTCGACCCCGCAGGACGTGGCGCTGCTGGACGCGCGCAAGGCGTTGCGGGCCTTCCAGACGCTCAAGACGCCGGTGCTGGGACTGATCGAGAACATGTCCACCTTCATCTGCCCCCGATGCGGGCACGAGGAACACATTTTCGGCGAAGGCGGCGTGCGCCGGGAAGCGGCGCGGCTGGATCTGCCGTTTCTGGGCGAATTGCCGCTGGCGGTCGAGGTGCGGCTGGCCGGCGATGGTGGCTTGCCGGTTGCGGCCACCGACAGCCCGCTGGCCGAGCCCTATCGCCGGATTGCGCGGCGATTGATCGAAAGCTGCGGCGGCTGACCCCGCCACAGGCCCGTAAGGCGCGCGGACCGTGCCGAGTGCCGGGCCATCGCGGGAAATCGTGGGAGCAGGTGCGTCGCCGGAGTAACGTCCGGGAATTCATGGGACCGATGCCCTGCCGGACCGCCAGTCACCAACCCCGGTCACGAATCACCGCGGTGTGAGGCGGCGTGAATCGGCGTGATTCGAGCGGATTTCCGTCCCGGAAGGCGGTATCCCGCGGCCCGAGGCGCGTCGCTTGCGCCATGCGAGGGCATATTTTGGGAATTCATGGCACTGTTGCGCATCAGCGACATTTCAAGTGTATATTGGTTGGTTCCAATATTGTTCTTACTACATATTGACAAATACTGCCTTTCGCCACAGGATGGGGTGCCCAAGATGGTGGCATTTGGCGATTTCCGGCAGTGTCAGGGGCGAAAAAACAATTGCCTCCCATGAATTCCCATGTCATCCCTGTTTCCAGGATAGAACGGGACAACAAAGGGGCGGCAGACCCCGAAACACCCAAGACGGTTTCATACAGGCACCCGCTTTATCCACGACAGAAGATTCGGCGCGCACGCGAGCAGACATCCCCCCCAGATGGCATGCGCAGCCGGACACCCAGCGATGGGACAGGGCGGCGGATCGGGTAGTGGCAGCATCCCGGTCCGCCGTTGTCCGTTCAGGGCCAACCCTCCCGGCCCGGACGAAGCAATAACGAGAGGGCCGCGAAACAGTGGCACGCAAGTTCCGAGGCGAAGGCCACCTCAAGGTGGACAGCAAGGGCCGGGTCTCCATCCCGGCCAGCTTTCGCCGTGTCGTCGAAAAGGGCGACCCGGACTGGCCCTCGGGGCCGCGGCCCAACCTTGTCATCGTCTACGGGCTGGACACGCAGCGCCAGCTTGACTGCTACACCATCGAAGCCATGGACGAGATCGAGGCCCGCATCGCACGGATGCAGCCCGGGTCGATCCCGCGCAAGATGGCCGAGCGTGTCTTTCACGGCCGCGCCATGGACACCCAGATCGACGAGGACGGCCGCATCGTCCTGCCCAAGTTCCTGCGCGACAAGATCGGGCTTGCATCTGAGGCATTCTTCATTGCCGCGGGCGACCATTTCGAGATCTGGAAGCCCGAGACCTATGCCGAGATCGAAGCCGCCAAGGCCGAAGCCTGGATGGCCGAGCAGGACGAGGATTTCGACATCCGCACCCTGTTGCCGGCGCTTGACGGGGACGGCTGATGCAAGACCCCGCGGCGCCGCATGTCCCCGTGCTGCTCCGCCCGTTGCTGGCGGCGGTGGCCCCGGTGCATGGGGTCTGGCTGGACGGGACATTCGGCGCGGGCGGCTATGCGCGCGGGCTGCTGGAGGCGGGGGCAGAGCGTGTGATCGGCGTGGACCGCGACCCGGCGGCGCTGGCGATGGCCGACGACTGGGCCGGAGACTACGGGGACCGGCTGTGGCTGGTTCATGGCACCTTCGACCGGCTGGACGACCACGCGCAGGGGCCGCTGGACGGCGTGGTGCTGGATCTGGGCGTGTCGTCCATGCAGCTTGACCAGGCGGAGCGCGGCTTTTCCTTCACCCGAGACGGGCCGCTGGACATGCGCATGGGGCAGGTGGGCGAAAGTGCGGCCGATCTGGTCAACAACGCGCCCGAGTCGCACCTGGCCGACATCCTGTTCCACTATGGCGAGGAACGCGCCGCGCGCCGGATCGCCCGTGCCATCACCCGCGCCCGCGCTGACGCGCCCATCACCACTACCGCGCAACTGGCCGAGATCGTTGCCGCCTGCCTGCCGCGCTCCAAGCCCGGGCAGAGCCACCCTGCCACCCGTAGTTTCCAGGCCCTGCGCATCGCCGTGAACGCCGAGTTCACGCAACTGGTGGACGGGCTGGAGGCCGCCGAGCGCGCCTTGAAACCCGGCGGGCGGCTGGCGGTGGTCAGCTTTCATTCGCTCGAGGACCGGATCGTCAAGCGTTTCATCCAGCGCCGGTCGGGGCAGGGGGGCGGGACCAGCCGCCACGCCCCCGAGGAAGCGACCGTAGCGCCACGTTTCAAGCTGCTCTCGCGCCGGCCCATCGCGCCGGATGACGCGGAACTCGCCGCCAATCCGCGCGCGCGCTCGGCGCTGCTGCGCGTGGCCGAGCGGCTGGACGCGCCCGCTGGGCCGGTTGACCGCCAGGTGCTGGGGCTTCCGGCTTTGGCGCTGAAAGGGGGAAACACACCGGATGCGTAGCTTTCTGTTCCTGCTGTCGGTCTGCGCCGTTGTGGTGCTGGCCTTCTGGGCTTACCGCGAAAACCACAACACCCGTCAGGCCATGGCCGAACGCACCGCGCTGACGCGCGAGATCGCGGCGCTGGAGGAAGCGATTTCCGTGCAGCGCGCCGAATGGGCCTACCTGAACCGCCCGGCGCGGTTGCACGAACTTGTGCTGCTGAACTTTGACCGGCTGCTGCTGTTGCCGATGGAGGCCACGCATTTCGGCACCATCGAGCAGGTGGCCTATCCGCTGCCGGACCCGGCGCCGATCGATCTGGACCTGCTGGAAGAGGGGATCGAGGTTTTTGGCGCCTATGACCTCGACGCGGATGAAAACGAGGAGCCCGCGCCATGATCCGCACGCCGCTCAGACCGCTGGCACGCATCCTGCAAGCGCGCAGCCGGGGTGAAAACCCCGATCATATCGAACGCGAGAACCTGCGCCTGCGGCACGAGGCCGCGCGCGACAAGGCGCGCCGCCGCGCCGAAAGTCGCCTTGTGGTCACGCTGCTGGCCTTCGTCTGCGGTTTCGCCGTCATCGGTGCGCGCATGGCGCTGCTGGCCGCAACCGAGCCCGCACCGGTCACCCGCGGCGCGACCGAGGCGATCTCGTCAGAACGGGCCGAGATCGTGGACAGGCGCGGGCGGGTGCTGGCCACCAACCTGACCACCCACGCACTCTATGCCGAAACCCGCCACATGATCGACCCGATGCGCGCCGCGCGCGAGCTGGGGCGCATCTTCCCCGACATCGATGCCGCACGGCTGGAGCGTCAGTTTACCGACCCCAATCGCCGCTTCGTCTGGGTGCGCTCGCGGCTGTCGCCCGAACAACGTCAGCAGGTGCATGATATCGGCGAACCGGGGCTGATGTTCGGCCCGCGCAAGCTGCGGCTCTATCCCAACGGGTCGCTGGCCGCGCATGTGCTGGGCGGGGCAAGTTTCGGTGAACAGGGGGTGCGCGCGGCGGAAATCATCGGCGTGGCGGGGATCGAGCACCATTTCGAAGACCGGCTGCGCGACCCGGCAACGCTGGACCGTCCGCTGCAACTGAGCCTCGATCTGACCCTGCAGGCGGTCATCACCGAGGTACTGTCCAGCGGCATGCGCATGCTGAACGCGAACGGCGCCACGGCGGTGCTGATGGACCCGCGCAACGGCGAGGTGCTGGCACTGGTCTCCTTGCCGGATTTCGACCCCAATGACCGCCCCCCGCCCCCGACCGAGGGCGAACCCGCCGACAGCCCGCTCTTCAATCGCGCGGTGCAGGGGTATTACGAGCTTGGGTCCGTTATGAAATCCTTCACCGTCGCCCAGGCGCTGGAGGAAGGGATGCTGTCCCCGGACACCATGGTCGACACCCGCAGCCCCATGCAGGTTGGCCGCTTCCGGATCAGTGATTTCCGCAATTATGGCCCCGAGCTTTCGGCCACCGATGTGATCGTGCGCTCGTCGAACGTGGGCACCGCGCGGCTGGCCCAGCGGATCGGTCCGGACGCGCAGCGCGCGTTTCTGGACCGGCTGGGCTTCCTCGAAGGCGTGCCGGTGGAACTGGCCGAAACCCGCCGCGCCCGGCCGTTGTTACCCGATCGCTGGACCGAGCTTTCGGCGATGACCATTTCCTACGGCCACGGCCTGTCCACCAGCCCGCTGCAACTGGCCGCCGCCTATTCCACGTTGGTCAACGGCGGCTGGCGGGTCACGCCCACCATGAAACGCCAGCGCGGCCTGCCGCAGCGCGAGCGGGTGATATCCGAGAAGACCTCGGCGCAGATGCGCTACATGCTGTTTCAGACCGTCCAGCGCGGCACCGCCAGTTTCGCCCGCATTCCCGGCTACGGCGTGGGCGGCAAGACCGGCTCCGCCGACAAGCCCGCCCCGGGGGGCGGCTACATGGACGAGGCGGTGCTGGCGACCTTTGCTTCGGCCTTTCCCATGGACAACCCGCGTTACGTGCTGATCGTCACGCTGGACGAGCCCGAGGACACCACCGGGTCCGAGCCGCGCCGCACGGCCGGCTGGACCGCCGTGCCAGTGGCGGGCGAGATCATCCGCCGCATCGGCCCGCTGCTGGGCGTGCAGCCGCGTTCAACAGCCGAGATTGAACAGTCCCTGCGCGATGCGTTAACAGCGGCGCACTAAGCGGCGCAGGCAGGGGGTGGATGTGAGCGCGACCGGGCCGACAAGACAGCTTTCGCAACTGGGCCTGCGCCCGGCGCAGGGGGGCGATATCGCCGTCACCGGCCTTTCCGTGGACAGCCGCCAGACCCGGCCCGGCCACCTGTTCGCTGCGTTGCCGGGCACGCGCATGCACGGCGCCGAGTTCGCGCAATACGCGCTGCGCATGGGCGCGGCAGCACTGCTGACCGACCGCGAAGGCGCGCAGATCGCCGCGCCCGCGCTTGCAGGGCGCGAGGCCGCGCTGATCGTGGCCGAGGACCCGCGCATGGCGCTGGCCTATGCCGCCGCGCTCTGGTTCGGCGCGCAGCCCGAATGCATGGCCGCCGTGACGGGGACCAACGGCAAGACCTCCGTCGCCAGCTTCACGCGCCAGATCTGGGCCATGCTGGGCCATGCGGCGGCCAATCTGGGCACCACCGGGATCGAAGGCGCCTATTCCGCCCCACTGGCCCATACCACGCCCGAGCCGATCACCCTGCACCGGCTGCTGGCCGACATGGCGGGGGAGGGTGTCACGCACTGCGCCATGGAAGCCTCCAGCCACGGGCTGGAACAGCGCCGCCTGGACGGAGTGCAACTGCGCGCCGCGGCCTTCACCAACTTCAGCCAGGATCATCTGGATTATCATGACGGCTTTGACGCGTATTTCGCCGCCAAGGCCGGGCTTTTCGCCCGCGTCCTGCCGCCCGAAGGCGCGGCGGTCATCAACATGGATGACCCGCGCGGCGCCGATGTGCTGGCCATCGCCGCCGAGCGCGGGCAGTCCACCCTGACCGTCGGCCGGGACGCAGACGCCGATCTGCGCATCCTGGCCCAGCGGTTCGATGCCGCCGGGCAGGATCTGCGCTTTTCCTATGACAGGCACACGCATCAGGTGCACCTGCCCCTGATCGGCGGGTTTCAGGCGGGCAATGTGCTGCTCGCGCTGGGGCTTGTCTTGGCCACCGGCGCGGAACCGCAAGCCGCCGTGGCCACGCTGTCGCGCCTTCAGGGCGTGCGCGGGCGCATGGAACTGGCAGCCCGGCGGGCCAACGGCGCGCCTGTCTTCGTGGATTACGCGCATACCCCGGCGGCGCTGGAAACCGCGCTCAAGGCGCTGCGCCCGCATGTCATGGGGCGGCTGGTCGTGGTGTTTGGCGCGGGCGGTGACCGCGACCGCGGCAAGCGCCCGCTGATGGGCGCGGCGGCGGCAGACCACGCCGATGTTGTATATGTGACAGATGATAACCCGAGAACCGAGGATTCGGCCGCAATTCGTGTAGAAATATTGAAATCCTGCCCCGAGGCGAACGAAGTCCCCGACCGCGCCGAAGCGATCCTGCGCGGGGTCGACGCGCTCGGTCCGGGCGACGCGCTGCTGATCGCGGGCAAGGGGCACGAGACCGGCCAGACCGTGGGCGACACGGTCTACCCCTTCGACGATGTGGAACAGGCCTCGGTCGCTGTCGCCGCGCTGGAGCGCCGGGCATGAGCGCGGCAGGCGCCTGTCCGCCACGGTCGCGGCGTTTCGCCGCGTGCAACCTTGACCTTGGCGTTCGGAAGGGTCATGCGGACGCTCACCTTCGCGAAAGACTCTGACCAATGCTGTTCTGGCTGACCGAATTCTCCGACACGCACACCGCGTTCAACCTGTTCCGCTACATCACCTTTCGGGCGGGCGGGGCGTTCTTCACGGCGCTGCTGTTCGGCTTCCTGTTCGGTCCGCGCCTGATTCTGATGCTGCGCGCGCGCCAGGGCAATGGCCAGCCGATCCGCGATGACGGCCCCGAAAGCCACCTGCTGACCAAGGCCGGGACGCCCACCATGGGCGGGCTGCTGATCCTCTCGGCGCTGACCGTGGCAACGCTGCTGTGGGCGCGACTGGACAACGGCTATGTCTGGCTGGTGCTGCTGGTGACGGTCAGCTTCGGTCTGATCGGCTTTGTCGATGATCTGGCCAAGGTCAGCCGCAACTCGCACAAGGGCGTGCCCGGCAAGGTGCGGCTGGGGCTGGGCTTCGTCATCGGCGGGCTGGCCTCGGTTGCCGCGTATTACCTGCACCCCGAGGCGCTTACCGGTCAGCTAGCCGTCCCGGTGTTCAAGGATCTGCTCTTGGGCATGGGGCTATTCTTCGTCCCCTTCGGCGCCTTCGTCATCGTCGGCTCGGCCAATGCGGTCAACCTGACCGACGGACTGGACGGGTTGGCGATCATGCCCGTGATGGTCGCCGCCGGGACGCTCGGCGCAATCGCCTACGCCGTGGGGCGGGTGGACTTCACCTCGTATCTGGATGTGCATTACGTGCCCGGGGTGGGCGAGCTTCTGATCTTCACCGCCGCGCTGGCGGGCGGCGGGCTGGGGTTTCTGTGGTACAACGCCCCCCCGGCGGCGGTGTTCATGGGCGACACCGGCAGCCTCGCGCTGGGCGGCGCGCTGGGCGCCATGGCGGTCGCCATCAAGCACGAAATCGTGCTGGCCATCGTCGGCGGCATCTTCGTGATCGAAACGCTCTCGGTCATCATCCAGGTGGCCTATTTCAAGCTGACCGGCAAGCGTGTCTTCCTGATGGCCCCCATTCATCACCATTTCGAGAAGAAGGGCTGGGCCGAGCCGCAGATCGTGATCCGCTTCTGGATCATCAGCCTGGTGCTCGCCCTGATCGGCCTCGCCACGCTCAAGATCCGCTGAGCGCGCTGCCCCGTCCCCCTTTCATCTTGCCGGAAATACCCCGGGGGGTCCGGGGGGCTGGCCCCCCGGCTTATAGCTCGGTCCGGGGGGCTGGCCCCCCGGCTTATAGCTCGGTCCGGGGGGCT
>LFIK01002646.1_pt1 | contig 14487 bp, 8 predicted proteins | sample 643401 | NCBI WGS metagenome assembly LFIK01 (sample SAMN03777447, study PRJNA286221) | soda lake metagenome | biome: soda lake; feature: Kulunda steppe; material: water; isolation source: sample T5-Br brine of Lake Tanatar-5 | place: Russia: Kulunda steppe | collected 2010-07 | reverse complement strand
CGACGCACCTCGTCCTCACCCCAGCGGTAGCCGCGCTGATAGTCCGGGACGACGAAGGTCCCTTCGAGTTCACCGACCTTTCGGGGATGGAGGATCGTGGGAGTGGCGGGGTGCATCTTGTCCATCCTCAGACATCGAGACAGATGCGGGATAGGTGAGCATCTGGCTCGGAGGGCGATGGGCGGAGCAGTACACCACACAGCAGACGGAGCCGCTCGGGCGCAGGCACGGGAACATCGTCACTTCGCAGAGGATCCAGCGTGACGACAAGCCGCGCTTGGTCGATGTGGTGAACCTGCGAGTGACATGTTCCTGCGCGGCAACCCGACGTGTGAGGAGCGTGACGCTCTCCGAGTGAGACGAACCTGTCGGTGAACGGACCCCCACTCCGGTGATCAGGAGCGGCAGTTTCAAGCTGCCCTCAGCAAGGTGGTGGGGCCGACTACTCATGGTCAGCCTTCAGGGGTTGGCTCAGATGCGTGCATGAACTCCCAGTCGGAGGACAGGTCGATGTATGCCCGCCGACTGGGAGCAGTTGCAGATGGACACAGCACCGCGTCGCAACCATGGCCAGACCCTCGTGGCGACCATCGAATCCGCCGATTCGGCTGAGCTATCGATGCTGGCACAACTGGTTCGCCCGACGTACGAGTGGGTCAAGGAGCGGGGCTTCGATACCAGCGGGTGGCCGCTGGACGACTTCGCGGCCTGGTTCTCCGACCCCGGACCGGACAGCTCGGTCTACCACCGTGTTGATGACAGTGGGGAGGTTCAACGCTTCGTCCTGCTGCATGGTGTAGATCATGATGCGTTGTTCGGGGTGGGCAGTCGGCGTGAGAAGAACGCTGTCGGTCAACGCGCGGAGAACGTCGCGACCAACCTTCTGCTGGACATCCTGTCACCGGCCGACCCAGACGACGATGACGCTCCCTACGGCCAGGTGCTGACCTTCGCCGCTGACCGTCTGTGGCGTACACGCGTCGGCGCCTCCCACCTGCAGGATCACTGCAAGGACTGGGATGTCGTCATCTCCACGCCCAGCATGCACTTCGACCCGACGATTCCAGGACAGTTCCTCGTCGGTGCCGTCAACGCCGAGCACGCTTCGGAGTCCTCCGACCGACTCATCCAAGGAGGCAGCGCCCACCGGCTGGCCGCTCACGGCCAGGCAGTGAACAAGTTCCCGCGCGAGAAGACTCACCCGGCGGTCGCCATCGACCGTCAGACCGGCAGGATGACCTACGACCACCGGGTGGTTGCAACGATTCGGGAGGCCGCCGCGCTCTTGCTCGAGGGGTGGACCTACGCCGACCTTGTCGAGTCCCTGGCGCATCGCATCCCGGCCTACGTGCTGCGCGGCGAACCGGACCACAGGCCGGGCAGGAGTACGCGCAGCCGATCGGCTCGCAACCGGCAGCGGGCGGCACGTGGCCGCGCGGAGGTACCGCTGCGTTACCTCGACGATGATGGGACGCCCAACCCCGACTATCGGCCGGAATCGGTGGCTGATCTGCTCGACCCGAGCTCAGGCATCCGTCATCTGTTCAAGCTCACTATCCCAACGAAGGACCGCGACAGAATCCTGTCGCTGGTTGATGAGGATCTCGACGGGCTACACCCCAAGGACGCCTACCTCGAGTTCATGTCCACCGGCGTGTACCGCCGCTTGATGAAGGACCAGCAACGCTCCAACAGCCGTCGCAACCGCTATCTGTGGGCGGCCGTCGACCTCGGTGAGGTCGATGAGAACGGCTACATCCTCGACCGCGACACCGTCGACGCACTCAAGAATCTCCGTGACGGTCGGATCCGCCCGACCGGCGGCAGCGAGCTGCCACTGTCGGGCCTGTTCGACGTCGACGTCGCCGGGCCGCTGTACACCAAGCACGGCTGGCTCGACCCAAACCATGGAAGGTTCGTCTGGCGCACCAGCAACAACGGCCACCAGAGTGCGTATCGCATCTACTACGAGCCGCACACCTCGACCCCGCATGGCTCCGACTGTCACATCGTCGGCTACGTCCACGGTGACGAGCTCGGCACGGCCCTCCTCGACGCCGTCACCGAGATCCTCGAAGCAGCCGGCACCCACCTGACGGTCACTCCGCCCCCCGTGGTCACCGAAGACGTCCAGCGGCTCCGACAGCTCGAACGCGAACGCAACCGCGCCCAAGAGGCGTTCGAAGCTGCCGTCGACGCCCTCGCGGACGAGCCGATCTCACCACGGGCTCGCGCCCGACTCACCGACACGGTCAACGAACGCGAAGCGACCCTGGAACAGCTCGAAGCTTCGGTCGCCACGGCGCGGGCACAACAGGCCAACAGGCCGCGATCCCGTGAGGTAGAAGCGCCCCTCGACACCCTTATCGACACGCTCGCGCACATCGCGCCCGGCAACAAGCTGCTGGCCAGCAAGGCCCGCTCCTGCAACCGGTTGCTCAAGACCCTGTTCCGACAACCGACGATCGCCTTCGACCCGGCCCACGGCCAGCTCCTGCTGGCCTTCACTCTCGAACTGCCAACTCACGACGGCGCGACACTGCGCGCCCCAGTAACCGGGCATGTCCGCAACCGCGCTGTTGACACCTGGCTGGGTGGGATCGGTGGCCGCTTCTGGCACCGACGGCGCCCCCTACGCGAACTATGGCCCGAGACCACCCTGACAACCAGCTACCAACTTGGGCACCACTGGCGCAATGAGGTCGCCGACCGGCTGCTCGACCCCGGCCTACCCGTCCAACGGCCTCTGAGCGGACCGGGAGCTGCAGGCCTACTCGTACGCTGCCCCCACCCGAAAGTGATTGACCTGGCGCTCCGCCTACTTCTAGGGGAGGACACCACCGATTACGAGGACACTCTCTGCAAGGAAGTCACTGACCTCCTATTCGGCGAACCCATTACAGGCTCTCCCCTGTGGAACGGGCCGACGTGTCGACCCGTCGTCGAGTTGCTGGATGGGCACCAGTGATCTGTTGGCTGACGCCGAGCCCACGTGGACCCCCATCCCGGGCTGGGCAAGCTCCGAGAAGCAAGCATCGGTTTGAGCATCCATCATCGCGGATCCCATCCCACAAGGCCGGATAGCGGGTAGGTAGCCGCCGGTTGCGCGTTGACGAGACTCGGCTCGTTCTCCACTCGGCAGCTACTGTCACTTCGTAGGCAACAGGGATAAGGGGGGGCCGTGGCGGCAGCACGTCAGCAGGCGGAGCAGGGGCTCGAGAGCAAGCTCTGGGCGACCGCGGACGCGTTGCGTGGGTCGATGGATGCCTCGGAGTACAAGAACGTCGTCCTGGGGCTGATCTTCCTCAAGTACGTCTCGGACGCCTTCGACGCCCGGCGTGCGCAGCTCGACGCCGCGATCAGCGACCCCAACCACGAGCTGTACTTCGAGGACCATGATCTCGGAGTACAGGTCGTACTCGACGACCGGGACCGGTACGCGGAGAAGAACGTCTTCTGGGTTCCGCCGGAAGCGCGCTGGGACCGCATCCAGGACCAGGCGAAGCAGCCCAACGTCGGCGAGCTCATCGATGACGCCATGCTCGCCATCGAGGCCGACAACGATCGCCTCAAGGGCGTCCTGCCGGTTGTGTACGCCAACCCGACCCTCGACAAGCGACGCCTCGGCGAGGTCGTCGACCTGATCTCCGGCATTGGGTTCGCCGACATCGACGCTGACCGCGACATCCTCGGCCGGGTCTACGAGTACTTCCTGCTCAAGTTCGACATGGCCTACGGCCGCGCCGCCGGCGAGTTCTACACACCCCGCGACGTCGTGCAGGTCCTCGTCGAGATGGTCGAGCCCTACGAAGGCCGCGTCTACGACCCGTGCGCCGGATCAGGCGGGATGTTCGTCCAGTCCGCCAACTTCGTCACCGCTCACGGTGGGTCGGTCGATGACATCGCGGTCTACGGCCAGGAGTCGAACCCGACGACCTGGAAGCTCGCCAAGATGAACCTGGCGCTCAAGGGGCTCGAGGCGGACCTCGGTGACCAGTGGGCGGACACCTTCGCCAACCCCAAGCACCCCGACCTCAGAGCTGACTACGCGCTGTCGAACCCGCCGTACAACATCGACTCGTGGCACCGCGTCGAGGACGACCCGCGCTGGAAGTACGGCGTCCCACCAGCCCGCAACTCTAACTACGGCTGGATGCAGCACATCCTCCATCACCTCGCACCCGGCGGCACCGCCGGGGTCGTGATGGCCAACGGCACGCTCACCACCGAGCAGTCCGGCGAGCACCACATCCGCCGCAAGATGCTCGAGGACGACGTCGTCGACTGCATCGTCACCCTGCCCTCGCAGCTGTTCTACACCACCCAGATCCCCGTCTGCCTGTGGTTCTTCTCCCGCGCCCGAACCGGGCTCAAGGGCCAGCGCAAGCGCACCGGCGAGGTGCTGTTCATCAACGCCAAGCACGCCGGCGAGATGGTTACCCGCACCAACCGCGAACTCACCGAGGACGACATCCAGCGCATCGCCGGCGTCTACCACGCATGGCGCGGCACCTCGGGTGACGCCTACGAGGACGAGCCCGGCTTCTGCCGCTCCGTCCCACTCGACCAGATCCTCGAACACGACGGCGTGCTCACGCCAGGCCGCTACGTCGGCATGGCTGACGTCGAAGCAGACGACGAACCGTTCGACGAGAAGATGGACCGCCTCGTCAGCGAACTGGCCGAGCACTTCGCCAAGGGCGCCGAACTCGAGGAACGCATCCGCCGCAACCTCAAGGAGCTCGGCTATGGGCTCTGAGGTGTCGCTTCGAGACATGTGTGATGTGGGTGCGCTGTTCCTGACCGACGGATACCGAACCCGACGCGATCAACTCTCGGCCGACGGCGCACCCATCCTGCGGGTCGCCCACGTTCGTGAGGGTTTCATCGAGGTCGACAAGACCGATCGGATCTCACACGACTACGCCCGCCGCTTCGCCCAGAAGACCTCTCAGGCTGATGACGTCGTGATCACGACAAAGGGGACCGTGGGGCGTGCCGCCCGCATCTCCGAGCGGTTCGCTGGCTACGTCTACTCACCGCAAGTGTGCGTGCTGCGCGTTCTCGATCGTGAGGTCCTGGACCCCGCTTGGCTGTACTGCTGGGTTCGTTCGCCCCAGTTCCAGGATCAGCTCGATCTGCACAGCGGCCAGACGGACATGGCGCCGTACGTGAAGCTCAAGGATCTCCTTGGCTTCGGGATAGCACCTCCGCCGAGCGAGGAGCAGCGGGCCATCGCGGAGGTGCTCGGCGCCCTCGACGACCGCATCACGTACCTCGGTGAGCGAGTCCGACTCGCTCACGCAACTATCCTCAGCTGGTACGACTCTCTCGGGACATCCTCCTTTCCGTCCGCACCGCTCGGCAGCGTCATCAACGTAGTGGGGGGTAGTACTCCCAGCACGAAGCAACCCCTGTACTGGGATGGGGAGCACTGTTGGGTGACACCGAAGGACCTATCGGAGCAGCAGTCGCCGGTCGTTCTCCATTCGAGCAGGAAGCTGACGGACGGCGGGGTCAACAAGATCAGCTCCGGACTCCTTCCGGAAGGCACGGTGCTCATGTCGAGTCGCGCACCCATCGGGTACGTGGCGGTTGCACGCGTCCCACTGGCAGTCAACCAGGGCTTCATCGCGCTACCGCCGTCCGAGGTCGCGTGCCCTGCCTATCTCGTCGGGTGGCTCCATCGTTCGATGGAGGAAATCAAGGCCCGAGCAGGTGGTTCAACCTTCGCTGAGATCAGCAAGCGCAACTTCAAGCCCATCGCGTTCCCCGTACCTCGCGGCCATGCCTACGAGGAGTTCCGGCATGGAGCAGACGAGTTGTACGACCTGATCGCGGACGCTGAGCTAGAACGGCACACAACGGTCGAGCTGCGTGACGCACTGTTGCCTCAGTTGCTCTCGGGTGAGTTGCGGGTCGAGGATCCGGCGCGGTTGTTGGGGGCGGTTGCGTGAGCTACTTGGACGAGTCGGAGATCGAGAGGTGGCTCCACGAGGAGCTGCTGGTCGGACTCGGCTGGTCGGCGGTGCACGGCAACGAGATCGCGCCTGGGGCCGGCGGTGCGGAGCGGTCGTTGTGGGCGGACGTGGTGCTGACGGGACGGGTGGAGGCGGCGGTCGCGGCGTTGAACCCGGACATCCCAGCCGGGCAGCGGGCCGAGGCGGTGCGTGCACTGCTACGGACGCAGTCGCAGAACCTGATCGAGGACAACGCGGCGGTGCATCGGATGCTGGTCGACGGTGTCACGGTGCAGGTGACCGAGGACGGGGTGCGGCGCTCGCGGACGGTGCGGTTCTTGGACCTGGATGACCCGGTGGCGAACGACTGGCTGATGGTGAGCCAGCTTCGGGTGACCCAGACCGTGGCTGGTGTGGAGCGCACCCGCCGGCCTGACGTGGTCGGGTTCGTCAACGGGCTGCCGCTGGTCGTGCTCGAGTTGAAGTCCGCAACGGACGAGAAGGCGTCGACGAAGGCCGGCTGGCGGCAGTTCCAGACCTACAAGGCCGAGATCCCGACGCTGTTCCGCTACAACGCCGTGCTCGTCTCCTCTGACGGCACCGACGCGGTCGCCGGGTCGCTGACGGCAGGGTTCGAACACTTCGCGCCGTGGAAGACGATCGACGGGACCGACGAGTCGCGGCAGGGGAAGTCGACGCTCGAGGTGCTGGCACGTGGGCTGCTCGACCCGCAACGGCTGCTGACCTACCTGCGCGACTACATCGTGTTCTCCGACGAACGCGCCGGACTCGTGAAGCGCACGGCGAAGTACCACCAGTTCTGGGCGGTGGAGAAGGCGGTCGGATCCACTCTGATGGCCGTGGAGGGGGACGGTCGGGCGGGGGTGGTGTGGCACACGCAGGGTTCGGGCAAGTCCTTCGAGATGCTCTGCTACGCCGCGAAGGTGATGCGCCACCCGGCCATGGGCAACCCGACGCTGGTGCTGCTGACCGACCGCAACGACCTCGACGACCAGCTCCACGACGAGGTGTTCCTGCCCTCGGTCGCACGGGGGTTCCTGCCGGAGACGCCACGCAAAGCGGCCAGCCGCCAGCAGCTACGTGAGCTGCTCGACCGGCGGTCAGGTGGGATCGTGTTCACCACGATCCAGAAGTTCGCGCCCGGTGCGGACGACGACACGATGCCGCTGCTGACCGACCGCTCCAACGTGGTCGTGGTCGCGGACGAGGCGCACCGGTCGCAGTACGACTTCATCGACGGATTCGCCCGCCACATGCGGGACGCGCTCCCGAACGCGTCGTTCCTCGGGTTCACCGGCACTCCGATCGACGCGGACGACAAGTCCACCGTCGCGGTGTTCGGTGACTACATCGACGTGTACGACATCACCGACGCGATCGAGGACGGCGCGACCGTGCCGATCTTCTACGAGTCGCGGCTGGTGAAGGTCGAGCTGCCCGACGAGGCAGCTGAGCGACTCGACGAGCAGGTCGACCAGGCCCTGGAGGAGGTCGCCCCCTACGTCGCCGAGCAGGCCAAGCGCCGCTGGGCGCAGGTCGAAGCGATCGTCGGCGCGCCCAAGCGGCTCGAACAGGTCGCCGCCGACCTTGTTGCTCACTGGGAGCAGCGGCAGTCGGTACTGCGCGGCAAGGGCATGATCGTGGTCATGTCGCGTGACATCGCAGTGAGGATGTACGACGAGCTGACCCGGCTGCGGCCCGACTGGCACGACCCGGACGACACCCGCGGCAAGCTCAAGGTCGTCATGACCGGCTCAGCGTCCGACCCGGCCCACTTCCAGCCGCACATCCGCCCCAAGCAGGCCCGCGCCGACCTGAAGCTGCGCGCGAAGGACCCGGATGACGAACTCGAGCTCGTCATCGTGGTCGACATGTGGCTCACCGGGTTCGACGCCCCGGCGATGCACACCATGTACGTGGACAAGCCGATGAAGGCCCACGGGCTGATGCAGGCCATCGCGCGGGTCAACCGGACCTACAAGGAGAAGCCCGCCGGACTGGTGGTCGACTACGTCGGCATCACCGACAACCTGCGACGCGCGGTGACCAACTACTCCAAGCGCGACCAGGACAAGGTCGGCGTCGACGTCGAGCAGGGCGCGCTCGTGCTCCAACGCGAGTACGAGACCATCGAAGGGATGCTCAACGGCTACGACTGGCGCACCGGCGCCCACGCGACCGACATCGGCACCCGGCTCACCGCCGTGCAGGACACGGCCGAGTGGCTGCTCGACAACGACGACCCCGACGAGCAGGGGCGAGGGCTGGTCAAGCGGTTCCTCGACCACTCGCTCGCGCTCGCGAAGTCCCAGGCGCTCGCCGGCTCGCATCCGCTGGTCGGTCAGCTTGCCACCGACATCCGTTTCCTGCTCGCCGTGCGGGCACACCTGCACAAGCTCACCTCCACGTCAACCGACGGCGACGGCCGTACGCCAGCCGATGTCGACTCGGTGCTCTCGCAGGTGCTCGCCGCAGCGGTGCAGGCCTCCGGGGTCATCGACGTGTTCGCCGAAGCCGGGATCGACCAGCCAGACCTGTCGGTGTTCTCCGAGGAGTTCCTCGAGAACATCCAGAACCTCGAGGGCTACGAGAACAGCCGCGTCGAGCTCCTCCGCAAGCTGCTGGACGAGGAGGTCCGCTCCGTGCGGCGCAGAAACGTGGTCCAGTTCGAGAAGTACTCCGACCGGCTCAAGCGCGCCATCCAGGCCTACCGGACCCGAGCGATCACTGGCGCAGAAGCGCTCGAGCACCTCGTCCAGCTCGCCCTGGAGTTCAAGGACGATCAACAGCAGGCCCACGAGTCCGGGATGTCGCCCGACGAGTGGGCCTTCTACGAGGCGGTCGCTCACCATGGCCCGGCGCTGCTGCAGATGGGTGACGACAAGCTCAAGGCCCTCGCTGCGGAGTTGGTCCTGAAGCTGCGCGAGAAGGTCACCATCGACTGGGACCGCAAGCAGTCCGTGCAGGCCGGGATCCGCGCCACCGTCAAGACCCTGCTCGCCCAGCGCGGCTACCCGCCCGACTACTCCGACGAAGCCATCGAGCTCGTCCTGAAGCAGACCGAGGTCTTCGCCGAGAAGTGGGCTACCGGCGCAGCTGCCTGACAGAAGCCCTACAAAGGAGAATTCCATGCCACTTCCACTGCTGTACTTCGCTGCTGCAGGCCTCGCTGCTGCCGGTGGGCCCCTAGCTGGCGTGTACTTCTTCCGCAGGGGGTCGCAGGAGGCCGCGAGACAGGAGGCAATGTCCGACGCGGCGGCAGTGCGCGAGCTACTGGAGCAAGCGATAGACAACGCCGAGCTACGGCAGCGTGCCGAGGAACTTGGTGTGGATCCTGATGAAGTCGAGCAGGGCTACAGGATGCTGAAGGGTGGCTACCTGACGGTGGACGCGTTCGTCAGCAAGGTCCTATCCGGGGAGGCTCCTATTCCAGAAGGCCCACGGGGTGGGCATGCACTGCCGCCCGGCCGCGAAGCCATTCACGCTACACCTGCCGAGATGCGAGCCTGGGCGCTGGAGAATGGGTGGGATGTCGCAGCGACGGGACGACTCCCGAATGCAGTCGTAGAGGCGTACGGGCGTGCTCATGCTGAGTAGCGTCGACGCCTCGCTCACGCCATGAAAGCAACTTCGGAGAAGACGACGAAGCCTTGGTTCGGCCCGCGCAAGCGGGCTCGTGAAGTGCTGTCGGGCCTTGCCAATCGCCCCGAGCCAGTCGGTTCCCTTGACGAGTTCCTCGCAACCATCGACCAACTCCGGCACGGGTTGTCGGGATCCGTGCAGCATGTTCGCTTCGTGGACTTCGTCCATGACCAGGACGCGTTCCACTACACCATCGCTATCTGCTTCACAAGGTCAGTCCCGGCTATCCGGGACTGGCTCTACGAGCACGCTGGTGACGTCGCTGCGTCCACTGGCTGGTATCCGCTCGTCCAGGGGGAGCGCCTGGGTTCCGCCCGGGCGCGTCGCCAGCTTGATGTCAGCCACAGCAACCGCTCACCACTTCCAGAGCTGTCTGGGCGGCTGCAGTACCTAGAAGACGTGGGCGGTCCCGACGAGGGATGCGCTGTTCGGCTCCGTCTGTCCAGCGGGCACTCCATCCTGCTGGACACAGGATTCGCCGGTCACCACCTGCGCGAGCCGGACGACGAACTTGTCTTGCTGACCCACACCCATCAGGACCATGCTGGTGGGTGGATCTCCGACGATGTCGGACAGTTGCCAACGATCATGTCGCCGGCCACCGCTCAGCTGCTCCAGAGCAGCGGCCGGCTACACTCACGACGTCGCAGCGTCCACACGCTCCCGCCGGACGACAGCCTGCGCTGCGGCAGCATCCGCATCCAGTCGTTCCTCGTCCCGCACAGCCCTGGTTCGGTCGGGTACGTGGTGTCCTCCGATGATCAAGCCCTGATCTACACCGGAGACGTGACCCTCCGATCGGACCGGCATGACTTCGTCGGCGATCTGGTCGGCATGGTTGGTAGCAGAAGCGAGACGTACCGCTACACGTTGCTCGACGCCACGATGGTTTCCCGCTCCAAGGGCACCAGCCTCTCCGCTGCTGCGACCGAGCTACTTGAGGAAGCTCAGTTCTGCCGGAACGTCGTCGTCACCGCCCGTGATCCAGCTCAGCTTCTGTACGCCCTTCTCGACTTGTTCCGCGCTGTCCAGGGCGACGACAAGAGGAGACACTCTGCCCACTTCCTGGTGACACCTGACCTGCGGAACACCTTCCAAGTGGTTCATCATGCGTTCATCACTCGAGACTTCGAGTCGCTCGATCCGTTCCTGCTCGCTCAGTACGGTGCATCCATGTCCTCCTGGGCTGAATCGCGGTGGCTTTGGTGGCTCGGCCGGTCAGATCCGCCCGACGACGGACGCATGCGGCTCTGGTTTCTCACACACCGCGAAGCAGAAGCCCTGCAGTTGGAAGACCAGCCCCTCGTTGCTCACATCGGTCGTGGCGACCCGCCCGCAATCGAAGGAGCTCGACGCAGCCGCGCTGACACAGCTCCGTGGTCCCTCCACACTGGAGACGCGGTGCTCGTAGAAGCGGTGGAGCGTCTAGAGGCGGAGAGTTCGGTACTCCTCTTCCACAGCCCCGCGGAAAGGATTGACCGGTGGCTGCGCGACCACCGCCTGGACGGTGTCGCGACAGCCGACGCCCTCATCGAGATCGCGTAGTCGAACGGGAGGAGTCGGCACTCACGCCGAGCCTTGCTTGCGGGGGCGAACTCCGTCGCCACTGTCAGCGTGGCCAGACGGTGGATAAAGGGCCCGTGTTCGACCCCGCTTGGGAGCTTCGCGTAAGCTGTCGGTCCCGAGGGGGCTGAGGCATGGCGACTTGCGGAAAGTGCGGTCAGCGCGGGCAGACGGTGGCGCACATCCGTTCCTGTTACGCGGCGGCCGGGGTACCGGTCCGTCAGAGTTCGTCGTCCACGCAGGGTGAAGTGCCGACGAACCGTGAGGCCGCTCCCGGACAAGCACGGAAGGCCAACGCCAGCAAGCAGGCGACCCGATCGTCGAACTCGACAAGCGCTAGGAAGCGCACCCAGGGCAAGAAGAAGCGGTCTCGGAGTCGACAGTCAGGGACAGGGGTCACACGCCAGGTCGGAGCTGAGTCGCTGCCCGACCCAACCCGGATGTCCGAGGCCGAGTTCCGGAAGAAGTACCCATCTGGAGCGACCAAAACCCCTTCATCCAGCAGCACCGGCGTCAAGCGGTCGGCACGTACCAGCAACCGCAACCGTGGTGGCGCCAACTTCCGGGACGGCCTCGTGAATCCGCCGCCCACCGGTGGTATCGCTCGGTCAGACTACTGAGAACTCCCACAAGAACGCTCTGACCGACTCCCACCTGGTAACGGCGACGCCATCATTGCCAGTTGAGCTAGGTTGAGCCCCTGCTGCGTTGTAGTCCACCGCACAGGCTGTCCCGATGGCCTGGTGTGGCAACCCCGTCACATCTGACAGCTAGGGTCTCATCGGCGCTGCACGCGAACGAGGGGAGTGCCGATGTCCACGGCCAGGTTCACGACCATGTCGTTTCCGGTCAGCACCCTGTTAGGGCAGATTGAGTCGGGCCAGATCGGCTTGCCTGAGCTGCAGCGTCCGTTCGTCTGGGATCGCTCACAGGTCCGGGACCTGTTGGACTCGATGTACGCGGGCTATCCCGCGGGCTTCTTCCTGCTCTGGCGGGCGAACCAGGACGTAGGTACCTCACGGATCGGGCTGGCAGAGAAGCAGACCGAGGCAAGCCTGCTGGTCGTCGATGGCCAGCAGCGACTGACGTCGCTCTTCGCGGTGTTCAAGCGACAGCCAGTACTAAACGACCGGTTCGAGGAGGTGTCGATCCAGATCGCGTTTCACCCACTTCGGGAGAAGTTCGAGGTCGCTAACTCCGCGACGAAGAACGATCCCGAGTGGATCGACGACATCTCCGTGCTGCTCTCTGGTGAGCAGGGCAGCTATGGGCTGATCAGCGACTACATCGCTGGGCTAGGGGACGCTAACGAGGTCCCCGACGAGACCAAACGTCGGATTGCGGCGAACATCCAGCGGCTTGAGTCGCTGAACGCCTACACCTTCAACGCCATCGAGCTGGCCCATGATCTTCCGATTGACGAGGTTGGTGAGATCTTCGTCCGCGTCAACTCCAAGGGTCGACACCTTGACCAGGCGGACTTCATCCTGACGCTGATGAGCATCCACTGGGACAAGGGCCGCAAGCAACTCGAGGACTTCTCCAGAGCGACCAGGAAGCCGAGCAAGACCGCTGGGCCGTTCAACTGGTTCATCGAGCCGAAGCCCGATCAACTCCTGCGCGTCGTTGTGGGGCTCGGCCATCGGCGAGCCCGTCTCAAGTACGCCTACGAGTTGCTGCGTGGTAAGGACCTGGAGACTGGGGAGGTGTCCGACGCGAACCGGGTGGCCAACTTCGCCACGCTTGAGGCCGCGCAGGAACATGTCCTCGATGTCACCAACTTCACCGAGTACCTGAAGTCACTCCAGGAGGCGGGCTTCCGTAGCGGGAAGATGGTCACCTCCAAGAACACCATCCTCTACTCCTACCTGGTCTTTCTCGTGGGTCGTTACGACCATGGCATCGACTACCCCACGTTGCGGCATGCGCTCGCCCGCTGGTTCCTCATGTGCGTGTTGACGAGTCGCTACACCGGTTCGCCTGAGTCCCAGGTCGAGAAGGACTTGCGCCGTTTCGCGGAGGCGGAGAGCGGTGAGCAGTTCCTGGCAACGCTGGATCAGGTGATCGAGAGCCAGCTCAGCAACGACTTCTGGGAGATCACCCTGCCCGACCAGCTGTCCTGGTCTGGCGGCTACGTCCCGGCCATGTTCGCCTACTACGCGGCGCTGAACCTGCTTGGCGCGCGCGTGCTGTTCTCCAACATGACGGTGCACGAGCTGCTCGAGCCCACGGTGGTCAGCAAGCGTCAGTCGATCGAACGTCACCACCTGTTCCCCAAGGGCTACCTCAAGACGCTTGGCATCACGGGGACCAGCCGCACCAACCGGGTCGCCAACTACGCCCTGGTCGAGTGGCCAGACAACGCCGCTATCGGAGACCGTGCACCGTCCGAGTACTTCCCACCACTGTTCGAGGAGCGCGTCTCACCCAGCGATGCGGAACAGGTCCGCTTCTGGCATGCACTTCCCCCCAACTGGGAGCACCTCGACTACGACACGTTCCTCGCCGAGCGGCAGAAGCTGATGGCCAAGGTCATCAAGGCCGGCTACGAACGGCTGTCTGAAGGGCACAGCTGGGCCGCTGCTGACGCGGTTCCTGAGCTCTTCGAGAGTGCGGCCGAGCTGATCGCGGCAGGGGAGAGCGCCACGGTCGAGTTCAAGAGCTCGCTTTACCACAGCTACCGTGAAGGCGTCCCCGAGAAGGTCATCTCCTCGGCGGTCGTCAAGACCATTGCCGCCTTCCTCAACTCCGACGGTGGCACCCTGATCATCGGTGTCGACGACGATCAGAACGTGCTGGGACTCGAACCTGACCTGCACACCAAGGGCTTCGACCTCGACCGGTTCGAGAACGCCTTGACGACGTTGATCATGACAGCGGTCGATGATCTCGCTGTGACTCGTTGCCGGACACGGTTCGAGACACTCGATGATCGCACCGTGTGCCTGGTCGACGTCGAGCGTTCACCCCGCCCTGTCTACGCCGATACCGACAAGGCGAAGAACGTGTTCTTCGTTCGTGCTGGCAACACCACGCGAGCCCTGGAAACCCGAGATGTCGTCGACTACATCAAGGACCGGTTCGGCAAGTAAGCGGAGAGCTTTCGCAGCCCGAACCGGTGCGCCCGCATGCCGCCGCGCCGACCGCGACGTCCATGGGGTGGTAGCCCCGCAGCGGAGCAGCGTTTGGCCTACCGTGACATCGAGGGGAAGGGCGACACCGTGAGCCACGATGCCGAAACACCGAGTGCGGCCGACAGCGGGGCCAGGGCCCCTACAGGGGAGTTCCCCTGCGCAGCGGT
>LFIK01002645.1_pt1 | contig 14489 bp, 20 predicted proteins | sample 643401 | NCBI WGS metagenome assembly LFIK01 (sample SAMN03777447, study PRJNA286221) | soda lake metagenome | biome: soda lake; feature: Kulunda steppe; material: water; isolation source: sample T5-Br brine of Lake Tanatar-5 | place: Russia: Kulunda steppe | collected 2010-07 | reverse complement strand
CATGCTCAGGTGGTACCCATAAAAGCATGCTCAGGTGGTACCCATAAAAGCATGCTCAGGTGGTACCCATAAAAGCATGCTCAGGTGGTACCCATAAAGGGCACATTGTTGCGCCCTAACAAGGGCGTGGCCCTAACCCTTAACCTGAAACCCAAGTTTACCTCAAGTGCATCATCCAGCGCAGCGGCCTGCTCCAGCGCCTGCTCGTACGCGTGCAGCGCTTCTGCGTTTGGGAACGCGCTGTTCTCCCGCCACACTTGGTATGCAGGGTAGTGCATGAAGCCGCGTGCAAGTGCTGGGAACCTGCAATGTTTCCATGCGTGCGTGCATGCATGGGGTGTATGGGAGCGCATGCAAATGGACATGTGTGATTATATATGGAAGCAAATAAACATCTAAGGAGTCTTTGAAATGGAGGCAACTGCACGCAAAAATCATCAGCATTTAAGGGTTGTCATCTCCCAAGTTCAAGGAATAAAAAGGCTTAGCTCATCTGGTCCATACACTGACTAGTAATCAGCAGGGGGATGCGGATTTGCCCGTTAGCTTGGCAAATACAAACTGTCTGAGGTTTCAACAGCCAAGTTGAGCCAATGTGCACCAGCATGGTGACCAGGGAGCCACACTTTACATCACCAGGTCCACCAGGGAAAGCCATGCATTACATGCACATTGATACGCAAGTAATGGATGTGGCCGATTCATTGCCAATTACCAACGACACAATGGTAGGTAAAACGAGAACTCATCAATGGCGGTTGAACGAAGGCCTCGAGCATCCAATTGTTTGTGAGAAATGGCTTTAGGGAGTAACCTTCAGAATATACAATCCCCACTGGGACGGAGTATACAATCCCCACTGGGACGGAGGGCGGCAAAGCAAAAACTCAGGGTCAAGCCGCGCGTTGTGCAACCTTCACATGCCCAAGCACCTGCAGCCGGGGGCTGCAATTCATTGCTGCACTCATGGCATCTATGCCACTAGCGAGCAGGATCAGTCAACGTGCACAAAACACCTACAACCTTGTCCTTGCTTGTGCCTCACCCATGCACACGGAGATCTCCCTCAATAGGCGGGGTGCACGCTGTCCTCTGCACAAACATACCTTGAAATGTCATGGGCTTCGTTCAGGAAGTAGATGCGCTGGCAACGGGCAAGAAGGCGCGCAAAGACAGGGGACACGCGTACGCAGGGCCTGTGTGTGCATGTTCATGGGCAGGTTTAAGACACAAGGAGCAGACTCGCACAGACTGGACGCCTGGAGACGTACCCATGGCCACCTCAGTGCTGCCCTCGCCGCCGGGCTTGTCGCTCTCCGCACCACTGGACCTGCTTCACCTCTCACCGCCATCGAGCCTGTTCGGACAACCCCTGGGCTTGCTGCTCTCACTGCCTGTGGACCTGCTTTTGGCGCCTGCGGGCTCGCTGCTCTGGCGACCGCCGGCCTCTGCTCTGACAGCTACTGGGTCTGCTGCCCTCGCCAGCCATACTCCTCGCACAAACACAAAACACAGCAATACCTCCCTGCGCTTGCAGTGTCCACGTTTCCTGGGCATCCTGAGCCGGCAAGCACTCGGGCAGTCCAAAATACACCAGCACAAAATAAGCCTTCCTATAAGGTTGACAGAATGAAGCCAAAGAATCAAAGTCCTGATTTCTCTCACGCGCACTTCCAACAGGCTCTGCTGAACAGTGGCAGCAGCAGCCTAGGGCGGTGGGCGGCATGGCTAGCCAACCTACTCCCCTCCTCGGGTGACAACCATGAATTGGGAATGTATGATGGGCAGGGGTGGTTTGATCCTGTCTTGCATTCCTTACTGGGATGGATTGCACTTGATGTAGCTCCCTGCAAGGGCCCACTGCAGCGCTATGTGACCGCACAGGCAGCAGCTACGTGACCGCACAGGCAGGGCCCACTGCAGCTATGTGACCGCACAGGCAGCAGCTACGTGACCGCACAGGCAGGGCCCACTGCAGCTATGTGACCGCACAGGCAGCAGCTGTGTGACCGCACGGGCAGCAGCTATGTGACCGCACAGGCAGCAGCCATGGGCTCAGCAAGGGTATGCAGCTTCCTTGCGCGCCACAGCACATGCGGCACAGATCGCTGCTCGCAATGCACACACAGAACCATGCACACACCAACACACGCGCACACAGTGACGTGCACAAAGGTGCGCACGTGCACACCCACCCAAGGCACTCATGGGACTGGAGGCGCTGCAGCAAGGGGCAAGCGGCCGCTTGGGTGGATCCGGTCCTTTGGAGGGGAGCAGGGCCTGCCACTGCTGCTGCTGTTGCTGCTGCTGCTGCCACTGCTGCTGCTGCCTGGCCACCCCTGCTTGGAGCCCCCGCAGCGGCGGCGGCAGCGGCAGGTGTTGCAGCAGCAGGCGCGTGGGGCGTGGGGGGCAGGGGGTTGGCGGTGAGAGGGGCGGTGGGCGGAGGCGGGGCGCGCGCAAGCGGCGAGGCCGCCGGTGCAGGGGGCAGGGCAGCAGAGGCTGTGTCTGGGTGCGGCACGGAGCCTCCTCCTGGGGCCCCACATGTGCCCGGCTCTTGCGCAGCCTGCACTGCTGCTGGTGCTGGTGCTGGTGCTGGTGCTCGTGCGGGCGCTGCTGCCACCATACCAGTGGGTGCTGCAAGCGTGGCTGGCGCTGCACTGCTGCATGGCGCTGCAGCGGCAGCAGCATCCACAGCCGGGCAGCAGCTGCCGGCCGGCAGAGCTGCTGACGGAGGCTCTGCAGTATTGAGCGCACAAGCGTTGCCCATGAGGCCCTGCGAGCCGTTGCGCGAGCAGCGGCAGACAAGCAGCAGCTGCCTGTCAATGTCCTCGCGCCTGCTGGCGCACCTCATGCCCAGCACGTTGCAGCTACTGGCCAGCTCCAGTGCCTGCGTGTGCGCGCATGGCGAGCATGCTCTGGCATGCAGCTGCAGGAGTGCTGCACTTCCATGCGCACGCGAATGTGTGACTGTGTGCACGCTGTGCGTACGCATCCGTGTGTGGAGGCTTGTCCAGGACGTGCTGGTGCTCGCCACATGACTCGCATGCTTTGGAAACAATGCGTGCCATGTGCACGCGCATCTCCATGTGGGTGTGCTCTGGCACGATGCAGCCTACGGCCAGCGCCAGCGCCTGCGCGCTCGCGCGTGGGGGTGAGCCTCCTGCTGCAAGGGGCGCGCACGCAGCATGCTGTGCATGAGCATCCCGGCATGAGCATGCAGGGCGTGCATGTGCGCCGCAGGGTGTGCGTATGCGTACCGCGCGCAGGCGTTCGCACATGATAGCGAGCTGGGCCTGGTGCTGCCAGGTGATGCTTGGTGGCTCAACCTGACAGCAGCGCCCGTTGTGAGGCTCCTGACTGGGGCCCCAGTCTGCCATTAAAGGCTTGAAGGCTTGCTTGGGGTCCAAACACTGTGCCCCCCCCCTCCCCTCCTAGGAGTGCCACACTGGAGCCACCCATAGCAATGCCACACTGGAGCCAGCCTTGACAGTGATTGGGAATGCCACACTGGAGCCACTCATTGCAATGCCACACTGGAGGTTGCCTTGACAGTGGTTGGGTGTGACAGGCATGTGCACACGCTCTCAAGCTTTGGACCTGCATGTGCACACGCTCTTGTACCCCTGCTTTGTGCCCGTCCTGGCACAGCACTTGCTCTGCTACCCTGTGGTCCTCCCCTGCGCACCTGCTTTGCATTGATCAGGGACAGAAGCGCGCCGCAGCAGCCTGGAGCTGGAAGTTGCAAAAAGCCTCCCCGCAACAAGGCGCCCACCCTCTCTGCAGCTGCCATGGCGTGCACCCCCTCCTTCTCCTCTCCCTCTCCCTGCGCTGCACCAGACGGCTGATGCAGCCGCCACGGCTGATGCTTATGCTGCATGGCCACATGCTGCCTTGCTGTGCTTGCACCAGGAGTGCCGCAGCCTCCTGCATGTCCCAAATAAAAGTCATTACCATCCCTAACACCACCACCACCATAACCATTACCACAGCCACCATCAGGCGCTATTCCCAAGCTGAGACCGCCAACAGGCGCCGATTCCAACTTGCCACCACCACCGGTAAGCCTTGCCTCCAAGCCACAGCCATTGCCAGTGCCATCGCCCCAGGCGCTGCAGATTTGGGGGATGTCCTCTTCAGACCAGAGCAGCCGCAGCCCCTGCGCAGGCGTGGACAAGGTAAAAATTGGTCATCATGCACAGCGTGGGAAGAAAAGGCATGCGCAAGGCAAAAACATGGTTCCCTTCACGGGAGCGCGTTGGGCCTTGCCGCAGGCAAATACACTGTGTTAGGATGAGTAATGCAGGGAGTGGAGCAGGGCAAGCAGGCATACACACAGGGTGCCTCCACCACGGACGTGGATCTTGTTTAAGTATATTGAGCAAGAGGGGGGGAGGGAGCAAGGAGGGGCATGCGTATAGGGCGCCCCCAGCAGCAGACACGCCACTGCGGCGTATGCATGCAGGATTTTGGGTCCAGGGCCAAGCATAGCAGAGTAGGTCAATGTGATACTGATTGGTGCCGGAAGTCAGCACAGGGCATTCTAGGCTTGGAAAGCTGAGAGCTGGCGCCGCACACTCAGCTTGCTGGAAGCAGGCTAAGGCACAAGCTATGCCGATGCACTCGTTGCAGCATGCCAGTGTGCGGATGGCCGCCTTTTGCACGTGGGCTGGCTTGCGCAGCAACAGACGCGCCTCACCTTCAGTGAGAAGTAGGTGGCCTTGCGCAGTGACAGGTGCAGGAGTAGATCCTTGGCCGGTGCAGGAAGGCTGGCTGATGCCGAGAGCAGGGCATGCTCTTGTGCGCTGAACAAGTGCGCGTCCAGAGTCCTGTCAGGTGTATGGCATGAGGCAAGCAGAGGGCATGCTGTGTGTGTGAACGATTGCGCATGTGTGTATGTGTGTGTACCTGTGTGTGCGTGCAGTCGCCAGACTGCAAGTTGGCGTCTGGACTGGCTTGCCCAGCACCCAACTCCTACCCAAATGCTTCTGCTGCAATAGCACTCTTGTCTAGGCAGACCCTGCACTACAATGAGCAAGGAGCCATGAAAAGAAGCACATGCAGCATGTCCCAGGCTTGCCACACATTTTAAACCTCGCAGAAAAGATGCACAACACGAGCATAATGTCTCAGAAGGGGCCCACACAGAGGGAAGTGAGTCAAGCAAGATGAAGTGGAGACTAGAAACTAGAAATAGAAAGTCTTCACAAACCTTCTCCAGTTCATGCATGTATGTATATATTTGCACAATCACATACACAATGTAATTGTTGCTTTTCCACATTGCCTACAGGCACTGCCCCAGCTTCTTGGTGCTGCAACAAACAATTCTGCAAGACGCACCTCGCGTCCTCAACCATGGCGTCAAAGGCGTCGCGCAGGCACAGCAAACAGCCACCAAACGCACCTCACATCCTCAACCATGGCATCGAAGGCGTTGCGCAGGCACAGCACTGAATCCTGATCCTCCATGTATGCCCGCCCTGCTTGCACAGCTTTGGTGATGGCCGCTTCTGCCTGCACGGACATTGGCTTTTGGGATTGTATTCATGGGGGAAAAAAGCGTGCTCTCTATCTTCGCCCCCATGACGCTGTGTGCGTGCGTCTGTGTTGTGCATGCGTCCGTGTCTGTGCGCGTATGTGCGTGCTGTACACGTACATGTATGAGCTCAGCCGTACGTCCTACACAAACAGAAACACTAGCCGCGCGCCGCCGCGCAAATGTGCAACACGGTGTGAATGTGCGACATGGTGTGAATGTGCAACACGGTGTGAATGTGCAACATGGTGTGAATGTGCAACACGGTGTGAATGTGCAACACTGCGCGAATGTGCAACACGGTGTGCTGTAAGGCCCCGCATATGAGCACCTGCCTGCATGCATGCGTGAGTACACGTGCATGTGTGTTGCCAGATGTACATCTGGATGCCTGCCTTCATGCACCCTTCACCAGACATGGCTTCAGCGGCCTCAGCACTACCGCCACACACCAAAACACAAGCATGGCCCCCTGAGCTTAACACCAGACCACTGTGACCTCGCCATGACCTCCACATGGAATGGCGCCAGGCGCCGCCGCAGTGACGCCAGGCACCGTTTCCACCAGCAAAGCTGAGGCACCCAAGACCCCCCCCCAAATACAAACACGCCTCACGCGCATGTACACGCATCGACGCACACAAGGAGCACCCACACAGACATGCAATGACTTAAACTGGCGTTTGGAACACGCACGCACACACGCATGCACACACAAACAAACACACACACACACACACACAAACACACAGAAATGCAGAAACGCAGTCCCTCCCACACAGAGCAGTGCACGGACCTCGACTCGGGCCATCTGGGACAGGCAGGGACGCAGCCGCAGGTGCACCATTATGGCCAGCGGGGCCTTGCTGCTGTCACCACCACTGCCTGTGTTGCTGCTGCTGCCCCTGCCGCTGCTGTGGTCGGGTCTAGTGCTGGGCACGCCCGCTTCAGGCAGCCGTGCGGGAGCAGCGGCCACAGCCGCAGGTGCTGCCGTGTCGCTGCGCGGGATCAGCTTCGCCTCAACATCGATGATGCCTGTGTCGATGAGGGGGCTGAGCTCGAGGGAGAGGCAGGCGGGTAGGTGGCCTACAGGGGCCGGCTGCGGCAGCTGCTGCGGCGGCGGCGGCGGCGGCTGTTGGGGACTTCCATGCGCGTACAGGCCTGCAGCCTCCCTGGGCTGTGCCAAGGCCTGTGCTCCCAGTACAGCGGAGCTAGAGGGCGGTGATGTCGGGACCTGGGGAGCATCGCCAGCAGCTCCATGTTTGCCCGCAATTCCGCCAGCAGCTCCATGTTTGCCCGCAATTCCGCCAGCAGCTCCATGCTCGCCCGCGCCTTGGCCAGCACCTACATGCTCCTGCGCGCAGTTGGGCCTCCTGCCTCGAGGTGCAACCAGCACCTGAGAGAACAGGGCAACACAGTAAGGGCACAAGAGCTGTGATGCATCACAAACAAACTTGAGGCAGCCATTTGTCCTTAAATGGCAGATGGCCATTGTGCCCGATGCCACTGGGCAGTGCTGGCCAGCTGGACGACACCAGCTGCACCTTCTGGTGACACTTTACAAGATGCTGGCCTCCAAGGGTACAGCACGCAGCGGCTGCTCCTCAAAAAGCACACGCCGTTGTGTGCCTTGCAGGGTTCCTGGCCCCAAGCAGCGAGTCATGCGCAGCTCTGCGAGTAACCCCCAGACAAGCAGCTCTGCGAGTAACCCCAAAAAAGCAGCTCTGTGAGTAACCACAAGATGAGCAGCTCCTCCAAGTGCCGCCCAGAGCGGCTCCACACACGCACATGCTCCTTACCAACAATCAGTCTACAGCAGATCCACATGCACGTGCAGGATCCCTCTCCCTTGCCATACAGGGCCTTTTTGTCAGGAGCCACAAGAATGCAGGCACTTGTTTTCAAGCCTGGACTAAGAAGCGCAGTGGCCTGTGCCTGCCTCCAGCTGCCAGGTGGATTGCGCAGAGGCACGGTGCTCACACTCCCCATCACGCTCCCAATCCTCTTCCCATACATCCTTGCCTGCTCAGATGAGCAAGAGCGGCGCATAGCATTGATATGCAGGGCTGTTCTTGTTGTGTGCAGGTGTGATGGACTGGTGGGAATGAGCTACTTCTTGCAGGTGGGGATGACTGCCTGTTTGATTGGATGGTGTTGCACGAAATATCCCTCCCCCAGTGTCTCACACCACTCTCGAGCACACGTCGCAGCATTTCAAAAGGAAGGGCAAGAGATGTACTTGAGCTGTGGTGGAGGCTGTGCTGCAGTCCGTCCAGGAAGTGTGCCGTGTGCCACCCAGATTGTGTCCACCCAGAGCGCGCTGCTGGCCACCCAGATTGTGTGCCACCCAGATTGTGTGCCACCTTGAGTGTGCTCCAGTCCACCCAGATTGTGCTGCTCAGCATGCCTGCTCCGACATGCAGCTAGTGAGGCAGGAGTGATGGGGCAGAAGTGGCAGCTGGTGAGGTAGAAGTGCATTGCAGCTTGTGAGCCATTGCAAATCAAGGTGGACGGCACATGGAGCTTTTGAGGCAAGAGTGATGAGGCAGAAGTGGCGGCTGGTGAGGTAGAAACGCATTGCAGCTTATGAGCCATCATAATACCAGGTAGGTGGCACGTGTAGCTTAGGAGGCCGAGAAGTGCATTGACCCATCATGCTACAAGGTTCGATGGCACCCAGATGTAAAGGCAGGAGACCTGGCCTGTCCAGCATTCCCTGTATCATTACGGGGCAGCACACCATCTAGCCACTACACAACATGCGCACAAGGCACAGTTTTCGCCCCACATCATATCTCCTCCTCCCTCCTCCTGCTCTTCCTCCTCCTCCTCCTCCTATCCCTCCTCCCTCCCCAATCTCCCATTGATGATCTGCACCTGAATGGCGTTTGAATCCACAGGGTTGCAGAGCTGCCTGCGCACGAGTAAGCGCTGGGGCCTGCCCGCCTCATCATACAAAGTGATGGAGGAATTGCAGTGCCGCCTGCACAAAAGACACACAATCAACACACGCAGGAGCGGCGTTCCCAGCCAGCAAACTTGTCTGGTTTAGCGCTCATAGGTGCAAGTAGTGTGCACAAGCTCTCTGCAATCCTTCACCACTCAGGGTGCAAGCAGGGTCCACAATTTCTGTGCAATAAAACCTGTTGAGGGTTTCCGTCGAGTTACTTGCAAACACGCGCTAGCTGTGCAAGCCAACATGCACAGTGGCTCCTCAACCTTTCTAGGCACCCTTGCTGCATGTTTTTTGAGGCAATTTTGATGTCAATGCAACCTAGGAGTGTAATCCAGTTGGTAAGCACCTACTTCGACATATGTGTACACACATACGCACACACACATTCTCGTGTCGTACCATGTGCCATGTGCACTTTGTACCTGCCAACAAGGAGTGTTGGAATGGTGATCCACTCAGAGCCTGCAGCCTGCAAAGGTGGGGTGCATCAACAGCATGGAGAAAGCCTTGCTGAACAGCTGGAAGTGCGTGCAGGAGCAGCTGGCAGCATGTGCCGATCAGGAGGGAAAGAGATGTGCAGATCAGCATGTACACCTGAGGCCGTGGCGTGCATGCATGAGTAAGTGGTGGGGCCACTAGAAAGCTGAAATGTAGTGGCGGCATGATGCACCCTCTCACTGTGCCTGTGCAAAGCCAGGCGTACAGCGTGATACAAAGGCCTCCCCCTCAGATACCAAGAGGAGCTCGAGCAACGCAGCGCGCCGCCTTAGCCATGCATGCCATGCAAGGCAGCTGGAGTGTTGCATGTACTAGGCTGCCTGGTAGGCCTGGCAACCAATGCTAGGGCCTGGTAGGTCAGATTGCGGGGAGCACCGGCAACCTGGGGCAAGGGCGATGGCGCGCAGGGCGATGCAGCAGCTGTCTGGGCGGCGGCTGATGGCAGTGTTTGCTTGGGACCTGGCATGGACAGCGTGGCGCCTGGTGAAGATGGCAGTGCAGTGAGCGCAGCCCTGTGTGGGCTGGTTGCCTGGGCTAACGAGCCAGGCGTGGGGGGTGCGGCCCTGCTGCTGCTGGCAGGGCAGTTCCGTGACCAATCCCACGTGGTCGCGAGGCCGTCACCCTTGTTAGCCTTGCCCCTGCCAGAGTGCGGCTTCCCTCTACTGTTTGGGCCTGGGTTGGCGCTGAAGGGGGGCCGACGGTTTGGCCCAGCTGCCGCAGCATCCGTGCTGCCCTGGTGTCCCAGCGGTGTCGTGGGGCGGCCCCCATTGTCTGACCTGCTTGGAAACCGGCCTGTCCACACACATTGCAGCAAGAATCATGGGCTCCTCTCTGGCAGGGCCCCGGAAACCTCAAAGCAGGTGCATCCAGGCACACTTCTGACTGAAGACTCATAGGCTGGTGGTCCGAAGCAGAATCTGAGAGAAGCTGACCATCCTAACATCAGCGACAACCAGAGGATCCTTAGGAGATGCAGCATACCAAGGAAGACACAGCAGGTAAAAAGGCAGAAAACGAGTGCTGGATGCACTCAGTGCCGCAGGCAGATCCAGGCAGCAAGAAGAGAATAAATGCAGCCTCAGCGAGCAGGGCCTACCAGGCTCAAAGCGGAATGGCTTCCCCCACATCTCATCCTGCTCAGCTTGGTCTCTGTTGCGCTTGTTGGGCGGATGGGAGGGCCGCCCGAGCATGCTCTGCACATTTGAACAAGGGTGTGCTTACGTCAGCCACTGCTCTTTGTGCACGACTGGGTGTATAAACATACAATCGTATATGCCGCTACCGAGGCATGCTGTTCTAGTCAGTGTGCCTGTGGGGCTGTACGAGAGGACCCAACAAAGTAGACAAACGGCCCCAGGATCATCAGCTTTCCAAACACAATCACCTTGAGGGATCCCACACCCTTCATTTCCTTCCTCTTCTCTGTATCTAGATACTTTGCCAGTCCTCCATCCCGTCGACAGCCCCTGGACAGATAGCTTTCTCCTTGTACAAGAGCGAGCTCTGAGACATTATATTCATAATTTTTAAATATGAGTGCACATGAAAATCTGCTTGCTAATAAATTGGCAGGTTTCGCACGCGTGTTCTTTAAATTCTGAACACTTTGAATTAATTTTAATAATATCATCAGGGCTGTCTGCTGTGGTCTAGCCGACCTGCCTGGGATGGCCTCAATAGAGAACAAAGACAGGGTGGGTGAGGTTCATTCTAGCATAAGGACAAGCACACATTGAGCACTAGAATGCTTCTTCAAAGCCGCTAGGGCTGAGCGCTTGTTATTTTTTTGCAGAGGGTCATTGTGTACCCAAACTACATAGACTCTACAAAGACGGTGGCAGAGGGGCGTATGATCAGCAAATCGTCAGGTTCGTGCAATTCTTGATCCATTTTGAATCTCATAAGGTGTTGGTAGCCTCATGCTAACTCCAAGCCCCTGTCTCCTCTGCAGCTTGTCCAACTCCCAATGTCTTCGAGATGATGGAGGCTTGCGAAGCGCTCAAGCTACCAGCGCAGATAGAGGTGACATAGGTTGATAAAGGAATTGCAGTTTCTCAGCCCGCCTAGATTGTAGCAACTCAATACGCGCATGTTTGTTGCTCATTCTTATTAAGATTCTAAAATGTCAATCATAAGGCTTCTGCAAATGCAAATGCAAATGCCCAAGCCGTAGTTTGCAAAAAGTTGAGGCACCTTACTGCAGTGCTGCTTGCCTGCTACCCTTTGAGACGTGCAGGACAAGCACTACTCTAGAGCATGGTGGATCCGGGCTCGGTTACGTGTTCAAATAAAGAATGCTGACGGGACGTATGTAGACCCAGAAATCACGAGCAGTGAGTGATTTGCAACCTGTCTGCTGCATGCATGCAATTGGGCACACATCACTTGTTGCAAAAGCTTTTTAATGTTGCCCGCCTTCAGTGCGCACGCTTTTCAGTGCATGTCCAGCCTCAGCAATGCTGCACACAGCAGAACTTTTGAGCTGTCAACCAAACCATCTTGCCTGCAGAGCAAAAATTGCTTGTCAGGCTGGCGCAACACGTACCAAAGACGCCCATGCGCCAGAAGAAGGGTCCGATGCCAATGAACATACTCGCCATGCCTACAAACCTACCTGGCCAAAAGCACGGGGGAGGCGATGCAGACGGGGCAGGTAGGCTTCAGTCCTGAACCCAGGTTTGGAAGATTCAGCTGTTTTTAGATTATAGTTGCGAACGAATAGATAAAGGTTTTGAATACGTTGAATGGATTGCACATACATTTGCCTGTGGGCTTTGAGAAGAGGTGGAGGCACTATCTGACGCCAGCTGGCCCTTCCTCCCCACACATACACCTGACTCCAACCCTCCTGATTCCACATTCATACATTCTGTCACAATGTCTAAGTAACAAAAATAATGGCCTCCAGTCAAACTGACTGACTGATAGCCTGTCCATTCATAATTAGAAGTTCATGCAAGAACTAATATTTTTTATGAAAGAGTATGTTTTATCACAATGTCTTAGGAATTGACGTGGGACCACTCAGGCGCTTCACATAGCAAACCAGGTGCATCACAGGGCTCTTGTTGGGGAGGGTCTGTAATACTTGTGAATCAATGTTTTCAAGCACGGCAAATGATTTGATTAGTTTTGAATGTTTGATTAGAACCCAAAATGCGCAAATCCTGCATCCCAGCCTAAGCTGCAGATAGGTATTCCCATGTTAACTGACAGTCTGCCTACCTGCTGTTATGATGACTGATGTGATACACATGCAAGATAAGAAGACCATCAGGCTACTGTTTAATGTTTCAGTAAGCCCCTTGCGTGTGCACAATTTCCCAAACTTTGCCCAATTTCTTTTTTGGATAGGCATCACGAAAGGGGCTGGTGATCATGGTGTAGAGTCGCTTTTCGCTGCGGTTGCATGCAAAATATTGATTAAAAAAATGGAATTGTTTTGCGTGTGACTGCGGCCTTACCAAAAATGAGAGTTGTACACTATAAAAGTCTTTAGCTGATCATACTTTGTGTGCAACTGTTATGAACAAGGAAGATGGCGACCGCATGGAAGCTGGCGACTGCTGTCGAGATTCAGCGCGTATCCTGGAAATAACAAGCAGCTTTGTTCAACTCGGCTCCTTGTTTTCAATACTTGCCAGTTCCACATGGTCAAATGTCCAGCCCATTGATGGCGGTGCTTCTGAATGCAGGTGGTAGCAAGGGAGCAAGTTCCTCAGCGCCAGGATCTGGGTCATCAGGGAGCAATAAGAAGAAGAAAGGGCGGAAGTAGTGGGCGTCCTGGATTTGGAGTCTACCTCATTGTTCAATTTGTAGCAAATGCTCTGCCTCATTGGATTTGCCCATCAAGTTGAGGCACTGTGAGGCACTGTGCTGGTCCTGTGGTACATCAGAGTGGTGGTGGTGCTGCTGCCAAAAGATGGTCGGGGCCGTTGGCTGTGTTCCATTGGATTGGATGGGGCCAACACAGGGCACATCCCCCGGCTTGAGATATTGTCCAGTACGTACTTGGAAGGCATATCACAGCTTTGCAGCTTTCTCAACCTTATTCCACTTCTTTCTCAATCCGGCTCTGCAATTTTTCTCAACATTCTAGCGTAGCGGAACATGGAGACCACGCTCTTTAGACCAAGCAAAGGGATTCCATGCCAGCATCCCCGCTTGTAATACTCTACTGAGACACATATAAGATTTAGACTGTCACATTAAAGTGGCAATTTGGGAGTATCCTCCTAGAGACCCACAGCCTAGAATTGTCCACGCATGTTGGGGGCTGCCAAGCACTTGTACCTATTGGCAGCCCCTGGCTACTCTACAAGCTCCTGGAAACAGTTTATGCTAGCTAGACTGATGCTCAACAGTAGAGTTGGACTTACAAAGAAAGCCAAGAAATTAGTGGCCAAACGTAACAGTGCACAAGCGTGATTCTAGGGGTCGAGGGTATGGGCTACTGCTGGTCACATAAGGGCTGAAGTTGGAGCAAATATAGTTTTCTGATCATAGGAGAAGTTTGAGCGCTTTTAGTTTTGGTTTAGGGTTGCAGACCTTCTAGGCTTCAGCTAAGCTGCCCTCGTTCGGCGGATACAGCTGTGTAACCTAACCTTATAAGAGAAGTTAAACTGACATGCCATTGGGATTACACTTGCTGCTCTAGATGCTCTTTGTTTATCATATTTCTATTCTTAGACTTTTTCGACTGGTGTTTAACTTAGAGTTCATTGAAATCTTCAAGATTTTACACAGGCATACGAAGTACAGTCAGGCCCAATCTGAAAGGACCTGTGGCCCATTGCAGAAGTACCCTGGTCCTCACTAGCGCTTTCCTTTATAGTCCTGCAGGTTGTGTTTGCTGGGGGGGTTGCCTGGTGCTCGCACGAGCTGTAGACTTCTCCCTTGATCATTATGTGTGATACAAACCAACAGCTTTACCCCTGCTATTGTAGTGTTTTGCGTTTCCATTTTTACGCCAGCAGGGCCTGGTGACATGCATTAAGGGAGGGTTGTGTATCTGGTGCTCTTTACCAGGCAAACCCCCACCAGTCTAGTAGTTGAACAGTGAAATTGGCAATTATGCGCAACTCTGGCATTTTTGGAGTGCTGCCTCGCCCTGGGCCCCCCAAAGAGCGGGAAGCACGAGGTACTGACTAATCATGGAGTGCGAATCTGTGTGTGTGCGTATGTACATGTTCGTGTGCATGTGCATGTGCATATACGTGTATCTGCACAGTGTGCTGCACATGTGCCTGCGCATGCACGTGTGGCTGTGCATATGCATGTGCATAGCGCATGCGTGCATGTGTGCATGTTCGCGTCTGTGTCTGTGGTGTGTCTGTGGTGTGTGTGTGCGTGTGTGTGTCTGTGCATCCACGCATGCATGCGTGCGGACATGTGTGTCTGTGTGTGTGTCGTGTGCACCTGCATGCATGTGGTACGTGTGTATGTGCATGTGTGTACACACAAACACACACGTGTGTGTTTGTGTGTGTGTGTGTGTGT
>LFIK01002644.1_pt1 | contig 14489 bp, 19 predicted proteins | sample 643401 | NCBI WGS metagenome assembly LFIK01 (sample SAMN03777447, study PRJNA286221) | soda lake metagenome | biome: soda lake; feature: Kulunda steppe; material: water; isolation source: sample T5-Br brine of Lake Tanatar-5 | place: Russia: Kulunda steppe | collected 2010-07 | reverse complement strand
TGACTTAAACGGATGCAGGGATAACTAACAACCAGTTTGAAGGGTGGGTGCATACAGGTTGTACCAATGGGTTTGTGTGACTTAAACGGATGCAAGGATAACTAACAACCAGTTTGAGGGGTCAGTGCATAAAAGCTGCCCCAATGGGTTTATGTGACTTGAACGGATGCAGGGATAACTAACAACCAGTTTGAAGGGTCAGTGCATACAAGCTACCCCATATGGGTTTATGTGACTTTAAATGGATGCAGGGATAGCTAACAACCAGTTTGAAGGGAGGGTGTATAGAAGCTAAGCCAATGGGTTTATGTGACTTAAACGGATGCAAGGATAGCACACCAACCAGCTATACTGCTTTTAATTGCTATCAGTTTGCTATTAGTTTACTATCATTTTACGATCAGTTTGCTTCCAGTTTGCTATCAGTTTAATAAAGGTTTTCTATTAGTTTGCCAGTTTGCTATCAGTTAACTATCAGTGTGCTACCAGATCACTATTAGTGTTCTATCAGTTGACTATCAGTTTGCTTTAAGTGAACTACCAGGGTCCAATCAGTTTGATATAGGTTTGCTTTAAATTGCTGTCAGTTTGCTATTAGTTTACTATCAGTTTGCTTCCATGGCACCGTCAACTTGATCTAGGGAGGGGTGGCGCCTTCAGGAGTGTGTTTTGCACCCTCTGTACCCTCTAGTTGTGCGGTGGTGCGTGAGAGGCAGTGCCGGCGCGCACAGCCAGGCGGCAGGTGTCGCAGGGCGCTGCTTTGGGCAGCGCTGGCCTGCTGCCCAGAACACCCAGCAGGTGCTCCGGTTGCCACCATGACCGTCAAGGTTGAGTTGCACCTTGTAGGGATAGGGTGGGCGCCTTCTTTGGTGAGGGTGACTGTATGTTGTGACCATGTCATGTTATCGGTGACCAGGCGTCCTTTGGCCCTGCTTGTGTACCTCAAGGACGGCCAGCTCATGTCAACCAAGTACGAGAGCGTGGAGAGGATGTTCAAGCCTCCACACGTCATCTATATTGCCAACCAGCACCCAGACTACACCAAGTGGACCGCAGGCAGATTCAACGTCATAGATGCGTAAACGGGAGATGGGTATTGAGGAAGCGGATATGGAATTTGCGTAACTTGTAACACCTTAGACACAAGACACATGAAAATGAGTGTATCACTGAAGAGCATTGTAATCAAAGTTTTCTGCTGCAATGTGTTTGTGCCGGTGCTGGTGTCAGGTGCGCAAAACACACATTTGCCTCCCAAGGCAATAACCAAAAGGTGGCAGCTGTGTAAGAGGTCTGCTATCTTATTCATGACGGCTCTTGACATGTCCTTCCCTTGTGACCCCTCTGATGCCGCCACCCACTGCCACGTTGGACAGTCTATTGGCTGAAGAGATATGCCCCCCACTCGAAGTGTGTGGGGCAGAAAGAGGACAATACCTCTCTTCTTACCTTGTGACCTTCTCTGTTGAAGGCTTGCACAGCCATGTTGCCCCTCTGGGCTCCACTGTTACTTGTCGCCAAAGTTTAAGTTTACAAGTTTAAGTCTGACCTTCAGCCAGGTACTTACTTGTCGCCAAAGAGAAAGAAATTACTTGTCGCCAAAGAGAAAGAAATGTGGATTTAGTCACAAGTTATTGTTAACCGCCAGCCTGGCCATCAGGATGGTGGTTTGTGGCTGGCCATCACCAGCAAAAAGTAATCCATAATATCTGAAATGGACTAGCAAAGTTGTTGCGCTGCTGAGAAAGTCAGTCAAAGACAGCTGCGAGAAAGATCTTACAAGCTGACATATAACTGAGCTCACGGTGCGATGACTGTTGGTCGTCCTGCATCCTGTCTGCAATGGATGATCTCACACAATCCTTCATGTTCAAGGAAAGGCTGCTGAAGTGTGAGCCCATTGATCTGTCACGACGATTCATAGGTAAGGTAAGGTTTCAAGGCTGTATCCGCCGAACGAGGGCAGCTTAGCCAGTTGTGGCCTCCAGTGAGGTTCGAACCCCGAGCCCACAGGTTGCGAGGGTGGATAATCGACTTCCCATCTCAGGTGCCCCGCCGCCTGCCCGACTATCCGGAGCCACGACGATTCATAGTCAGTGATGAATCATAGTCAAACTGAAGTTGGTTAGTCAGTTGCTTGTATTTCTGGCTGAGCAACAACTGAGGTACTCAGTTTTGGTAATCCATCTCTCCCGCTATTCAATACAAGTTGTCTGGACAAGACTAAGAGGACTACCATTAGAAAGATGCAGAGCTTCTCCGACATGGAGGAGTAGAAGAACTTGACTCTGAAGGGGGCAAACGGCGTGGCAGCCAAACCATCGAGGGAGAGGAGCATTGGGTAGAGTATAACCAGTGTTGTGAAGAGCTTTGTGAGATTGCTCAAATCTGTGTACACAAGGAAGAGGAAGCATCTGCAGAATCGACTGAAGGCACTAGACAGCTTTCCATCCTCTGTGTCCGTCCTCTGCTGGAGAGAGACTCCACCTTGGACGTTAAACATAACCATTTACCAAAACTCTTGCTTTGTTGTATGGCATGCCATGACGCTTGTTTCTATGTGACGTTGATTTCACTTGACAGATCTTAGTCGTTTCGTTGTGGCCTAGACTCACAATACCTCCCCTACTAGTGACTTATGCAATGCTAATGATGTTACAAAATGAGCAACACGTCCTTTTTTCACTGCACCCATCTGCATGTGGTCTCTCTCCGAAGGACTTATGCGCCCCTATTTCCTCAAGCAGGCTTCAACAATGTGTCTGCTTTTCTGGGCCAAGAAACATTAAAGCTTAATTCCTTCCTTCATGCACTACTACTTTTTAATGAGCAGGCTAGCAGTCACACTTCTTGACTGAAGGCCTTTTCTTGTAACCCTATAAGGTACAATTTGTAAGTCAAAAGACAGTCTGATTAGGCCACCGCAAACAGAATTTAAGGCGCCTGCAGAAGTAAGATTGGAAGATGTCTGTGACCAATGCAAACTTCAAAGTTTGGTTGGTTGAGCACTGCAAATGGCATTCGAAGTTGAAAAGCCTCTGTATTCATATGGCGCTCATCCACGACTGAAGCTATTTATAGGTTTAACAGGATTGATTCAAGTTGAAGGGGAGTACGAAGCTCAAAGGTAAGATTACAAAGCTAAGGGGCAAAATTTTTTACCACTGGTGGCACCAGCAGCTCAACACCAATTTGAGATGCATGGCAGCCCGTGGTCCTCATTTTGTTCACTAGCAACAGGTTTAAAGTTTCATGTTCTGAATTTTATGTTAATCATATCATCTCACAATATAAATTCAAACACTGGGCAGATCATCCCTCTCTCTCTCTCTCTCTCTCTCTCTCTCTCTCTCTCTCTCTCTCTGAGAGAGCAAAACGCAGCGAGGCATGAGTTTAAGGCAAAGATAACTAGAATCTATTGCACTGCTCTCTGAGGCCAGGGTACATGTCCAACACAGCCTATCACAAAACAATACAGCAAGGAAGAAATAGATACAGAATCAGCAAAGGAAATGTAGACAGTACACATGCCATGAGGTGAGCATAGTTAGCCTAGACCAAAACAGAACAGAGAGTGCTCCGAGACTATCCAAGCAGCACAGGCAGATCAGCATTCAAGATCATGCCAGAAAAGATCCCTGGGGACCACACCCCAAAAGTTACTCAAGCATGGCGCACAGCATAGCACTTGTGAACGGGACATTATGTTGCAATTTCAGGCTACAAGGTACAAAGGCTCGGCGGCACCCTGCCACACAGCCCTTCCAAAGCGATCGCCATGGCATACGGTCGCAGCAGCACAAGGCAGCCCCTCATTTTAATCTCATCAGCCTTGTGGACTAGTGCACGGGCCCTAGTACAAGCCTTCCACAAGAAACTGTTCGCCGCCCGCATAGATTTGCTCAGCAACAATCGGCTCCATGGCCACAGACTTGGGCCCAGACGCATTGGAAGCCGCTTGCATGCCCCCATACATTTCCTCCACCCTGCATCATTTGGGGCACGCAAGCGAAGATTTTCAGGTTGCAACTTGTGTATGTGTGTCGTATCCATGGGCATGTGCCACACCTTCCGCCTTAACATGATGGGCGCATTCATAGACATGCTTGTGTATGCATGTGTGCTAGCTGGCGGAACCTTGGGGGCTGCTATGGCCGGTTGATCTAAAACGCATTGATTTTAGTTGATCAAGTAGTCTATGACGTCAATGCAGCACACTGCATGTCATTGACCAAAAGGCCATGCAACGCAGTCAACTATGCACTCCACAAGGCACGAAGCAGCACTTCAGCCTAGTCTGGCTGTGGGGGAAACACATACCATTGGGGGCTAGCGTCTCCGCGCTTGTCGTTGAGGATCTTCAAAATTCTTGCAGCAGTCTCCTCCACGCCCCTGCAGTGCAAGCACATTGCTGGTGCCATCGGTGGGAAAGGTGAAAGGGTAGTAGGCCCCTCGCAGGAGGGGCCCCTACGTAATTGCAAGCGTTTTGCACTCCCATGCCTTTTCACATAGACAACAATCTCGATTTCATAGAAAAAAGCTGCAGGAACATTGCCTGTAAGGGTTCATGCTCAATCCTTGTGCACGCTCTCACAACCACCCTCACAGCTGTGCGCACCTGAACGTCACATCCAGCACCGGCCATTCAGGATTAGCAGCATAGAGCTCCCGTGCATACCTTAGCTCCTGCTGAATTTCCTGTGTGGCACATGCATAGGCACCTGTTGTGTCAGCTCCTGCAGCACTTCAATGCACGCACACGGGCAGCGCTCGCTGTGCCTGTGTAACGATACGTAGACTTCCTGTCTGTTACAACTACCAGACCTGTCTACCAGACCTGTCCAAGACCCTCAGACCTCCAGTTTAAATCATACTGAAACAACCGTGCTTTTTAGCACCACCAATTGTTGGTTCTTTCACATCCTGGGGCGTTGCTTGCCCTACGCTGGACTTGCATGCACACGCGACAAACACATGCAGACGCTCATGAATTGTTCCGTATGGCACTTCCTTGCCAACATACCCACTGACATCACTACCCCCCACTGACATTCATTGTGCACATGCAGGCATGCACAGACGAGTGTGCGCGCACACTCGCACACCTGCATGCCCGCGTAGTTCAATGGCACAGAGAAGTCCCGGGCACCCATCATGCCTATCCTGTTGCGCCGAATAGACAGGAGCACGTTGGGGTCAATGGTCAAGCCCACGATACGGGCCTGGTCGATTTCCTTAAGCTCCTTGGGGATGGGGATGCCTGGCACCAGCGGCAGGTTGGCCACCTGCACGCGTGTGCGTGCACGTATGTGCGTTGTGTTTCACGTGAGTTGTGTGCGCGTGTCCGTGTGTGCTTGCGTGGGCGTGGTCGCACTCATGTGCAGGCGGAATTGTCCTCCTCCTCCTGCTGTCTGTATATTGCTGCTGCAGCTTAATAGCCAAATGCCTGCCGAGCTTACTCAGGCTCAGGGCATCCATCGGGTGCAGGGCTAGCTCTAGGTTGGGACTAGGCGCGCAAGCACTGAAGGCTCGCCATACGTTGTCCCTGTTTGCGCAACTGCTAGAAGTTCAGGGAATGGAGGGCGCAAGGCCCCATGCAACACAGCCTGCTTGGAAGTTTTGCATAGTTCACCTTTGCAGCGTATCCTGCTTGCAGGATCTGCATGTTCACCACTGAGTGTGTGGGCACAAATGCCTGGCAGCACTCAGGTGTCTTGCTCTAGGTTTTAAATTGATAGCCACTTAATCAAGCCAGTAATCAAGCATTTAGGTTCTTGAATTTGAGCAGTATGCAGGGCTGTGCAGCACAAGGCAGCAGCTTAAGGATAAATGTTTGGACAGCAGCAAGGCACACATCCAGGTAGCACTGCACACATCTTCAAAACAGGGATTTGCACGATCGGGCATTACCAAGCAACATGTACATCCAAGTCAATGCGTACTCAAAGCAATATACCCAAACTCAAACACTGGACAATACACTGCTCCTTCAACCCCCACCTTGTAACCTCGTTGCCCCAAGTATATGCAAAGGGGGGTCTTGCCACTGCGGCTCACGCCCAGGATCATCAAATCTGCATAAATGGCACATCCAACACTTTTCCTGAGAGTCCTACCAATCCCTTGAACATGGGAACAAGACAATGTTGTAAAAGAGTAAGAGCAAATTGGTCGAGGGATATGCGTTCCTGCTTGTCAGCCATGCATGAGGCACCTGCGCAGGCGTGTCATTGACTGTGAGCTGCTCCTCTGTCTTTGCACGCCACTCAAGAGTTGCCTGCTTGCACGGCGTTTGTCCCATCTGCGCCCACTATCTGCACACTCCCTAGTGTTTGACCCCTTCAACCATGCCCCCTTCCTGCGTGCCTCCACTCCTACCTGCGTGCTTCCACTCCTACCTGCGTGCCTCCATTCCTACCTGGGTGCTTCCACTCCATCCTGCGTGCTTCCACTCTTACCTGCGTGCCTCCACTCCTACCTGCATGCTTCCACTCCTACCTGCGTGCTTCCACTCCGACCTGCGTGCCTCCACTCCTACCTGGGTGCTTCCACTCCTTCCTGCATACTTCCACTCCTACCTGCATGCTTCTACTTCCTACCTGCGTGCTACCAATCCTACCTGCGTGCTTCCACTCCTTGGGGTGGCTTCCGTCATCCATCTTCCGGGTGTACCTGCAGCAAACGTCAGCCAGTCGGTGCTTTCAGCTCAGCAACCCCATCTTCAGCACTCAGTGAGGCTGATGGTGCACTTGCGGAAAGCCACTGACGATGCACTGATGGTGCACTGATGGTGCACTGATGGTGCACTTGCTGAAGGCCACTGATGGTGCACTGATGGTGCACTGGTGGTGCGCTTGCGGACAGCCAGCCAGAGGGTGCGGTTTGCGCAGTAGCCCCTTCTCTTGCTGCTTCAGCACGTGCAATGGCGATGCAAGCACGTAGTGAAGCTGAGGGTGCATTTGCGGCAATCCAGCTAGCGCATGGTTCAGATGCCTTGATGTGCATTGCTCAGCCACAGCATGGTTCAGATGCCTTGATGTGCATTGCTCAGCCACAGCATGGTTCAGATGCCGTGATGTGCATTGCTCAGCCACAGCATGGTTCAAATGCCTTGATGTGCATGTGCGGCAAGCCAGCCAGCATGGTTCAGCCAGCATGGTTCAGATGCCTTGGTGTGCAATGTTTGCTGTGGGTGCATTCCAGTCCTGGGCCCCTTGCAGCAATGCTTTAGCATTCGTGGCGCCGAGGTTGCAGCCGAGGAGGCTATGTGCAGTTGCACAAGCGAGTGCTGTGCTGCCGCGGAGGCAGGCTCTGTGCACTTCAAATGTTGCAACTCCAGTCCATCATCAGCGTGGGCGATAGCAAACTGGCAAGCAGTACCTTGCTGGGCTGGCTGCCGAACGGCAGCAAGCACGTGATAAAGCAACACTTTGCAGGGCCGGCTGCAGATCAGCAGGAGCGTAGGCCGTCGCCAGCCTGCTAACAACACCTTGCTGGGCTGGCAGCATGCAAACAACATAGCAGCACCCCCCTAGACCATTTGCCGACCGGCAGCAGCATGGGCCATCGCCAACCAGCAAGCAGCACATAGGGGTGGTGGCACACTGCCAAGAGGGCCTTGCTTGCTCACTGTATGCTAGCACGCAAGGGGCCACCTAGGCAGTGTGCAGCTGCTGCTGCTGCTTCTGGTGATGATGATGAGAGCGCTGATGGTCCTGCTTGGCATGAGCATGGGGGCATGTTTGGCCCTTTGCTCCTGCTGTGGCAGCCTACCTCCTTGCCTGCTAATGTTGCTAGACAGGGTAGACTAGAAGCAAGTAAGCGAGGCAGAGACTGGAGTGCAAGGGGCTTGGCTGACTTGCACTTGGATCTGCACCTGCCTTCACATTTGCGCACGCATTCCTCCTGCAAGCAGCTCGAGGTAATTCCTCCACTGCAGGACACTTGCTGGTCACGCGCTGGTCATGCTCAGCATATATTGCGTGGCACTTGCTGGTCACGCGCGCTCAGCATATATTGCGTGGCACTTGCTGGTCACGCGCGCTCAGCATAAATTGCGTGGCACTTGCTGGTCACGCGTGCTCAGCATAGTGCGTGGCACTTGCTGGTCACACACGCTCAGCATAGTGCGTGGCACTTGCTGGTCACACATGCTCAGCATATTGCGTGGGAGGCGCGCCCTGAGCATCTCCAATCTTGGGAGGCTCTTAGGATTATGCCTGCCTAGAGCATGCTGCTTGAGCTGGCATTCCTTAGAACAGGCTAGGCTGTCCCGTGCGTTTTTGCGCGCATGACTCGTCAAAGGGGGCACAACACAAGTGCTCATCACAAGGGCGACACACGCGCTCGTCTGCCCTGACCAGCTTGAAGCGTTGATGGGCAGGGCACAAGGGCTCATCGCACAGGCGGCACACTCACTCGACTGCCTCAATCATCTTGAAGTAGTCCCCGCTGAGCTGGTGGCGGGGGGCCTGGGTCATCGGTATGCCGCTGCGTGAGGACTCCAGGTGCTCCTCCATATGGTCCTGCGTAAACGTGCACGAGTGCAAGTGTGTGTGTGTGTGTGCACGTGCACGCGTGTGCCTAGTGTGCGTGCGCGCTTGCTTTGGGACTCCAGGTACTCCTCCATATGGTCATGCATGCGTGCATGCGCATGCACGTGTGTGTACACATGCGTGGATGCATGTGCACAGCCTCCAGGTGCCCCTTCATACAAACCTACACATGCGCGTGCACGTTAATATGCGCATGCATACATTGAAGCTCCTCCAAATGACCCTGCTTGTGTGAATACTTGCATGTGCGAATATGTGCATTGAAGTTGCTTCTGGTATAGCGTGTGCATTAAAGTTGCTTCCGGTATAGCGTGTGCACTTGAGCCATTCCACACATGGTATGTGGGCGCCCTGAAGTCACACAATCCATTGGTATGTGGTATGGTATGTGGTATTGTTCCGTTGGTATGTGGTATGGTATGTGGGCGCCCCGAAGTCACACACTGCATGACGTATGCAAGTGCTAATCAGCGGTAAGCAAGCTGCACTGTGGCCGGCATGCATGCTGTTGCTTTGCGGCCCCTGTGCCAGAAGATCTTGCACTGTGGAAATGATGTTGACTTGCTGTGTCATCCATGGCAACATGGCCGCATGGGCCCAAGCAAGCGTGAGATAACAAAAGAAACTTTAATCAAGATCAAGCCACTCTACCCAACCTGGTGCAGGGCTACCAAGAGGTCAGCACACTTGCCTGCCCGTAGTTTCAACCACAGCTCCCAGCCACTTTCAGCCACTGCTCAAAACCATTTTCAACCACAGCCCCAGACCATTTTCAGGAGTTGCGACCACTCCTTCCAGTCACTGCATCACCACTTACAGACCGACGCACCGACCCACCAGCAGGTTGCTCCACAAGTCCACGTTGCGCACGTTGTACAGCTTGCATGCTGTCTGCACTGCCTTTAGCACCTTGGGGGCCACCTGCGAGACATGAGGAAATGCAGGTGCAGGGCATGCATGTGTGCATGATCTGGGCTACGTGCTGTAGGCGGTATGGTCCTGACTGCAGGCACATGGGTGCACACAGGCGCGGATCACAGATGCGCAGGTAGGAAGTGCCGATAAGTGCTACTAGGTACACATGCAATGAACTGGATAAGTGCTACTAGGATAATAAGCAGTATAATAAGTGCTACTAGGATAATAAGTAGTATAATAAGTGCTACTAGGTACACATGCAATGAACTGGAGTCACACGATGCTTGCGCTAGGAGGCCCTCAGGTGCCTCAAGTGTAGAGGACGGTTGCCAACCCGGTGGTATCAGCCCAGGCAGCTGGCAGGATTCTGCGCCTTGTGACGGCTCATGTGCTATCATAAGCTGTGCACTAGCATGTACCTTAGTAACCTGCGCACAAGCCCGTCCTCCCGCAGCACACTCACACGCACACCAGCACTTTTGCACAGAGCACACGACTGCAACACATCAGCGCACACGCGTATACACCCCCAGCAAGCTTGTGTGTAAGCGCTCTACACACCAGCGCGCGCACCTGTGTGCACTGAAGCTGCCAGCGCACATCTTACAGTGTACACCAACAGTACACCTGAGTGCACAAGCGCAGCCTACTCACAAGCACATGCACTCATACACCCGCAGCACACCTATAAACACTGCAGCCCACTTCCAAGTGCATACACCCGCAGCACACATATAAACACTGCAGCCCAACTCCAAGTGCATACACCCGCAGCATCTAAAAACACTGCAGCCCACCTCCAAGTGCATGCAACCGCAGCACACCAGCGCGCACACCTGCAGCCCAGCAAATATGTGCACTCGCAGCCCAGCAAGCATACACACCAGCGGCCCAGCTAGCGTGCACACCAGCAGCACGCGCACGCACCAGCGTGTAAACCAGCAGCGCGTCCTGCTTGGCTGCCTGCTCCACCAGCTTAAATGCCTTTTGCTCGTCCTCCAAGAAACGCGACACCACGATGGACGCGGGCGCGCTGCGGTCAAAGCACGCCTCAAACTGGCTCAATGCTGCGGCGCAGAAGGCGGTCAGGGGCAGAGGTGAGGGAATGAGGCTTTGGGGCAGAGAGTTTGTGTTTGTGTGTGTGTGTGTGTGTGTGTGCGTGTGTGTGTGTGCATGCATGTGTCATGAGGGTGAGCATCACAATGAACCCCTCTGTGGCAGACACCTCTGGCAGGCTTCAGCGCTGATGGTGCCCGCCCTTGCACCCTCCCCACCACAGCGCGCCCTTGCTCCTTCCCCACAAGGCAGCGCCCCAGCAAGGTGATGCCTGTGCGGGATCCCTCTTGTCAGGTGCTCGCATTCACCAGCCCCTGAGAGGCCATAGATGTTGCGCAGAGGGGTGCCGTGCTGTGCTGCTCCACGGCTCGTGCTGCCTCCGCAAAATGACACTACCCTTTTCACTGCAGCTCGCCTCTTGCTACCCACAGGTCGACCCTGCTGTCTAGATGCACCTTTAGGCTAGCAGTCAGTCAATTTGACTGGAGGCATTTCCTGTAACTAAACTGCACCTTGTCACCCTGCCTTCATCTTGCTGCTGCAAGCGCATGGCAGCTCAGCTGTTGCAGGGCTCTTGCTCCACATAGGAGCCATGTGTGAATCCAACATACACCACCTAAGCTTCACCCCAGATAAGCATTGGCACGCGCCCCCTGACACACACACGCACACACACGACACGCAGATTGTTGGCCAGCCCTAAGCGCTGCTTCACCCTTGGCACGCCCACCCCTCGCACACACAACATGCATAGGCCAGCCAGCACGCGCCCTCACTCACCTTAGCCACACCCCAAAGTGCCAAGGCACCATTGGCGCGCGTGCCCTTCACATGCGCAACAGGTACAGGCCAGCCATTCATCCAGTTCTGAATACTCTCTTACCTGCTTTGACGGTCCGCGCAGCACTCTCCCCTGTGAGCAAGGCCCGCGCAGGACACACAACAACAAGGAAAGCTTTAAGCATCGCCAGCCTTGTGGATTGCCCTGAGATGCTGGAACCATTGCTCAACCTGGTGAATCTTGGTGAGCCTCCCCTAAATGCAGCAAAAACACAGCACACACTCTGCAGGGGTCCCACCGGGCGCTGGCGCGCAGCACTTTTTCTCTGAGCAGCGATGCGCTGCATTACTAAGTAGGTGACCCGCCTTTGGCACTGCCCTGTCTGAAGGTGGCGCCACGGAACAGCCCTAGTAAGATTGCGCTGCTGGCTGGCATGGGCTGCAGTGATTGTGTAGCGCGCGCCTCTACCCCAGAAAGTTCTAAAGACCTTTATGGCCAGACACGCGCCAGTAATGGGCATCATCAGGCTGGGTAGCAACTCGCTACTAGCAGGAGGTGGACATTTGGGAATGAGGTCCACAGTGACTCTGTGGGGCCCCTCAGGCCCTTCATACCGCCTCAATGCGCCAATTGCGCAACCCTCTGTACCAAACCCTTTAGCTTGTACCCTGCGCAACCCTTTGTACCCAACTCTTCAGCCTCCTAGTCCCGAACGCGCAACCCTCTGGACCCAACCCTTCAGCCTCTTTGTGCCAAACACGCAACCCTCTGCGCCCAACCGCTGGCATGACCGCAGCTCAACTTGGTGCCCACTCTTCCAGTGCTGCGCAACACCCAATACTTAGGGCAACCCTAAACCTACCATTAACCCTCAAACCCTAACGTTCAATTGCACTGGACATCCTCATCGCTCATGGCGCCTTGATCTTTGGTGGCTTAACCCTCGCAGCACGAAGGACCTTGATGCTTTGGCCAACACAGGTGCTGCAGCATCCACAGCCCGTGCACACCGCAGGCAGCTCAGCCCACACCATGGAATAGGCCCACACCATGGAATTGGCCCACACCATGGAATTGGCCCACACCATGGAATTGGCCCACGGCTTTTTTGCCGCTTGAGAGCCCCAATGCTGAAGCAGTCAATCCGAACAAGGGCGGCACCCATAATTGCTGGCGCACTGCTTTCCCACGGCGCCACCGCCACACCTCGGGACTCTCACCTGCACCATACCTTCCAAACCTGCCTTAGCGTGCCTCTCAAACCTGCCAATGCGCACCTCCCAAACCTTCAAAACTCCTAACATGTGCCAGGAAAAAATGCTTTTGTCCACACAAGGGCAGGAGGGTCAAGGTTGCAGGCGCTGGGCATTGGATCACGACAATGGGAGACAGGCCTCCATGCCCCCGGTTTTTCCACGTTAAGGGGTTCCCCAAGAAACCCACAAAGCACCCACATGCAGGGCCTCAACACAGGCGCTAAACGCGTGTTGGCCAGTGCGGGCAGCCCCAAACCCCGCCTACATCCACATGCTCACAACACACATACACACACCTGTGCAATCGCTGAGGATCATAATGGGCTTTGGGATCACGCAGGGCTGGTCAGCTCCCCCCCCCCGGGGGCCTCTATTGCAGTTCCCGGCCTTCTGCTGCCCCTGATACGCGTGGTATGCATCCTGCCAGCTGGCCTCATCAAAGCTGTCACTGCCGTCAACACTATGACTGCGCGCGCAAGCAGCGGAGCTGGGGCAGCTATGTCCCCTGTTGCGCGAGCTGTCACAGGCTGTCACAGGCTGTCACAGGCTGGAGCTCACATGCCACTGATAGGCAGCATGTTCTTCAAGCGCGCACCATGACAGCGCAATCATCATCAAGAGCGCATCATGACAGGCAGCAAGTGCGCATCATGACAGCATCATGACAGGCTTCAAGTGCGCATCATGACAGGCAGCCGTGATTGTCCATTAAGTATTGTGTGTGCATGTGTGTGTATGAGCGTGCGCACGCTTTCAAGCAAGTAAGGAAGATACCATGCCCATCCAGGTAACCCTGCATGCCCTGCCAATGTGTCTTGGACACTCATTTCAGCATGAATGAACCCCTGTGCTCTTGGCTCACAATACTGAAGTGCTGGTATTCATGGTGTCATCCTTGCGCAGGGGCCATGCTAAACTATGAAGTGCTGGGGCATCATCAATGCAACACGCCATGCGCACATTGCATGTGTGTGTGCGCGTGCTGAGGAAGGGGATAATGCATCCCTTTTACGTGACTTTGACAAGAAAATGCGTCTTGAATGTTCAGTATTGTGTGGGGCGGAGATGTGCAACATCTCTCCATTTATGGCCGTCAGCCCCACCATGTGCAACTGAGACAGGGAGCTGGTGGCAACAGCTCCAAGCTTGTCACTCACACTGCAGGGGGCAGAGCTGAATCATAATACTTATAGAGGGCTCGACAAAGGGTTCTGACAGCTTATACAAGAATTATTGAAAGCGCTCAAAAAAGCACCCAGCGCGCATGAAGTTGAGGCAGCATCTTGACGCAATGGTGTATATGTACACATCACAAGGCAGGGCTGGTTCTTTACCTGAAGACAATGTCAGGGGGGCCTTGCCCCTCATTCGGTGTCTGCATGAGCTCTGGGGATGGAAAGGAAGCCTGCGCATCTTGAGCTTGAGTCTCAGGAGGTGTCTGCACCTGGGCAAGCACAAGCATATGAGCCGCAAACGTGCAGCTGACTTAACGCGTGAGCCAGATCAACTGAAGGGGGCTAGATAAGCTGTGCCGCAGACACGCGCACACTGCACACTGCTCTGGGAAGGGGATATGAGACAGAGTACGGACAATTTAACCCGACATGTTCTCGGAACAATGGTCAAGCCATGATAAGGTGCACAGCAGGGATGTGGCAAAAAAAGCAAGTGCATGGTGCGCATGCAGCCACTCACAGGTGGACAGCACAGCCTCTACACTCACACGTGTGCACACACAAAATTGTACTTGTACACATACACTTGCACGCACTTGCCTACACCTGCACGCGCCCGCACACGCACACATGCACACACGCATGCACGCATGCATCCACACCCACACACAAGAACACACCTACACACACACACACACACACACACACACACACCAACACCTACATACACACACCCCTACACCTACAC